>Ga0157379_10005978_pt1 | contig 10491 bp, 11 predicted proteins | sample S25metaG_FD_121802 | JGI IMG/M metagenome (GOLD analysis project Ga0157379, IMG submission 121802) | Switchgrass rhizosphere microbial communities from Kellogg Biological Station, Michigan, USA - S2-5 metaG | ecosystem: Host-associated > Plants > Roots > Rhizosphere > Soil | place: USA... | reverse complement strand
GAGGACCAAATGCAAGTAGATAGAGCTCTGTAATTAATTCAGAATTAAATATATTTAAGATAAAAAATATTCCGTTGCTCGCCTTTTACAAGGGGACATTCAGCCACAGCTCTGAATAATAATCCCTTGGCTCGTTTGAACTCTCCGCAACGGATTTCAAACTCGATATAAATCCGCCATAAAAGAGATGACGCCCTTGTCCTGCCAAAACGTAAGTATTCCATCAAAAGAGTAACCTTTCAAGGCTTACCTGTCCTCATTCACGGCAATTCCCAATGAGGTTCGTATCCGTTCCCTCTCCTCTTCCCATTTCCCAATCTTCCAATTGGCCAGCCAAACCTCCCAAATCCTCCGCACCAGACTCTTCTCCTCGCCACTCTCTGCAAGGAGCGCTCTGACCCGACCCCAGACGCTTTCTCCTTTTTCCCCCTCCAGGAATACTCCCAAAGCAATAGTGTTGATTCCTCCGCCCTCTTCCACCTCTCTCAATGCCCTCTCTACGACCTTTCTCACTGGACCCCTCCTGACCTGCCTCCGTAACTGCGCAGCATGTTTCCATTCTAATAGTAGCATTCTTGTCCACGCACTCTCCCGCTGCAGTGCATCGAGCGCAACCTCTTGAATATACTTCTCCAGAATCTGCATGCCATCTTCAATAGCATGTGCTCCGCCAGCGAGGACATCCAAGAGTGCACGTAGACACGCCCAAGCTTCCCGTTCTTTCCAATTAGCCACACTCCGCATCTTTTCTTCCAATGCCCGGTTTACTCGTAGGAGCGCCATGGCTCCGCCGCTCCCCCCCGCTCCTGCTGCGCGAAAGATAACAGAGCGAGCACGTTCGTCGTCACCAGCAAGCCATTCCATCTCTGCCCATGCCCACCAAAGCTTAGCAACGCCTTGAGAAGAATCGTCGGCAGTGGATAGAACAGTCTCATAAACGCGCCGTGCATCATTGAGTTTGCCACGAGCACGTTCAAGACGGGCATGCAAGCCCCATAGAGGAAGAGAATCCCTTTCTGTTGAGAGGACCGTCCTAGAAAGCTTGATGGCACTGGGAAACATGTAAATATCGAGGTCGCGACGGTATCTTCGATAGAAATACCTCTTCATGCTACAGACAGCTTCAAATGTTACTGCCATCATATCCCACTCTTCGTCATATGTTTGGTCCCCGACTTGTCTCCGTAACTGCTGGAAAACACGTCTGCGACACCATAAATGATTATTATCAAAACATGATGAAAGAGACAACAAACCTAATACCATCCTTATCCACACCCGCTACATCTTCCACAATCCATAGTGATCCAACATCACCCAGCACATCACCAGGATCAAACACTCCTCTGCTCCATTCCCTTACACATCCAAACACAGGGCCATACACAGTTTCCTTTGCAATAATAGCTCCAGCATAGGCATCCCATTCACGTTCCTTTGCCTTCCTAGAAGATGGGAACAACTGTCGAAGATACGATGGTCGTGACAGATGCCGCTGACTCCACACATCGTCATGAAACTGTGTGCTTTGACTGAGAAATGGTCCAAGGCCCGGGATGTGTAACCCCAGGAATTCTAGCCAAACTAGTCTGAGTGCGTGCTTCCCTTCCACTGTTTGGATATCGATGAGAAGGGGTCGAACATCGGGATATAATACAGTTGCAAATGGGTCTTCAGCGTCTTCGTCTGCGCGCTTTGGCATACTTGAGGCCTCACCGATATGAATTTCATCGTATGCCCATCGGGTATATGGATCGGAAGGCTTGTCAGTGTCCATATTGGTGGTGGCAAGAGCGTTCTGATGGTTAGAACAACTTTCGGCCTCTGGTTTCCCTGACGCTTCCCAAGTGTCCCATCCCTTTGCATCTGGCTCACTAATGCGAGGAACTTCTGAGTCCCAGAATTCTTCCAGAGCATCCAAGCGAGCTGAAAGAGATGAAGATGCAAGTGTTTTGGGAGTATGGAATGCCCTAATAAAATCAGTAGAGATCAAGGAACTGGTTAAACTCAACTCACAATTCTACTTGAGCCTGGAACAACGCCATAGAGCGTTCTGCAAACCCTACAACACCGTTAGAAAGAATACAATTACTGAAACAAAAGCCTTTACCTGCATCTCGTAATAAAAGAGCTATCCGCCAGAGTGTCTTGATCTTCGACAGTTCCCCCTCGATGTTCTCCATCACTCGAACAGAATCTGCAATAACACCCTCCACATTCGCAGTTCCCCGAGTTCCTCTCCCAGCACTACTAATCCTCCACCTCAGCCATTCATCCCACATGAACTTCGCCGCTTGTTTGTCCGGATTCCCAATTGCCAGCTCTTTAACAGCTTGCTCCCACTGATATTCAAGCCTATCACCTTCCCATATCTCTGAGCCAGCATGGAGCCACATTATACGGAGTTGAACGGAATTCTTATTCCTCTTGTCGGTGCGCATCGCACGCTCCAGGACTGATATCTTAATTTCTGCACGAGCGCGTGCTAGGGAGGCTTTACTAGAAGGGGGGGTTGTCTTCAGCGTGTGCTCCATGAGAGACATCCATGTAGGAATAGATGCTGGGTCTTTCTGTAGCTTGGCTTCAAGGGCTTCTAATGCAGCTTGTTGTGCAGAGCGCGGTGTCGACTCTTCCTCTGATTCGGAAGGTTCCACCTCTTCTTCCGAAGCGGATATCGACATATCAGAATCAGAGCCTGCGTCATCCCCGGTCGTGTGGATAGATCGATATGTTGATAACGGTTCCTCAGTGGAACGCTCCTTGTGGCCTGGTAGACGAATAAAGTCACCGTCCTCCTCCAGCTCCCCCAAAGAAACTTTCCCTTTATCGCGACCTTCGGATGGAAGAATATGGCGGACTTTAGCGGTTATCAATAGTGCATACGATCGAGAATCTATATAGCGAGCTGGCTGGGGAGAGAATGAGGATGAGCAGACATTAGATACTGATCCAGAAAGTGATACTCACAGGTCTTCGACCATTCGCTGCAACTTCTGCTACCTTCCCTCCCGTACCCCGTGTCACTATTTTCAATGACAAAGGTAACCCTAGAATACTTCCATCTACTCAAGATTAGATTGAACGCACGAAAACAAGACCGAAGCACTCACAGCCAAATCTTCTATATCTAGGGATATCACCAGCATGTAGTCCTCCATAAACAATATTCATGGGATCTCCGGCTTTGTCTACGATAAATAAGCCAGGTACACCAGACTTGTACATCGTGCCAAGTTTGGCTTCTCGATCCTCTTCACGCTTGGTGCGTTCATCATCTTCATAGTCATCATGACGTCTCTTCTCTTTGTGCCTATGTTTTTCTTTCTTTCTTCTATCCTCTGAATCCTTACGGTCCTTATAGCTTCTACTCTCGTGTCCCCGAGATCGATGACGATGCTGGCTTCGGTCAGAACGATACTCTCGGGCTTCCTCCTTCCTCGAAGGTTTACTCGAAGAACTAGGTTTCTCCTCTTCCGGTTCGAGGTCTGGGAACGATCCAAATGACGGCGGAAATGATGAGAATGACGGCGCGCTCATCCAAGGCGCATTGAATATTCCAAACGCGATGAGAGGTGGAAGGAGGCAATTGCCACAATTTCGGGCGTGTCCGAGTCACGTGACCTGATCTTAAATTTCACCTCCCTTCAAAATCTCCAACTATGCGGCCATTAACGGAGGAGGAGAGCAAGGCTGTTTTTTCAAAACTTGCTAACTATATTGTAGGTTTGCTGTTCCTATGGACAAAACTCTTATCTGAACTTTTGACAGGGCAAAAACCTCGTCCATCTCATTGACCGACCAGACGATTCCTACTGCTTTCGCCTGCATAAAGACCGTGTATTCTATGTTTCGGAGTCCTCTATGCGACTAGCAGTCTCAGTTGCACGGCCGAATCTTGTCAGTCTAGGGACATGTTTTGGGAAGTTCAGCAAAAGCGGCAAATTCAAGCTGCACATCACAGCTCTTGACTACTTGGCCCAATATGCGAAGTATAAGGTATTTCACCAACCCTGTTATTGTATCGCATTCTTAACAACTTTCTCTCTAGGTGTGGATAAAACCGAACGGCGAAATGCCTTTCTTGTACGGCAACCATGTTGTCAAAGCTCACCTTGGACGAATAACGGAGGATACGCCTGAGCATCAGGGTGTTGTTGTGTACAGTATGAATGATGTGCCATTGGCGAGTCTGGATATACTATTTTCACGCGCTTGTGCTTATGATATTCGTAGGGATTCGGCGTTACCGCGAGATCGACCATTGACACTCGAAAATTAGAACCGACCGCTATCATAGTATTCCACCAAGCGTAGGTAACCTCTTCTGTGTTTAATCTTAACTCTCTAACATTTTCTTTGAAATTTTAGAGATGTTGGCGAATATCTACGTGATGAGGCAAGTAACATCATTCTCTTCAAATGGCTTTGCTGACAATCTTCACCAGGACACATTATTCTGATTCTTCTCCTTCTCTATTTGGTCATCTATTGCTGCTGTGTATTTTGCATGTTGGATAATATACCTTCTGGTATTCATCTTACGGAAAGGCCACTTCATGGGGATATGGTAGCTCGCTAGTGAGCAGGTAGGTTTACCCTCCACCCAACCTCCAGTGCCCCCTTCTGGCCCAGCCCGCAAAAATCTCGTGACGGTCGAAACGAACCGCCAATTTTCCTGAATAGTTAGGGTCTTTGAGAGTCTGGAACGGATGACGTTCCAACAAGGACCGGCATTGACGAAAATTGCACATCGGAGGAATTAGTGGCCAACGCCAGGATGTGTCTGGCAGTCCGCATACTTCCGCGAGATTGAAAGCAGTCGCGAACGAATTGTTAGAGCAAGAATCCTCGAAGTGAAAGGAGGACGAAAGGGAAGATATTTCAAATCGCCGACATTCAAGAGCTCAAGACTGCTATTCCTTATATACCGGTCGATGATACAGATGGAGCAAATAAAGGGAGGCAAGTGAGACGACGAGCTATGCGTTGGAAACGGCAATGTTCATCGCTGACTTGACGAAAACTTAGGAAGACATGTAATAAGAATACGGTAAGTGAAACAGATTAATATATTTTCATCTTCATCCTCATCTTCATCTTCGCCTTCATCCTGATCTCTAACCCCAGCCTCCAGCACAAGAGACGGGGACATTTTTCTCCCGCTTCGGATATATTGGGCGAGAATTCGGATAAGTAACAATCCTGAGGGTCTTTTCGAATCAAGTGGTCTTCTTTTACAACGATCCATTTAATGTCTGAAGTAGATGCGAGTCCCTTAATAAAAAGTTGGTGATGACCATGGCAGTAAACTAGCATGTAAACAACACATACTTTGTATGCTTCAGAAATTCTGGAATCTAGAAACAAATGTCAATGGGCAGATACTTAAGTAGCAGAGGCTCTCCTAGCTACGTATGCCCACCAAATGGTTTCATCTATTTCCACCCACCACCTTCATACAGTCGTCTGGGTCCCAAAATATCTTTAACTTCTCTTGAGGAATTTATTCAACAGGAGATTAAGATGATAGCAACACTCATACAGCAGATATACCATGAGAAGCTCTATTAACTGATTGACTAGATCTGTTCCGACCCTTGGGGATGCGCACCGCATCGCCTGTGCGGTATATCGACCCATATACTCACTTGAGGTGATATCGAATTTTCATACTCGCGGAGGCGGAAACCGAACACGTACAGGTCCATGAAGGACCCTTTGGTGTCTATATTCAAAGTGAAGCTCGGTGCTGCCATACGGGGTTGTCATGGAGGTCGGGAGGATGTCATTGGAGTGAAAGGGCTTCGTATTCTCGCAATAATACTCGTTGAGGCGATGAAATCCTTCCAACCATTCGCGCCGTGATACTCTTCCTTCGAATTTAACCCTCAAGATCCAGTATTAAATGATTGGCTATGTGCACTCCAGCTCAACTTTTGAATACCCATGGAAGACCTCCATGCCCTCGGTTCCAAGAAGGGAGGTGAAATGCTTGTGCGAAAAGTTGCTCACACCTACTGTCACTGCAACTCTGACCCCTAAAATATCAACAAAAGGGTGGAAGGTGTATTTCCAAGAAGAGACACCTGCCACAAGGTCCCGATCCGAGAAGCTAAAAAACTATCAGTGAACGTAAAGAGAAGGCTTTGGAAACTGACCTGATTCGACATCGGTGGCTAGGGTCTCCTGGAATATTTGATTGACCGCCGAATTGGAGTCACACGGGGGACTTACAGGCCGCATGGACTCTCCGTCACGAGTACAATAGGTGATCCTCAAGTATAGCTGCATTTATTTCAAGAAACGTGGGCTTAGAGTTACAGTTGCAGCCGTTACATGACACACGCAGGTTAGGAATACAAATGGAAACGAGACAAATAATTACTGTTGCTATTGCTGGTCGTTCTTCAGATCCAGTACATACTGTCCTGAAGGTTTGGGTGGATGGGCTTGAAATTCTGTGCAATTTTTTTTTTCAGTATTCATTTAGCTTAACAGTAAAATGAGAGCTATCATACCGCTTTGTGTTGCGCCAACGTCATTTCCTGTTCGGAGAGACCGATCGAACCCTCATCCTCTCCGTCTCGTAACAACAACGAATGGTATTTGCCACGGCGGCACACGAGCTGTAATGCAGGGTTAAGGTTATGTAGGAGACAACGATGACCCGTCTTACATCGGCATCTGGGACAATGGTCAGCATTTAATAAGGGCGGAATTTCTTCAAAGGTGACTTACAGTATACTGGAGCAGGTATAGAGACTGAGCGAGTGGCACGGCCGTATCCCTAAAGACAGGTCAGAGTGTCATTATACAGCTCAGACATGATATGACTAACGTAGCATAGAGCATATGAGATTTGCTGCATAGCATCAGGAGGAATATTGTTCTCGTCTTTAATCACGGTATAATGGCCTGAACGGCTTGCTAGAAAGGAAGTCAGTTACCCAATTCCGAGAGAAAGAGAGAGAAAGAAATAGATGCTTACTCCCCAAAAGTCCAGAATGCGACTGAAGATAGAAATCATGTTCGATAGGATGGACAACATCCGTGTCTACCACAAGGCCGGGTGGACAGTTACCGCTCCTATCCATGTCGTTTTTCTTAGGATCAGGGAAGAATCTGACGTGGTGACGTTTTCCTACGACGGTGAAGCTGAGAGTGGGGACAGCACCGCTCGGTGCACGTAGAGGGGCCAACAGTTCTATAGCAATATGTTAGAAAACAGAGGACCCGACGATAGGTGACTTGCTCTTGACGATATTTATTTCCGCACGAGCGATGGCACCAAATTGACCTTCAGAGAGACCATCACTGATCGAAGGGAGTGATTCAGTGATTGTATGACAGAGAAACCCACGATGCTTACCGATAAAACAGGATCCTAGCGGGCCAAACACCATTACGTCTGTTGAATACTTTTAAAGCACGCTGAGACCGATATTAGAATAAGACTGTAGCATGACACAGTCAACAAACCATCATCATAGGCTCCAAGTCAGCAATAGCCTCCAGACGAGCTTCCTGCAGGCCCGTGGACGCCACATAATGAGCAAGGTGTTCGTCGTGGGTGGATACGAGAGCAGCGACGGAAGGCATGCCCGAATTCGGTGAACCGTGGCTTACGTCGGCACCTAAAGCAATTCACATTAGAAAGACCAGCAGCTGGCAAAGGTAAGACTACGCACCAACAACCATCACAGGTTGCTCGAGTAATATCTTAAGGTCCGGATTACTCGGCCACCAGTTGCTGCCACCGATTCGGATATTCAACCTGTAAAGAAGCATAAGTCGCCTCTGCTGGTTTCACTTATAGGAAAAACTGACTTCAGTGCAACATTGTTACGATATTGGTTATTGGTATCAACGTTCTTCAGCACATTGCTAACTCGCTGAACGCCTACGTGAGTACCTCAGCGACAGGGTTGAGAACAATACATACCACACACTGGGTAGGAACACCAACATCGCAATCCCCCCATCCTTTCACGGCACTGATGATGGTAGGTGCAGAATCGGGGAGGATAACCAACAAGAATGTTGGTCCATTAGACCATTTCTTTCGCACCATTGCTACCATATCGTAGAGCTCCTATCATATATGTTAAGAAAAGGTGGAGGTGAACATGTGGATATTGAATGTATGGCTGACCCTGCTGATGCCCTTATAATCACCAGATGGATTGCCTTGTTTGAATTCAGGTGCATTATGCGGAAAGACTATAATGAAGGCATCAAGAAGTGTGCTTTCAGGTATCACAAATCATACACGTACCCATACCTATCTCCCACAGCAAGCCAATAAGTGAAAATAAAGCTAGTAGAGACAGTACGACATACCAAGACGTTGACAATCATCCAAAAACTTGCGACAGAACGTCTCAAGGGTCCTGTACTCGATCTTTGCAAAAGAGATAACACCCCACGCCTTGACCTCTCGAGGCTCGACCAAAACACGGTTTTTGAAGTTCCAGGTGCCCAATTCAGGTTCCTAGCATGCGTCAGGAACAAAGAACGTTGTTTATCAAAGATAAAGACTCACAATTCGTTTTAAATCCTTCGTGTCTCTGTGCTCTTTGTGCCAAACACCAGGTGGCATAAGAATCCTTCCAGGCACAGTTAACAAATCTCTCCCGATTCTCATTCCCGAAAAACGAAGGAAATCTGATTCGCTGTATCCGAGATGCTATATGATATAAGTCAAAAGACACCTTCCATTGTAATGGAAAAAATATACCCGTGCTCCTTGTTGAATAAGATCTAGACGTTTGTGCTAGACTCCTGTCAACGAAGAAGGGTGTATGGCGTGAATAATGCTCACTGGTTTCTGAGTCGCAAACGTTAGGGCCTTGGACGCTATAACTGGTGGAAGGTTTCTCTTGTAGAATTGGCCAGGTTTCACCATCAGGACCTCAATCGGATATACGATGTTCTTCGAAAAGCCAATACATATCGCTCTTCCCAGCACGACCTTGTAGTTGTGAGCCCTATAAAAGTGTTTCTAAAACGATCTATGATTATAGGCAAGTTTGATTCGTGGTAGCGGGGGTCTCACAGAGATAGTCGTCTGTTGCGTCTGTCCACCCTGCAATTGGGCGTCGAAGAGATATGAGTCGGCACCTTGTAGCACAACGTTCTTGATGGGTCTGTACTTTCTAGACCTCCCCTGAGGTAGGTTAGGCACATTGGAGTATACGAGCAAGCCTTTGAGGAATTTTTCGAGTCGACGATGCATGGCAGGTCTCGGACCCATCCTGTCCGCGTAGAGCTCAATGTTATCCTTGATCTCTAAAAATTCTTTGACAACATCGACTAATGATCCTTGTTGATACCTAAAGGAGCTTGTTAACACAACATCGGGATAAGGGAAGACGCATACATTACTGCGGTGGATATATCCACATTGACAATAAGGCGACCCATGGAAAGTCGGACAGATCTGTATATGTTATCAAATATGATGGCATTTACTAGACGTGGCAAGCTTACTGGAAGTAACCACGCCATATCTCGAACCCTCTGCCAGGATGCTAAGGTCAAACCGTCAGCGAGGTGTAACCTGGCTGATCCAATGCGTTCACTTACACCATCCTTTTGGTCAGGGACAAAGAAAGAACGAGCATTTGAAGGGTTCGTCCTAGAAACAGATGTCAATAACATCTCAGCATTCGAATACCACTCCCCCCACATAATTGGTTTCGCTCTAATCAGCACGTTCAAGAGCATCAGTGAGGTTTGGTCTTTATCTTCAATGACAGTTCGTCCATTTACAACATCAACGAGATCCCTATACAAGCATGAGCAATTCCCCAACAACATATAACGCGCGAATACACGTTACCTCGGTTCTATTCGTGCCACTAACTTTATCGTCACCCGGACGCCACGGTCGCCACGTTGTTGAGCCGCTCGCCAATCCTCAGAGAAGTAAACAGTAAACTATGTTAAATGTTAGACCAAACACGATGGAAGACGCGTATAATGCACATTTCCTTGGCCTAGGGCTAGGTCCGCCGACCTGAACAGATTCTTCTCTCCGTCGAATACGGCGCGAGGACTAAAGATTTCGGCCCTTTGAATTTGAAGCCTATCGATAATTTCCAACTTTCGTCTTCTGTTGTAGAGACCATCGATTGCTGAAAGGAAGCATATACCAAGTTAGCTCCGCATAATGCGACTTTATGCATGACAAGACGTACAAACTGGGTAACGCAAGCGGGAGCAGAGAAAGTAGAGACCTATTAGTGGTGCCTTCTACGACCAAATCCCTGCCTACATACCGTCATAGTGATAAAATTTGCCCGTGGGTGTATTCTCAACTGCATAACTGTTAGTGACGACCTTGACGTGCTTCCCAGCAGTTCCTGGTGCGGGTCTCCTGCGCATTGAAGCCGCATGGGACATTGTTGTTGTTACAAGAGGTGTTGAGCTTCGAGCTTCAAGATCGACCAAGAAAGAAAGGAATGGTGGTGGTACCAGTGGAAGTTAGGT
>Ga0157379_10005976_pt1 | contig 10493 bp, 6 predicted proteins | sample S25metaG_FD_121802 | JGI IMG/M metagenome (GOLD analysis project Ga0157379, IMG submission 121802) | Switchgrass rhizosphere microbial communities from Kellogg Biological Station, Michigan, USA - S2-5 metaG | ecosystem: Host-associated > Plants > Roots > Rhizosphere > Soil | place: USA: Michigan... | reverse complement strand
CGCAGGCGCAAAGTCCACCAGTTCCACGCCCTCGCTCACCTGCTCGCCCGCGGCGACTTTGTAGGCCCGCAGCGTCCCGGCCGCGGGCGCCGCGATGGTGTGTTCGATCTTCATCGCCTCGAGCACCAGGAGCGGCTGGCCCTTGGCGACCTGCGCGCCCGGTGTCGCCATGAGTTCGAGTACCCGGCCCGGCATGGGTGAGCGCAGCCCCGCAGGGCCGGCCGCCGCGGCCGCGCTCGTCACCGTCAGGGGATCAATGATCGTGAGCGGGTGACTTTCGCCATCCAGAAATACATGTTCAATGCCCTCAGTTGAATACACCCACGCGAGTTGTCGTACGCCAGCCACTTCGAGCCGCAGTTCGCAGCCGCGTTCGAGCCGCCCCGCTACCTCAAGGTCTTGCCCATCCACGCGCATCTGCCAGCCTGAAGGCTGGTAGGAAATCTCGATCTTCTTCTCGAATTCCCCGGTGTGAAATACCAGCTCGCGGCGGGCTCGTTGCCCCAAGCGCCAGCCGTCGCGGCACTCCCACGGTGTAGCAGGGGCACTCGGAGCCGAGCGCAGCAAACGGGCTGCCGCCGCTGCCAGCCACACCTCGCGGCGCGGCTCGCGCGGCGCGGGGAACAGGTGATCGTGTTCCCTTTCTATGAGCGCCGTGTCCAGATCGGCAGAGCGAAAGGCTGTGGAGGCGACCAGGCGATGCAGGAACGGGACGTTGTTGGTCACGCCGACTATATGCATGGCGCTCAAGGCCTCCAGCATGCGGCCGATGGCCAGCTCTCGGCTCTCGTCCCAAACGATCAGCTTGGCGATCATCGAGTCGTAATAGGGCGTGATCGCATCGCCCGCGGCGACACCGGCATCCACTCGCACGTGGCGGGAAGCTGCGGGAGCCGTGAAATACTCCAGCCGGCCGATGGCAGGCAGAAAGCCGCGCTCGGGATCCTCCGCGTAAATGCGCGCCTCGAGTGCATGACCCTTGCTAGTGACTTGCTCCTGGGTGAGCGGCAGTTGCTCGCCCACGGCCACCCGCAGCTGCCATTCCACCAGGTCAAGACCGGTGATCATCTCGGTGACGGGATGCTCGACCTGCAAGCGCGTGTTCATCTCCATGAAATAAAATTCACCGCTCGGCGCGACGATAAACTCAACCGTTCCGGCGCCCACGTAACCCACGGCGCTCGCCGCGTTGACCGCGGCCTGGCCCATCGCCTTGCGCCGCGCCTCGCTCATCCCGGGCGCCGGCGCCTCTTCCAGCACCTTCTGGTGACGCCGCTGCACCGAGCAGTCGCGTTCGTACAGATGCAGGCAATGCCCATGGCTATCGGCGAACACCTGCATCTCGATGTGCCGTGGCCGCAGCAGGTACCTCTCGATGAGCACCCGGTCATCGCCGAAGCTGGCGGCCGCCTCGCGCTTGCAACTGGCCAGCGCGGCGGCGAAGTCCTGTGCGGCGTCCACGCGTCGCATGCCGCGGCCGCCGCCTCCGGCGCTCGCCTTGATCAGCACCGGGAAGCCCAGGCGTTCGGCCGCCTCGCTAAGGAAGCGCTCGTCCTGGTTCTCGCCGTGATACCCCGGAGTCAGGGGCACTCCCGCCCGCTCCATCAGGGTCTTGGCGGCGGACTTCGAACCCATGGCGCGAATCGCCGCCGGCGGTGGGCCCACGAAAATGATGCCCGCCTGCGCGCAGGCCTCCGCGAACGACGCATTCTCGGACAGAAACCCGTAGCCGGGATGTATCGCCTGGGCGCGCGAGCGACGAGCGATCTCGAGTATCGCCTCGCCGCGCAAGTAGCTCTCCGCCGGTGTGCGCCCGCCGATCGCATAGGCCTCATCGCAGGCCTGCACGTGCAGCGCGCCGGCGTCCGCCTCCGAATAGACGGCGATGGTATGTATGCCTAGGCGGCGCGCCGTGCGCGCGATCCGGCAGGCGATTTCACCGCGGTTGGCGATGAGCAGTCGATCGAGCGCAGGCATCAACGGTCACTCACATCCGGAATATGCCGAATCGCGTCGGCGGAATCGGCGCGTTGAGCGAAGCTGCCAGGCCCAGGCCCAGCACGCGCCGCGTATCCGCCGGATCGATCACGCCGTCATCCCACAGCCGGGCAGTCGCGTAATAGGGATGGCCCTGGCGATCGTATTGTGCACGGATCGGCGTGGTGTAGGCGACCTCCTCCTCGGTGCTCCAGCTGTGGCCCTTGGCCTCGAGGGCATCGCGCCGCACGCGTGCCAGGACATTGGCCGCCTGCTCGCCGCCCATGACGCTGATGCGTGCGTTGGGCCACATCCACAGGAACCTCGGAGAATAGGCGCGGCCGCACATGCCGTAGTTGCCCGCACCAAAACTGCCGCCAATGATGACCGTCAGTTTGGGAACCTGGGCACAGGCAACGGCCGTCACCATTTTTGCGCCGTGCTTGGCGATCCCCTCGTTTTCGTACTTGCGGCCGACCATGAAGCCGGTGATGTTCTGCAGGAACACGAGCGGAATCCGGCGCTGGCAGCACAGCTCTATGAAGTGCGTGCCTTTGAGGGCTGATTCCGAAAACAGGATGCCGTTGTTGGCCACGATGCCGACCGGCATGCCCCACAGGTGTGCAAAGCCGGTGACCAGCGTAGTGCCGTAGCGCGCCTTCCATTCGTCAAACTCGCTCCCATCGACCAGCCGCGCGATGATTTCGCGCACGTCAAAGGGGCGTTTGGGATCGGCAGACACGATCCCGTAGAGTTCCTCGGCCGCGAACTTCGGCTCGCGCGGCGCGCGAGTGTCCAGCGGCGCCCGTTCGTGCGAGTTAAGTCCGCCGACGATGCGCCGCGCGATTCCGAGCGCGTGCGCGTCGTTCTCGGCGAGGTGATCGGCCACGCCGGACAGCCGCGTGTGCACATCGCCGCCGCCCAGGTCCTCGACGCTCACCTCTTCACCGGTGGCCGCCTTCACCAACGGCGGGCCGCCCAGAAAAATAGTCCCCTGATTGCGCACAATGATGGATTCATCGCTCATCGCCGGGACGTACGCGCCCCCGGCCGTGCAACTGCCCATGACCACGGCGATCTGCGGTATGTCGGCGGCCGACATGGTTGCCTGGTTGTAGAAGATGCGGCCGAAATGGTCGCGATCGGGAAACACTTCGTCCTGGCTCGGCAAGTGCGCGCCGCCGGAATCGATCAGGTACACGCAAGGCAGGCGGTTCTCACGCGCGATGTCCTGAGCGCGCAAGTGTTTCTTGACCGTCATCGGATAGTACGTGCCGCCCTTGACGGTCGAGTCGTTACAGACGACCAAACATTCGCGGCCCGCCACCCGGCCAATGCCGGTGATCAGACCGGCCCCGGGAGCCTCGCCGTGGTACAGGCCGTGGGCGGCCAGGGGCGAAAATTCGAGAAATGGAGTGCCGGGATCGAGCAGCATTTCGACCCGATCGCGGGGCAACAACTTGCCGCGCGACAGGTGACGGGCGCGCGCGTGCTCGCCACCGCCGAGGGCCGCGCCGGCCAGCTTGGCGCGCAGGTCGGCGACCAGTGCCTCCATGGCGGCCCGATTGGCTCGAAACTCCTCGCCCCGGGGCTCCACAGCCGAGTCAATGATCGCCATGGCGGTCTTGCCTTAATAGTCCAATTGTCGGATAATAGCACAATACCTTAAATCGGAGCAAGCTGATGGCCGGTCTGGATTCCTGCGATTTTGACTTTGGCCTCGGCGAGACCCTCGATGAGGTGCGCGCCCAGGTCCGCCGCTTCGCGCGCGCCGAGATCGCGCCGCTTGCCGAGCACATCGACCGATCCAATGAGTTTCCGCGCCAGCTCTGGCCCCTGCTCGGGGCGCAGGGCCTGCACGGACTGACTGTGCCGGAACGCTGGGGCGGCGCCGATCTTGGCTACCTCGCCCACGTGATCGCTATGGAGGAAATCTCACGCGCCTCGGCTTCCGTAGGCCTGTCATACGGCGCGCACTCGAACCTGTGCATCAACCAGCTGCGGCTCAATGGCAACGATGCGCAGCGCGAGCGCTATCTGCCCAAGCTCGTAAGCGGCGAGCACGTCGGCGCGCTGGCGATGTCCGAGCCGGGTGCCGGTTCGGACGTAGTGTCCATGCAGCTGCGGGCGGAAAAGCGCGGCGATGCCTACCGGCTGACCGGGCGAAAAATGTGGATCACCAACGGCCCGGATGCCGACGTGCTGGTGGTCTATGCCAAGACCACACCGAACGCCGGTTCCAAGGGCATAACAGCGTTCATCATCGAGCGTGGCTTTCGTGGTTTCAGCAGTGCGCAGAAGCTCGACAAACTCGGCATGCGCGGCTCCAACACCTCTGAACTGGTCTTCGAGGACTGCGAAGTGCCCGCAGAGAACGTCCTCGGTACACTGGACCGTGGCGTGAAAGTGTTAATGAGCGGCCTGGACTACGAGCGCACGGTGCTGGCGGCGGGGCCCTTGGGCATCATGGCCGCGGTGCTCGATCTGGTACTGCCCTATGTGCATGAACGCCGCCAGTTTGGCGAGCCGATCGGCACCTATCAGCTGATGCAGGCCAAGGTTGCCGACCTGTACACGAACCTCAACGCGGCGCGGGCATTTGTATATGCGGTGGCCCGCGCCTGCGATGCCGGTAAATGCACGCGCCAGGATGCCGCCGGCGCCATCCTATTTTCCGCCGAGAAGGCGACCCAGGCGAGCCTGGATGCGGTGCAGATGCTGGGAGGAAACGGCTATATCAATGACTATCCGGCCGGGCGGTTGCTGCGCGATGCCAAGCTTTATGAGATTGGCGCGGGCACGCAGGAAGTCCGACGGGTGCTGATCGGGCGCGAGCTCTATCAGAGGAGTGCCTGATGGTCGAATTTGCACCGGTGGAATTTGAGCCGGCCTACCGCAAGGTAGCGGCAGCGCTGCTCGAGCGCATCAGCGACCGCACACTCAATGCGGGCGATCGGTTGCCACCCGAGCTCGAATTGGCGCGGCAGTTTGGCGTTAACCGCTCGACGGTGCGTGAGGCACTGCGCGAGCTGGAATCGACGGGCATTCTGCGCCGGCATCGCGGCTCCAAGCTGATGATGGTCAGCCGTCCGGAGCACGAGGCCATTGCCGAGGGCATGAGCCGCGCCCTCGCCTTGCATGACGTCACGATACGCGACGTTTGGGAAGGTCTGACGATTCTCGAACCGCCGATCGCGGAAGTCGCCGCGCGCACGCGCCGCCCAGCGGACCTGGCGATTATCGAGGTGACCGTGGCGCAGGCGATGCAGGAGCAGCCGGCGGACGCCGCGCGCCAGGCGGCAGATTTCTTCCGCCATGTCGGCGAGGCCACGCATAACCGCGTGCTGATGCTCGCCCACGAATCCCTGCTGCAGTTACTGGCCCCCTCGCTCGAGACCATCATCCAGCAGGTGGCCGCAGCCCGCGCGCGCATCGCCACGGCCCAGGGCAAGATCCTGGAGGCACTGCGACGCGGCGATGCGTCCGGCGCGCGGTCTTGGAGTGAAAAGCACATCCGCGACTACCGGCGCGGCTTTGATCTGGCAGGCATCGACCTGGCGAACCGAGTACAGCGCTAGCACAAAAAGCGCGTACATGTTGTCGCAACTTGCCTCGGTATTGACCGACCGAGTGGGCAAACCTAAGCTTGGGTTTGTAAGCGACAATAACATCATGACACTCCATTCGACCCTACCGGGCCGGCTGAGTCTGGGCCTTGCACTGCTGAGTTTTGCCGCCCTCCTGGAGGCGGCCCCAGCCAAGCCGCGCGCACGTGATCTGGGCGTGCCGTTTTCGGGTACCCCAGGCACCTTCAATGCCATTACCGATGTGCCCGGGGTTGAAGTGGGTGAAGTCACGCTGATCTCCGGCGAAGGTGCGCTCAAGCGCGGGGTCGGCCCAGTGCGGACCGGCGTTACCGCGGTGCTGCCGCGCGGCAAGTCGGCACCGCTGGATGCTGTATTTGCCGGCTGGTTTGCGCTCAACGGCAACGGCGAGATGACCGGCACGACCTGGGTCGATGAATCTGGGCTGATGTTTGGACCTGTGATGATTACCAACACCGAAAGTGTCGGGGTCGTGCGCGATGCGGTGATCAGCTGGTCGCTGGAACGCTATCACGTGGATCTGGGCGACACCTGGCAGCTGCCGGTGGTGGCCGAAACCTCCGATGACTGGCTCAATGACATGGATGGGTTCCACGTCAAGCAGGAACATGCCTATGCCGCGCTGGACGGTGCGAAATCCGGGCCCGTGGCCGAAGGTAATGTGGGCGGTGGCACCGGCATGATCTGCTATGAGTTCAAGGGTGGAACCGGCACCGCCTCGCGTCGGGTCAAGGACCCCTCCGGCGAGTACATGGTCGGCGCGCTGGTTCAGTCCAACTTCGGCATCCGCGAGCAACTGACCGTCGCCGGGGCTCCGGTCGGCCTGGAGTTACCGGGCGACAAGGCCTATGACGCAGCGCTCAGGCCTCACCACGGTAACGACGTGGGCTCGATCATCGTCGTCATAGCGACGGACGCGCCGTTCCTGCCGCATCAGCTTAAGCGCCTGGCCCGACGGGTATCCATGGGCATCGCCCGCACCGGCGGCACCGCCAGCAATTCATCCGGCGAAATCTTTATCGCCTTCTCCACGGCCAATTCCGGCGCGGCGGCCGCCACGGGAGTGCCTGCGCTCAAGATGATCCCCAACGATCGCATGACGCCCTTCTTCCAGGCCACGGCCGAGGCGACCGAAGAGGCCATTATCAATGCGCTGGTGGCCGCGGAAACCATGACCGGAATTAACGACCGGCGCGTTGAAGCGCTGCCGCATGGCCGCTTGCAGGCCCTGCTGGCCAAATACAACCGGCTGGCGACGCATTGAGCCCGCGGCCCAATCTTCATCCATGAATCGTCACGACGTCATCGTCATCGGCGCCGGCCACAACGGACTGGCCAGCGCCGCGTTTCTGGCGCGGGCCGGCCTTAAGGTTTTGGTGATCGAAGCCAACCCGTACATCGGCGGCGCCACGGTCAGCCGCGAGCTCTACCCGCACTGGACCTACTCCAACTGTTCCTATGTGTGTGGTTTGTTGCGCCCGGAGATCTACCGCTCGCTTGATCTCGCGCGGCACGGACTGCAGATCGTGCCCTACGGTGGCGGTGTCACCTTCACTCGCAACGGCGATATTCTCGGCGGCTACCTGGACAAGGACATCAAGCGGCGCGAGATCGCGCGACACAGCCCGCGCGATGCGGATGCCTACATGCGCTACTCGCGCGACACCATGCGCCAGTGCCGACTGATCCGCACCCTGTTGATGCGCACTCCGCCCGATCCGAGCTCGCTTAAGTGGCGCGACTTGCGCGAAATGATTCATCTGGGCGGAGAGTTCGCCAAGCTGGGCGAACAAGGCATCTACGACACCGTGCGCTTTTACATGCTGTCGATTGCCGATTACCTCAACGAGTACTTTGAATCGGACGTCGTCAAGGCCGCCTTCGCCGGCAGCGGCATCATTGGCACGGCGCTGGGTGTGCAATCCCCCGGCACGGCCTACGTACTGCTGCATCACTACATGGGCGATGTCGACGGGCAAATGGGAGCGTGGGGTTTCGCGCGCGGTGGCATGGGAGCGGTCAGCAAGGCCCTGGCGGCGGCCTTCCAGGCACACGGCGGAGAAATCAAGGTCGGCGCAGGCGTCGAGCGGATTCTGGTTCGCGGCGGTCGTGCCTGCGGGGTCGCGCTAAGCAACGGCGATGAGCACCAGGCGGACGTGATCGTCTCCAACGTCGATCCGAAGCGCACTTTCCTCAAGCTCTTTGATAAGAACGACCTGTCGCCGGAAGTCGTGCGGCTGGCCCGCAACTTCAAGATCCGGGGATCCTCGGGCAAGCTCAACATCGCACTCGATGGGCTGCCGGAATTTCCGGCGCTGGGTGCGGGCAACCCGCTGATCAGCGGTGACATGCACTTTCTTGACTCGCTCGAGCGCTACGAGCGCGCCTACGACGACTGGAAGAACGGCACCTGGTCGAAGGACCCGTACCTGGACCTGTTGATTCCTTCGGTGACGGACCCCACGATGGCCCCGCCCGGCAAGCACATGATGTCGGTGTTCGTGCAATACGTGCCACCGCTGGTCAATGGCCGCGAATGGACCGACGCCGACCGCGAGGCATTCAAGCAGACGGTGTTCGATCAAATCAGCCGCTACAGCCCGAATTTCCGCAGCCTGGTGCTGCATGCGGAAGTGCGTACTCCGCGGGAACTTGAGGCGGAAGTCGGCCTCACCGAAGGCAACATCTTTCAGGGCGAGCTGACTTTCGACCAGTTGTTCTTCAACCGGCCGTTTCCCGGCTACGCGCAGTATCGCGGCCCGGTGCGCGGACTGTACATGTGCGGTTCGGCCACCCATCCGGGCGGCGGCGTGATGGCCGCGCCCGGCGCCAACGCGGCCCGCGAGATCCTGCACGACCTGCGCCGGACTGACACGGTGCCCGAGGGGTGGAGCGATGATTGAGCGCTCCTCGGTGGTGATCATCGGGGCCGGGCACAACGGTCTGGTGTGTGCGGCCTACTTAGCGCGCGCCGGCCGCCAGGTAACGGTGCTCGAGGCGGCTGATACCGTGGGCGGTGGAGCGGTAACGCGCGAGTTTGCGCCAGGATTCAAAGTGTCCTCACTCGCTCACCTCCTGCACCTGCTTGAGCCGGCGGTGGTCGAGGATTTGGCGCTTGCGCGCCATGGCCTTAGCTATGCGCACGTGGGCCTGCGCACGTTGGCCCTGTCCTCCTCCCGTGCGCCGGTCATTTTGAGTGACGGTGACATCCAGGGAGGCGAAGTCTCCACTGCCGATCGCGAGGCCTATGCCCTCCACCACGCCCGCATGCAGAAGTTTTCGCAATTCCTGGCCCGTCAGCACGGGCGCGTGCCTCCGCGCCTGACCTTCGACGGCTGGCGCGAGGCATTGCCGGCGGCAGCTTTGGCCTGGGACCTGCGGCGCCTTGGCCAGAAGGACATGCGCGAGTTCCTGCGCGTAGTGACGATGAATATCTACGATATTCTCGAGGACACTTTCGACAATCCGTTGCTCAAGGGTGCGCTGGCGCTCGATGGCGTGCTGGGTGCGCGTCTGGGGCCGCGCTCCGGAAACACGGTTTACAACGCACTCTACCGCCACAGCGGCGAGCTTGACGGACGCCGCGGCGCGCTCGCGCTCGCGCGCGGCGGCATGGGTGGGGTAAGCACGGCGCTGGCCGCCGCGGCTCGCGATGCCGGGGCGCAGATACGCTGCGGCGCCGCGGTCGCTGAGATTGTTGTCAGGAACGGACGTGTGGCCGCCGTGCGACTGGCAGATGGCTCAGAGCTGGCAACCGAGTGCGTGGTATCCAACGCGGATCCGCACTCCACACTGCTCAAACTGCTGGGCGCGCGGCATCTGGAAGCGGAATTTGCGCGCCGCGTGCAGCACCTGCGCAATAGCGGCAATGCCGCCAAGCTTCATCTGGCGCTGAGTGACGCTCCCCAGTTCCTGGGCGTCACTCCAGCCCTGACGGGCGAGAGACTGGTCATCGCACCCGACCTGCAGTATGTCGAGCAGGCTTTCAATCCCGCCAAGTACGGCGAGTACTCCAAGCAGCCGGTCTTTGAAATTACTGTTCCTTCGCTCCACGACCGCTCCCTGGCGCCGGCCGGACAGCACGTGCTCTCGGCCGTGGTGCAGTACGCTCCCTACGCGCTCAACGGCGGATGGGCCACCGGCAAGGACGGCTTTCTCGCCGCCGCCATGGCAGTCCTCGAGCAACACGCTCCGGGCATCGGCAAGCTGGTGCTGCATGCCGAGCTGCTGACTCCGGCGGACATCGAGCAGCAATTCCGGATTACCGGCGGTCATTGGCACCACGCCGAGCTCGTGCTCGACCAGTTCATGATGCTACGGCCCGTGCCGGGCGCGGCTCAATACGCCATGCCCGTCGAGGGGCTCTATATGTGCGGCGCCGGTTGCCATCCTGGTGGCGGCGTGATGGGCAGCGCCGGCCGCAATGCGGCGCGCGTCGTGCTGGGGAAACGGTGAACCATGCTAGCCCGTGACCATTTTCATCAGGCGGTGCTCGAGACGCCCTTTCATGCGCGCACCGCTCCACTGAATCAGTTGAACCTCTGGCATCGCTGGCGCGACCACACGGTGGCCGACGCCTATTTCGATGTGGGCATGGAGTACAACGCGATCCGCAATTCCTGTGCGGTCTTCGATATCTCGCCGATGACCAAGCACCTGATCACAGGGCCTGATGCACTGGCGTTCATGAATCGGCTGGTGACGCGCGATGTGGCCAAGATCAAGCCGGGCCGCGTCGGTTACTGCCTGTGGTGTGACGATGCCGGGCAGGTCGTTGATGATGGCACCATTTTTCACTTGCGCGAGGGCGTCTATCGTCTGTGCTCGCAGGAGCGGCAGCTCGATTGGCTCATGTGCTCGGCGTTCGGCTTTGACGTGCGCATCATCGAAGACACCAACGATGTGGCCGGG
>Ga0157379_10005971_pt1 | contig 10496 bp, 7 predicted proteins | sample S25metaG_FD_121802 | JGI IMG/M metagenome (GOLD analysis project Ga0157379, IMG submission 121802) | Switchgrass rhizosphere microbial communities from Kellogg Biological Station, Michigan, USA - S2-5 metaG | ecosystem: Host-associated > Plants > Roots > Rhizosphere > Soil | place: USA: Michigan... | reverse complement strand
CTCCTGCGCCGCGGCGAGCAGCAGATGTCGCTCTACACCCTGCGGTCGATGGCCTCGGGCGGGATCAACGACCAGGTCGGCGGCGGCTTCGCCCGCTACACGGTCGACGCGACCTGGACCGTCCCGCACTTCGAGAAGATGTTGTACGACAACGCGCTGCTCGCGCGGGCCTACCTCCACGGCTTCCTGATGACGGGCGACGCCGCGTTTCGCGAGACCGTGGAGTCGACGCTGGCCTTCGTCGCGCGCGAGCTGCGCGGGCCCGAGGGCGGCTTCCTGAGCGCCCTGGACGCCGACAGCGAGGGTGTCGAGGGCAAGTTCTACGTGTGGACCGTGGCCGAGCTGCGCGACGTCCTGGGCGACGACGCGGATGTCGCGATCGCCTGGCTGGGCGCGACCGACCAGGGGAACTTCGTCGAGGCCGCGGCTCCCGGTCAGCCGCAGCCGGGCTGGAACGTCCTGACCGCCCGCGGGTCGCAGCCCGCGGCCGACGTGCGCGAGCGGATCCGCGCCCGGCTGCTGGAGGCCCGCGGGGCGCGCGTGCGCCCGGGCGTGGACGACAAGCGCCTGGCCGCCTGGAACGGTCTGGCGATCCACGCCTTCGCGGAGGCCGGCGCGGTGCTGCAGCGGCCCGACCTGGTCGCGATCGCCGTTGCGGCGGCGACGTTCGTCACGGAGCAGCTCCGCGACGCCGACGGCCGCCTGCTGCGCACCTGGAAGGACGGCCAGGGCAAGCTCAACGCCTACCTGGAGGACCATGCCTTCCTGCTCGAGGCGTTCCTCGCCCTCTACGAGGCGACGTTCGACCCGCGCTGGTTCGCCGAGGCCCGCCGCCTGGCCGACGCGATCCTGGAGCGCTTCGCCGACCCGGCCGCCGGCGGCTTCTTCGCGACCTCCGCCGACCACGAGCAGCTCGTCGTGCGCCGCAAGGACCTGGAGGACCTGCCGATCCCGTCGGGCTCGTCGTCGGCGGCCACCGGGCTGCTGCGCCTCGCGGCACTGACCGGCGAGCACCGCTACGCCGTTGCGGCGGTCGGCCACCTGCGGCTGGTCGCCGACCTGCTCGGGCGCCACCCGCAGGCGTTCGCCTATGCGTTGGTCGCCCTTGACCTCCACGTCGGCGGCCCGGCCCGGGAGGTGGCGCTCGCGGGCGCAGACGCCGCCGCGGTCCAGGGGCTCGCCGCCGTCGTGCGCGAGCGGCTGCGTCCGGGCGTCGTCCTCGCCGGGCCGCCCGGCGACGGCGTCGCGCTCATGGAGGGCCGCACGGCCGTCGGCGGGCAGCCCGCCGCCTACGTCTGCGAGCGCTTCGCCTGTCAGATGCCGGTCACCGAGGCGACCGAGCTGCGCATGCTGCTGGCCGATCCCTAGGATCCCGGGCGTCCAACTGGGAGGTTGCCGATGTATCGCAGGGGCAGGGTCGGGATCGCGCTGAGCGCCGCCGCGGCGCTCGTACCGGCCGTCGACGCACAGGCCGGGACCGTCGCGCTCGACAAGCCGTGCTACGTCGAGCAGTCGCCGATGACCGCGACCGGGAGCGGCTTCGCCCCGGGCGCGAACCTGACGCTGTCGGGCGACGGGGCGTTCGCGACGGCCGTCGCCGACCCGGCGGGCAACTTCTCGGTCCCGGTCCAGGCGCCGATCAACCCGACGATCGACCCCAAGCCGAGCTCGGTGAGCACCTACACGCTCGACGTCGAGAACTTCAGCGACCCCACGCAGAACACGAGCATCCAGTACCAGGTGGTCAACTTCGCCGCCGACTCGGGCACGAGCTCCAACCCGCGCACGAAGCGCACCTGGCACTTCTCGGGCTTCCCGACCGGCGCGACGATCTACGGCCACTTCCGCTTCAGGGGCAGGACGGTGGCCAACTACCGCTTCGGCAAGGCCACCGGCGCGTGCGGCCTGCTGCACGCCAAGGCGCCCGGCCTGCCGGTGAGCAGGCTGCACGTCGGCAACTACACCGCGCAGCTCGACACCAGCAAGCACTACAACAAGGATGCGGCCCCGCGCCTGAAGACGACGATCCGCGTGTTCCTGGTCCCGCGCTGAGTCAGAGCACGGGCAGGTAGCGGTCCAGCTCCCACTGGGTGACCTGGACGCGGTAGTCCTCCCACTCCTGGCGCTTGATCTCGACGTAGCGGTTGAACATGTGCTCGCCGAGCGTGCGGAGCACGAGCTCGGACTCGGCCGTGAGCTCGATCGCCTCGCCCATCGTCTCGGGGAGCTGCTCGATGCCCAGCCGCTTGCGCTCGTCGGGCGACAGGTGGTACAGGTTCTTCTCCATGGGCTCGGGCAGCTCGTAGCCCTTCTCGATGCCCTCGAGGCCGGCCTGCAGCAGGGCGGCGAACGTCAGGTAGGGGTTGCACGCCGGGTCGGGACAGCGCAGCTCCATGCGCGTCGAGCCCTCCTTGCCCGGATGGTAGAGCGGCACGCGGACCAGGGCGCTGCGGTTGCGCCGGCTCCAGGCGACGTAGACCGGGGCCTCGTAGCCGGGCACGAGCCGCTTGTAGGAGTTGACCCACTGGGCGAAGATCGAGCTCATCTCGCGCGCGTGCTTGAGCTGGCCGGCGATGAACGCCTTGCCGACGTCCGAGAGGAAGTAGGGGTCGTCGGCGTCGAACATCGCGTTCTGGCCGTTCTTGAACAGGCTCATGTGCGTGTGCATGCCCGAGCCGTTCTCGCCGAAGAGCGGCTTGGGCATGAACGTGGCATGCCAGCCGTACTTCATGGCGTACTCCTTGACCGTGATGCGGTAGGTCATGCAGTCGTCGGCCATCTTCAGGGCCGGCGCATAGCGCATGTCGACCTCGTGCTGCGAGGGACCGACCTCGTGGTGGGAGTACTCCACGTGGATGCCGAGCTGCTCGAGCGCGAGCACGGTCTCGCGGCGGACATCGGAGCCCGCGTCGAGCGTCGTGAGGTCGAAGTAGCCGCCCTCGTCGAGGACCTCCGTGCCGTTCTTGTCCTTGAAGAGGAAGTACTCGAGCTCGGGACCGACGTTGAACGTGTCGAAGCCCATCGTCGTCATGCGCTCCAGCGCCCGCCGCAGGACGTGGCGCGGGTCGCCCTCGTAGGGCGTGCGCTCGGGCGTCAGGACGTCGCAGAACACGCGGCCGACACCCTGCTCCTCCGGCCGCCACGGAAGGATCGCGAAGGTGCTCGCGTCGGGCATGGCCACCATGTCGGATTCCTCGATGGCGTTGAACCCGGTGATCGACGAGCCGTCGAAGCCCATACCCTGCTCGAACGCCTCGTCGAGCTCTCCCGAGTTGATGGAGAACGACTTGAGCTGGCCGAGGATGTCGGTGAACCAGAAGCGCACGAAGCGCAGCTTGTGCTCGTCGACGATCGCCTTGACGTCCTCGACGGTGCGGGGCTGGTCGGTCATGGCCCGGCACCCTAGAGGATCGGCCGTCTCACGCCGGTCGGAACGTGGACGCCGGTGTGTCCAGCCACCGGCGGCCCCACGAGCGCAGCGCACGGACGGCCGGCTCGAGCTCGCGTCCCATCTGCGTGAGGGCGTAGCGCGGATGCGGCGCCGGCCCGGCGGGGTCGTCACGGACGACCAGACCGCGGTCCTCGAGGTCCTTCAGCCGCTGGGAGAGCAGCCGGTCGGACAGCTCGGGGACCGCGGCCGCGATCTCGCTGAAGCGCAGTGGGCCGCCGTCGAGCAGGACGGCGACGATGGCGCCGGTCCAGCGCCGTCCGAGCAGCTCGACGGCCTCGTGGTAGTGCGGGCAGCACCGAAGCGCCCCGGGCTGCTCGCGGCCGGCCTCAGGGGGCATGGGCCGATCCTACGCCCCCCGGGCCACCGGACCCTGCGTCTACGCCGCGCGAAGGGTCCGGGCGTCCTCGTGCGAGCCGTCGACGGGCACGTCACCCGCGACGTTGACCATCGCGGTGAACGCCTCCAGCGAGCCGAAGGCGATCGCCTCGAGCAGCTGCTCGTCGGTCCAGCCCGACTCGCGCGCCTCCTCGTGCAGGTGGACGGGCGGATTGGTCTGGTCGGCGATCAGCACGCGCAGCCAGTGCAGCAGCTTGGCCTCGTGCTCGTCGTGGGAGTCCCACTCGCGGGCCAGCGCGATCTCGTCGACGCCGAGCCCCGCCTGGCGGGCGGTGCGACGGTGCAGCGCCAGCCCGGGCTCGGACTCGTAGTGCTCGGCCACCGCGAGCGCGATGCGCTCCAGCGTGGTCACCGGCAGCGCGCCGTGGCGCAGCTCGCCGCGGAAACGGGTGTAGCCGCGCAGCGCGGCGGACGATCCGGCGAGCACGCCGAGGAAGTTCGGAAGCTGGCCGGCCGAGGCCATCGCGCCCTTGAGGATCGGCACCGACGCCTCGGGCGCCGACTGATCGTCGTGGATGGTGAAGCGACTCATGCGGGTCTTCATGGCAGGCGTCCTGGGGAGAGATGAGAGGGTCCGCCGGCCACCGTGCCGGCTCTGACGCCGGGAAGATCCTTACCCAAGGTAAGTGTAAGAAGGGTGTCAACGCGCAGGGACGAGCGACCCGCGACGAGGCGGGCGCATGCCGCGCGTGACGGGTTACCGCGGCGCGAGCAGCGACGCCGGCGGCGCGGCGTACGGGACGGTGACGGTCGCCACGTGCGGCGTGGCGGCGGCCGGACGGACGGCCGCCTGCGAGGACGAGCTCATGGCCGCCAGGACGATGAGGATCGCGCCGAGCAGGACGGCCCACAGCGCGATGCGGTCGGGGCGGTGCCCGACGCGGTCGACGGCCGTGCGGCCGCGCAGGCGCTGGGCGGTGGACGGCGCGCGCACGATCTCCGGGCGGCCGGTGATCTGCACGGTGCGCCGCGTCCCGGGCGGCGGCGGAGGCGTCGCGAAGGGATCGTCGGCGGGCGCGGTGGGGCGCTCGGCACGCGGCGCGTCGGCCCCGAGGAACACGCCGTGCAGCGGGTGCGCGGCGCCGATGTCGTCGTCGCGCCGGGCAGCGGCAGCAGCGCCGGCGAGGGCGGTGGTGGCGGTCGTCGCGCGACGGGTGATGCGCCGGCGAGGGACGAAGTCGATCTCCTCCCCCAGCCAGTCGTCGGCGGGGCGGCGCCCGGGCTCGACCAGGTCCTCACGTTCCTGCTGCACGTCGGCCCACCAACCGGGCGCGTCCGTCGATGACATCGGTGTTCTCGGGTCCTCTTCCTTGGGCTTACGGGGTTAGCTGACGGGCTCGCGCCGAAGAGCGGCGCTACGCGCAAGGCGATTCGCCCCAGTGCACCATGGGTCCCCCGTTTCCCGGACCGTCTCCGGCCGGGAATTCAGCGGTATGAACGGCGGCATCGTAGCAACCTCCGAATTCCCTGCTAAGTCGCAGAGTTATGGCAAAGGCCTACTGACGCCATGGTCAGGGATGGATCGGACGGAACCTCCCGCAACGTGCGGTCTTTCGTGGCCGGCCGGGGGGTTGACAGCCGCCGTGAGGCCCCGCGAGCAACCGTCGCGGGGGCCCTTGACAGGTCGGCGACTACCGGCCGGCGACGCGCGCCACGTAGGCCGCGACGTCCTGGGCCTCGGTGCCCACGACCACGTTGGCCGGCATCTGGCCGGCGCCCCGCGCGCGACCCTGCTGGATCGCGTTGAGGACGAAGCTCGCCTTCAGCCCCGTGCCGCCGTTGAGCGTGTCGAGGTTCGGCCCGACGCGACCGACGGCGTTGGAGCCGCTCAGGGTGTGGCAGGTCGCGCACCGCTTGGCGAAGATCAGCCGTCCGCTGGCCTCGGCGCTCGTCAGGTTGACCCCGGCGGGCCCGTCCTGGACCGAGTTGTCCCGGTTGCCGACGTACACGAGGATCGGGAGGCCCAGGCCGACGACGAGGATGAGAACCGCGATCCCGATACCCCAGGCCCTTCGCGTGCCTCGGCTCTCGGGCGCCGAGCGCGGCTTACGGCCGCTGCGCATGGCCGCCATCACGACCGTCAGGCCGATCGCGAGGAACACGATGACGAAGACGATGGTCCCGATCACGTGCGGGACCCTACCCGCTGCGCCGGAGCGGTGTGCATCACCGGCGCCGCCCGGACGCGAAGCTCTGCACCGGCGGCGCCACGGCGCGGAAATCGTCGGTACCCGTCGCGGCCAGGTCGCGACCGTCCTGCATCGCCTCCCGCGCGGCGTCCTGGCGGGCGAGCTCGATCGCGTCGAGCATCGAGAAGTCCTTGACCTGGATGACCTCCCCGGGCACCTGCTGCGCCCCGCCCACGATCGGCTGGCCGGCGGCCAGGTCGGCCGCCGGGCGCGAGCGCAGGACCCCCGCAGCGTCGAGCCGCCCCACCCGCCGGACCACGACGTTGATCGCCCCGCCCGCGGAGGCATGACGCTCCAGCACGCCGTCGTAGACGACCAGCGGCTCGGCGCGCACGACCGTGCGGTCACGCTCGTAGACCTTGGGCGGCACGATGAGGTTGACCGTCCCTGCCTCGTCCTCGCAGAGCAGGAACACCACGCCCTTGGCGGTGCCCGGCCGCTGCCGGGCGACGACCAGCCCGCCGAGACGCACGTGCGTGCCATGCGGCAGCCGCTGCAGGTCGGCGCTGGTGACCATCCCCTGCCCGCGCAGCTCCTCGCGCAGCAACGCCAGCGGATGGTCGGCGGTCGTCAGGCCCGTCGTCGAGTAGTCGGCGATCATCGCCTCCCAGCCCGTGAGCGCCGGCAGCGCGGGCGCCTCCCCCACGTCCAGCGGCAGCGCGAGCTGGATGCCCAGGTCACGCCCCCGGTCGGCCGCCCGTGCCGCGGCCGCCGCCGAGGCGTGCGCCCCGGCGGGGACGGCGGCGCGGGCCGCCGAGCGCGACGCGCGCAGCCGCCGGCCCGGCGCCGCGACCCCCAGCGACCACAGCGCGCGCCGGCGGTCGCCGCCGGCCAGCGCGTCGCAGGCGCCCGACCACGCCAGCTGCTCGAGCGCCGCACGGCCCGCACCCGCGCGCGAGGCCAGGTCCTCCAGCGAGCGGAAGGGGCCGGAGGCCTCCCGGGCGGCCACGAGCGCCTCGACCTCGTCGGCGCGCACGCCGAGCACGTAGCCCAGCCCGATCCGCACCGCGTCGTCGTCGGTGACCGTGCAGCCCACGGCGCTCTGGTTGACGTCGGGCGCCAGCACGGCAATGCCGCGCCGCTGCGCCTCGTGCACCAGCGCGTCGGGCGGGTAGAAGCCCATCGGCTGCTCGTCGAGCAGCGCGGCCAGGAACTCCGTGCCGTGATGGACGCGCAGCCACGTCGACTGGTAGGCCAGCAGCCCGAACGCCGCGCCGTGGGCCTTGGGGAAGCCGAAGCCGGAGAAGCCCTTGACCATCGTCCACACCCGCTCGGCGAGCTCGGGGTCGACGTCGTCCCAGCGCGCGACCGCCCGCTGCACGAAGCGCTCGTGGTAGGCCTCGATGGCCGCGTCCGAGCGCTTGCGGCTCATCGCCCGCCGCAGTCCCTCGGCCTCGCCGGGCGACAGGCCCGAGAAGGCCATCGAGACCTCGATGACCTGGTCCTGGAAGATGATCGTCCCCAGCGTCTCGCCCAGCACCTCCCGCAACGAGGGATGGTCGAAGGGCACCTCGAAGGACGGGTCCTCCCGCAGGCGCTGCTTGCGCTCGATGTAGGGGTTGACCGCGCCGCCGACGATCGGCCCGGGCCGGACGATCGCCACCTGGATCGTGAGGTCCTCGAGGGTGGCCGGCCGCGTGCGCCGCAGCGACCCCATCTGCGCCCGGCTCTCGATCTGGAAGACCCCGGTCGTCTCGGCCTCCTGGATGCAGCGGAACGTCTCGGGATCGTCCATCGGGATCCGCGACAGGTCGATCCGCTCGCCCCGGCGCCGGGCGATCATCTCCACGCAGCGCTCGACGGCCGACAGCATCCCGAGCCCCAGCAGGTCGATCTTCAGGAAGCCGGCGTCCGAGCAGGAGTCCTTGTCCCACATGACCATCTGCCGGCCCTCCATCGCCGCGGGCACGACCGGGCAGCAGTCGATGAGCGGGCGCGTCGCGACGATCATCCCGCCCGAGTGCTGACTGAGATGGCGCGGCAGCCCGTGCGCCTCGTGGGCCAGCGTGTGCAGCCAGCGCCAGCGGCCTTCGGCCTCGCGTCCCTCGCCGAGCGCGACCGCGATGTCGCGGTCGACCGACTGGGCCGAGAAGGCCTCCGAGGAGCGCGCGACGCGCTCGATCTCCCCCGGCGGCAACCCGAGCGCCTTGCCCAGCTCGCGGATCGCACCGCGCGCGCGATAGGTCGGGAACGCGGCCACCAGCGCCGACCGCTCCCGCCCGAAGCGCTCGTGCACGCGCGGGATCAGCACCTCCCGGATGTCGCGCGGGAAGTCGAGGTCGATGTCGGGCAGCGACGTGATCTCCTCGTTGAGGAAGCGCCCGAGCAGCAGCTCGTTGGCGATGGGGTCGACGTGCGAGAGGCCCGTGAGATAGCAGACGATCGACGACACAGAGGAGCCGCGGCCGCGCCCCGGAGGTAGCAGCGCGCGCACCGTGCTCTCGCCCCGTACCTCGGCGGCCACCTCGCGCGCGAGCTCGAGCATCTGGTGGTGCAGCAGGAAGAAGCCCGACAGGCCGAGCTCGCGGATGAGGGCGAGCTCCTGCTCCAGGCGCGCCGTCGCCTCGGCGCGCAGCGCGTGGCCGCGCGGGTAGCGGTCGCCGAAACGCACGGCGCAGACCTCGGCCAGGGCGCGGTCGGCGCCGCGGTCCTCGGCGCCCGGGTAGCGGTAGCCGAGGTCGGCCGTCAGATCGAAGGTCAGCGTCGCGGCCAGGCGCGCGGTCTCGGCGACCGCGTCGGGATGGTCCTCGAAGCGCGCCGCCATCGCGGCGGGCGTCGTGAGCACGTGCGCGTGGTTGCCGCGGCGCAGGGGCTCGGAGGCGTCCAGCGTCGTGTGCTCGCGGATGGCCACGAAGGCGTCCTGCAGCCGGGCGCGCGCTGGCGTGTGGGCGTGGACGTTGCCCGTCGCCACGCACGGCACCCCCAGGTCGGCGGCCAGGTCGGCCAGCGCACGGTTGCGGGCCCGGTCGCGCCGGGCGAAGGGCCGCTGCAGCTCGATCCGGAACGCGTCGCGCCCGAAGGCGCCCAGCAGCGTGCGGGCGGTGCGGGCATCATGCACCCCGCGTTCGGCGCAGCCCGACAGGCACACGAGCCCCTCGGCGTGGGCGGTGAGCTCCTCGAGGCTGAGCACGGGGTCCAGCACCCTTCGCCGGCCGGGCGTCTCTCGCGTGTGCGCGTGCGCGCGCGTGAGCAGCCGGCACAGGTTGCGCCAGCCCGTGTCGTCGCGGACGAGCAGCGTGACATGCCGGGTCGGCGCGTCCGGATCCGGCACGGCGGGATCGACCACGTCGAGCTCCGCCCCGTGCAGCGCCCGCAGGCCCAGCGACGAGGCGGCCTGCGCGAACTCCATCGAGCCCGAGACCGTGTTGTGGTCGGTGAGCGCCAAGCTCTCGTGCCCGTGCTCGAGCGCCGCGGCCACCAGCTCGTCGGGCAGCGACGCGCCGTCCAGGAACGAGAAGGCCGAGTGGCAGTGGAGCTCGACGTACGGCACGAACGCATGTTCGCATACCGTCCCGTCGATGTACCATGAACGGCACAGTTCCGATGCAAAGTCCGGCGCGTATCACCCGTTAGCTCCTCGATGGCGGCGACGACCCAGGCGGCACGCGCGCTGGCGCTCGCGGCAGTGCTCATGCCTGCTGCCCTCGCGGGCACCGCGCAGGCGCACGGAACGGAGCACCACGCCGCCGGTCTCTCGGACCGTCAGCTGCTGAAGATCGAGACCCGGGAGCTCGGCCGCGCCCACGCCCTCGAGCATGACGCAGCGCGCAGGGCCTCCGAGCGCGAGCACGCGGCGCTCGAGGCGCTGACGCCCCACCAGCGCGCCGCCCTCGCGCAGCGCGAGATCCGCGCGCACGCCGCGCAGGTCGCCGGCGAGGACCCGGCGCTTGACGGCCGCTGGGACCCGCAGCCCTTCGAGCTGCCCACCTACGCGATCCACGCCGCGATGCTGCCGACGGGCAAGGTCCTGTTCTACGGCTACCCCTACGCCACGGGCTGGCAGCGCCCCGAGAGCGGCGACGCCTGGCTCTGGGACCCCACCAAGGGCACCGGCGCGGCGTCGTTCGAGCACGTGCCGCCGCCCAAGGCCACGCAACGCTACCCCAACGATCCGGCCGACCCGAACCAGCCCGACCAGCTCTTCTGCTCGGGCCAGTCGTTCCTGCCCACGGGCGAGCTCCTGGTCACCGGCGGCAACGACTACTGGCCCTTCCAGGACGAGACGCCGCCGAGCAAGACGCAGTACGCGGGCATGAACCGCGTCTACACCTTCAACCCGTGGGCCCAGGGCACGCAGGCCGACCCGTACTGGACCCGGCAGCCCGACATGGCGACCGGCCGCTGGTACCCGAGCCAGCTCGAGCTCGGCGACGGGCGGACCTTCGTCATCGGCGGCCTGGACGAGGACGGCGCGTACCACAACGACGCGAGCGTCTTCACCCCGGGCACCGGCCTCGGCG
>Ga0157379_10005969_pt1 | contig 10497 bp, 5 predicted proteins | sample S25metaG_FD_121802 | JGI IMG/M metagenome (GOLD analysis project Ga0157379, IMG submission 121802) | Switchgrass rhizosphere microbial communities from Kellogg Biological Station, Michigan, USA - S2-5 metaG | ecosystem: Host-associated > Plants > Roots > Rhizosphere > Soil | place: USA: Michigan... | reverse complement strand
TGGTGACCGGCAAGGGCGAGCTCGGCGGTGTCGAGGTGATGGGCGTCGTCTTCGTGATCATCGGCTTCGCGTTCAAGGTCAGCGCCGTTCCCTTCCACACGTGGGCCCCGGATACGTACGAGGGTGCCCCCACCCCGGTGACCGCGTTCCTCAGCGTCGCGTCGAAGGCCGCCGGTTTCGTCGCCTTGATACTGCTCGTCTATCTCGCCTTCCCGAAGGCGACCGACGTGTACCAGCCGTTCATCTGGGTGATGGCCGCGCTGACGATGACGGTCGGCAACGTCGTCGCGCTCCGCCAGACCAACATCGTCCGCCTGCTGGCCTACTCGAGCATCAGCCAAGGCGGGTTCATCTTGATGCCGCTGGTCGTGGCCGGAACGAGCGCGTCGGCCGCGGAGGCTTCACTGCGCGCCGTGGTCGTGTACCTCATCATCTACGCCGCTACCAACCTCGGCGCCTTCGCCGTGGTGATCGCCGTCAGCCGCAAGACGCGCAGCGGCGAGATCTCGAGCTACGGCGGTCTGTTCGGCTACGCGCCGGCGCTGGCGGTGCTGATGACCGTATTCCTCGCGTCGCTCGCCGGCATCCCGCCGCTCGGTGGCTGGTACGCCAAGTTCGGCGTCTTCAATGCAGTCCTCACCGCGCGCAGCGGATGGGGATACAGCATCGCCGTCATCGGCGCCATCAACGCCGTGATCGCCACCGCGTACTACGTGACGATCATGCGCGAGATGTGGATGAAGCCGGTACCGGACGGCGACGTCACGCCGGTGACGGTCCCGGGCTCGATCAAGGCCGCACTGGCGATCACGGCACTCGCCACGCTCGTGTTCGGAGTACTGCCCGGCTTCACCGGCTACGGAGGCATCACCGAGCTCGCCGGTGCCTTCGGCCTCTGACGAAGTCCTCGCGGCGATCGACGCCGCGGGGGGAGCTATTCGCTTCGACGAGTACATGCGCATCGCCCTGTACGGAGAGCAAGGGTTCTACACCGTCGGTGGGGCTGCCGGCCGGCGCGGCGATTTCATCACCTCGCCGGAGGTCGGCCCGTTGTTCGGCGCGGTGCTGGCTCGCTGGATCGAGGCGGAGTTCATCCGGCTGGGAGAGCCCGACGAGTTCGTGATCGTCGAATGCGGTGCGGGCCCCGGTTCGCTCGCCCGGTCCGTGCTGGCGGCGGAGCCGAAGTGGCGGCACCACTACGTCGCCGTCGAGATCTCCGAGTCGCAGCGGCAACGTCACCCGGCGGAGGTGTCGTCGGTCTCCGTGATGCCGACGCATGTCGACTTCGGTGTCGTCGTTGCCAACGAGCTGCTCGACAACCTGCCGTTCAGGTTGGCGGTGTTCGACGGTGGATGGCGCGAGGTCGTCGTCGTGAAAGGACGCGGTCGTGAGTAGATGGAAGACACCCTCGCAACGAGCCCTGACTGGAAATGGCTTCCGACGCCGGCCCCGCACGGCACACGCCTGCCGGTTCAGGAGCAGGCAGCGGCCTGGGTGGCGAACGCGGTGAAGATCCTCGACGAAGGAGCTGTGATCGCGTTCGACTATTGCACGGCGACCACAGCAGATCTCGTCGATCGTCCCTGGCGGGATTGGCTGCGCACGTACCGGGCGCACGGTCGCGGCGAGCACTACTTGCGGAACTGCGGCGGCCAGGACATCACCGCGCAGGTGTGCCTGGACCAACTGCCGACGCCGTTGTCCGTGCACACGCAAGCGGAGTTCCTGCGGAATTTCGGCATCGACGAACTCGTCGACGAGGGTCGTCGCCGCTGGTCAGAAGCCGCGGCGCGACCCGACCTGACTGCGTTGACGATGCGCAGCCGCATCGTCGAGGCTCAGGCCCTGCTCGACCGTCAAGGTTTGGGCTCGTTCGACGCCGTGACGTGGCAACCACAGTCACCAATTCGCGCGGTACGTGACGAAATCGACAGTTTTCACCCGTAGTAGTTAATTCAGCGCCTACTGTGAGTGGGCCGAATGGATTATCGCCGGGTATGTCGTTTTCATCTAATGTGACCAGGACAATTGGGCGGGGCCTTCCTTCGGCGGGACCCGCGAGTGGGGAAGGATGACGATGAGGCACGTCAAGACGCGGCGGAACGAACGAACGCGCATAGTGGCGCTTGTCGCCACCTTTTTGTTGTTGGTCGCGGGCGTGCTCGTGTCCGCCCCGGGGATGATGAGCGCCAGCGCATCCGGTTCTCCGTCGACGACGGACCAGGTCAATGACGACGAGAACCAGAACGAGGACGAGAACCAGGCCGAAGACGAAGACCAGGACGAACCCGAAGTCGAATGTCAGGTCGAGAACGAACACGAGAACGAAGACGAGAACCAGAACGAGGACGAGGACCACAGCGGTGACGACTCGTCCGGGCACTCCTCCGACGACGACAAGACCTCAGCGTTCAGCGTCGACTCGGCGAGCCAGAACGAGGACGAAAACCAGGCCGAGGACGAGAATCAAGCCGAGGAAGAGAACCAGAACGAGGACGAGAACCAACACGAGGACGAGAACCAACACGAGGACGAGAACCAACACGAGGACGACGACGAGGACGAGAACCAGAACTGCGTCGCCACGCTGACCGTCTTCAAGACGATCGGTGAGGACACGCACGGTGGAGTCCTCACGGCAGACGACTTCCAGTTGCTCGTCGACGGAATGCCGCAGGCCCAGAACGTCGCCGCCGATGTCCCCTCGGGTGTCCACACGGTCAGCGAGGATCAGCAGCAGGGCTACGAGTTGCGGGCGATCCTCTGCAGCGACGACGACACCAACGTGTTCTTCCAGAACTACGATGGCGTCGTCGATCTGGCACCGGGCCAGCACGTCTCGTGCAACGTCATCAACGACGAGATCGCACCGACCATTACGGTGCACAAAGAGGTCGTCAACAACAGCGGCGGTTCGGCCGAGCCGCAGGATTTCCAACTCGTCATCAACGACGACGACACGATCGCTCAGGGCACGCCGTATCCCGTGACCGCGAACGCGATCAACGTCGTCACCGAGACCGGTGATGTCGCCGGCTACGCGCCGACCATGGTGGAGTGCACGAGCGATCTGCCCGACTCGCCGAACAACTTCACGGTCACCGATACCGGCATGGCCGACGTCACTCCTGTGCTCGGTGAGAACGTCGACTGCACCATCACCAACGACGATGTCGCCTCCGGGCTGACCGTCGTCAAGAGTGTCCACAACGACGATGGCGGGAATGCCGCGGTCGCCGACTTCCCGCTGCAGGTCAACGGCGAGCCCGTCACCTCAGGCCAGCAGATTTCGGTCGTGACCGACACCGATGTGACGATCTCCGAGACCCAGCAGCCGGGCTATGTGGCGATCGACATCAGTTGCGTCAGCACCGATCCGAATTCGTCGAACAACCTCGACCTCGGCGAGCCGCTCGATCCGGCGTCGCTTGCGATCATCAACGTCTCCGCCACCGAGACTGTCGTCTGCACCATCGTCAACGACGACGTCGCACCGACCGTCACGGTTCACAAGGTCGTCGTCGGTGGCACCGCGCTGGCCGGCGAATTCCAGATGACGGTCAACGACAACCCGGTCGATCAGGACACGCCGTCGCCGACGCTCTCCAACACCCCGATCGTCGTGTCCGAGATCGCGGTCCCCGGCTACCAGCAGACGAGCGTCGAGTGCACCGACAACGACGCCAACACTCCGGTCGGGCATCCGCTGTTGCTCGACGAGGGTCAGAACGTCACCTGTGTCGTCACCAACACCTTCCAACCTGCGACCGTCACCGTCACCAAGGCCGTCAAGAACGACTCCGGTGGCAACCTCGCTGCTGCTGACTTCGACCTGACGCTCGACGACGTCGTCGTCGCCCAGGGCACGGCGATCGATGTCGACGCCGGCGCCCACGTGATCGGCGAGATCGCGACGCCCGGTTACGCGCAGGCGAGCATCGTCTGCAAGGACGACGCCACCGGCGCGACAGTTGGTGATGGAGGAAGCATCCTCGTCGTCGACGGTCAGCACGTGACCTGCACGGTCTCCAACGACGACATCCCGGCCACGTTGAGGTTGGTCAAGCAACTGATCAACGACAACGGTGCTCAGGCCAACCCGGCGAGCTTCCAGTTGCAGATCGACGGCGCCAACGTGCCCCAGCTCGTCGCCAACTCGGTGTCGGCCGGCACGCACACCATCGGTGAGGTGTTCGTCCCGGGTTGGCGCCTGACGGCGATCACCTGCACGGACGACGTGACGAAGGAGCCTGTCAGCTACAACGCCGGCATCGCTCTGAGTCTCGATCAACACGCCACCTGCATCGTGTTCAACGACGACGATCCCGTCGATCTGGCCATCACCAAGACCGATGACGGTCTGGTCAAGGTGGCCGGCGGCGCGTCGTTCGACTACACCATCACCGTCGACAACCTCGGCCCCCGTGATGTCACCGCGGGTGCTGCGGTCACGGTCACCGATCAACTTCCGGTCGGCTTCGACTTCGTCGGATTCCCTGCCAACTGCACCGCGGCCGGTCAGACGTTGACCTGTGTCGTCGATGCTGCCGACCTGCAGGTGGCCGACCCGCCGGTCGTCATCACGGTCACCGTCAAGGCGCACCCCGACATCGCCAGTGGCACGTACACCAACAAGGCCTTCGTCAACACGGCCGACGACCCGGCCTGCGTCGGTACGGGATGCGCGCCCGTCTGCGGCGCGAGCAACAACGTTGCCTGCCAGGACACCGACATCCGGCGTGAGGCGAGCATCACCATCGACAAGCACGACGACGTCGTCGGCAACGTCAACCCGGGCGATGTCTTCAACTACTTCATCACGGTCACCAACCCCGGCCCGTCGACGTTCCTCGGCGATCTCACGGTCACCGACGACCTGCCGCCCGAGCTCTCACTTGTGTCGGTCGATGGTGGCCCGCAGTGGAGCTGCGCGCCGGTCGATCCGGTGATCTGCACCTTCGGTCTCCCTCTTCAGGCCGGCCAGAGCACGCCCACGATCACCATCAACGTGCAGCTCGATCCCAACTTCCTCGGCACCAGTGTGTTCAACCAGGCAACGGGGACAGCCACGGTCGATCCGCCGGTGCCGGTGCAGGGGCTGCTGCGCACCGAGGCCACGACTGGAGCTCCGGGCACCGTCGTCACCGCCACCGACGACGAGACCACCTCCGTCGTCCGCAACTCTGACATGGCGATCGTCAAGTCGGTATCGCAGGCGACGGCGGCTTCCGGCGGCCAGTTCAACTGGATCTTCGACGTCACCAACAATGGTCCGGAGACGGCCACCAACGTGGTCGTCAACGACAGCATTCCGGCAGCCTTCGAAGTGCTCGGAGCGTTCCCCGGCGCCGGCCTGAACTGCACCAACACCACGAGCTCGGTGCAGTGCACCGCCGCATCGATGGCCGTCGGCGCATCTGTTCGGGTCACGGTCCAAGTCAGGGTCGTCGCCGGAACGCCGGCCGGCACCATCACCAACACGGCAACTGTCTCATCCGATTCGGTCGACTCCGATCCGAGCAACAACAGCTCGTCGGCATCGATCGATGTTGCGGCCGCGGAGAGTCTGGGTCCGGTTCCTCCCGCCCAGAACCCGCCGGGCAACACCCAGCTGCCCCGCACGGGCAGCGACTCCGGAGAGCCGATGCGGCTCGCCGCGATGTTGCTGACCGCCGGGGCGCTGGCCGTTTACGTCGCTCGGCGACGCAGGTCGGTGACGACCCAGTAGAGATGTCAGCGTGACGTTGCTCGCCCGACAGGGACGGAGGGCGAGCAGCGTCACTGCTGCGCAGGCTCGGTGACAGGAGGTTTCGCTAACGTGCCCGTGGGGGTTACGACATGAGCGACAGCCACAACACCATCGACGACCTGATGTTGGAGAACCGTAAGTTCCCTCCCTCGGCCGAGTTCAAGCGTCAAGCACTCGTCACCGACACGGGGATGTACGACGATGCCGCCGAGGACTACCAAGGCTTCTGGGCCCGGCAGTCTCACGATCTGCTGACGTGGTCGTCGGACTGGACCACGATCTGCGAATGGGAGCTGCCGTTCGCCAAGTGGTTCGTCGGCGGACAGCTCAACGTCACCTACAACTGCCTCGACCGGCACGTGGAGGCAGGCCGCGGCGACAAGGTCGCGTTCTACTGGGAAGGTGAGCCCGGCGACTCCCGCGTGCTGACGTACGCCGACCTGCTCGACGAGGTGCAGCGGTTTGCGAATGCGTTGAAGAGCCTCGGTGTCGCCAAAGGCGATCGGGTCAACATCTACCTCCCGATGATCCCCGAGGCTGCCATCGCGATGTTGGCGTGTGCGCGCATCGGCGCCGCCCACAGCGTCGTGTTCGGCGGCTTCAGCGCCCAGTCGTTGTCCGATCGGATCAACGACGCCGAAGCGAAGGTGTTGATCACGGCCGACGGCGGTTACCGCAGGGGCGACGTCTTCCCACTGAAGTCGGCGGCCGACGAAGCCATCGCCACGGCTCCGAGCATCGATCACGTCGTCGTGGTCCGTCGCGGCGGCAACGAGATCGAGATGGTCGACGGCCGCGACCACTGGTATCACGACCTCATCGCCGCCGCCGACGGCGATTGCCCCGCCGAGCCGATGGACAGCGAGCAACTGCTGTTCCTGCTGTACACCAGCGGCACCACCGGCAAGCCCAAGGGAATCATGCACACCAGCGGCGGCTACCTCACCCAGACCGCGTTCACGCACAAGTACGTGTTCGACCTCCATCCCGAGACCGACGTGTTCTGGTGCACCGCGGATGTCGGCTGGGTCACCGGCCACAGTTACATCGTCTATGGGCCGCTGGCCAACGGTGCGACCAGCGTGATGTACGAGGGCGTGCCCAACTTCCCGGCCAACGACCGCTTCTGGGCGATCATCGAGAAGTACAAGGTCACCAAGTTCTACACAGCACCCACTGCCATCCGTACGTTCATGAAATGGGGTGCCGAGGAGCCGGCCAAGCACGACCTGTCGTCGCTGCTCGTGATCGGCTCGGTCGGCGAACCGATCAACCCCGAGGCGTGGATGTGGTACCGGGACAACATCGGTGGCGGCACGTGTCCCGTCGTGGACACGTGGTGGCAGACCGAGACCGGCGGCATCATGATCAGCCCGCTGCCGGGGGCGACGACGTTGAAGCCCGGTTCGGCGACCTTCCCGCTGCCCGGCGTCAGCGCCGAGGTGGTCGACGACAACGGGGCGAGGGTCGAGCGTGGCGGCGGCTACCTGACGTTGACACGGCCGTGGCCGGGGATGCTGCGTGGCATCTGGGGCGACACACAGCGGTACGTCGACACCTATTGGAGCCGCTTCGAGGGGCGCTACTTCGCCGGCGACGGCTGCAAGCTCGACGACGAGGGCTATCTGTGGTTGCTCGGACGCGTCGACGACGTGATGAACGTCAGCGGCCATCGGATCTCGACCACCGAGGTGGAATCCGCGCTCGTGTCGCACCCCGCCGTTGCCGAAGCTGCGGTCGTGGGCGCTCGCGACGACATGACCGGCCAGGCGATCATCGCCTACGTGACGTTGCGCGGCGGCAGCGACGCCGACATCACCGATCTGCGCAATCACGTCGCCACGGAGATCGGGGCCATCGCCAAGCCGAAGACGATCTACCTCACACCGGACCTGCCGAAGACCCGCAGCGGCAAGATCATGCGCCGGTTGTTGCGCGACGTCGCCGAAGGCCGGAATCTCGGCGACACGACGACTTTGGCCGACGCGTCCGTCGTCGGCGAGCTCCAGCGCCGCGCAGCGGAGGCCCCGAGCGAGGAATGACACTCTGAGTGCTCAAGCAGAGCCCGTGACGTGCCGATACACGGTAGGTGACGGAAGAGGAGCTGGCGACTGAGCCTGGTCGGGTTGCGACGCGCGCCGACGACGCGGCCACCGAAACTGAGCACGTCTTCACACCGAAGGACTTCCGTCTGGATCTGCGCGCTCGACTGGCGATAGCCGAAGACGAGCCGCTGCCCAATCTCGACAGCCCAGAGATCCGCAAGCTGACCTGGGAACACGTTGTACCCGACCGGCCGGTGCAGTCCACACCGAGTGCGGCAACATCCGTCCCGTTGCCGCCGCCGAGTCGGGTCCTTCCGCCGTTGCCCCCGCGGCCGACCATGCCGCTGCAACCGCCACCGCCGGTGGCCGAACACGCCGTCGTCGAGCCTGCACTGGTCGAGGACGCGGTGGTCGACGCGGTGGTCGAGGACGCCGTCATCGACGAACCGGTCGACGCCGATGTCGAGGTAGCCGACGAACCTGTCGAAGACATCGACGACGACGTCGAAGAAGATCTCGAAAGCGACCTCGACGACGACTTCGCCGACGAGGTCGAAGAGGAGGTTGTCGTGGTGGTTGCCGCCGAGTCGGCGGCCGCCGAAGCCGAGGTCAACCGTCTCGCGTCGGTCCCGGATCTCTTCGACGACGACGACGAGTCGCCGATCGAGCTGCCTCCGATCACTCCGTCCGGCCCGGGCCCGGTCGTCGTCCAGGCACCAGTCGTGTACGCCCCGGTGCTGGCCGAGAACTACTACACACCGCCGCCGCAGCGGAATCCCACGACGACGGTCGCATCGATCGTCGCCGACAACAAGTCGGCGCGAGGCAAGTCGGGCCGCAAGCAGAAGCGACATCTGTTGCGAACGTTCGTGACGCTGGTGCTGCTGTTCGGTCTTCTGGCGGGCGGAGCATTCGCCGCCAAGAAGTATCTGCTGAAGGAGCCGACCTGGTCGGCGGAGACCAAGCAACTGGCCGACGACGTGGCGGCCGCCCGCGGTTTGCAGTTCACCGAGCCCGTCGCCGTCCAGGAACTTCCCGTCAGCGAGTACGCCACTCGTCTGGCCACGTCGACGATCGGTGCGGCAGCCAACTCGGCGCCCATGTGGCGTGCGCTCGGACTGGTCAGCGGCGACCTCGATCTGAACGCGATCGGCATGCAGGCCGTCATCGATTCGCCGGCGTTCTACGACCCGGCGTCGAAGACGATTCTCGTTGCCGACGATCTGAAGTCGTATCCGCATCTCCAGCGGTTCGCGATGCATCGCGCCCTGACGGCTGCACTGCTCGACCAGCAGTTCACCTGGGGCTCGCGGGTGAGCGCCGCGGCCGCACCGGTTGCTCTTGCCATCAGGTCGACGATGGACGGCGATGCCTTGAGCGTCGCCAACAACCTGGCTTCCGGCGATGCTCCCGATCAGCTCGCATCGGAGCTCACCGCGTTCACGGCGGCGCATGCTGCGTCGGCTACGCCGTCGCCGTACCTGGCCGCCGTCGCCGCCCGACCGGGGGTGGCCATGCGGCCGACGATCACGTCGATGGGCAACGACGCGGCGGCCCTCGCCACTCTCGAACAGGCCACGCCCTCGAGCGACGCGGTGCTCGACATCGCCGCCACTCCATCGACCACGCCTGTGGCCGCGGGTTCACAAGGAATGATGTTCTGGTACTACGTGATGGCCGGTCGGATCGACGACGGTCAGGCCTGGGCCGCAGCAACACGTTGGACCGCCGACTCGACAGTTGCCTCGTCCGGTTCGACGACCCAATGCGTCGAGTCGACGATCACAACTGCGGATTCCGAGGGCGCCCTGATCCTCCTGGCCGCGCTGCAGTCCTGGGCCTCTCTCGCCCCGCCCGAGACCTCGACGACCGTCGCTCCCGCCGACATCAACAAGATCACTGTCAAGGCCTGCGATCCCGGAGCCGCGGCGACACCGCCGACACCTGTAAAGGTGCCGATGGCATTCGGCGGTGCCGGCGTCGAGCGCGCGCTGGTTGCCGCGGCGGTCGAAGCAGGAAACGGTACGACTGTCGACGCGCCATGTCTGGTGAAGGCGGCACGGGCCCGCGGCGGTGCCCTGAGCATGCCGGCAGACGAGTCACCGGTCGTCGCGGCGGGCTGGCCGCCGCCATTCGTGGCAGCCAACCTCGATCTCGCGCCGGGCTGCGTGCCTCCAACCGGCTGATGCTCTAGTCGCGGAAGTTCTGGAACTGCAGGGGGACGCCGAGATCGGCGCCCTTCAGCGTGGCAATGACCGCTTGCAGATCGTCGCGCTTCTTGCCGGTGACCCGAACGGACTCGCCCTGGGTCTGGCTGCTGACGCCTTTCGGCCCCTTCTCCTTGATCATCTTGTTGATCTCGCGTGCCTTGTCCGACGAGATGCCCACCTTGATCGTCACGACCTGGCGGACGCTGTTGTGCGTCGCTTCTTCGATCTTGCCGTAGTCGAGGCCTTTCAACGAGACGCCCCGCTTGACCAACTTCTCCTCGACAACCGTTCGTAGAGCCGTCAGTCGATCTTCGCTCGATGTGCGCAGCGTCAGCACGTACTCGCTCTGTTCGATCGACGAATCGGTGTTCTTGAAGTCGTAGCGGGTGGCGATTTCGCGTTGTGCTTGGTCGATGGCGTTGCGCAATTCCTGCTTGTCGACCTCGGAGACAACGTCAAAACTGGGCATGGGGTGAGACTAGTTGCGCCGCTA
>Ga0157379_10005968_pt1 | contig 10497 bp, 12 predicted proteins | sample S25metaG_FD_121802 | JGI IMG/M metagenome (GOLD analysis project Ga0157379, IMG submission 121802) | Switchgrass rhizosphere microbial communities from Kellogg Biological Station, Michigan, USA - S2-5 metaG | ecosystem: Host-associated > Plants > Roots > Rhizosphere > Soil | place: USA... | reverse complement strand
CTTTGACCGCGAAGCGGAAACCGGCCGGGGTGTCCGCGCTCCAGCGCTCGTAGGTCTTTCGCGCGTGGGAGCGATAGAACGATGAGTTTATTTCGACTGCGTTGAAGTGGGCTGGGTAGTGTTGGAGGTGGCTGTTCTCCGGGACGCGATGGTGGCGCTCGGTGGGTGGGTTGGACCACCCGGCCGTTCCGCAGTAGAGCTTTCCAGCTGCCATGGCGTCTCAATCGCTGAAGGTGACAGTTGTTCCGGCGCTGCGTCCGCAGGTTGTGACTAAGGACACTGGGAGGTCGCGCGAGCGTGGGCCATAGTGAGGCCACAGCATCAGGCAATCCGTTTAAACCGACCATGGAAACGACGACCGTAAATCTGGGACAGGACATCGCATCCGCCGCTGCCGTAGCGTCGATGGAAGCTCCCAGGGTGTGCGGGAATCCGCTGCGGGATGAGCCCGATCCGGTTGTTGTTGCGGCGGTGAAGCGGTTTGGGTTGGTGGGGTTGGTGGTGTGCGCGGTTGGCGCGTGGGTGGGCCGGTGGTGGTCTAGTGTCACGCGCAGTGAAATTCGGTGAGGGACGACGGAGCGCCTCAGGGCGGATGAGCCGGCTCAACCGCGCTTGGGCTGGCGGAACCGCGCTTGGGCCGGGCTCAACCGACCTTGGGTTGGCTCAACTGCTTTTGGCCCGCTTGGCGAGCTTGGCCTTTTTGCGCCTTCCTTGCCGAGCGCGGTGCGCGTTTTCTGGCTCAAGTGGGCGATCGTCTTTTTGGACTTGGCGGCTTTCGCGGCCTTTTTGATGTTGCGGCGGGCCGCTGACTTCTGTTTGGCTGAGCTCATGGACGTTCTCCTCGAGTCACGCAATATGATCCAGGCGGGTGCATGGTCGCTCGCGTGCGGGCGCCCTCTGACCCAGGTGTCGACGCCGGCATCGACCAGTGCCGACTTCAATGATTCGCTCAGGAGCAGATGGTCGATCCGCAGTCCTGAATTGGTCTGCCAGTGATTGCGGAAATAATCCCAGAAGGTGTAGATGGGCTCTTTGGGATGTTTGAATCGCAAGGCATCGGTCCAACCCTGGGCCAGCAATTTCTGATACGCCTCGCGGCTCTCTGGTTGTAACAGCGCGTCCTTCTTCCATGACCGCGTGTTGTAGATGTCGAAGTCAGTCGGCACGACATTGAAGTCGCCGGCGAGCACGACTGGATGGCCCGACTTCCAGAGAGCTCGGGCGTGTGTGATCAGTCGTTGAAACCACGCGAGCTTGTAGTCGAACTTGGGCCCGGGCTGGGGATTGCCGTTGGGCAGATACAGGCAGGCGACCAACAGGCCGTCGATCGCCGCTTCCAGGTATCGGCTGTGCTGGTCCGTATCATCGCCCGGGAGGCCTCGCCGGACCTCCGTAGGAACAACACCCTTGGCCAGGATCGCAACCCCATTCCAGGACTGCTGCCCGTGCCAGATGGCGCCGTAACCTGCCTCCTTCAAAGCCGCCTCGGGGAAGGCAGCATCCGCGGCTTTGAGCTCCTGCAGACACACAATGTCGGGTGACTCTCGCTCGAGCCATTCGAGCAGGGAGCTCAGGCGGCTGGTGATGCCGTTGACATTGAAGGTCGCGATTTTCATGTAGCCTCGACCTGAAACGGGCTGGCGGCGACAAAGGTTCCTGAGGTTGCACGGAAAACTACCGAGCCGTCCGAATTCGATCGGGCACTCTGCAAACACGACCCTCGACTGGGCACTGAAGCGGCGGAGGGTGCTTCGGTTCGAAGCTGAGGTGTAGCGAGTGAGGTCACGGCTGCAGCAGGGAACGAAGGGAACGTTGGGAACACCTGACTGATCCAAGCGGCATGTAATCGCAATTATTCGCGCCTACACTCAGACCCCCGCAACACAACAAGGGAGTGTAGTCATGTATCGCTCGATGATAGCGACGCTCGCCACCGCAGTGACATTTGCACCTCTGGCCGTGGCTGGATCTCACGTTGAAGAATTTCACGCGGTGTTTTCAGGTTTCAATGAAGTTGGCGGCCTGAACGCCGAGACGGGCGCCATCCTGTCGGATGGCAAGGCAACACTGCAGCTCAAACTCGATCGGGCTCAGCAGTCGCTTTCCTATAGGTTGACTTACTCGGGGCTGGGCACAGCGGTCACTCAGGCGCACATTCATTTCGGCAAAGTGCACATGCCCGGCGGGATAATGGTGTACTTCTGCTCCAATCTGGCCAACCCTCCTCCCAACACCCAGGCCTGCCCTGCGAGTGGCACGATTTCGGGTGTTATTACCGCGACGAACGTGGTTGGCCCTCTGCCACAGGGCGTTACCGCGGGAGATTTCCAGGGGCTGGTTGAGGCGTTGGAGAGCGATACGGCCTATGCAAACATTCACACGACCGCGTTTCCCGCTGGGGAGATCCGTGGCGAGGTTCGTCGCGGCTTCAGCTTTGGCGGTTACGACGACTAGGGGATTTGAAGGCTAGTGAAGGCGAAGCGCGGGACAGCGGTCGCTTAGGGCCACTTGCGCTTCGCCTCCAAGCGTGACGCTCCGCGGCCGCCGCTGGCCAGGAGCGATCGATCAGGCTTTTGACAGGTCGTCGCGAGTCTGTTGGAGCGCTTTCGCCGCCTCGAGACTCGAATCAACGTCTGGCCGCAAGTGCGCGATGGCTGTGCTCAGCGGTTGACCCTCACGACCTTTCATGTCGTCACGCAGTGATACGAAGCTGACACCCAGGTTTTTGCTGACATGCGCCGCGGCCACGCAGTCGCCGACCTTGTGGAAACCCTTGCATGCCTGGACGGCAGGCGACCCGGTCAAATCTTTGACAGTGAGCGCCAGATTGCGGATTGCGCGGCGATCGGATTCTCGCGCATAGCCACTGTAGGCCAAACTTGGGGTTGCGGAATGTACGTAGCCTTGCTCACCGAACATGCCCGAGTAGTGATTGACTATACCTGGCGACTGCCCGCCGGCAGCGACAGCGCTCATAGTGGCGAGTAAAGCGGTGCAGGCAAACAGGCTGATAGAGGTTGCGGTCTTCATTCGTATTCCCTCGATTGACCAGAGATCAGCAGAGATCAGCATAGCTCCGCCGCAGAATCTTAGCGAGCAGACAACCTAAGCCATTGAAATCCAATGCTTCGCAGCCACCGGGTGCGGCAATTCGGAACTGCCGGAGTGATCGAGCGTTCGAGCCTTATTACTCAGGGACCGCACGTGAAGCAAAACTGGCCCCAGCATCTTTGGCTGGTCAGACATGGGGAAAGCGCGGGCAACGTCGCGCGAGATGCGGCTGACGCCGGTGGACTGAGTCGGATTGAGATCGAAGGTCGCGATGTCGATGTTCCTTTGAGCGATCGAGGCAGGATCCAGGCGACCGCATTGGGTCACTGGTTCGGCAGCATCGACCCCGGGCGCCGTCCGCAAGTTATCCTGTCATCGCCTTACGTACGCGCGCGGCAAACGGCTGACTTGATCAGCGAGCATGGCGGATTGAGAGCCGCCCGGGTCGCGTGTGTCACGGATGAGCGTCTGCGGGAAAAGGAATTCGGCATCCTCGATCGATTGACGCGCGCGGGCATCGAGCAGATCTACCCGGAGCAGGCGGCAATCCGCCGCAGTGTCGGCAAGTTCTATCACCGCCCGCCAGGAGGCGAGAGCTGGTGCGATGTGATTCTGCGCCTGCGCAGCACCTTGCACACTCTGAGCCTCCACTACAGCGGCTGCCGCGTTCTCATTGTCACCCACCAGGTCGTGGTGCTGTGCCTGAGGTATCTGCTCGAGGAGTTGGAAGAGCAGCAGATACTGGAAATCGATCGGGTCGCGGATGTTGCCAACTGCGGCATCACCGAATATGTGAATGAGCAGTCTGACCGGGAAGACGGCGATCGCCTGGTGCTGCACCGGTACAATCACACGATCCCTCTGCGGAAGGAAGGCGCTCCGATCACAAAGGCGCCGGACGTCAACCGGAACGCACGATGAGCGAACCGAGGAAAATCGATGTCAGCCTGCTGCGCAGCCTGCGCATCCCCGCGGTCCAGGGCGAAACGGACAAGAATGCCCGTGGCCGCGTGTTGGTTGTTGGAGGCTCGCGCCGGGTGCCTGGCGCGGTGGTCCTCAGCGCCATGGCAGCGCTGCGGGTCGGAGCCGGCAAGGTGCAACTGGCAGTCCCAGAATCATTGGTGCCGGCGATCGGACTCACTGCTCTGGAGGCGGGACTGTGTCCCCTGCAGGAAAGCAGTGAGGGCGAGCTTTTGCCGTTGCCCAAGGAAGAGCTCACCTCAATCGCTCAACAGGTTGACGCTGTATTGCTGGGCCCGGGAATCCTGTGCCAACAGTCCGCCCGCGAGCTGGCGCGGTGTCTGCTCGAGCAGGTTACCGGGCCGGTCTATGTGATCGACGCGCTGGCTTTGTGCGATTTGTGGGATGAGGCTGCCCTGCTGCGCTCCCACGGCGGCCGGATCGTGTTGACTCATCATGCTGGAGAGATGGCGCAACTGTGCGGCAAAGAGAAGTCAGAGGTGGAGAGTGATCCTGTCGGGATCGCACGCCTGGCCGCTGCTCATCTCGGAAGCTGCATCGTGTTGAAGAGTGCAACTACCTATATCGTGGACCCCAGCGGAACCGCGTTTGTGCATACAGAGGGCGTGGTTGGATTGGCAACCGCCGGATCGGGAGATGTGCTCGCCGGAATCATTGCCGGCATTGCCGGCCGAGGTGCGTCGCCAGCGGCGGCTGCGACGTGGGGTGTATTCCTGCATGGGGGCGCGGGACGTCAGCTGGCTGAATCAACCGGCAGACTGGGATTCATTGCCCGGGAGTTGGTGGATGAACTGCCACGGTTGCTGGAGGCAACCGATTCACGGGACACACCGCGCCAATGACATCCGCCGCAGACGACGCGCCGCTCAAAAAGCCCCAGAAGAGCTACCATACCATCCTGGAACAGCACGTCCGGCAGGCGCATGAGGAGATCGAGCGGCCGGCCATCGCGTTGCTGCTCTCGGGACTCTCCGCCGGCCTCGACCTGGGCTTCGGGCCGTTTCTGATGGCGGTGATGATGACTTCCACCGCGAAGGAACTACCCCACTCCGTCGTTCAGATCGTAGTCAACCTGGCCTACTCCGTGGGTTTTGTATTCGTGGTCGTGGGGCGGTCAGCGCTATTTACAGAGCAAACCACCTCCGCCGTGCTCCCGGTTCTCTCGAGGCGCGCAACCGTCCGACAACTTCTGCGCCTTTGGGGGCTCGTGCTCGTTTCCAACGTGACAGGGGCTGCTGTCATTGCTGCCGTCACCTCCCAGGTGGCACCGCGCCTGGGAGTTGTCAATGTTGAAGCATTCAACGAGATCGCCGCCAGACTGCTCAACCACCCGTGGTGGGTCATGTTGCTCGGCGCCATCGCTGCCGGGTGGCTGATGGGGTTGCTGGCCTGGCTGGTGATGGCCAGCCGCGAGACGATCAGCCAGATACTCATTGTCGTGCTCACGACATTTGTCATTGGGGCCGGGGGGTTTCAGCATTCCATTGCCGGCACCATCGAGGTGCTCAACGCCGTGTTCTCGGGAGCAGGGCCCACGCTCGGGGACTTCGGGCAGTTTCTCCTCTGGTCGGTGCTCGGAAATGCCATCGGAGCCGTGACATTCGTAGCGCTGCTGAAATTCGGGCATGTCCGCGCAAGCTGAGGCGGACCGGATCACCGCGATCGAGCTTCTATCTCAAAGTATAGAGGAAAGCAGACAGATCACGCGCCTCCTGGTCGGTGAGACCGACATTGGGCATCGCCGACCTGGGATCGATCCGTGGCGGATCGAGCAACCACTGGCGTAGGTTGTCGGGAGTATTCAACAACACGCCTCCGACGTAGACGCGTGTGGCGATTCCCGTCAACGGGGGCCCTACGTTTCCGCGCGGGCCCCGTGTCCCGGGGATGTCATGGCATCCCACGCAGCCCCTGCTTTGCGCGAGATCTCTGCCACGCCCGGGATCGCCGTTCGTGAGTTGAGTTACCTGCTTTTCGAGCTCCTGGCGCTTGGAATAGGCCTCGTACCCGAAACTCGTGCTGATGAGCAGAATCAGAACGAGGCCTGTTCCGATAGTCCATCTTGCGGTCTTTGATTCAGGCATGTGAGGCCACCGATGCGGGCGGAGTTTTCTTTTGCAGTCCCCGGTAGGCAAACACCAACGCCGCTACAAAATGGACGAGCCCCCCGGGGATCCACATGATGAGGCCGGCGAGCTGTTGATCCTCCGCGGCTGTCAGCCCGCCCAGGAGCAATCCATGCAAGCCCAGCGCGGCATATCGGGCATACCAGGGGCTCGCCGAAATGGCCATCAGGGCGCCGAGGGCGCCCGAGGCAAGGGAAGTAACGAACAGGCATACCGCCGCGATGGCGCGCCTGTTAACCCGGTGTGAGCCATGGATCAGCGACCACCAGAACAACAGTGCGCTCAGCAAAAAGCTGAGATGTTGAAGGGCATGCCACTCTTCGGTGCGCAACGCCAGGTCGAACAACGCAGGCATGTGCCAGGCCCACAATGCGCAGATCTGCAAGCCGGTTGCGACAAACGGATCGCTGATGATCTTCCATGCCCGTGCCACGGCTCCATGGTTGGAGGCCCGGACCAGCCCTCTTCGCATATTGTCAGGACACGCCCATAGAAATACCGCAATCGGGCGGGACAGCGCCATGAGCGGCGCGGCTACCAACATCAGGAGCTCGTGCTCCGTCATGTGCGCCGTGAAGGACACCTCGCCCAGCTCGTGCAACGGGCTCACGAGGGAGCCAGCCAGCGTCGACCATCCCAGAGCAAACAGAATTCCATTCCGGCGAAGCGATCCATTCACGGCGGCTGCACGCGCCCGTAAGCGAATGAAGCCGATTGCATACCACGCACCGCTGAGCGCCAACGGTAACCAAAGAGCGAGCTCATTGCGCCACGGCGAGTCATCGCCGCCTGTGTGGTGTGCCCACGCGATACCAGGTACCCAGGCGATACCGGGCAGCCACGCGAGCAAAAAAAGGCTTCTGCGCGTCATCGGAAGCATCCCGGCAGTATCAACCCGGCAGCAGTTCCTGCTGCGACGACCAGGATCGCATACGCGCTTGCCAACATTCCCATGTAGGCTGTGAATGAGCTCACCGACGTCACGCCTGCTGCCTTCGAGGCCCGCCGCGAAAGCATGAAGCCGACCGCTGCGAGCGCGGCACAGGCTGCACCGATAGTCACTACAACAACCGGATGCGCCACATCGCAGCGCGCATAGGTAAGGTCCGAGGTGAGTTGGTGATCAATCAGCCAGGCTACCGCTGCCATGATCAGGCCCGCTCGCGCACTCCACACCAGGTTTTTCGATTGGGGTTGCACTGTGTCAGATCCAGCGTGGTACCCAGTAAATGATCGCGTAGACCGGGAGCCACACAATCACTACAAAATTCCAGTAGGTGGCGTTCTCGACGGAGTCCACGAACCGCCGCGCCTTGCGGCCGTGTGGGGTGAGCATGAGAGTGGCCAACACGAGGGTGTCCACCAGGTCGGTCACCAGATGGACCGTGTGCAGTCCCAACAGGCCCCAGACTGCCGATCCATAGGCATTCCAATCCCAGCGGACATGGAGGTGACTGAACTCATACAGACGCATCACCACCAGCACAGCTCCAATGAGGCTCATGACAACGAGGCCGATCTGCACCGCACGCCGATCGTACTTTTGCGCCTTCTTTTCGAGCCAGATGTTGGGAATCACGCTCAGGAGGAACACGACGGTGACCGCAGTCGAGACGCCGAGATCCGGAACCGGGTTGTTGGGTGGCCACTGGGGCTGCTGCATCATGAGATACAGGTAAGCGGCGCCACCCAACGCCAGCGTCATCGACTCGATCGCCAGCATGCCGATCGTGCCCCACCAGGTCAGGGAGCGGGTCCCAAACCCATGGTCGGGAAGCTCGCGCAGATCGAGCACCGCCTTCGGTTGCATCAGCCCTCCCTCTCGATGGATTCGCGTGGATTGGGCCAGAACCATCCGATCAATGTGATCGCGACCGGGACAGCGCCGATGTACAACCCCCACGGAGTAAAGATCGACAGGATGAACAGGAATGTTGCTGCCAAGGCGGCGAGAAACGGCCAGAGGCTGGGATCCGCCGAAGGCTCGCGCAGATCGGGCTTCGCTTCCGCCGGCGTGGTCAACAGCAACTCACGCCGATCGAGGCGCAGTCCGTGCGCGACCGGAAGATCATGAGGGTGATCCCACAGCGGCTCCGAAGAGTCCACGACCTGTATGTGCGCGAAGTTATATCCCGGCGGAGGTGATTGGGTTGCCCACTCGAGGCTCGAGGCTCCCCACGGGTTGGCGCCTGCGGGCTCGCCCGACCGGAGCGAGCGCACCACGTTGATGAACAAAAGCAGAATGCTCCCGGCCAGCGCGAATGCGCCCACGGTCGCGAGAAGATTCAGGCTGTCCCAGCCGAGCTCGGCGGAATAGGTGTAAACGCGGCGCGGCATGCCTTCCAGTCCGAGGATGTGCATGGGAAAGAACGTTACGTTGAATGCCACGAAGAACAGCGCGAAATTCCACTTCCCCAGGCGCTCGCTGAGCATGCGGCCGGTGATCTTCGGGAACCAGTAGTAGAAAGCCGCCAGGAGCGGGAAGACCGCGCCTCCGATCAGCACGTAGTGGAAATGAGCCACCACGAAATAGGTATCGTGTACCTGCAGATCCACCGGCACGGAGGCCAGCATCACGCCGGTGAGTCCCCCCACTACGAAATCAACTATGAAGCCGATGACAAACAACATCGGCGTGGTCAGCCGCACCCTGCCCTGCCACATTGTTGCAATCCAACAGAAGATCTGCACACCGCTCGGCAACGCGATCATCATGCTGGCGGCGGTATAGAAGCTGTTTCCCAGACGGGGAAGACCGGTTGCGAACATGTGGTGGACCCACAGACCGAACGCCAGGAAGCCGGTCGCGAGCAGCGCGAGTACCATCAGGGGATACGCAGATACAGGCCGGCCGCTGAACGTTTCCGTCACAGCAGACACGACGCCGAGGGCGGGAATGAAGATGATGTAAACCTCGGGATGCCCGAAGAACCAGAACAGGTGCTGCCAGAGCAAGGCGTCGCCGCCCTCGGCGGGGTTGAAGAATTGAGTGGCGATCGAGCGGTCGAGCAGCAGGTAGGTGCTGGCGATCATGACCGCGGGCATGGCAAAGCAGACCATGAAGTTGGTCACCAGGATCGCCCAGACGAACAGGGGCATTCTGTTGAGCGACATGCCCGGGGCGCGCTGTTTGAAGATTGTGCTGATGGTGCCGACCGCGATGGCGAGTGAGGACAGCTCCGTGAAGGTGATCATCTGCGCCCAGAAATCAACCCGCTTGCCGGAGGCATATTGTGGGCCTGACAGCGGCACGTAGCTGAACCAGCCGGTGTCAGGGCCGATGTTCAGCACAAATGCCACATACAACATGATCCCGCCGAACAGGTAGATCCAGAACGCAAAGGCATTCAGCCTCGGGAAGGCAATGGCACGGCTTCCAACCATCAAAGGCACGAGATAGACACCGAGCGCCTGCATGACCGGCACGGCGAACAGGAACATCATGGTCGAGCCGTGCATGGAAAAAAGCTGGTTGTAGAGATCAGGACCGATGAGACGATTGCCGGCGCCGGCCAGTTGCAAGCGCATGAGCAGCGCGAGCAGGCCTCCGAGCGTAAAGAACGCAAACGCCGCAATGAGACTTCGTCTGCCCACAATCTTGTGATCCACGGCGGACAGCCAGCCGATCACTCCCCTGGGAGTTGCCCAGGTCCGGCTCAGCCGCTCGTGCAGGGACTCGGCGCCCAGGCTGACATCATCGCGGGGAAATTCAACGTTGGCAGCCATCATTGCAGCCCGTTGAGATAGGTGGCGATCGAGCGCAAATCCTCGGAGTCGAGGCTCACCCGGGGCATGTGATTGCCAGGCTTGACCCCCTGGGGGTCGCCGATCCAGGCGGCCAGGTTGCCTTTGCCATTTGGCAACGCTCCCGCGGCCAACGTCCTGCGGCTGGCGAGGTGGGTCAGATCAGGTCCCAACGTGCCACCGGCGTCGGTGCCTCGGATGGTATGACAGAGAGGGCACGCAGAGCTCATGAATGCATCACGACCGTGTTTCGCCACAGCGTCGGTAGAGTCAACCGCGGGCTGCAACTGTCGCGCTTTCCATTTCTCAAAATCGTCGCGGCTTTCGACAACCACATAAATCGCCATGTTGGCATGTTGGGCCCCACAAAACTCGGCACATTGACCTCGGAATACACCCGTGCGGGTGGGTTGCAGATGAATGTCGGTATCCCGGCCCGGGATCAGGTCCTGTTTGCCATGCAGATTCGGCACCCAGAAGCTGTGGATGACATCCGGGGAGCTCAGTTGAATCTCCACCGGCACGTTCACCGGCAGATGGATTTCGTTGGCGGTCTGGAAGCGTTCGCTGGGGCGGTCACTCAGATACTCGATGG
>Ga0157379_10005966_pt1 | contig 10500 bp, 9 predicted proteins | sample S25metaG_FD_121802 | JGI IMG/M metagenome (GOLD analysis project Ga0157379, IMG submission 121802) | Switchgrass rhizosphere microbial communities from Kellogg Biological Station, Michigan, USA - S2-5 metaG | ecosystem: Host-associated > Plants > Roots > Rhizosphere > Soil | place: USA: Michigan... | reverse complement strand
TCGACGTGATCAGCGGCCAGCTCCGGTCGCACCATGTCGGCCTGGACGGCAAGACCGTGCTGCTGGAGAGCCGCACGGCCAGCACCAAGTTCGCGGTGATTGACACCGGCACGACCGGCCCGCACGGCGTGGTCTCCTTCAGCGAGGCGATCCCCACCGAGACCACCAAGTACAAGCTGGTGTTCGAGGCGCTGCCGAACTTCAAGGCCAGCCACAGCGGCGTGGTGACCGTTCTCATCAAGCCTGCCGCGTAGCACGGCGATGGCCCTCACGCCTGCGGGTCTGCTTGACCCCACCCGCCCTGACGCAAGTCCAGGTCAGGCAGGCCCGCGGTGTGAGAACCTGGCTGGCGCAATGGTGGCGGAAACGAGTCAATTGGACAGCGCGCTGACGCTCGCCCAGGCGGGCGACGAGGCCGGGTTCCTCGAGCTATGGCGGCAGCTGCAACCCCGCCTGCTCCGTTATCTCCGGGTCCTCGGCTGCCCCGACGCAGACGACGTGGCCAGCGAGACATGGCTCCAGGTGGTCCGCGACCTGCGCCGGTTCAGCGGGGGCGATCAGGAGTTCCGCCGCTGGCTGTTCACCATCGGGCGGAACCGGGCCATCGACGCGGCCCGGGCCGGCGCCCGCCGCCGCACCAGCCCGGTCCCCGACGTCGGCCTCGACCTGGCCGCCGAAGGCCAGGTCGAGGACCGGGTACTGGAGGGGATGTCGCTCCGCACCGCGATCTCGCTGCTGGCCGGCCTGTCGCAGGACCAGGCCGAAGCGGTCGCGCTGCGGGTCATCGCCGGGCTCGACACCACCGCGGTGGCGGACATCCTCGGCAAATCGACGGGCGCGGTCCGGGTGGCCCTGCACCGGGGCCTGCGCTCACTGGCCGCCGACCCGGCGGTGCAGTCTCTGGCCAGGTCAGGAGCGACGGAGAACGGCCTGGCGGGCCTGAAGGAGAAGGACCAATGAACGAGGGCTTCATGGAGGACCCCGGCCCTCGCGAGCCGGGCATCGACCCCCTGATCAAGCTGCTGACCAGCGAGGGCACGCCTTCCGAACTGGCGGGCGAGGCCGGTGCGCTGGCCATGTTCCGCGCCGCCGCAGACGCCGCCGCCAACGCCGCCACGGACCGCCACGCCGTCCCGGCCGAGACCGCCGGCCCGGCCGGGACGCCCCCGCCGGGCGTGACCGCGCCGCCGGATATGGCCGACGGTCCCCCTGTGTCTGGACCCCCCGTGCCCGGACCGACCGTGCCCGGCGGCCCGCCGCCCGCCACCGTCCGCTCGCTGCACGCCTGGCGCCGTCCCGGCCGGCTGATCGCCGTGGCCGCGCTCGCCGCGGCCGCCGCGGTGGTGACCGCCGCGTACACCGCGGACCTGCCCGCGCCCGTGCAGCACGTGGCCTACCGCGCGCTGGGATTCGCCGGCGTGCCGGACGCTCCCAACAGGTCGTCGGAGCACGGCGGGGCCGGGAACGCCCCGGCGCCGTCCGGGCCCGGCGCCACCACCCGCACCGGCGGGTCCGGGTCGGCCGGCGGCCAGCCGGGAAGCGGTGCCAGCCCGGCTCCCGGCCAGTCCGCCCAGCCGACCCCGTCCGGGCCGTCCCCGAAGCCCAGCTCGCCCGCGCCCGGCGGCGGCCACGGCCCCGGCGGCGGGCACAGCCCCAGCCCCACGCCGACCCCGACCCCCACGCCCACCCCGAGCACGCCGCCGCCGGTCCCGGCCGCGCTGACCATCAGCGCGTCCGCGGTGAAGATCATCGCCGGGGGCAGCGTCAGCCTGACCGGGCTGCTCACCGACGCCGACGGCGCTCCGGTGCCCAACCAGACCGTCACCCTGCTCCAGCACGACGCGGGCGTGCCGGGCTGGGTGCCGGCCGGCCAGGGCACCACCGACAGCACTGGCACCGCCACCGTCCTGGTGGCGAGCCTGGGCACGGACGCCGGATTCCGGTTCCGCGGGCCGAACGGCACGCACAGCGGCCACGTCCGGGTCGTGGTGATCCCGGTGGTGTCGCTGACTGCCATCCCCGGCAACCGGCCGGGGAACGAGCGGCTCATCGTGAGCGCGCCGTACGCCGCCGGCAGCGAGGCGATCCTGCAGGTCCGGGCCGGCGGCACGTGGCGGACCCTGCGCTCGCGCCCGATCGACAGCACCGGCCAGGCGCTGTTCGGCGTGAAGCTCCAGCGGCACCAGCGGATCTACCGGGTCGTCGTGCCGCGCACCGTCCAGCACGCCATGGGGATCAGCAACCCGGCCGTCGTGCCGGCCCGGGCCTAGGGCACGCGCCCGCACCAGCGGCCGCCGCTGGCCCGCTCGTGCGGCGGCCGGGAATCGGGCGCGTGGCCCGCGCCCCCGGAACCGTATTCCTTAAGGCCAGTCGATCTCGCCGCCGGTGAGCTTCGCCAGGACAGCCAGGGTCACACCCGGGGCGGCCGCGGCCACGCGGAACTGGCCGTCGCGCACGTCCAGCGTGGCCAGGTCGGTGTACACCCGGTCGACCACGCCGCGGGCGGTCAGCGGCAGCGAGCAGGCGGCCACCAGCTTCGGCTCCCCGCTGCTGGCCGTGTGCCGGGTGATCACCACCACCCGGCGGGCGCCCGCGGCCAGGTCCATGGCCCCGCCGACGGCCGGGGCCTTGTCCCCGGGGATGGACCAGTTGGCCAGGTCGCCGTTCTGCGAGACCTGGAACGCGCCCATCACCGAGACGTCGATGTGCCCGCCCCTGATCATCGCGAAGGCTTCGGCGTGGCTGAAGTAGCTGCCCCCTGGCAGCAGCGTGACCAGGTTCTTCCCGGCGTCGATCAGCTCCGGGTCCGCGGTGCCTGGCCCGGGCGGCGGGCCCATGCCGAGCATGCCGTTCTCACTGTGCAGCACGACTTCGCGGCCCGGCGGCAGCAGCGCGGGCACCAGCGTGGGCAGCCCGATGCCGATGTTCACGTGCGCCCCGTCCGGCAGGTCCGCGGCCGCGTGCGCGGCGACCTCGGTCATGGTCCACGGCGTGACGTCGTCGGGCAGCAGAGCCGGCCCGGTCATCGCGGTCCCTCCCCGTCCCAGGCCAGCGCGGCGCCGGTATGCACGACCCGGTCCACGTAGATTCCCGGCGTGATGATCTCCTCGGGGCCGAGGCCGCCCAGCTCCGAGACCGGTTCCTCGGTCTCGGCGATGGTCAGGGTCGCGGCCGCGGCCATGGTCGGGGCGTAGTTGCGGGCCACCGAGTGGTAGGTCAGGTTGCCCCAGCGGTCCGCCCGCCGGGCCCGGATCAGCGCCACGTCCCCGGGCAGCGCGTACTCCAGCAGGTACGGGCGGCCGCCGAACTCCCGTACCTCCTTGCCCTCGGCCATCTCTGTGCCCACCGCGGTGGGCGTGAAGAAGGCCGGGATGCCCGCCCCGGCGGCCCGGATCCGCTCGGTCAGCGTGCCCTGCGGCACGACCTCGAGCTCGATGGACCCCTCGGTGTAGCGCTTCTCGAACCAGACCGAGCCGCGTGACCGCGGGTAGGAGCTGATCATGCGGCGGACCCGGCCGGCCCGCAGCAGCGCGGCGATGCCCCGCTCGGCGGTGCCCGCGTTGTTGGCCACGATCGTGAGATCGGTCGCCCCCTGCTGCACGAGAGCCTCGAGCAGGACGGTCGGCACCCCCGACTCGCCGAACCCGCCGACCAGGACGGTGGCACCGTCATGGATCCCGGCCACCGCTTCCAGGGCGGTCGCCACCCGCTTGTCGATCACGCCGCGCGCCCCGTCTCCCGGAGCGGCAGGCCGAGAACGCCGCTGAGGTAGCCGGTGAACGCCCCCGGGGCGGCTGGGTCGGCGGGCCCGTCCCCGGCCAGCGCCTGCTCGCACCAGGCGTCAAGGACGTCGATCGCGCTTCCGGTGTCCAGGTCACGGGCCAGGTGCCCGGTCGCCGCGGCGGCCGCGCCGTCGAACGGCGGGGCCGCGGTCAGCGCGATGGCCTGCTGCCAGCGGGCCAGCCGCTGCGCGGCCGCGTCCAGCAGTTCCGGCTCCCAGTCCAGCTCGGTCCGGTAGTGCGGGGTCAGCAGCGCCAGCCGGATCGCCGCCGCGCTGTGCCCGTCCGCCAGCAGGCGGGGGACCAGCACCAGGTTGCCCAGCGACTTGCTCATCTTCTCGCCGCCCAGGCGGAGCATGCCCACGTGCATGTAGCCGGTGGCCAGCGGCTGGCCGGCCAGCGAGACGGCCTGCTGCCTGCTGATCTCGTGGTGCGGGAAGATCAGGTCGGTGCCGCCGCCCTGGATGTCGATGGGCAGCCCGCCGAGTGCGGCCCCGGCGATCGTGACGCATTCCAGGTGCCAGCCGGGACGGCCCGGGCCGAGCCCGCCGACCTGCCAGTCGGGCTCGTCCGGCGCGGACCGGACCCACAGCGGCGCGTCCAGCGGGCTGTGCTTGCCCGGCCGTTCCGGGTCACCGCCACGCTCGGCGGCCAGTTCGACGAGCATCTCCGGGGTGGCGTCCGGGTAGGCGCCGAGCGCCCCTTCGGTGGACACCTCGTAGTAGACGGTGTCGCCGAGCACGTAGCCGGCGCCGGCCTCGAGCAGCCGGGCCGCGTCCTTGCCGATGTCCGTGACCATCTCGGACACCGCGACCATGTGGTCCGGGGGAAGGATGCCGAGCGCGGCCATGGCCTCGCCGTACTCCTGCACCTGGGCGGCGCCCAGCGCGGTCCAGTCCTGGCCGGTCTCCCTGGCCTTCTCGAACAGCGGGTCGTCCACGTCGGTGATGTTCTGCGCGAACGCCGTGTCGTACCCGGCGTACGTCAGCACCCGCCGGAGCAGGTCGAACGTGACCGAGACGAGCGCGTGGCCCAGATGGCTGGAGTCGTACGGAGTGATCCCGCACACGTAGACGCGCACCGGGGCGGCGCGGCGGTGCGGATCGCCGAACCCCACCAGCGCTCCTGACCTCGTGTCGTAGAACTGCACCTCGCGTGCTGCCGGGCCGGCCAACGCCGGCACCCGACATTCCCATGCCTGGGTCACACCGCTCTCCCGCCTCTGCCGGTCACCCCGGCTCCGGGCCGGTCCCGGGGCCGCCTCGGCGCGGCCACGATGTCCCGGCTCGTCACCATTCTTCCTGGTGGTGCCCGCCGCGGCGGCCGCCGGGCGGCTGGCCCGCCGCGCGGGCGGCCGCGACGAAGGCCCGGATCAGGCCGTGATCCTTGACCCCGCGGGCGGATTCCACGCCGCTGGACACGTCCACCCCCCACGGCCGGGCGGCGGCGATCGCCGCGCCGACGTTGCCCGGGTCCAGCCCGCCGGCCAGCAGCCACCGGCCCCGCGGTCTCGACGTGCCGAGCAGGCCCAGGTCCCAGCGCTGCCCCGAGCCCGCCGCGGGCGAGTCGAGCAGCAGCAGTTCCTCGCCGTACGCGCCCACGGTCAGCTCGGTGCCCTCCTCCAGCGGGGTGGCCCGGATCAGCCGCATCCCCTCCGCGGCCAGCACGGCGAACGCCTCCCTGGGATACCGGCCGTGCAACTGGATCGCGTCCACCCCGGCCTCCCGGGCCAGCCGGGCCGCCTCGGCGGCCTCGATCCCGGCCAGCACCCCGACGGTGAGCACGGACCCGGGCACGCCCGCGGCCAGCCGCCGGGCGCCCGCGGCGGTGACCTGCCGCGGGCTCCGGGTCAGCACGAACCCGACCGCGTCCGCCCCAGAGTCCGTCGCGGTGGCCACATCCGCGCTGGTCCGCAGCCCGCACACCTTCACGAACATGCAGCCGACCCTAACCGACCTGCCCGTGGCGCCGGCGGAGCCGGCCGCAGCTCGCGGAGGGCCGCGGCGCTGTTTTCCTGACGAGCGATGAGGCGCGACGAAGGAGCGCCGAGGGAGTGAGGAGGGAAGGCAGCGCTCATAGCGGCCCGTAGCGAGCGGCTAGCACTGTCGGCTAGCGTGCGGCGCTAACGCGATCGGGGAGGACCATGTACTTCCAGCATTCCGCGGCGATGTGGGCGGAGTTCCCTGGCCTGGTGCCCGGCGTGCTGCGGGCCGAGGGCGTCACCGCGAGCGCAGACGTCAGCGCGGCGGTGGACCGGCTGACCGAGATCGCGGCCGGGCGGCTGGCCGGGCGGGCGGAGAGCGAGCTGCCGGAGATCCAGGCCTGGCGGCGGGCCTTCGCCCAGCTGGGCTACAAGCCGACCCAGTACCGGTGCGCGGCCGAGGCGCTGCTCCGCCGGTTCCGCAAGGACGGCTCGCTGCCCCGGCTGCACCCGCTGATCGACCTGTGCAACGCCGCGTCGCTGGCCTTCGCAATCCCGGTCGCGGTCTTCGACCAGGGCCGGCTGGCCGGCGGGGTCGAGGTCCGCCGGGCCGCCGGGACCGAGGACTACCTGACGTTCGGCGGCGAGACCGAGCACCCGGCCCCGGGCGAGGTCATCTTCGCCGACGAGGCCGGGCGGGCGCACGCCCGGCGGTGGACCAGCCGGCAGAGCGCCTGGTCCGCCGTGACCGGGCAGACGTCCGCGGCGCTGATCGTGGCCGAGGCGCTGCACCCGTCCGCCGCGGCCGACGTGGCCGGGCTGGCCGAGACGCTCCGCGCCGAGCTGGACGCGGCCTGGTCGGTGCCGGCCAAGCCCGTGATTCTCACCGCGGACGCTCCCCGGCTGGAATTCTGACCGGCCCGGCAGGCGGGCCGCCCTATGATCGTGAGGTCACCGATCGCCGGCAGGCCGTTCGCGCCGAGAGCCGCCCCGCCCGTCGCGAAGGGAACCTGGACATGAGTGGTGCCGCCCGGTACCTGGCCGGCCACGGGCCGGGTCAGGCCGCGGACCCGCCGGACAGGGTTGTCGAGGCCGAAGCCTTGAGCGCGGTCCTGGCCGCCGCCCGGGTTGCCCGGGTCGCCGCCCGGCAGCTGGCATCCACCCCGGACGGGCAGCTGGACGAGGCGCTCCGCGGCATGTCCGCCCAGCTGGACCGGCGCAGCGCCGAGGTCGCCGTGGCCAACGAGCAGGACGTGCGGGCGGCCCGGGCCAACGGCCTGCCGGCCGCGATGATCGACCGGCTGCTGCTCGACACCGGCCGGGCGCGGGCCGCGGCCAGCCAGCTCACCGCGCTGGCCGGGATCACCCCGGAACCGGGCATGCGCGTGATCCGGGCCCTGCCCGGCGGTCTCGAGCTGCAGGAGTGGCGCCGGCCCGTGGGGGTCATCGGGGCCAACTTCGAGGCCCGGCCGAACGTGGTACTGGACATGGCCTCGCAGCTGATCAAGTCGCGTAACGCCGGCGTGCTGCGCACCGGGTCGGCCGCGCTGCGCACCGCGGCGGTGCTGGCCGACGAGGTCATCGGCCCGGCCATGCAGGCCGCCGGGCTTGACCCGCGGGCCATCCAGCTGATCCGGGTGCCCGGCCGGGCCACCGCGTTCGCGCTGGTCCGGCAGCCCAAGCTGATCCCGCTGGTGATCCTGCGCGGCAGCGGCACCAGCACCAGGGAGCTAGCTACCGAGGCGGCGATACACGGGGTCAGGGCGCTGGCCCACGCGGACGGCGGCGCGGTCATGTACCTCGACCACTCCGCCAACCAGGAGCTGGCCGGCCAGCTGATCGAGTCCAGCCTGGACCGGCTCGGCGTGTGCAACCGGCTGAACCTGCTGCTGGTCCAGGACTCCGCCTGGGACACCACGCTGCCCATGATCAGCACCGTGTGCCTGCGGCTGGGGATCTCGATGTCCCTGCCGCCGCACGACCACCCGCTGGGCCACGAATGGGCGCTGGACCACGGGCGCGAGGCCACGATCACGGTGGCCAGGGCCGCGGACGCGGGCGACGCGGCGGAGATCGCCAACACCGAGACCTCCGGGCTGGCCGCCACCGTGGTCGCCGAGGACAACGCGGCGGCCCGCCAGTTCCTGCACACCTACGCGGGCACCGGGGCGTTCTGGAACGCCTCCACCCGGCTGCTGGACGGCTACAAGATGCTGTCCGTGCCGGAGACCGGGATCAACATCGACGCGGTGCCCGGCCCGCGCGGCCCAGTCACCTTCCGCGACCTGGTTCTCCGCCAGTACGTGGTGATGCCGTCGGCGTAGCGCGGGCCGGACCGGGATCTCCTGCCCCGCCGGGTAGATCACTAGCCATCCGACGGGTAGATCACCAGCGAGTCGCGGTGCACCGCGTGCATGCTGCGCACCGCCCGCCCGCCGGCCGGCCCGGCCGGTGCCTGCCCGGCCAGGAAACCGCCGTCCAGCAGCACGGCCGCGGACAGCTGCGGCTGGGCCAGCATCAGCGAGTCGGCCAGCTCGGCGGCGGCCTCGGCGGACATCGCGGCCAGCTGCTCCCGGGCCTGGGCCGCGGCCCGTGAACTGCTCTTGGCCAGTTCGCGCACGTCGGCGTACTCGTCCGGGCTGGTCAGCCGGGCCCACGCGGCCGCCGGGGCGGCCCGCCCGCCACGGCCGGGGGCCGCGTGCCGCAGCCGGAAGATGACCGAGATCGCGCAGGCCGCCTCGGCCGGGGACAGCGCGCGGAGCAGCCGCAGCACGGCTGACGGCAGCGCCACCGAGCCGCGGCCGATCAGCCGCTCCGGGTGCCGCACGTCGACCAGCTCGACCACCGAGCCGGGGCCGAAGTCGCCGTCGACCCGCTTGACCCCGGACAGGAACAGCGTGCTGCCGGCCCGCAGGCTCTGCTCGGCCTCCCGGTTCAGGTGCAGTGAGCCGCCCGGGTAGGCCATCCCGCCGATCCACCGCTGGGCGGCCGGCAGCTTCGACCCGGCGGGCCGGATCACCGTGCCCAGCCGGGCCCGCGGGTTCAGGCTCCGCTGTACCACCGCGGGTTCCCGGGCCGAGCTGATCACGCACTCGATGCCGCAGTAGGCGGCCCGCGCGGCCGCGTTCAGCTTGGACCGCATCCCGCCGGTACCCGCCCCGGACGCCGACGTCCGAAGGCCCCTGGCCTCCTGCGGGGTGAGCCGGCTGATCCGCTCGGCGAAGTCCGCGTCCCGGTAGGCGGCCCGCACGTCGGTCAGGAACAGCAGCCGGTCCGCCTGCGCAGCCACCGCGACCGCCACCGCGATCTGGTCGTTGTCCAGCGCCCGCAGCGGGTCGGTGACGTCGTTGCCGTTGATCACCGGCAGCAGCCCGCGGCCCGCCGCGGTGTCCAGCAGGCTGCCCAGGTCGGCCATGGCCCGGGTGGAGTCCAGGTCGGGCTTGGAAACCAGGATCTGGCAGACCTCCACGCCGACCGCCGCGGCGAGCTGCCGGTACAGCGCCATCAGGGCCGGCTGCCCGACCGAGGCCGGGAGGGCCATGCCGACCTGCGGGGACAGCGGGCCGGGCACGGCGTTGCCGAGAGCGGCCTGCACCGCGGCGTCCAGCTCTTCATAGCCGTCCGCTTCGGCGAGCGCGGCCCGGACCGAGTCGACCATGGCCCGCAGCGCCGGGGCGGCGCCGGCCGTGGGGCCCTCGAAGGCCAGCAGCCGCCGGCCGAGCCGGGCCGCGCCGGAGGTGACCAGGAGCACTTCGTGGCCGTCCCGGTGCGCGGCCGCGATCTGGCTGACCAGCCCGGCGATCACATCCAGGGCCAGGCCGTCGCCGCTGGCGATCGACCGGGACCCCAGTTTGACGACAAGCCTGGTCACGCAGTCTCGCTAGCGGTCGGGAACGATGTGATGGGTTACTGGCGAGCCAGGTTCGGCGCGCCGTCGCGCAGGGCGAACTTCTGGATCTTACCGGTTGCCGTCTTAGGCAGCTCGGTCACGAACGTCACCCCGCGCGGGGCCTTGAAATGCGCCAGGTGCCCGCGGGCAAACTCGATCAGCTCCGGTTCGGTGGCCGAGGCGCCCGCGCGCAGCACCACGAACGCGTGCGGGGTCTCCCCCCACTTCTCGTGCGGCAGCCCGACGATCGCGGCCTCCTGCACGGCCGGGTGGCGCAGCAGCGTGCCCTCCACCTCGACCGAGGAGATGTTCTCGCCGCCGCTGATGATCACGTCCTTGATCCGGTCCCTGATCTCGACGTAGCCGTCCGGGTGCACCACGGCGGCGTCGCCGGTGTGGAACCAGCCGTCGCCCATGGCCTTCTCTGTGGCGCCGGGGTCGTTGTAGTAGCCCTGCATGACCACGTTGCCGCGGACCACGATCTCGCCCATGACCTGGCCGTCCGGGGGGACCTCGACGCCGTCCTCGCCGATCACCATGAGCTCGCCCGAGGTGATCAGCTCGACGCCCTGGCGGGCCTTGACCACCGCCCGGTCGGCCGGGGACAGCCCGGCGTGCTCCGGCAGCGGCGCGCAGACCAGGATGAACGGCGCGGTCTCGGTGAGCCCGTAGATGTGGGTCACCTCCCAGCCGAACTCCTCCTCCATCCGCTGGATGGTGGCCGCGGCGGGCGGCGCCCCCGCGGTGACCACGTGCACCCCCGGCCGGATCTCGCCGCGCGCCTCGTCCGGTGCGTTGGCCAGCGAGATCAGCACCGTGGGCGCCGCGGACAGCCAGCTCACCTGGTGTTCCCTGATCAGCCGGAAGACGTCGGCCGGGACCACCTGGCGGAGGCAGACGTGGGTTCCGCC
>Ga0157379_10005965_pt1 | contig 10501 bp, 8 predicted proteins | sample S25metaG_FD_121802 | JGI IMG/M metagenome (GOLD analysis project Ga0157379, IMG submission 121802) | Switchgrass rhizosphere microbial communities from Kellogg Biological Station, Michigan, USA - S2-5 metaG | ecosystem: Host-associated > Plants > Roots > Rhizosphere > Soil | place: USA: Michigan... | reverse complement strand
GTAGCGGAACGACAGTTCCTCGAGCTCGTTCTTCACCTTGCTCATCCCGAGGCGGTTGGCGATCGGGGCGTAGATGTCGCGCGTCTCCTGGGCGACCTTGATCCGGCGCTCCTCTGGCAAGTGATTGAGGGTCCGCATGTTGTGCAGGCGGTCCGCCAGCTTGACGACGACCACCCGGATGTCGTCGACCATGGCCAGGAGCATCTTGCGGAAGTTCTCGGCCTGTCGCTCTTCGCTCGAGGAAAACGGAATAGCGCTGATCTTTGTCACGCCTTCGACGACGTGGGCCACGGCCGGACCAAACAGCTCCTCGATGCGGTTGATGGTGGTCAGGGTGTCCTCGACGACATCGTGGAGCAGGCCGGCGGCAATCGCCACCGCGTCGAGTCTCATGTCGGCAAGGATGTTGGCCACGGCGAGAGGGTGAATCAGATACGGCTCGCCGGAGTGGCGTACCTGTCCACGGTGCTCGAACGCCGAGAACACATAGGCCCGCCTCAGCAGTTCGACATCGGCCTCTGGCGCATAGCCTCGGACTTTTTCGAGGAGATCCTCGAAGCGAATCATCGGACCAGGTGTCTAAGAATGTGTCGGACGGGCAAGTGGGTCATGGCTGCCCTCATGATAGGGAGTGCGTGGCCTGCGGGCAAGGGCGGCAGATACCAATCCTTGACTTGCCTTTTTTGGGTTCACTATACTTGCCGGGTTTCGGCCACGGCAATTCTCCCGCCCGAACGAGCAACCCTGACGGTGGGTTCCGGAAAGAGCTCACGGCGTCATTTCGCGAAGGAACGACACATGCCGAATCACGGGCACTCTCGGGACGTTTTGCGGCTGTCGCCGCGCGCGTCGCTCACAGTCGTGGCGACGGCGGTTTTGGTCACGGTTGGCTGCGGCAAGATGGGCCAATTGACAGCCATGAAGAACTTCAAGGAGGCGAACGCCTCCTACGGCCAGCAGGACTACAAGAAAGCGGCCGAGCTCTACGAGGCCACGGTCAAGGCGGACCCCAACCTGAACTACGCCTACTTCTATCTCGGCAATAGCTACGACAACCTCTACAAGCCGAGCAAAAAGGGCGAGCAGGCCAACGACGCGCTCCTCGAAAGCGCCGTCAAGAATTATCAGACGGCCGCGGAGAAGCTCGCGACCGGGTCCACGAAAGCCGAGAAGGACCTGGCCCGGCTTTCCTTGAAATATCTGGTCGCGTCCTACGGGGCCGATAAGCTGAACGACCCGGCGCGAGCCGAGCCTGTCGTCCAGCGTATGATTCAGCTCGATCCGGGCGAGCCGGAGAACTACTTCGCCTTGGCTAAGATCTACGAGGACGCCGGCGCATACGAAAACGCCGAAGATATCCTGGTGAAAGCGAAACAGGCCAAGCCGAGCGATCCGGCCGTCTACAAGACGCTGGCCGGCTACTACAACCGCCAGGGTCAGTTCGAAAAGACGATCAAGGAGCTCGAGGATGCGGCCGCCTCGGACCCCAAGAGCCCGGAAGCGCGGTATACCATCGCCGTGTTCTATTGGGACGCCGCATTCCGCGATGCGCGGCTGTCCGAAAACCAGAAGAAGGAATACGTGACGAAGGGCCTGGGTGAGGTTGAGAAGGCCCTCGAGATGAAGCCCGACTACATCGACGCCATCGTCTACAAAGGGCTTCTCCTCCGCCTCCAGGCGAACCTGGAGAAGGACGTCGCCAAACAGCAGGCGCTGATCAAGGAAGCCACCGGGCTCAGCGAGAAGGCGAACACCCTGCGGAAGCAGAAAGCGTCGGGCGCCTAACCGCGAAACGGTCGCGCAGCCGATCGATGGTCGGCAAGTCGGATGTCAGAGAGGGCCGCCGTATCTTCGGCGGCCCTTTTGTCATTGGGGGAACATGTTCGAGCGCGTCCGGGTTATCGGTAGGGGGCGAGTCGGCTCGGCGGTGGCGGCCCGGCTCGAGCAGCGCGGTCTCACGCTTGGGTCTGCCGACGCGGATCTCGTCCTGTTGTGCGTGCCCGATGCGGCGATTTCTTCGGTCGCCGCCGGCATCCCGATTGGCCCGTGGATCGCGCACGTGAGCGGTGCGACACCGCTCGACTCGCTCGATCCGCACACGCGCCGATTCGGCGTTCACCCGCTGCAGACGTTTACGCGCGATCGCGGAGCCGAACAGCTCGACGGAGCCTGGGCGGCAGTGACCGCTGCGAGCGATGACGCGCGGGCGCGCGGCCGTTGGCTGGCGGAAATCCTGGGTCTGTTGCCCTTTGAGCTGCGCGACGAAGCGCGCAGCCTCTATCACGCTGGCGCGGTGATCGCGTCGAACTATCTGGTGACGCTGCACCGTGCCGCTTCGCGACTGTTTGAACGAGCAGGGGCTCCGCCGGAGGCGCTGGTTCCGTTGATGCGTCGAACCATCGACAACGGATTTCAGCTGACCGGGCCCATCGCCCGAGGCGATCATTCGACGGTCGACGCGCACCTGACGGCACTTCGCGCCCACGCGCCCGACCTGGAAGCGGTGTACCGGGCGCTTGCTGCCATCACCGGCTGATGCAGATCGTCCGGACGATTGCCGACGTCCGCCGGCTGCTGCGTCCGCTCCTTGGCGGACAGACGGTCGCGCTCGTGCCGACCATGGGAGCCTTCCACGACGGCCACGTGGCCTTGTTTCGGGCCGCAGACGCGGCTTCTGATTGCGTCGTGGCCAGCCTGTTCGTCAATCCGACGCAATTCAACAATCCAGCGGATCTGACCGCGTATCCGCGCGACGAGCCACGCGATGCCCGGATCGCCGAGGCATCGGGCGTCGACCTTCTGTTTGCGCCCGGCGTCGAGGAGATGTTCCCGCCGGACCACGCGACGTGGGTGGCGATCGAAGGGGCGGCCCAAGGGCTGGAGGGCGAATTTCGTCCCAATCACTTCCGGGGCGTCGCCACGGTGTGTCTCAAGCTCTTCACCATCGTTCGTCCGCACATGGCGTTCTTCGGACAGAAAGACGCGCAGCAGGTGGCGGTGATCAAACAGCTGGCGCGCGATCTCAATCTCGATCTGGTGATCCGCGTCGAGCCGACAGTACGGGACGCTGATGGCCTGGCGCTGTCGTCGCGAAACGTCCGTTTGTCGGCCGAGGAACGGCAACGAGCGCTCTCGATTCCACGGGCGCTTCAAGCCGGGCATGCCGCTTATCTTGCCGGCGGCGACGCGGTGGCTGCTGCGCGGGCGATGTTGGTCGGAGTCGAGCCGGAGTACGTCGCGATCGCCAATTTCGATGGGCAACCGACGCTCGCGGTTGCTGCCTGTGTGGGCGCCATCCGCCTCATCGACAATATTCCCCTCGGCGAACGATAATCGCTCGAGCGCCGTATCGGCCTGGGTGCGGCTCAGTCGCGCGCTCATTCGTGCAGGCCATTCACGCGGATGACGTATGACTTCCGATACTAATCGGTCCCTCAAAATGTCGCTGCCCTCGCTTGTGGCGATGAAGCAGCGCGGCGAGAAGATCGTCGTCGTCACGGCCTACGACGCCCCGAGTGCCGGGCTGGCCGAAGTCGCGGGGGTCGATATGATCCTGGTCGGCGACTCAGCGGCGACGGCGATGCTCGGGCACGAATCGACAGTCACCGTGACCGTCGACGAAATGCTGATGCTGACGCGGGCGGTCACGCGCGGCGCGTCACGGCCGCTCGTCGTCGCGGACATGCCGTTCGGGTCGTACCAGGTGTCGGACGAGGGCGCTCTCGAGAATGCGCTCCGCTTCTTGAAGGAAGCCGGCGCCGACGCGGTCAAGGTGGAGGGCGCGAGGGGCACGCTTTCGCGAGTCGCCGCTCTCGTGGATGGCGGCATTCCCGTGGTTGGCCACATCGGGTTGACGCCGCAGTCCGCCACGATGCTCGGCGGCTACAAGGCCCAAGGCCGAACCGCCGCCGAGGCTCGGGATCTGTACGCCGACGCCATCGCCCTCCAGTCGGCGGGCTGCTTCGCGCTGGTCCTGGAAGCGATTCCAGCTCCCGTGGCGGCGTACATCACCGGTGCGCTTCGCATTCCCACAATCGGAATCGGGAGTGGTCTCTCCTGCGACGGTCAAGTGCTGGTCTGGCACGACCTGCTCGGGCTGACATCGGGACACGTGCCGCGCTTTGTCAAACAGTACGCGGATGTGGCCAGTGTCGCTCGAGCCGCGCTGACCGCCTACGTGTCAGATGTTCGCGCGTCCCGTTTCCCTGAAACACAGCACACGTATTCAATGACCCACGACGAGGTCTCGCGCTTCGAAGCCGACGTGGCCGCAAACGCGGCGAACACCACAAGACGACGCGCCGGCGAGTAGAGCGCAGCACTTTCGAATCGGCTGCCTGCTGCACACTCTCGCAGCGCGTCGGCCGGTCCGGCAGGATCGGCGCTTCGGCAATGCTCCGGCGCACGATATTGCCGGCACTCTCGCGTTTCGCGCCTCGTCATCGCGGGGCCGGGCGACTGGATTCGCAGAGCGAATGAATCGTTCGGAGACCGGCACGCCGACGGGCGACGCGGCAAGGTCCCAATCTCAGCGTCAGGGCATTCGCAGGAATTGGTTGATGTTCGTCTTGCTTTCGCTGACGCTCTCGTCAGTATGATGTGACTGCACGACAAGAATGTCCCGTTGCCCGTCCGGTGAATTGGATCTCAAGTGGGAATCATCTGGCTTTTGTGCCAGCACCGTTACACCCGCACGCTACAATGACGGAAATCTGTTCCGGAAAATCGATGAGCTCTGTAGGAGATTTGAAATGAATCGGACGAGAACATCGCGGTGGCTGCTCGCGATGGTGTCGACGCTGGCCCTGATCGTCGTTGCGCGGCCCGCGTCGGCCCAGAACGTCACCACCGGCATCCTCAGCGGCGTCGTCGCCGATCAGCAGGGCGCCGTGTTGCCGGGAGTGACGGTCACCGCGAATCACGAGCCCACTGGCACGAAGTACGAAGGCATCACGGCCGCCGACGGTCGTTATCAGTTGCCCAACGTCCGGGTCGGTCCCTACACGCTGACCGCGACGCTCAGTGGTTTTCGCGACAAGACCGAATCCGGTGTCAACGTCGCGCTGGGCGAGGATCGCACCGTCGATTTCAAGCTTTCGCTCGCGACGGTGACCGAAACCGTCACGGTCGTTGGCTCGGCGCCGGTCATCGATACGGCGCGCGCCGGAACGGCCGCGAACATCTCGAAAGACGCGATCGAAAACCTGCCGACGATTCAGCGAGGCATTTTCGATTTCGCGCGCACTTCATCATTCGTCAACGCCAGTCCGGACTCGGCCGGCAGTGACACGTCGATTTCGATCGCTGGGCGCAACAATCGCTACAACAACATGCAGATCGACGGGGCGGTCAACAACGACGTCTTCGGAATTCCTTCCGCTGGTGTGCCAGGCGGGCAGACCGGCAGTCAGCCGATCAGTCTCGACGCGATTCAGGAAGTGCAGATCGTCGTCGCGCCATACGACGTCCGACAGGGAGGATTCTCGGGCGGAGCCGTCAACGCCGTCACCAAGAGCGGCACCAACACGTTCAGCGGGACCGGCTACTGGTTTGGCCGGAACGAGGGTCTGATCGGGCAGATACCTGGGATCGCCACGCCGGGTACGCCGAATCCTGCCGACACCAAGATCGGCGCATTCAAGGATCAGCAAGGCGGTTTCAGCTTTGGCGGGCCCGCGGCACGCAACAAGGCGTTCTTCTTCGGCAACCTCGATCTTGCCCGAAAATCGACGCCGGTTGGCTTCTCGGCAGACGGCTCGTCCGGCCAGACATGGGGTGGTCTCAATGCCGGGGGCGTCCCCGCCCATCTGGCGGACATCCAGCAGGTGATCGCCATTTCCAAGAGCCTTTACGGCTACGATCCTGGGCCGCTTGGCGAGGTGACGACACCGACCAACAGCAACAAGATCTTCGTGCGCGGCGACTTCAACCTCTCGCGCAGGAATTTGCTGACGGCGCGAGTCAACTACGTCAGCAGCAGCCGACAACTCACGAGCTCCGGCGTGCCGTCGACGCTCATCTATGCGTTTCCGAACGACTACTACACCGCGGAGGAAACGGTTCTGTCGCCAGTCGTGCAGTTGAACACGACGTTCACGCACGCCTACAACGAGTTCCGCTTTACCTACACGCGCGATCGCTTCGGCCGGAATAACCCCGGTCTCCAGTTGTTTCCCTACGTGCGCGTCGATTTTCCAGACGGTCTGAACGTCCGCCTGGGCACGGAGAACTCGTCGCACGCCAACAAGCTGAACCAGGATATCGTCGAACTGACCGACGACGTCACGTGGGTCAAGGGCAAGCACACGATTACCCTCGGTACCCACAACGAGTTGTTTCATTTCTGGAATCTGTTCATCCAGAACCTGTACGGACAATGGGAGTTCTTCAGCATTCAGAACTTCCAGGCCGGACTCGGACAGTTCTACAGCCATGGCTTCTCGAACACGGCCGACCCGCAGCAGCCGGCCGAGTTCGGCGTGCAGCAGCTTGGCGGCTACATCGGAGACCAATGGCGCGTGCGATCCAACGTCACGCTCACCTACGGCGTTCGTCTCGACGTTCCGCGCTTCCCAGACACGCCGCACGCGAATCCGCTGACGGTGACTGATTTCGGGCTCAGAACCGATGCGGTGCCGACCCCCAAGATGTGGTCGCCGCGCATCGGCGTCAACTGGGATCTCAGTAACGGCGCGACGAGCAAGTCGCAAATTCGGGGCGGGATCGGGTACTTCACGGGCCGCACGCCCTACGTGTGGCTGTCGAACCAGTACGGCAATACCGGCGTCGACTTCACGACGATCTCGACCAGTGTCGCCGCGGGCAACAGCATTCCGTTCGTCGCGGACCCGAACGCGCAGCCCTTGAACGTCACCGGCGCGGCGGCAGGACGCCAGAGCGTCAACCTCATCGATCCCGACTACAAGTACCCATCGGTGGTGCGAGGAAACATCGCCTACGATCGCGACTTGGGATTCTGGGGCCTGGTCGGCACCGGAGAGCTCCTGCTCTCGAAGAACGTGAACGAGGTCGCCTACCAGAACATCAACTTCGTCCCGGCCAGTACCCTGCCTGACGGCCGCTTCGTTTACAGAAAAGTGGACGCCAATCTGAACGACGCCTTGCTGCTCACCAACACGTCGCTCGGCAGTACCTGGACCGCATCCTTCAAGGTTGAACGTCCGTTCCGCAATGGGTTCTACGCGAGCGGCTCCTATCTGTATAACGACGCGCGATCGATCAACGATGGAACCGCGAGTACGGCCGGCTCGAACTGGGCGAATACACCGATTGGCATCGACACCAACAACGCTCCGCTGACCAGGTCGAATTTTTCAGTCGGAAGCCGGCTCAACGTGACCGGTGTGGTGCCCATCCCGCTCGGCAGAAGCATCCACAGCACGGCGTCATTTTTCTACAACGGCCAGTCGGGCAGGCCCTACGTGATTCTCTTCAACGGCGACGCGAACCTCGATAACCGAAGCAACAACGACATCGCCTTCATCCCGGCCAGCGCCGATCAGGTGATCCTGCAGAACGGGAGCTGGGATCAGCTCAATGCGTTCATCAGCAGCGACCCCGCGTCCAAGGACAATCGCGGCACGATTCCGGCGCGGAATTCCGGCCGCGCGCCGTGGTCGAACAGCCTCGATTTCCGGTACGGCGTCAACGTGCCAACCGGCGGCAAGACCAAGGTCGAGCTCACGATGGACATCATCAACCTGCTCAACCTGCTGAACAAAGAATGGGGCTGGCAGTACTTCCCCTTGTTCCCGAGCTCTTCCGCCAACGGGTTGATCGGCTATGGCGGTATCGACCCGGTGACCGGGAAGGAACGATTGAATCTGTCCACGATCACGTCGCCAACTTTTCAGGGCACCTTCCAGCGTGACGATCTGCGATCGCGCTGGCAGGCGCAGTGGGGCGTGCGGGTCAGATTCTAGGGCGGGCAGGCGAACCAGGGCGGCGCCTCGAGTTGGTCCGTTTGTCACGTAGTGTCCGGCTTTAGCCGGACCGTCGCGGTCCGCCTGAAGGCGGACACTACGTACTGGTTCGTTTGTAACGCAGTGTCCGGCTTTTGGCTCGCCCCGGCGGTCCGCCTGGTGGCGGATGCAACCAAGTTCGACCTCGCGCCGTGGCTGTCGACGAGCGCCCTGCGGCGGTTTCCAGTGCACGCAGGGTTTGGGTCCAACTCAGAGCGCGGGTCGTCCGAGGCTGGAGGGGCAGCCTGTCGGACGGTCCAGTGCAGCGTCTGAGGAGCTGTCCTTGGTTTTGGGGGCAGGCGAACGTAAAAAAGGCCGCCCCCGACATTTCGGGAGCGGCCTCAAAGACGGTTCGGTTCGATAACTCTAAACGCTAAGAAGCGCGTTTCAGTTTCCAGCTCCGCCAGCTTTTCGCATACCTTCGGTCACGATCCCGACCTTCTCGACGCCAGCGCCCTTCGCCGCATCGATGACCTCGATGATCTCGCGGTACCGAAGCGTGCCGGCACCAATGATGAACATCGTCTTGTCCTTGCGCTGGTCGAAGATATTCCGGAGCCGCGACTCGAGCTCCTGAATCGTGACGTCGTTCTTGTTGACCGAAATCTTCTTGTCGGCCGTGTAGTCCAGCACGATCTGGCTGACGTCCGGCGTGACGTCGGTCGTCTTCTTGCTTTCGGCCGGCAGGTTGATGTCGAGGCCCTTCTGCGTCAGCGGCAGGGCGGCCATGAAGATGACGATCAGCACGAGCAGCACGTCGATGAGCGGCGTGATGTTCATGTCTGCGCTGGCATGCGGAACCTCGGCCGTGACGACCTTGTCCGCTCCGAGATGGTGATGCGCGTGCGCCATTATTGACCTCCCGCCGCGCCGCCGAGCGACTTCTTGGGATCCGTGACCAGACCGATGTCCTCGAGACCGGCCTGCCGGAGCTGATCCATCGTGGCCATCACGGCGCCGTATTCGACTTCCTCATCGGCTTTGATGAGGATGATCTTTTCTTTCTGATTTTCGAGCAGCTCGTTGAGCTTCGACACAAGCTCGTTTTCCTGAATCGGCTTGGCGTTCAGGTACAACGACTTGTTCGCGGCGATGGCGATCACCGTCTGGCCCTGCGTCTCTGGCTTGTCGGTGGTGTTCGACGCGACCGGCAGCTTGACGTTGACGCCTTGCTGCAAGAGGGGCGCGACAATCATCATGATGATGAGCAGCACCAGCATGACGTCGCATAGCGGGGTCACGTTGATGTCGGATTTGACGCCACCCTTGGCGCCGCCCATGTCCATTGCCATATCTGATCTCCTGACGATAAAGCCGGGTTCGGTGGGTGGGGCTGGGGCCGGCCCTGCTGAGCCAGCCTGCCAGACTTACCAACCGTACCCGACCTGTTGCGCTGCCTTACGCCGTCTTCTTTTACGCCGTTTTCTTTTACGCCGTTTTCTTAATGAAGTAGTCGACCAGCTCCGACGAAGAGTTGTCCATCTCGACGTTGAAATACTCGATCCGGCCAGTCAGGTAGTTGTAGAACCAGACTGCGGGAATCGCGACGACCAATCCGAGCGCCGTCTCGACGAGCGCCTCTGCAATACCGGCCGACACGGCGCCGATACCACCCGAGCCGCTGGCCGCAATACCCTGGAACGCCGTGATGACGCCGACGACCGTGCCGAGCAGTCCGACGAACGGGGCCGTCGAGCCGATGGTCGCAAGTGCGGCGATGCCCTTCTTCAGATCCGAGGCGGTGAGCGCGGAGGCGCGTTGAATCGAGCGGCGCACCGTGTCCATCAGGTCTTCACGGCTCAGGCCGCCGCCGCTTTCCTGTTGGAACTGGTATTCCTGCAATCCCGCCAGCACGACCTTCGCAAGATGGCTGTAGCGATAGTTCTTCGACGCCGAAATCGCGATCGCGTCCTTCAGCCGCCCTTCCTTCAGGTGTTTGGCGACCTGCGGGGCGTACGCTTTCGACTGGTTCCTCGCCTGCGTAAACGTGAAGATCCGCTCGATGGCTACACCGAACGACCACATTGACATGAAGAAGAGCACAAAGGCGACACCCTTGGCGACCCACCCCATCTGACTCCACATTGCCATTAAATCCACGGTCTACCCTCCATCGAATTCCGTTGATCCGGCTCAGCCGGATCCCACGAGTTGTGTCGGTGCACGATCCCCGGACCGTGCCATGGCCTATGAGCGCTTCGTTCGACTATTGCAGCGTGAAGTTGACCGTGACTGTCATGATGACCGGCACCGGTTGCCCGTTTAGCGTTGTCGGCGTGTACTCCCACTGCTTGACGGCATCCAGTGCGGCCGCGTCGAGGAGTGGAATCGATCGCAGCACCTTGGCGTCGGTCACTTTGCCGCTCGCACCAATGGTGGCTTCGATGATGACGACTCCCTGCACTCGGGCGGACTGGGCAATCGGCGGGTAAACGGGATTGACGTTCTTCGTTCTCGATGGCGGCTTGATCGCTCCGCCGACGCGGACGGGGGCAGGGGGCGGTGGGGGTGGCGGGGGC
>Ga0157379_10005964_pt1 | contig 10501 bp, 9 predicted proteins | sample S25metaG_FD_121802 | JGI IMG/M metagenome (GOLD analysis project Ga0157379, IMG submission 121802) | Switchgrass rhizosphere microbial communities from Kellogg Biological Station, Michigan, USA - S2-5 metaG | ecosystem: Host-associated > Plants > Roots > Rhizosphere > Soil | place: USA: Michigan... | reverse complement strand
CATATGCCGCTTGGCGATGGTCTCGGTGACCTGCGCCTGTGCCGCCGTGACGAGCAGTGCCGTGACGCAAAGTGCTTGGAGGCATCTCGCAATCGGCTTCATCGTCTTATCCGCGGCTGGAGTTGATGCGCGCGATGGTACGGGGCTTTTGCGCTCTTTCACAAACAAAAAAGCCCCGCTGACGTGTCGCAGCGGGGCTGTTGTTTTTCGATATTCAGAGCCTCAACGGGCGAAGACGCGCACTTCGCTGGCGGTGGCATTGGGATCGGTGGTCGAACCCACATTCAGCCGTGTGGCGGGCACGCCCATATCGGTCATGGTGCGCATCACGTCCTGGGCGTGGCGCCGGGCGGTGGATTGGGCAATTTGCACCGAGGCCGCCGTGCCGCGGGTGGGCGATACCGCCACGACCTGGAAGTTGGCGCCGGGCCGGTTTTGCAGCGCCTGGTTCAAGGCGGCATAGAGGATCTGCTGGTAATCCACATTGGGGCGGTCGAATTTCACTACCACCAGGGGCGTGCCGGCATAGGCGGCCTGGATGCCGCCAGTACCCAAGGACGAGGTCACGCCACCGCCATAAAAGTCACCGCTCTTGATCGCCGCCGCGAGGGTGGTGAGGTTGGCGCGCTCGTTGGCGAGATAAGCGGTCTGGCGTTGGATGGCGTCGGACGTTTCCTTCAGCAGGCGATCGATCATCACGATGGTCTGGCTGGTCTGGTCTTCCAGCAACTGCAGCTGGCGATGGTCTTCATCCACCGCGCCGGAAACGCTGAATGTCGCGCCGATCTGGTCCAGGGCGAAATGGGCGGCGGAACTGTCATTGGTGATGTCGGTGCCCAGCGCGTTCAACGCGTTTACATTGGCCGACAAGGCATCGAGCTGGCCCTGGGCGGTATTCCATTCCGCCACCAATTCGGGATTGCCCCGGGTCGTGCCCACTTGCAGGCGGGTGGTGATATGGGCCTTGGCTTCCTGATAGGCGCTGGCCGCGCCTGCGCCCTGGTTGCGCAATTGGGTGAGCTGGCCGTAATTGCCCGACAGTTTCTGCTGCAGGCCCATCACCTGGTTGCGCAGTGCCTGAACGGTCTTGTTGACGGCGGTGCCGGTATCTGGACCGGCATCGATATTGACCGGCGTGATGGTGGCGACGGGTGCGCCACCGGCGGTCAGGGGCTGGGTTGCCACCGGGGCCGCAGCAGCGCTCGGCGGCGGCGCGCCCGCGCCTTCAGCCGTGGGCGGTGCCTCTGCCGCGACGTCTTCGCTTCCGCCGCCAAACATACTGTCGATGTCCGAGCAGCCCGCCAGGCTGAGCCCGGCCGTCAACGCAAAAGCCAGAAACAGGCCCCTATTGAGACCCGGCCTTGCTGAAATTCCCCTCATTATGCTCTCCGCTGCCCGGCGCCAATGCCCGGCCCCCATCCGGCCGACTTTAGAGAGATCTGGCACCCATTCCCAACCCCATCCGCCGCAGTCGGCCAGATGCGACCTCGCCGGAGTCTTAACCAGCGGGGCGGGAAGGGACAAGGGACCACAATGCCGCTTGGGGGCGAAATCTGCACGTTTCCACTGATACTTGCGGGAATTTTGGGGTGGGCTGGAGGCCCTGTCCCAGGCCGGCACGGTAATGCTTGCCTTTGGGGAGGCTCCCCAATAGGTTCGCGCCCTCAAAACGCGCACCCGTAGCTCAGCTGGATAGAGCACCAGACTACGAATCTGGGGGTCAGGAGTTCGAATCTCTTCGGGTGCGCCAGTCTGCTTCGCGCGTGCGCGCCTGCAGAATGGCGCCAAATGCGCCCGGCTCCGAAAACTCGAATTCATTCATTAAGCCGCCCTTAAGCGGCTTGAGAAAAACTGGCCATGGAACCCGCATGGCCACCTTCCTGCCGCGAGATCATGCTGTCCTCGGGGTCCTGGAGTTGTGATGAGCGAAGCAAGCAGCAAGTTCCCGGAACCGCAAGACGAGGGACCGGCACAGCCGCAAGGCCTTTTGGGCCATGCCGGCGCGCCGCCGATCCGCCGGCGTGACCGCTTTTTGGCCGGGGCCGCCACCGTCGGCGCGCATCTGGTTCTGCTTGCCACGCTGTTGTGGCCGCATTCGGGGCGCCAATCGCAGCCGCCCACGCCTCCGCTGCCGCCGATACAGGTCAGTCTGGTGGATTCACCCAAGCCCGAGCCGCCCGGTCCGCCCGGCCCGGAGGTCGAGACCTTGCAGCCCGCGCCGCCCAAGATCCTTCCGCCGGTCCTGAATATATCGAGCAGAATCCCGCCCGACACATTTTCGGATGTGTTGAGCGAGTCTCAAATCGCCGGGGCTGCCAGCGCCGGCGAAGGTGGTGGCGGCGGCGGCGGCGGAAGCTGCGACATGGCGCGCGCCGTGCAGCAGGCCTTGCGCCGCGACCGGCTGGTGCGCCCGGCAGTCGCCGACGCCAACCGCCTGGGCAAGTCCATCCTGTTGTGGGATGGCGATTGGGTGCAAACCGGGGCACAGGATGGCAAGGGCCTGTCGGCCGTGCGCGAAGCCGTTATGTGGGAAGTGGCCTTTGTTCCGGAGGCCTGCCGCAACCAGCGCATGCATGGGCTGGTCTTGTTGTCGCTGGACGATGGCAGGACGCGGTTTGCCGTCGGTAAGGACGATTGGCGCTGGTCCGATCTTTTGGGCCTGCGCCGGACGGCATCCGAACGCTAGGCGTCAGTGCGCAAAAGAAACGGGGCCGGCCTTCTCAAGCGCGGCCCCGATCCGTATCAGGACATGACAATCAGGACGACGCGGCGGTTCTGTGCACGGCCCTCGCGGGTCTTGTTGTTGGCAACCGGATCCTGCTTTCCGTAGGAGATGGTCGCCATGCGATTCAACGGCACGCCATGCTGGTTCATGAATAGGCGTACCGCCTCGGCCCGCTCCTCGCCCAGACGCGCGTTGATGGCGTCCTTTCCGCGTGAGTCCGTATGGCCTTGGATTTCCAGATAGACGTTGCGATTGTCGTTCTTCAGCTTGTCCGCGAAGTCCGTCAAACGCTGCTGGGCTTCCGGTGAAAGCTTGGAACTGTCCGCCCGGAACTTCACGGAGTCATCCGACAACACCATGGAGTAGAGGAATTTGCCTTCCGCCAGCTTGCCGGCGGCCGTGGCGCGATCGAGTGCGTCCTTGGTCGCTTGGTCCAACTGGCCGAGACGGGTTTCATGCTGGCCGAGCTGGGTTTGCGCGGACTGCACTTTGGTGTCCTCGGCGGCCACCTGTTCTCTCACGAAGTCCTTGGTCGCGCATCCGCCGAGGCTGATAGCGCTGAGTGCCATAGCCGTGGCAAGTACGGCGGGTCGTAGTGTTTGCATTGGTGTTCCCTCTTGTCAGCCCTTGTGACAACCGGGAACTAGGGTGCGCATACAGTGTGGCGGAAATTGGGTGTTCCCTGCACCCTTTCGAGGCGTTCCCGCGGCTGAGAACGGGCCGCAAGTCGTGTTGCAGCGGCGAAGTTCGCCGCGCGAGACCGCGACAAGCAGTGAACACCGTTTACAGTCGCGCGCGGCGAACACCGTTTGAATCGAATGTGTTCCGAGAATAGGCAAGGCTCCATCACCCTTCCTCGATTGCGAGATGACTTGCGGCAACACGCCTTGTGGGGACTGAGAATTTCGCGGAAAGGAGTTTTCCCCCCGGATGGTCCTCCGGGGGAATCGGGGACTTGGCCCCGGGGCCGGCACAGGCACTGTTGCAACCTGCTTGACAGTCACGCCCGCCGCTCCTTTGCTCGCCGTCCAGTTTCCACACGACGGAGGAACGGCATGTGCGATGAATTCATTCACCCCGGCCTTGTCACCGATTCCAGGCTTTCACGACGCAGCTTCGGCCTGATGACGGCCGCCACCGCCGGCCTCGCCACCGCGCCCGCCTTGGCGCAGTCCAATGTTGCCGAAAAGGACGTCACGGTGAAAACCGCCGATGGCAGCTGTGACGCCGCCCTGTTTCACCCGACCGGCCAGGGAAGCTGGCCGGCGGTGCTGGTGTGGCCCGACATTATGGGATTGCGGCCGGCCTTCCGCGACATGGGGCACCGTCTGGCAAGCCAGGGCTATGTCGTGCTGGTGCCCAATCCCTTTTACCGTTCCGCCAAGGCGCCGGTGATCGGAGATGGTACGGACTTCAGCAACCCCGACACGCGCGCCAAGCTGTCGGGCTACCGCGCGGCCATGACGGACGAAGGCATCGATCACGATGCCCAGGCCTATCTGGCCTTTTTGGATGCCCAGGCCCAGACCAGCAAGACGCACAAGGCCGGCGTGCAGGGCTATTGCATGGGCGGCGCCTTGTCGTTCCGCACCGCGGCGGCGGTGCCCAACCGCATCGCGGCGGTCGGCAGCTTCCATGGCGGCAACGGGTTGGTGACGCCCAATCCCAACAGCCCGCATCTTTTGCTTGCCAAGACCAATGCCAGCTACCTGATTTGCCAGGCGCAGAATGACGATGCGCAAAATCCGCAAATGAAAGTCGATTTGAAGGCCGCGTTGGACGCCGCCAAGCGTCCGTCAACCGTCGAGGTCTACCAGGCCAACCACGGATGGTGCGTCAAAGGCGGCCAAGTCTACAACGAAGCGGAAGCCGAACGCGCTTGGACGGCATTAAGCCAGTTGTACAAGACCACGCTCGCCTAGAGGCCGCTTGTCTTTTGCCCGCTGGGTTCATCGCGGGGTCGCTCATGGGCTCCTTGCCCACATCGCTCCTCGCTCCTGCCCAGCGGCCAAAATACTGCGCGGCTTGCTATTCCGGCACGGCAATGCCTGAACCGCCCAACTCGCTGGGGAAGTCCTTGAGTTTGGGCAGGCCGTCGCGCATGGGCAGGACCGTCTCGGCATAATTGACATGCACGCCCGGCGCGAATTTCAGACCGGGCAAGGTCGCGGCAAAGACGTCGACCAGGCCAATGGTGGGATGATTGGTCATCAGATGGCCGCCACACTTGGTGCAAAATTGCCGTTCGCTGAAGGCGGTCTTGCTGAACTTGGCCAGGTGCTCGGCACCCGCCACCACGCGCACCGCTTGCGGCGGCCACAAGGTGAAGGCGTTGACGGGACCTGCCGACCAGGACCGGCAAGAGGCGCAATGGCAATAGCCCATGCCGGCCGGTTCGCCTTGGGTTTCGATCTGGACGGCGCCGCAGAAACAGGCGCCGCGATTGGTATTGGTCATTCTATATCTCCTTGGAGAATTCCGGTTTCTCGATGACGGCTTGCAGATATTCGGCCGGCACCACCATAGTGCCGTCTCCGGCCCGGTTGAACCACTTGATCAGGGCTTTGATATCGGCCTCCAGGGCGCGGCCGGCTTCCGCATCCAGGCTCTCAAAGGCTTTGAGGACCGGACCATAGTAGGTCTTGAAGGTGTCCAGCCAATGGTCGTCGGAGCGGTAGCGGAACGTGAAGTTCCTGACCTCCATCCTGCACGAGGCGCCGTTGAACAATTGCAGGATATGGGCCTTGGTGCCCCACAGCGCGGGCGACTGCATGCCGGCTGGCGGCGGAAGGTAGCGTCCGACCGCCTTGAACAATTCGCCGATGAAGCCGCCTGGCGTCCAGTTGGCGAGACCGATCTTCCCGCCCTCCCGGCAGACGCGCAACATTTCCTTGGCTGGCTTGGTGTGATCCGGCGTGAACATCGCGCCGAAGGTCGAAGTGACGGCGTCAAAGCTTTCGTCGGGGAAGGGCAGCGCCTCCGCGTCGGCGATTTCGAACTTTAGCGGCAGCCTTTCGCCCAGGGCGCGCTCGCGGGCGCGGTCCAGCAGGGCCGGCACATAGTCCGAAGCCGTGACATCGCACCAGCGCCGCGCTGCGGCCAAGGCGGCGTTGCCGTTTCCAGCTGCAACATCCAGCACCCGCTGGCCGCTGCGGATATCCATGGCTTCGCACAGTTCTTCACCGACGATCTGCAAGGTGGTACCAATCACCGCGAAATCGCCCGACGCCCACATTGTTTGCTGACGCGACTTCAAGGTCTTGACGTCCGCCAAGCCCGTTCTATTCCCGGGCGCCAGGACGGTGGGATCGCACATAATGCTGGTTTTCATGGCTTGACCTTTCTTCGTGACCTCTGCATCACCGGCCTGTCCGGCGATGGAAGACGCTGAAAGGCTTATGCAAGTGTTTCCGGTCCGGATGAATGACCGGTCTTCCGGATGTCTTGACCGAAAGTCCGGCAGTTGCCCGGGCTTGTCCGGCAAAGGGGCTTTGCGTGAACGGTGATACGCTTTCCGACGTCCTGAACGCGGTGCGGCTCAAAGGCGCCGTCTTTTTCGATGTCGAAGCCAGCGCGCCCTGGGTGGCCGAAGCGCTGCCGGCGAGGCGTATCGCCTCTGCCATCCTGCCGGAGTCCGAGCATGTGATGGAATATCATGTGATTACCAGCGGCGGCTGCTGGGCCTCGCTGATCGGCCATGAGATCCCGCCGGTCTGGCTTGAGGCCGGCGATGTGGTGGCCTTTCCGCAAGGCGATGCACACATCATGTCCAGTGCCCCCGGGATGCGCGGCGATCCCGGTCCCGATGCCTCCATCTTGCCAGGGGAAGGCGCGCAATTGCCCGTACTCATGAATCTCGACGGCGGCGGCGAGGACCGGGTTCACCTGGTCTGCGGCTTCCTGGGTTGCGATTCCCGCCCCTTCAATCCCTTGCTGGAGGCCTTGCCGCCCATCCTGCACATCAAAAGCTCCGGCAGCGCGCACAGCAGCTGGCTGAATGAATTCACCCGCTTCGCGGTGATGGAAGCCAATGAGAAGCGCATGGGCGGCAGCGGCATTCTCTCCAAGCTGGGCGAGCTGATGTTTGCCGAACTGGTGCGCCGCTATGTGGAGTCCTTGCCGGACGATAGCCGGGGCTGGCTCGGCGGATTGCGCGACCGCGCCGTCGGCCGCGCCCTGAACCTGATGCATGCCGAACCCAGGCGCGATTGGACGCTCATGGATTTTGCCAAGGAGGCTGGCCTGTCGCGTTCCGCCTTTGCCGAGCGCTTTTCCGGCTTTGTCGGCATGCCGCCGATGCAGTATCTGCAAAAATGGCGGCTGCAAATCGCGGCATCGCGGCTGTTGGGCAGCGGCGCCAGCATCGGGACAGTCGCGGCAGATGTGGGTTATGAGTCCGAGGCTGCCTTCAGCCGGGCGTTCAAGCGAGTCATCGGCCAGGCGCCCGCCGAGTGGCGCGATGCCAGAACCGCCGGCAAGGTCTAAGGCGCCGGCTCTCCGGTCGCCTCGATCAACAGCCGCACGAACTCCTTCATCTTATTCCCGTCGATCCAGCGCACCACCGCCACGATATCGTGCTGATAGTCGACAAAGATGATATTGGCGCCGTCGCCATTATAAGAAAGGCTGTCCTCGCGCGCCGCCGGATAGAGTTTCTTGCCGGTGTTGAGATACCAGTTGCAGAAGCCGTAGCCGGGATTGGGCACGGTCGGCGTGCGCGCCATCGCCACCCATTTGTCGGACAGGATGGTCTTGCCGTCCCACTGGCCCTTGTTGAGGCCAAGCAGCCCCAGCCGCGCCTGGTCGCGGGCCGAAATGTACATGCCGCCGCCCCAATGGCCGCCGCCGCTCACCACATGGATGCGCTTGCCGTCCACTTCGGTATAGCTGTTGTCATAACCTTCCCAGTGCCACTGGTCCGACATGCCGATGGGATCGGCGACATTTTCCTTCAACACCTCGGGCAGCGGGCGTTTCCACAAATGCGTGAGTGCCAGGGCCAGCGCATTTACCCGCACGTCATTATATTTCCAGGCCTTGCCCACTGGCGGCGGCCCTTTGGCCAACTCGCTCCAGGGCTTGCCGGCTTCCGGGCGGTCCGCCCACCAGGGCTTGCCCCACATGGTGCCGATCCAGCCGGATTGCTGGCGCAGCATGTCGTTCCAAGTGATGGGCTGGTTGTGCGGCAGCATGAAATCCGGGGTGGGGCGCACATAGTCGATGACGCGGTCGTTGATGTTCTTGATCATGCCTTTGTCGAAGGCGATGCCCGCCACCGACGACAGGAATGTCTTGGTGACCGAGAAGGTCATGTCGACGTCATGGGTCTTGCCCCATTCCGCGACGATATAGCCATGACGGATGATGATGCCGTTGGCGGGCGCATGGGCCTTGAGCGGCCCGATGGGCGAGGAAAAGGCCTCGCCGGTATATTTCAGCGGCACGGATATGCGCAGGTCGCGAATGTCGACGACCTTGGCCTGTTCCGGCGGATATTGGAGTTCGGAGGAGACGGCGTAATCGATTGCCGCTTTCAACTTGGCGGGATCGAATTTCTCCTGTTGCGGCATATGGGTCGCCCAGCCATCGCCCTTGGGCGGAAAGTATTCGGCAGCGGAAGCGGGGGAAAATAGTGCGGCGCCGAGCAGCGCCAAAACCAGGTATCTCATCGCAATTCCCCCTTTTATTGGGGCAAGCTTCCGGCTCGAGCCTCGCTTTGTCAAACGGATGGTTAATCGCGGCCGCCAAATCTTTGCGCGCCGCTTGGAAATGGGGACGCATGCCAATAGGCTCCCCGCCTGCAACAAGAAGGCCCAGCCGCCATGTCCTTGTCGTTCGACCGCTCCGCAAGCCTGATTGCCGAGGCGGCAAACACCATCGCGGGCGGGGTCAACAGCAATTTCCGCATCGGCATGGCGGGCGGCCCGCTGGTGTTCAAGCGCGGCGAAGGCCCCTATCTGCTGGACGTCAATGGCAACTGGCTGATCGATTATTATTGCGGCATGGGGGCGATGATCCTGGGCCATTCGCCCAAAGGCGTGCAGCAGGCGGTGAAGGATCAGGTCGACAAGGGCATTCTCTATGCCGGCCAGTCGGAAATCGAATTCGAAGCCGCGAAAATCCTGTGCGAGCGCATACCCTCGGCCCAACGCATCCGTTTCGGTTCGTCGGGCTCGGAAGTGGCCCAGGCCGCGTTCCGCCTGGCGCGGGCCGCCACGGGCAAGCGCGTCATCCTGAAGTTCGAAGGCCATTATCACGGCTGGTTCGACAATATCCTGTGGTCGACCGCACCGGCCCAGAATGCGGCGGGGCCGGAAGAAGCGCCCGTGCTGGTGCCGGGCAGTGTGGGCCAGGACGCAATGGATGCTGCGGGCCTGGACGTGATCGGCTGGAACAACCTGGCCTGGCTGGAAGCGCGGCTGGCCAAGGGCGATGTCGCCGGCGTGATCATGGAGCCCGCCATGTGCAACCAGGGCGCGATTGCGCCCGCGCCCGGCTATCTGGAAGGCGCATTGGCCGCCTGCCGCAAGCATGGTGCCATCCTGATCTTTGACGAAGTGATCACCGGTTTCCGGTTGGGGCGGCAAGGCGCGCAGGCGCGCTTTGGCGTCACCCCCGACTTGTCGATCTTTGCCAAGGCTATGGCCAATGGTTTTCCGGTGGCGGCGATCGTGGGCCGCGCCGATCTGCTGGATCTTTTCGCCAGCGGCGGAGTGCTGCATGGCGGCACCTTCAATGCCCAGCCGGTGACCATGGCAGCGATGGTGGCGACCCAGCAGTCGCTTGTTCCAGAAGACTTTGAGGCCGCTTCGGCGCGCGGGGTGCGGCTGCGCGACGGTATCGCACAGATCCTGCACGAAGCTGGTCACAAGGCCCAGGTCACCGGCTTTGAATTGATGTTCCATGTCGGCTTTGGGCTGGAGGCGCCGGCCCGCAACTATCGCGACCTGCTCAAAAGCGACAAGCCGATGTATGTGAAGTTCGCCCATGCCCTGCTCAAGCGCGGCGTGCGCGTGCTGGAGCGCGGTGCCTGGTTCGTTTCCCTGGCCCATGACGATGGCGTGATCGATGCCACGTTGGACGCGGTGCGCGGTGCGAGTAAGGAAATCAACTGAACGATCAGCTGGGCATGGCTTCCTGAAGTCCCGCTTTGCCGCGCCTCTTGAACAACAGCCAGGTCAAGGCATGTGTTAGCGATGACAGCATCAACGCCAGCGCAAAGGCGCTGCCTGGTGCCACCATTCCCAGCAGGACATAAGCGGCAAAGCAGAACACACCGACCGAGGCCAGGCCGGTGCTCATGCCCGCCACGGCTTCCTGCACCGCATGGCGGCCATATTGGATATGGCTGGACACGCAGATGATCGATCCCATCACCGGAAAGGTGGTGAAAATGCCGGACCATTGGGTGCCCAATCCGGCGGCAAAGCGGGTGATGCCCACCGTCAGCGCCGCCCCGGTCAGCATGCGCACCGGCAGTCCCCACCATACATGCTCGCGTTCCTCGTCCGAAGGCGGCGCCCGCGGGGTGAACAGGACGACCGCCAGGAAGGCGAGAAAGGGCAGGATTTCCAGCCAGCGCGGCGCGCTTTGCATCGCCACCGCCAGAACCGCGACGGACGACCAGATCGCAAAGCTGATCAGGATGCACCACCACCAGTTCAGCCGTTGGGCCAGCCGGGCATAACTCATGGTGAAGGCCAGCCAGGGCACCAGGCCGAAATAGGCGCCCAGCGCCACCGAGGCGCCGAAACCCGGCCCCTGGTCCATGGTGAT
>Ga0157379_10005963_pt1 | contig 10501 bp, 6 predicted proteins | sample S25metaG_FD_121802 | JGI IMG/M metagenome (GOLD analysis project Ga0157379, IMG submission 121802) | Switchgrass rhizosphere microbial communities from Kellogg Biological Station, Michigan, USA - S2-5 metaG | ecosystem: Host-associated > Plants > Roots > Rhizosphere > Soil | place: USA: Michigan... | reverse complement strand
ATTCATCTTGCCGTTACCCACTCTCCCTTCTTGATCTTTGCTCTGCGACCTATCCTTGCACAAGTACCCTTGTCTCTGGCATCCACCTATTGTTACAATTTTATATCAACCTTCTCGCTGTGTTCTCCGCAGCCTAATCTTTGCTACTTCTTCTGAGGAATGCTCTGCTTGAATACAACTAATCTTGGCTTTTGAGGCAGTCTGTGGTATCCTTTGCTTTGAGCCCTCCTTCTGTATATTTCAAATTGTACTGACACAATGCTTACCTCAGACTTTGGCGGTTGAGATGTGCATGTATGTAATTACAGTATTGACCTATATATATTATTGTTATTTATGCATTTAAATTCTGCAAATATGATTGCCAGTAATTGAGAATATAGCAAACTAGATTGAACTAGATTGTGCTATGGCAGCTAGTGATTCTAGAGAGCCATCCATCAGGCTTCTCATTGAATATTAAGCAGTGCAGTACTATGCGAGCACGAAGGTTGCTAGCGTAGCGAATGGGATTCTAGCGGTGCTAGCCTAAGTACAGTATCGACGATAAAATATAGAAGCTAGACTGTCTAGGGCTGCTAGAATTGCTATACACACATGGCTAGCAGGGTCCCACTTTGCTGATGGACGAGAGGGTTTGCATCGACTTGAGGCAGGTTTCCAGATGGGATGATACAATGAGTCGCGATCGGGAAACCCAAGTACAGCAATTTTGTGACACCGAAGCCAGACTCGAGTGTCCATGACATCTTATAGGTTGCTTACAGAAGCAAAATATGACTTACCAAATGGTTTGCCATGCGTAGTTCCGGTAAATTCCGACAGAAATAGAGATCATTCATAGTGGGATGGGAGTGATTCTATCTACCAATTCAGGTCATTTTTCTTCGAGTAATTGCACTTGCCTCTATGCTGTCTTCTCTAGTACACGTGAGCCCAATAACATCATGAAGCCTATGAGGCCATCGAATTCCAAGCGCTAAATCGCCATCGAACCCTATCAACCAGAACTTGACGTCCTAAACCCAATTTCTTCCTAATGTCCTCCTCATAACCATCCATGGATCCAGCCAACCCAGCAATTACTTCTAAACCAAAGCGTAAAACGACCACCAGCGTTCTCGGCAGCGTTTTCCTTGGAGACGCCCCCCATCATCACCGTGTTTTTACTTCCACACCCCCGACGTCACCTTCTGCAACAGGATCGAATAGTGACCACGGAGGGTCGACATCACCTCAGGGAATAGGAATTTTCGCAAGGATGCAAACTTCACAGCAGCACCAACGGCAGGGAGAAGGAACGAGGCATGAAGGGGATGTAGATGAGGTAGACGGAGTGACGATGGAGGGTTGGACACCCAGCGCTGTAGCGATTGCACCAGTATCGCCACCACCTCCGCCAACGGCTATAACACCCTCAATGTCTGTAGAACTGCGTTTACGATGGCTGGAGGCACTGTTGTTGGGTGTGAAGCAGGAGACTGGGTCACGCGATGGAATGAGCACGATCAATGGCAGGGTAGGGACGCAGAAGAAAAAGAGTAATGCAGAGAAAGAGAAAGAGAAAGAAAGGGAGAGACAAGCTCGAAAGAAAACGTTATCCAGGCGTGCAGAGGAGGTGCAGAGGAAGTTGGATGCGGTAGTAGCAGGTCATGAAGGTCTGCGGAAGTTCATGGATCGATGTACGTTCTTATGACCTCTACTCTGTCATGGTTTTTAACAATTGTGCTCTTTTCATTTCAGATGACCAATATTGTGAATTCCTTACCCCCTCTTTTGCACTTTCTGGCACTGCAATATCAGACGATGAACATCCACCTACACTATCTAGCATGTCCTCCTCTGAGCTCGATGCCCTCCTTTCAGAAATGGAGAAGGACATTCGCTCAGCAGACAGAGACCTAAGAGAGATTGACGCGTTAGAGAAGAGAGGCGTTGCCGGAGCCGGAAAGTTGGCTGGTGAGTCCGTATCCAGAGATGCGAATAGATATGATTCCGAATGCTCGATGTCCACAGAACATGAAGCGTTGAAACCACGGTTAGAGGCACTTGTGACTGCACATGAGCAAGACCTTTTGAAAGAACGCGAGTTGGAGAATAGGATCTCAGCGTTACTGGAGAAGCACGCGACCAAGGTATTTGGACTCTTTCATTATCCTCACTCACATTGTCTAAGCGACACCTTTACAGACCGATGCTCTATCCGAGCTATTTGTTGCATGGAATGACGTAATCACTGGGGCCGAAGATGCATTATCGAGAGCCGAGAGAGAAAGAGAAGAAAAGAAGAGATTAGGCTATGAATAATTCAAAGATGGGGACACGAGTGGTGCCTTTTGATACCTCACTGTAGCAGCTGGTATGTTCAAATTCCAGCAACCTTTGATTGCGGTGACGTTGATGCCGAACCCTTTGATTGTTTCAGAAATGATACCAATGATGTCTAGACTTTTATGAAATAGCTGTATTAAGTTTTCGGGCTAATTCAAAGCAGAAATCTCGCACATTCTCTGGCCGATAATTGTTGTTACGCCCCATATTGAAGGTAGTCTCATTACCTACCTCCATTATTCGCACTTTATTCATTATCCAAGATCTATATAAATATCCGCCTGCAATTGGTTGCTCCGTAGTATTCAACCTCCACGAGACCTGTTCCTGCCATGAATTTTATTAGTATATTTTGACTTTGCCAGTTTAATTGAGATGGCAGTTGTATGTTTCTTTCCTCAATTTGTTTTGGGACAGTCCGTTTATTCATTATCCTATAGACGATATCCGACAATTTTTTAGGACGCCAGGTACCGTTGCGTTAACTCAAAGACTTTTTTCAAGAACTCCACCATACCCATAAGTAAATCAAGGACAATTTGAATGACCCAGTATGCCATGTCCCATCTCCGCATTTATCCGAGGTGGACATGATTTCTACCATGGTTCTTCATGGGTTTCTATATTTAACAACACAGCACTGAGAGGGAGATCGGCCGGTCGCTTACGTCCTTCCTGTCACTCGCACGCCGTTTTAGCTTTGCCTGGGATGATCACTGTTCGGCATGGATCTCGACTGAGATGTGCACTCAAGCTATAAGTAACTCCGTTATAGCAAGTTAATTCTTCGAAGTTCGTATGATGAATAACCTTCCAATCGTTATATATTCTTAACCTAGGGAACTTTAGACATATCCTGCCCTCAATCGACAAATGTCTTCGCCTCAACTAGGACCTCGTAGCAGCCGTTCATGGTCCGTAACGGTATGTATCAAATAGCGCGTAATTTAGTTCATAGCTTATTCCACTTATGACATACCTCAATCGAATCAGGAAGGATGCCACGCGACCTTAATGAAATGTCTCTACTCGACCGGCAGGTACGATCCAGACGATTGACGTGACAGTCTTCTCCCTGTCTATTTAATCCTGAAACATGACCTCGGAACCGAGTTTAAAATTTCTGTCATCCTAAGAGGCTGCGGGTGCCAATCGTTATGGCCAACCCAACCAAGGGACATGGCACTCCTGAAGGGAATTTGGGATCTCTATCCTCTTGATTAAACAGCACCATATCGATTCAGTACTTGCCTTTATAGGAAACTATTTCCGATGACAATTCTTCAGCCGAAGATGGCTCATTGTAGACGTGTTCGGTCCTCAAATGGTCATAATGTTTGCACAGTTCTCAGTCTCCCTTTGAGGCATGGACTGACAGTCTAGCTGAAAGCTTTCCGTTCTATCTTGACTCGGCTATCTTCCATTTGTCCGCGACTAGATTGATACCTATTGTTCTCGCAGTAGAACACCTGAAGGCCCACCGCCAGCACTTCTTCAGTTTGGACGATTCCTGCACCGCATCATTATTTTAAGTTACACCCAGAGCACACCGTAAAATGGAAATTCATACAATCAGGACATAAGCCCTAAGCGAGCTCCAGTTCTTCTAAGGTAACACAGCCTCAGGGAGAGTTCGCCATTGGTTGACTGTCTGAAGTTGTCTTCCTCTTCATGCTTTACCGGTGGCATTGCACGCGGATACTGACAGGGATATAGGGGAGGATGCATTACCGCCGGAACTCAATCCTATTTGGTCAACGGGAGCCAAGCTATCGTTTCTCAACGGTGAGGAGATTTTTGCAAAGATGGTCGAATGCGCACAGCCTCTCGAAGTCGACGGCATCTCCCAAGCTAGCTAAAAAGCCTGTTGTATATAAACGTATAGCCTCGACTACGGATTCTAACAGTGGACTAGGACGTCTTCCCACTCACAACCCTACCACTGTTTCAAGGACGTTCGCATCCCTCTGAGAAAGAACACCATATCCCTGCAAACTGGGCTCTCTCTTCCTCAGCGCACCGACACACACAATTATCACATAGGACCCCTTCTACAGGGAGGTAGCCTTTTGTGAATGGATGAGGCCAAGGTTTGTCCTGTTTTTTGTACTAGGCATGCACCATAGTTAAACAATATTTCCTCATTCTAGCATGTCACTCCTTCTGTTTCACGACCCTGCACCCCAACTCACCCGGGGGGTGCTCCTTTGCAGTCAAACCCAATCGTGTTGGGAAGCGAACGATATGATACACGCTTGTGTGCGATGTACGTGCAAGAAGCTACCGAACACGATAACACCATGTTGAAAGGCTCACACGATGCCTTGGATGTACTCCTTATTATGGTGACAAAAATCTTCACCGAGATAAAACACACGAGACTCACATGATTTATGTAGGCTGGTCTTTTTTCTGCGGTACTGACGGCCTTCCTCATTGAATCCTACAAATTGCTGCAACCTGACCCCCAAGATGAAACTCTATCGTTACTGAGAACGATTGCTCAACGACTAGATACCAATCAAACGATAGCTTTCGTTGCCCTTCCTTCCCCAGGGTCTTTCGTGCCACCCCTATCTGCTTGGTTGGTAAATGCCTTATGGTTCTTCAGCTTGGTATCTAGCCTTTCCGCGGCATTTGTGGCCATGCTGGCCAAGCAATGGCTCCAAGCATACGCTTTAAACCGACATGGACGTGTTGAAACCCACGCTCGACAGCGTCATTACAGGTATTCTGGATTCCTACAATGGATGGCATCCGAAATCATCTATACTCTTCCGGTTCTCCTGCAATTTTCGTTCTCCCTCTTTTTCATTGGCCTTGATATCCTCGTCTGGTCGGTCAATCCACCTATTGGATATCTCGTCATAGTTTGCACAGCCTCGCTCTTGGGATTTTATTTGTTCACCACATTTGCGCCTCTTTTCGACCTCTCTTGTCCATTCCGCACTCCTTTCTCCCTTCACTTGGCCACTCAAGCCCGGCGGATGTATTTCGCCTGTACTACCTATATTTTCTATCTATATAGAGCCTTGGTTGCATTTCTTTCTCGTGAGCCACTCCCATTTTTTGTCAATTCCAGGATGGAGCATCCCATATCTCACGCCGAGAGGGAACATGTTGAAATCGAAAGGATGCAGCACAGCCTCGATGTTGGCATCATCGAGTGGCTAGTCGGTACTTCGCATCAAGAGGAAATTGTCAATGCGTCTTTGGTGGCAATTTCATCTCTTCGGCCCAATTTTAGCCCGACCAAGAGGCTGAGAGACAGTGGTGCTATCCAGCTCCTCGTCGACCGCCTAATTCCAAAGGCGTCTCCAAGCCCGTCATCTGATCCAGCAGTGGTTTTCAGAGATCATGCAGCCAACAGCATCCAGTACCTCGCATCCCTATTTTGCTCCCTACGTTTCTGTACCCTGGACGATATTTCTCCTATCATGAGCCGTTTCAGCTGGAGAACGTGGATCGTTTTGTGGGGAGATTTTACTCTCAACAAACTAGTTCAGGAAGGATGGGATCTGGATGCTCTGTCCTTATATCTCTGTGCTAGCACACAATGCGACAGAGCTCAGAAAAGACGACCCAATCGTGAATTCAATGTCATGGTCGAACTCCTCAATTGGCATTCCAGCGGCAAAGCACAGCTTACCGAATTTTCTGTCTGGGCATTAGTCGATTCTATTGCGACATGGGGAGTGGAATTCGAAGTAGAGTCTCTCAATAGGATGCGGCCTTCCGTTACAGCTTGTCTTTTAAAGCTTTTGGGGATACCATATAGCTTAGGCGATCCTGTCACCAGAGCCGTAGGCGTTGCCCTCGGAGTATTTGTCCTTGACTTTGGGAAGACTGAGATTGAGCATTACCGCGACGAGGAGAATCGGCGAAGAGACGCCCAGATGCTACTAATTCGTGGCGTTGTGGATATCATGAAGGTTAATCTCCACAACGAGAGGTCAAGATATGCGCTCAATAGGGAGAGCTTCGAAGCTGGTGGTATGGTCATCTGCAAACTTCTAGTGGAAAATAACGCGCCCGCCCCATGGCCAAACGAGGTTTCAACAGCTCTTCTTGGAATATTGGAGGTCTCCAAATATGAGGGGTTGACGTGTAAAGTCTTGGAAACATTCAGGAGGCTGCTTTCTTTCGACGCTCAGAGTTCTGTCCCTGATCTTTTATCTTCTATCATTCCGTTCTTCGATTCTAGGATGGCTATCTCAGTACAAGTGAAGGCCACACAAGTGATTGGGGAGATGATGCATTGGCGTCAGCATCGTCAGGCCATATTACATCGTCCCATCATCCTTCAATCCTTGGTTAGTAACTTGGAGTCTGCCAGCGAGGAGCTATCCAATTCTTCCTCCCTTGCTTTAATTGATATTTCCAGGGAATCCGAAGCCCGGGAGCTTATGGTGTCTCAAGGCCTTGGAAATGCTTTGAAGACATTCTTTTCTTCAAATCGAGCCAACCGCCACAATTTGGCGCATTGGTCATGGCTATTTGTTGGATCATCCTGGGGTGTCAAAAGACTCTGGAGGTTCCATAATCATGAATTCAAAGAAGCCTTCCTGGAGCTGAGCAGGACACTTGAAGGAATTATTACAACCGAAGATGACACGAAGCTCACTTCATCAGAGATTCCGCAAACCCCATCCCTTTCGAAACGAGACTTGCGACGAATTATTCGAGATTTAAAGGAACTGACTCTAATGCCCTCCGAGTCTGATTCCAATGTTACCTTGCATTCCGCCCTTTCCAACGAACCTTGAACCATCCTGCTATCTGAAAGCGTTCCTTCCAGAATCCACTGCATTGATTTTCATGTGTTTATCAAGCCATTATCCTTTTCCATCATCCGCCCCCAATTTGGCTTTGGCAACCCATTAGTTATATCATCCCTAATTTGTCAATCTTAAATATATTACAAGAGTTCAATAATGTATAGTCCTCGAAGTTACGTACTCCAGAGAGATTGCTGTTGATCAAAATGAGTAAACATCAGCCTCGATAGCGGACGCAGGGGCATGAGTAGATTAAGAGCAGCAGCATTGGGCTGAAGGCGATAAAGGGACGGGCCGGGGTCACAACATGCGCCATACACTGTGAGTGAACTGGGTGACTCTCGGCTAATTCCAGGAATAATGGCCAGATTTCGACAGTCCTCGAGATGATATGAGTCCAAGGAATGGAACTGTAGCCCTCCATTTGGGTCAAACATGCGAAAGTCGTACCACCTTGGTATGTTTGGAGAAAGGCAGTCCATCACGCACTCGACATGTATCATCTCAGAGGGAAGTTTGTCCAATAGCATTCCGGATATTTAAGATTTATTAAGTCTTCAAGAGTTAAGAAGGCGGCGAAATATGTAGACATGAACTAGTGATTTGGTGAACGGCCGCCCGTCACCATCTTCAAGGCCTGCCATTGTTCAATACTGACAGTGTAAAAGGAGGGCATCAGCTGATTCAAGTGAAATATCACCTCCGAAGAAAGAGTACCGTAAATTTCGGTCACGATCAAAAGCCAAACAAGGTGGAAACAAAGAAGTTTATAATGTCCAGAGGCATTTACTGTCTGGATTTGAATGTATGTTATGTTCATCCACTACACAAGCATATCCATCATCCTGAGGCCAGCATTGCTATAATTTACATGTAATGTACTTAAGGCGTGATATTATAACCAGCTAGTGGGCCGATGCATTACCCGGCATAACGGTTCCGAATATTTTTTGTAACACACCATTAAAATGTAATATAATGAAAAAAAGCTGAACATCGTTTTGCTTAAGAAACAAAGAAAGAAGAGTTTTGGATGCAAAGAAAGAGTTTTCATTATCCAATAAACTATCTGGTCACTACCCGCGACCTATCCAACTGATATGTGTACTATCCATTACTATCCGCGATACTATCCATATGTATCTGACAGCATCTGGTAAAGTAACGGTTACCTTCGGAACCGTAACATTTGTAGAATTGAGAAATAAACAACAAGTAGAGAAAAATAGGGGTTAGTGAGCCGGACTAAAATATGAGTCTCGTGCTTCTAAGGTTATTCGACTTTGAATTAACCAGTTTCATCGCCCATACTTCCACCAGACCTCCATAATCTTGCGCGTATGTTCTGGGACCGCGAAATTTATCATGGGGTCCTTCGCATTTGTCAACAGCTCCTAGCAGACCGCCCATGGTTATTCACCAATAAGATGTCCGTCCCCATTGAGTTATATTACCGATAATTTGGGAGAGAGCGGTAATTTGAATAGATTTGGCCATGGGAATTATTTCTATTGAACTTAGATCCAGTAAGCTGACATTTGTCCCCATTCCAATGTTGATATCCGATTCAAGTTTGGGTACGTTGGGGGGAAAGCTGAGAACCAAAGGAAAGGCGGATGGACAAGTTTCGAATCCGACACAAATTTGATAACAAAATAAGGACTCGGTCCCTTCGAACCACTGCCACTGAAAAAGACACCACCATGAAAACGTTTCAAGATCTCCAGGCGTTCAATCGTGTCAATAAAGGTGGCGAGCCCTTGTCCTCTCGGTATCTCATGACAGGAGAGATTGCCAGCTTTACAGACATACAAAGAGATGTGCAGGTCTAGCAAAACCCGTATATGTATGAGTCACAGGTAACAGCTAAACCATTGCGGAATATTGTCACCGTGCTAAAATGAGACTCTCCAAATGGTTTAAAGGAACCGAGGGGATTGAGGGACACGTCGCGTCAATATATCCTACAATGTCTATAAGATGAAGAATCCGAAGGTTCGGGCATTCCAATAACAACTGGAGGCATTGGTCTAATGACCATTTTCTGTCAAAATGGTATATCCTGAGGGATGCCAGTTTCGACCCGGCAACTTGACCTGCGCATGAAAACGATGTTTCCGAAAGGAGAGATCAGAAAGGCTTGGCGCATGTCCTGGCATTGACGATAGCAAAAAAAAGGCTATCCTGTAGTTCCGTCCGACTAAATCGCACCAAAACGATCTTGTACTTCTGAAGGTTGTTTGACGATCGTGTTGATAATATGGGGAGTAGCAACCCGAATTCATGCCAGGGAACTGATATCCGGACAACGGAAGCACGATACTAGTTCGATGCAAGTGCTTCCAACGTGATAGGAGAAATATCAGCGAATATCCATCGTTGAAAATCACGCAAGATCCAGGATCAACGAATAGCTGGACGTCATTTTAGAGCTCAGAATGAAACTTGCGGCGGTGCCCCAACGAGGATGCTCTTTACTGGTCTGAAATGGAGCTGCTCATAGACTTGGGTCTAGTGAATTCTGAGAAGCGAAAACGGACCTAGTCAGTTGCGAATGTGCTTTAATATCGGTCCAAAGCCACGGATGACTGTGTGTGGTGGCTCTCCATTTGCGAGATACGTGCGAAAGTCGTAGAACATAGGCTCTTTCGTACTTGAAAGGAAGGTCGGAGCAGCGTAGGCTGCTGGGTGACCTTTCCAGTCATACGCAGCAAGTATCAGTTGGATGATTTGGGTGGGGAGTTATGTCCAGTAATATGATGAATATGTAGCAGGATAGCTAAGTTCCGAATGATAATAAATGGCAGAAAACGCGTCAGATGAACGCACAGATTATTCGGTGCGCCAGCATCTTCAAGTTCCGCCATCGTTATCCTTCAAGGCCGATACTATAGGACTTGGTATAGTTACAAAATCAATTAGGATCTTGCCTCCGAGGAGAACGCCTATAAGAGACTGAGTTAAATCCAGAAGTGAGCTGGATGGAACGCACTGGTGTGAAACATCCACAGTAAACCATCACTGACCACATGGATCCATAGCCCCTTATCGAAGGATGGAATTTTCGCAAAAATTCAAGCTCAATGTTATGGATCATGCCGTGACACTCTTTTTTACTTCCTAAGGAAGAAAAGAATTTCCTACAAAATAAACAAACAACAGAAGAAGGGAAAGACAGAAAACTGAGGTATTTTAGCGGGTGACCCCAATGATAAGTATGCGGATGGGAGCGGGCTGAGCTAGAGATCTAAATAATGGGTTGTATGAAAAACAGTGGGATGAGATGGATAATGTTCGAGAGAAGGATATGGTATGGATGCTTGATTTGAGTCCGTATGTGTGTATACAGGGTATATGGATGATGGCGGGTTTCCTTTCACAATAACGGGCCT
>Ga0157379_10005959_pt1 | contig 10503 bp, 5 predicted proteins | sample S25metaG_FD_121802 | JGI IMG/M metagenome (GOLD analysis project Ga0157379, IMG submission 121802) | Switchgrass rhizosphere microbial communities from Kellogg Biological Station, Michigan, USA - S2-5 metaG | ecosystem: Host-associated > Plants > Roots > Rhizosphere > Soil | place: USA: Michigan... | reverse complement strand
CGGGGACCACGACACGGGCCATTGTTGCCGGTGACTTCAATGGAGATCGGAAGCCGGATCTCGCAATCGCCGACTTCTACACGGGAACCGTAAGCGTCGCGCTGGGAAATGGAGATGGGACATTCGCCCCTGCCATCACCTTTGCCATTGACGGTGCGCCAGTTTCGTTAGCGGTGGGTGATTGGAACATGGACGGTAGACAAGACTTGGCCTTAGTGACCAGCTACTACAACGGTCCGATTACGCTCTTCGCTGGCAATGGGGACGGAACCTTCACACAGATGACAACTCTGAAAGTCGACGGCCAAACCAGCGCTCTAGGCGTCGGAGACTTCGATCGCGATGGCAAACCGGACTTGGCCGCAATTGGCAGCAACGGACTCCAGGTGATGCTTGGAAACGGCGACGGCACATTTCGAAATCTGACAACGGTTGGCTTGGCGAATGGGCTGACCTCTATGGTGATCGCGGACTTGAACGACGATGGGATTGCCGACCTGGCCTTGGGCGGCGCCCGCGTTCCTTTAGTCATCCTACTCGGCAACGGCGATGGGACATTCGGAACGCCTTCCTTTATCGCTGGCGCAAACGCCTCGTTTCTCTTTGCCGCGGATATCGACGGTGACGGCACAGTGGACCTTATTACGTCCGGATCCTTTCCCGATACTTATTACCCCTATCCGTTCATCCTGCTTGGAAAAGGCGACGGGACGTTTCAGGATCTCCGGTTCAGTGCACCGGGGTCTCAGATGTCAGCAGGCATGAACGTGGCTGATCTCTATGGCAACGGTAGCCTGGATCTCATTCTTTGGAGTTCGAGCTATCTGGCGGTGAGCGTGATACCGGGAAATGGTGACGCGACGTTCGGGGCGCCCAGCGGACTCCAGACCGGTTTGCCCATGGGGGGCGTTCTGATGGGTGATTTCAATGGCGACGGCAAGATGGACGCATTAGGCTACGGGCAGCGCGGCACGGTCGTGTTGATGACGGGCGGGGCGATTGCCGACCTAACGCTAGCAATCTCACACGGAAGCGGCTTTACTCAAGGTCAATACGGAGCGTCGTACACGCTGACGGTGACTAACGTAGGCAATGTTATCTCCACTGGACCGATAAGCGTGATAGATCAAATGCCGGCCAACATGACAGCTACCTCGATTGGAGGCGCCGGCTGGACTTGTGTGCTCTCGACGCTAACTTGCACGCGAACCGATTCCCTTGGCCCCAACGCCAGTTATCCGCCAATTATCATCGTGGTCGATGCTGGCAACACGCCCGGCAGCGTATCCAATGTCGCGACCGTTTCAGGCCGAACGGACGCAAATGCTGACAACAATACCGCAACCGACGTTACGAACGTGCGTTTTACTTCGATAGTCGGGCTGACGTCGTCACCGAATCCGTCCTCACTCGGGCAAGTCGTGTCCATTGTGGCAACGGTGGGGAGTGGAACCGGAAGTATGACTTTTTACGATGGTCCACTCATCCTGGGAGTTGTGCCCGTGGGCGAGGGCCTGGCCATATTGGTCACGGTAGAACTGACATCGGGGAGCCATTCCATCACGGCTCGCTACAGCGGTGACGAAAACTTTGGGCCGGGATTATCACCGGCGGTAGTACAAATGGTCAATCCCCTACCTAACGGAGGTTTCAAGGCGTCACTGAGCTATCCGACAGGCACTACACCAGACGCCGTGCTGACTGCTGACTTCAATCTGGACGGGAAGCTGGATGTTTTGACGGTCAACTATTCCGACCTGAGTGTTCTGCTGGGAAATGGAGACGGCTCATTCCAGGCGCCGAGAAATTTCGGCGGCCCGACATCGAGTGCGAATCCGACTCCAAGCTTTGCGGCAATTGGAGATTTCAACGGCGACGGGCGGCCGGACGTCGCCGTCATCTACAGCAACATAATCCAACTCACCATCTTTTTAGGAAACGGCGATGGAACATTTCAAAGCGGACTGAACGTGGATCGTTTGCCGCCAAGTTATTGGGGCTGGACGGGGTTGAGAGCCGTAGACCAGGACCGGGACGGGATTACAGATCTGTTTCTCACGAGCGGGTCAGGATACGCTGTTTTCCGGGGAAATGGGAATGGCACATTCCAAACCTCGATCATCAACACGTCGCCCAATCTGGGCGGTGCGGTGCTGGCCGATTTCAATCAAGATGGAATCCTCGACATCGCGGTTCGCGATTTTGCGTACTCGCCAGTATTCTTGCTGCTAACCGGCAATGGTGACGGAACGTTTCAAGACCCCATCCGCTATTCTCTCGGTAACGAGAACATCTCGGAGTTGGCCGTGGGGGAATACAACGGCGATGGCAAGGTTGATCTGATCGAGATGTTTTCCGGAGGGTTCAATTTTCTTGCAGGTAACGGTGATGGGACCTTTCAGAGTCCGATTGCGACCAGGCTCAGCATTGTCCCGGCACCATTGAGCCCGGCCATCGGGGACTTCAATGGCGATGGGCGGCTTGATATCGCGTGGCGGGACAATTTTGTACCGTTAGTCGCGATCGCGCTCGGAAGCGGTGATGGCAACTTCGGGTCGATGGTTACGGTACCGACTGTCAGTACCGGTGGCGGACTAGCACTGGGAGACTTCAACGGAGACGGAAGAGTGGACTTTGTTGTGGCGGGCTACAACACCAACAGGCTTGAGGTCTTCCTCGGGGCAGAGGTTGCGCCGGCTCTGTTGCCACCTCCCGGCGTCTCCGCTCAGGCGCCGGTCAAATCCATACATTGAGGGACGGCTTCCATTCCTTGGGGACGCACTTCGAATTGTTGCGATCGGATTAGGCTCCGATCGAACCGCCCCAAACTGACTCAGCGCCCGCGCCACGCCCGAAATCCTCGTGATGCCAGCTAACTTACCGATTTTGGTCGATTGACAGAGGACCAATTGCCATAGCTTTGGGATACAAGCTCGGCCGATTGTAGGGACAGCGGTCCGAGGCTGCGGGTGTTGCAACGGCCCAGACCCACCAGAGGCCAATTCCAATAAACATCGCCTGTTTGGCGCCCGAATTGCGACTACCCCCATCCGAGGATCACACTTTCCAAAACCTGCTACCCCCACCCGCGCCGTTCACAAATCCAAATATTTATATTCATTTCCGAATCAATTGGTTCCGCGAATACCCCCACGATCTCCGCAACTCAAGGGTTCATGATTTTAATTAGAGAGGATCTACATGACCAACAACACACCGAAGCTCCCTCGCTCCGAGCAGTCCCGCATCAACGGAGCTAAGTCCAAGGGCCCGACCAGCCCCGAGGGGAAGGCCCGCTCCAGCGCGAATTCCACGAAACACGGGTTTGCTGCCGCCGTCAACAACGTCATCGTCGTCGAGGACAAGGAAGCCTTCGACCGACATGTCGTTGGCTACCGTGCCGCGTTGACGCCGCAAAACTATCTGGAAGATACGCTCGTCGACCAACTTGCGTCGATCAATTGGCGCCAAACGCGTCTCGTCGGCCTGGAAACGGCTTTGCTCGATGTTCAATTGTCTTTTCAGAAGGATGTCTTCCTCGAGACACAGCCCGAAGGCGCCCACGATCCCTACTTCCGTCTCGTCTTTGCCTGGGAAGCGCTATCCCGCAAATCTCAAGTCCCGGAGGACGCGAACAGGCTGCCTGAAACTTTCGACGTGCATTGTCTCGAACTCGTCCGCCGCTACATTACGACGCTCGATCGCCAATACCGCAACACCATGTTGAACCTTCGCCAATATCGAAAAGACTTCGCTCCGCCGCAACTTCTCCCGGAACAGAACGAACCCGAGAATCTCCCGCCGGCGGCACCGGTTGCCACTCCGGAAGCAGTCGAAACGCCTAAAATCCAAATTTCTAAGAGTGTCATCCGCCCAATCAGCCCCATTGGCCCCGAATTCGTCGGTTCCAAAGCCGTCACAACGACCGAGAATCCCACCGGAAGAGTCCCGGTAGAGAAAAAAGACAGGAGTTGAACTATCAACAAGCCCAAAAAGATCCTCGAGTAGCCTTCACGGAACCACGTACAAGCCCGAAGTGCGCCTTGAAACAGCCCTTGATCGCAGCAGGCCACCCGTCTACTCCAACCTTCAGGCCAGCCTACTCGCGTGAGGCCTGACAGTCATCAATGCGTCACGATTCGCGCGGGATAATACATAGGATTCGCATGCGTATCTCTCTTCTTCTTTACACCCTCTCCGCCACCGCGGCATTCGCGCAGTACGAACAAGCCGCGATTACTGGTACCATCCGCGATCCGCAAGGCGCCGCCGTCGCTGACGCGCGAATTCAGATTCAACAGAACGATACAGGATTTATCCGCACCACAACATCCAACAGCTCGGGCCTGTTTTCGCTGAATGGGCTTGCGCTCGGACAGCACACATTCGTCGCCTCTCACGCTGGATTTCGCGACGCCAAGCTAAGCGATATCCGGTTGGCCGTCGGCCAGACGCGTACGATCGAAGTGACCCTCAGCCTTGACGCTCGATCCGAAGATGTGTCCGTCAGCGCACGGATCAGCGAGATCGAACAAACCTCCGCCGCGATCGGCTCGCGAATCGAGCACCAGCAGGTGACCGAACTGCCGCTCAATGGACGCAATTGGTCGTCCATGCTGCCCCTGGTCGCCGGTGCCATCGATCCCGGCACTGGGGATCAACGCAGCGTGCGCTTTGCGGGTCACGGGCGCGATGACACCAACTTCACCCTCGACGGAATCGACGCCGGCGGAATCTCGAATCAGCCGCAGAAATCGCAGATCCGGATCGCGATTCCCACGGAGTCCATCGCCGAATTCAAGGTTGATGCGACACTGTTTCCCGCCGAAACGGGAGTCGGATCGGGAGCGCAAATGGTGCTGGCTTCTTCGACCGGTTCGAACGCCATGCACGGCGACATTTTCGAGTTCCTGCAAAACGACGTGTTCGATGCGCGCAATCCATTCGCTCTGCAGAAGCAGCCGTTTCGTTTGAATCAATTCGGCGCGAACTTCGGTGGACCGATCGTGAAGAATCGCACATTCGTGTTCGTAGCCTTCGAAGCCTATCGCCAGCGGCTGGGCCAATCCTTGCAGGGATTCACGCCAAGCGCATCGTATCGTGCGCAACTTATCGCGCAATCGCCCGGGCTCGCGCCGGTGGTGAACGCGTATCCCGTGGGTACAACGCCGCAGGCCAGCGATCCAACCACCGATGTGTTCAATGGGCTTTCGCCGCAGCGCGCTGATGAGACATCCGGCTCCATTCGCGTCGATCATCGATTCGACGACCGGAAGACAGGATTCTTCCGCATCAACGTCGATGAATCTGTGGCCGACAACCCGCTCGGCAATCTTCGCGATCGCAGCATCGCCGATGCGCGTCCGATCAATAGCGTGCTAGGCCTCAACCAGGTTCTTTCGCCGTCGATCCTCAATGAAATTCGGCTCGGATTCAATCAAGTGATGTTCCGTAGCCAGCAGGCAACATCAACCCCCTACACGCTGAGGGTGACCGGATTCACCAATGTCAGCAGCTCGAAGACGAAGGAGGAAGACGACACGTCCGCTGCAATCATCGACAACTTCACGATCACCCGCGGCCGGCACACGATCAAGGGCGGCATCGAAGTTCGTCGAGTCCACATGAATCCAGGCAGTTCGTCGGATGGAACTCTCACCTATACGAGCCGTGCGAACTTTCTCGCGAATATTTTGGATTCCGCCAGCGTCACGTCGACACTACCGTTGAAGCGTTTGCAAAAGACGCAACTGTTCGCATTCATGCAAGATGAATACAAGCTCGCGTCCAACCTGACATTGAATCTCGGAGTGCGCTACTCGTACTTCGATGTGTTCCACGAAACCCAAGGTCGCGCACGCCCGTTCGATTTCGCGACCTGTGGCGGACTCTGCCCATTGGGCGCCGAGTTCTCGACGCCGCGCACAAACGATATAGATCCACGAGTCGCTTTTTCGTGGGCTCCGAAGGCACTGGGAGGCCGGACGGTGATCCGCTCGGGTTTTGGAATTTATCACGGCGACGGACAAATGGAAGATCAGAATTTGCCCGCGTCTAACGATGTTGCGGCGTATGCTCTGAACTCGAAGCAAATCGTGAGCCTTGCATATCCGATCCTGCCGTTCCTGGCCAAGGCGACCGGAACGCTTTCGCCACGTGCGCAGAACCGAAATCGCAAAGACGAATACGCGTCGCAATGGGGACTCTCGGTTCAGCAGGAGCTGTCGAAACGGATCGTCGCCTCGATAGGGTATTTGGGCAACAAGGGGACGGATCTGCAGACGATTACGTATCAGAATGTCGCCGATCCGGCCACCGGCAGAATTCCGTTTCCGCAATACGGACAAGTTCAGTATCGAACCAACGACAGCAATAGCACCTTTCACGCGCTGCAGCTTTCGATGCGCCGCACATGGCAAAGCGGGTTGCTGCTGAACGCGAATTACATGTGGTCGCACTCGATCAACGATGGATCCGCAGGCGGAGGCGAAACCGACGCCGCATCACCCGAGAACGTCTTCTGCCGTGCTTGCGAGCGGGCCTCCGCCGCCACCGATATCCGGCACTTCTTTGCCATGAACGCCGTGTATCAGATTCCATATCGCGCTCGAATGATGAAATCGGTACTTGGAGGATGGTCGCTCAGTGGAATCTCCACTGCGCGCAGTGGCCGGCCGGTCAATATTACGATCAGCCGAGCAGCAACGGTGGTACCGGGCGGTTACAATTTAACGCAACGCCCCGACCTCAACCCCGGCGTTTCGCTGACGCCACCGGGAGGAGCGACCACCGGACATTGGTTCAATCCCGCCGCGTTCAGCGTACCGGCCGCGGGAACCTGGGGCAACGCGGGACGGAACCTCGGACGTGGACCTTCGCTCTCTCAAATCGACATGAGCCTGGCGAAGCGCTTTCAGATCACCGAAAGGCTGGGTGCTGAGGTGCGCGCGGAGGCATTCAACCTCTTGAACCGCGCACAGCTTGGCGATCCAATGGGCGACGTAACGGTGCCCGCGCAGTTCGGAATCATCACCTCGACCATTAACACAACACCGATTGGCTCGGGGACTCCGCGGCAAATTGAGTTCAAGCTGCGCCTCTATTTCTAGAGGGACAGTTGGACGCGCGAGCGCTTCGGTGAGAAGTTGAATCAGTTGCCGGCATTTCTCGGACTCCTAGGTCATCTCGCGGCGCAGGGTTAACCAAACTTAACTTGACTTGCCGTTGGCTCCTCGCCGTAAGCAAAGAAGTCTTATTATGGGGCGCAAGGCGGCCCCGGCAAGGCGAGCTTCCCGAATCGATCCGCTGGTGGCTCACGGCAGGAGTAAGACAAGCGCGCCGAACGCATTGAACAATCGGGTTCGACCGAGGTGATGACGACTGGATGCCCCACGCGCCGAATCGCATATCAGACGGCGCAAAGCAATCAGTAACCCCCCGAGGCCGAGGGCAGCGTCAGGATCGCGCGTAACCCCCCCTGTTCCGACGCGGTCAGTGAAATCTGTCCACCATAAGAGTCAGCCAAATCCCGCACGATCGCGAGACCCAACCCGGACCCCGCCGCCGTTTCATCGGCCCGCACTCCGCGTTTCAAAACTGCCTCGCGCATTGAAGCTGCGAGTCCCGGTCCATCATCGTCCACTGTGATCACTACACAGCCATCACTCGCCTGCGACTCCAGACTGACCTTCGACTTTGCCCACTTGCACGCATTATCCAACAGATTGCCCAACATTTCGTCCACATCTTCTGCACGCCCTTTCACAACATGTGATGGCGGAACATTCATCGCAATGTCCAATTCACGTCCGGCGCACAGACGTCGAAGCGTACGCACCAGTCCTTCCGCACAGACGTGAACCTCGCATTGAAGTCCGGGAGTCGCACCCGAAACCGTCGCACGGGCCTGTGCCAGATGATAGTCAATCTGTTTGCGCATCTGTGCTACTTGAAGCCTGATCTGGTCTGCCACATCGTGTAGGCCAGCCGCCTCCACTGCATCCGCTTCCTGATTCAAAAGCGCCAGCGGAGTCTTGAGGCCGTGAGCCATATCGCCCGCCTTCTTCAGCGCCTGATCGACGAGCCGTTCCCGATGATCCAGCAATCCATTCAAGTCGCTCAGCAAGGGATCGAATTCGGGAGGATACGGTCCTGACACACGCCGTTCACGGCCGTCTCGCACAGCCGCGAGTCGAATTCTCAATCTGGAAAAAGGCGCGAGAGTCCAGCGCAATTGCAGTAATCCTACGATCAACACCGCGGCAGCACTGATCCACAATGCCGTGAAGTGAGTGATCCTAACTACTCGGATCACATGATGGCTACCAGCGATGAACGCAACTATGTGGGAGAACGTGGCGAATCCAATACCCCACACAATCGCGCTGGCGATTACTCGCATCCGAAGGGAACGCAACCACCTCATTGGACCGGCCCGCCGATCCTATATCCGAGGCCTCGGAGCGTCTCAATCGTGTCGTTGCCGATTTTCCGCCGGAGCCGCGCCACAAACACCTGCACCGTATTGGAGTCGCGCTCGAAGTCCTGGGCATAAATATGCTCCGTCAATTCGTGTTGTGACACGACACGGCCCCGATGATGCATCAGGTAGGAGAGGACTCGAAACTCAAGGCTGGTCAGTTTAACGGGCTGTCCGTCCACTGTGACACGCGCGGACCGTGGATCGAGGACAACGCCACCGCACTGCAGGTCAGGTGTGAGGTTGCCGCTTGCCCTTCTGATGAGCGCCCGCAGCCTCGCGAGCAGTTCTTCCATGCGGAAGGGTTTCGTGACGTAATCGTCCGCACCGGTGTCGATTCCCTGTACTTTTTCATGCCAGGTGGATCTCGCCGTAAGGATCAGGACTGGAGTCGCCTGGCCTGAATGACGCCACTGACGCAATAGTGTCAAGCCATCGATGCCAGGGATTCCAAGGTCCAACACGATCGCGTCGTACTGTTCGGTGCGCGCAAGAAAATCGGCCCGCTCGCCCTCGACGGCGCAATCGACAGCGTAGCCTTGGCCGCCGAGCGTAGACGCCAACTGTTGGCTCAACCGCGGCTCATCCTCGACGATCAGAACGCGCAATCAGTCCTCATGCTTCCCTACGTTATCGCGTTCAGGTTCAGCGCGGCGGTGCTATCGCCGAAACTCGGCATGTCCTCTAACGCCAGCGCATGTAGGACACCCAGCATCGCATTGGCCAGGGGAGTGCCCTTCGGGGTCTTGTGATGCAGTCCGCCCGCGAGCGCGCCTCCACCGTGTCCGGCGATAAAGAAGGGTACGCGCTTGTGATTGTGCTCGTTGGAGTCGCCCATCGGAGATCCATAGAGGAGCACCGTGTTGTCGAGCAGACTGCCGCCTCCCTCATCCGGAGTGTGGTTCAACTTCTCGAGGAAATACGGCAGCATTCCTACGTGAAACGTATTCATCTTCGCGAACTCGAGAATGCGATCTTCTTTCCCTCCGTGATGAGAGGCGGGGTGGAATGAGGCGCGGATGCCGCTCTCCGGGTACATCCGGTTGGAGTTATCCCTCCCCAGTTTGAAAGAAAAGACTCGAGTGATGTCGGACGCAAACGCGAGTACCTGGAGATCGAACATCATCTGCACGTGTTCCGTGAACGTCGCAGGAACGCCAGCCGGTGCAGTTGGAACTTGGCGCGATTCCCGGTTCACGCCGGACGCCTCCACCGTTTGGATCCGCCGTTCGACTTGCCTTATATGGTCGAAGTAGTCGTCAAGCCGGATGCGATCGGGAGGCGCCAGGTCACGTTTCAGACGCCCCGCGGACTCCAGGACCCAATCCAAAATGCTGCGATCCTCGGCTCGACTCGCCCGCCGCTGCGCCGGAGTCGATCCTGATCCAAACACTCCAAACAGTTCGTCGAACACGACGCGCGGATTGCGGATCATCGGCAGCGGCTGCGTAGGCGAAGCCCAACTGATGCAATCCGTGTAAACGCATGAGTAGCCGTTGGAACACCCGCCTGCTCCGTCTGTCGGTTCAATGCAAAGCTGTAAGGACGGAATCGGTGTTTGCTGACCGATGTGCTGAGCGTAGAGCTGATCGAGCGATGTGCCCGCTTGGACATCGGCTCCTTCAGTGCGTTTGGGGTGAGCCTGGGTCAGGAACACGGAGCTCGAACGGTGATGATCACCGCCAATCTCGCGTGCAACGAATGGCTCTGCATTCTCTACATCGGTATTGCTGACGATCGTGAGCGCGTTGCGAAAAGGCTCCAAGGACCGAAGGCTCGTTGGCGCCAAGTCGAAGTCGCGTCCAACTGCCGCGGGCGACCACAGGTTCTTGGCGAGGCCGATCTCGGAACTCCCCGCCGCGCCGTGGACCATCTCGATACACACCAGCCGCACTCTCTTACGCGCCTGCGATGCCGCAAACGCTGGTGTCATTGCATCCAGTAGCGGTAGGGCAACGGCAGCACCGAATGTCCTCAGTGCGAATCTTCGTGAGATCTTCTTTTGGGTGATGTACATATCTATG
>Ga0157379_10005957_pt1 | contig 10504 bp, 14 predicted proteins | sample S25metaG_FD_121802 | JGI IMG/M metagenome (GOLD analysis project Ga0157379, IMG submission 121802) | Switchgrass rhizosphere microbial communities from Kellogg Biological Station, Michigan, USA - S2-5 metaG | ecosystem: Host-associated > Plants > Roots > Rhizosphere > Soil | place: USA... | reverse complement strand
TAGCTGGCGCAATCGCGTCGTGCAGCGTGACCTCGATCGACCCGGCGCCCCTGGCGACCGCCGCCGGATCATCCAGCATCACGCGGGCACGCTCCGTCAGCGAGTTCATGAACGCCGTTACCTCAGGAACCGCGGGGGCGAGGACGTCGACGATCACAGGCTCGGCCATGCGGCGCAGCATACGGATGCGTGCCCCGCCCATTCTTAACCCACTCCGCCCGGACACCGCGCCACCGCTCCGGGCAAACACGCCGCGCTCGTGGAGATCGCTTCGATCGCCTACATCTCGCCGCGAGTGAGGTTGCAACGCGCGCAGGTCGCCCGGAGGTTGTTCGGGTGGTCGGTGCCGCCGCGGATCACGGGCGTGATGTGGTCGACGTGCTCGGCGGGCCGGGCGCACAGCTGGCAGCGGTGGCCGTCGCGCTCGAGGATCAGTGTGCGGAGCGTCCGCCACGAGCGTGTGGAGCCCGGGCGCGCGTGACGGGCGCAGTGCGAGCCGCGGGTCGGCGTTCCGCAGGTGAGGCAGGGTTTCAGAGCCATCCGAGTAGCTCGGCCGGGGCTTGGCGGTCCTCGGCGCGCTCGACGGCCATCGCGAGCGCGACCGCGGCGTCGATGTTGTCGCGTGACCGCTGCTTGTCGAGGCGCCAGCCGCGCGGGGTGTCGCGGGCGATCGCCTGGCGCACGTGGTGGTTGAGCCGCGGGTCGTCGGGATGCTTCAGGCGCCCTTCGACGACGGCGCCGTGCAGCCGTTCGGAGGCGGGGCCCATGCGGGCGTTGGACTGCGGGAACTCGATTGTGGGGATGCCGCGCTCGGCGAGTTCGAGCGCGGCCTGCTGGAACCGCCACGGGTCATAGATCACCTCGGCGATCGAGAACTCGGCTGCGAGGCGTCGGACCTCGTCGGCGACCTCGAGCACGGCGCGCTCGCCGTGGAAGACGGTGCAGCCGACGCGGAGATCCTCCGTGCACCACACGACGGCCGACGCTGAGCGTTCGCCGCCGACGTCGACGCCGACCCACACGCGCTCGCCGGCCTCGATGTCGTAGGCGCTGGCGCACTTCTCCCAGGCGCCCGGCGGCAGCCAATAGAACTCGCTCGTGGTCCAGATGTTCGCGTGGTAGCGGCGGAACGCACTGTCCTGGACGGCGTCGCGCTGCTCGGCCAGGCCGTCGGCGGTGATCCACGACGCGGGGTTGGCGTCGGCGACGCGGTCGAGGTCCTGGCCGTCCCAGTCGTCGCCGGCAGACCATTCGAGCATCGCGAGCGACGAGCCGTAGGCGCGCGTGAGGGCGCCGTCGCGGTCGACGTCGGGCAGCGCCAGCGCGCGGGCGCGGAGCAGGCCGAGCGGCGACGTCGGGTCATGGCCGGCGGTCGAGATCGTGACCATCCGCGCTCCGGGCCGCTTCAGCATCGCGGTGCGCAGCGCGAGGTACAGCTCAGCGTCGCGGTGGGCGTGCAGCTCGTCGACCAGCGCCAGGGTCGGGGTCAGGCCGTGCACCTTCGGCGCATCGGACGCGAGGACGCGCAGGATGCCGCCGTTGGCGCGCAACTCGGCGTGCCTGGACGTGATGCGCCGGTCGAGGTCGGGGTGTGCCCGCACCATCTTGCGGGCGGTCTCGAACAGGAGGCGGGCCTGCTCGCGGCTCGCCGCCGCGCAGTACACGGCGGGCTCCCGGGTGGACAGCAGCTCCCAAAGGCCGAGGGCGGCGAATAGCGTCGTCTTGCCGTTGCCGCGGGGCAGCAGACACAGCAGCTCGCGGCGGTCGCCGAGCGCCTCGCGCACGATCAGCTCCTGAAACGGCTCGAGCCGCAGGCCGCAGTAACGGCCGGCGAACTCGGCGAACCGGTCAGCTGACGAGCGCGGCGAGTTCATCGGCGGCCTTCTCCCCCGTGTCGATGTTGTGGCGCTTGCGCGCCTCGGGGGTCAGGATCAACGCGGTCGCGTACCGGAACGCGGCGGCCTCGGCGTCCTGCGCGGCCTTCAGCTTCCCGGCGGCGAGCAGCTGGCCGCCGCTGCTCGTCTCCAGCTGCGACCTGGTGACGCCATCGCGCAGGGTGCGGGCGAGGACGACGTTGCGGCAGTACGCCTCCAGCAGCGGCACGTCGCTGCGACCGGTCCACGTGCCCTGGGCGCGCAGCTGCTTCTGCGCGGTCGTCCACACGTCCTTCTCATCCGGGCCGAACTGCGATGGAGGAGGTAGCTGCCGCATAGCTCACCGTGACTTGGCATAGAACAACATTGATTGAACCCTAGCGTTCATCTAGGACGATCCCATGCCGGATGGGACTGTTCGCTCGCAAGCGCGTCGAGGACCGAGCACTCGCCCCGGCCGCTGTCACCCCGACGTACGCGCCCTACGTGCACACGGGCCTGCCGCGCGAGGTCACGACCGCCAACGCGCTCAGGGTCGCCGACGCGTACGCGTGCGTCCGCGTGCTCGCAGACGCCGTCGCCTCCCTGCCCCTGCACGTCTATCGGCGCACCCCGACCGGGCGTCAGCCGGCGGGCGACCAGGCGCGCGCCGTGCAACTGCTCACGCGGCCCTCGCCCGGGTCGACGTCAGCTGACCTCGCGTCGCTGATCATGGTCCACCTCAACGTCTACGGCGAGTGCTTCGTCGGCAAGTTCCGCTCCGACGGCGAGATCGTGCAGCTCGCCCCGCTGCACCCCGACCGCCTCACCGTCGAGCTGCGCGGGCAGCGGATCGCCTACACCCTCGACGCCACCAGCGAGCACGGCCCCGAGGACATCTTGCACATCAAGGGCCTCAGCGGCGACGGCCTGCGCGGCTTGTCCCCAGTGACCCAATGCCGAATGGCGCTGCAGCTGTCGAGCAACCTGCAGGAGAACGCGGCGAACTACTTCGTCAACGGCTCGCGGCCCTCCGGAGTACTCACCGTGCCGACGGGCTCCCAGGACGCTGTGAATCAGCTCAGCACACAGTGGAACGGCCGGCACGGCGGCGTGGAGAACATGCACCGCACCGCTGTCCTGTCCGGCGACGTGACGTTCACGCCGATCGCGTTCAGCGCCTCCGACTCCCAGTTCCTCGAGCAGCGCGAACTCTCCGCCCGCGAGGTCGCGCGCATCTTCCGCGTCCCCGCCTGGGCGATCGACGCGCCGACCGGCGACTCCATGACCTACGCCAACGTCGTCGAGCAGAACCGGGCGTTCGTCACGCACAGCCTGCGGCCGTGGCTCGTGCGGATCGAACGCGCGATCAGCAACGACCCGGACCTCTGCCCTGGCGGCACCTACGTGCAGTTCGACCTCGACGGCCTGCTGCGCGCCGACGCCAAGACCCGCGCCGACATCTACACGCTCGCGCTCAACCCCGACACCGGGTGGATGACCCGCGCCGAGGTCCGCGACCTCGAAGACCTCACGCCCGAAGGAGACACCGCATGAACCGTCCCGTCCCCGGCCAGGTCGAGGAGCGCGCCGAACAGATCACCGTCGACGGGCAGCGCCTGCGCGGCGTCATCCCCTACGGCGTCAAGTCCCGCGACATGGGCGGCTGGCGCGAGATCATCGAGCCCGGCGCCCTCGACAACACCCGCCTCGACGACCTCGTCGCGACCGTCGACCACGCCGGCGTGCCGATCGGCCGCTACCCGTCGACGCTCACGCTCGAGGACCGCGACGACGGCCTGCACTGGACCGTCGACCCGCCCCGCTCCCGGCAGGACGTCGTCGAGGCCGTGCAGCGCGGCGACCTGCGCGCCGGCAGCTGGCGCATGGTCGTCGCCCGCGACCGCTGGGACGGCGACGTCCGCCACATCGAAGAGATCGCCGAGCTACGCGACGTGTCCGTCGTCACCGCCCCCGCCTACCCCGCTGCAGCCGTCGAGCTGCGCAATCACACCACCAACAACCCGGCCACGGCCGAGGAGGACATCGTGGAGACCACCACCACGCCCGCGGCCGTCGAGGCCGAGGACCGCACCGCCCCCACCACCGGGGGCCTGAACGTCGAGAACCACAACGTCGCGGTGACCGCGACCCGGCCGCAGACGCTCGCCGAAGAGTTCCGCGCCGCCGGGTTCCCCGGCCAGACCGCCACCATCCCGTGGGAGACGTTCGAGGATCGCGCCGTCACGTGGACGCCGTCGATGAACCTCCTCAACCAGGCGCAGCGCACCGGCGGCGCCCTGCCGATCGATCAGCGCTACGCCTGGCCCGCACTGCAGACCGTGCCGGTCGACTCCGCAGCCACGAGCGTGCTCGTGCTGCAGCAGACCGCCCGATCGCTCGCGACCGCCGCCAACGTCGTGCGCGCCATCGACGCCGTCACCAACAAGCCCGAGACCGGGTCGACGATCAACCTCGCGACCGTGCCGCTGTCACAGGTCGCCACGATCGAGTCGGGCATCCCGAACATCGTGCTCGAGCAGCCGTCGATCAACACCGTGATCGAGACCGACCTGCGCTTGGCCATCAACGAGGGTCTCGACAAGCTCGTGCTGGACACCGTCGCCGCGTCCGGGTTTCAGGCCCCGAGCACTGACCCGCTGATCGTCAGCGTCCGCAAGGCGATGACGACTCTGTTCGCCGCCGGCTACGCCCCCGACACGCTCATCCTCACGCCCGCCGCCGCCGAGGCGCTGGACGTGCTCGTGTCCGGCATCAGCGGCGGCACCAACGACTACGTGTTCAGCCCCGGCCAGTTCGCGCCGAACATCTGGAACCTCAACCGCCGCGTCTCCAAGACCGTCCCGGCCCCGGTCGTCATGGACTCCACCGCCTACGGGAAGTTGTACCTGTCGCCGGTGTCGCTGGCGAAGTTCGAAGAGAACGCCGGCAAGACGAACACGTCGCTCGTGCGCATGGAGCTCAACGCCGCGTGCGGCGTCGAGCGCCAGGCCGCCGCCGTCAGAATCGCCGCGAGCTAGCTCATGGCCGCCGCGAAGAAGCCCAAGACCGAGAAGCCGAAGCCGAAGGCCGAGACGCACGCGCCGGCGACTCGGGCGCAGCGCATACGGTCCACCGGCCGAGGCGGTCGGGGTCGCGGTCGCTGAACGTCTGCGTTCATTCGTCCACGACGCGCGCTACCGTGAGAAGCGCGTCTGCTCCTGACTCCTGACGCCGACGGCGTGATGAACCGTCCCGAAGGCCCGCCCACCACTCGGCGGGCCTTCGTCGTTCCGACGGACCCAGTTCGTACTGTTTGACGCAATCGCCGGGATCATCTCCGGCGCTACGAGAGGAGCAGGACCATGCAATACCCCCCGGCCGGGACGAACCCGGCGACCGACGCGGAGCTGCTCGCGCCCTTCCTGGCCGACGACGGCGTCCACGTTCACCAGCTGAAGGTCGGTGAGGCCGCGCAGCGTAAGCGCGAGCGTCTGACGCCGGCCGAGGCCGCAGCGCTCGACAGGCTTGACGCGCTGCCCGGCGGGCGGCTGTACATCGCCCGCGCGGCGATCGCGTATCACGAGCACGTTCCGCATCTAGTGCGCGAGGCCGGCGGCGTGCTCATCAGGGAGCGGACCCGTTGGGTCAACGGCGAGAAGCGCACCGTCCGTACCGTGCGTCGCTACGTCGGGACCGTCCGCGCGAAGTCGCCCACCGCAACGCGCACGCGCAGCCGCGAGCATCGTGCTGCACCGTCCCGTCGCCGCGCGGGCGCCTCGTCGTCCACGAGTTCGTCGGACCCCGGCTCAGGCAGCAGCGACTCAGACCCAGCCGGACCCTCGACCGGCCTGAAGCCCGTCGGCCCCGCGATCCGCCGCCACCTCGCATCGGGGGTGGCCGCATGGACCGCGTAAGCCTCGTCACGCACATGGTGGAGGCCATCGGCCTTCCCGTCGTGGGCGTAGGCCTCCCCGGGCGGTTCGGCAGCCTCTGCCCCCTCTGCCGCCACGGGCTCGCGGTCGTCTTCGCTGACGCCGCCGTCGCGTTCGAGTGCACCTACGGGTGCGACGAGCCCGAAATCTTCGCTGCGCTCGCCGGAGGTGCGGCATGACGCCGATCCCCGACGCGGAACTGCGCCTCGTTGGGGGTGTCAACCCGCCGCACCCCCAGGGTGGTGACACCCTGACACCCCCCACCGAAAGCCCCGGAAACACACGGGATCAGGGGGGTGTCAACCGTTTGACACCCCTGACACCCCGCCTGCGGGTTCTCGACGTTGCGCGGATGCTGCGCACTGACCCGCCGCCGGTGCCGTGGCTCGCCGAGCCGGTCCTCGCCGCCGGGTGCGTCACGCTGCTCGCAGGCCGCGAGGGACAGGGCAAGTCGCTCCTGGCGCTCGCCTTGGCAACCGCGATCGGTCATGGCGCCGTCGTCGCAGGCATCGACTGCCAGCCCGGAAGCGTCCTCTACGTCGACGCCGAGAACGGCGAACGCGAGGCGCACCGCCGCATCCGCGGCCTCGGCGTCAAGGACGACTCGCTCGTCTACGTCGAGGCGACCGGGTTCTCGCTCAAGGCGCACATTGGCGAACTCGTCGGGTTGATCGACGATCACACGCCGCAGCTCGTCGTGCTCGACTCCATGCGGTCGCTCGCGCCCGGCCTGGACGAGAACGACAGCGGCGCGGTCGAGGCGGTGTTGCGTCCCGTCGTCAAGGTCGCGCAGAACCGCAGCCTCGCGGTGCTGCTGTTGCACCACGCCGGCAAGGCCGAGGGCACCTACCGCGGCTCGACGGCGATCGGCGCCGCTGTCGAGTTGGGGTTCTCGCTGGCGCGGGTGCCTGAAGATCCGGAAGGACGCACCCGGCGCAAGTTGACGTGCTGGAAGTCGCGGCCGGCACCGGAGCCCGAGCCGATGTGGGTGCAGATCGAGCCGCGTGACGGGCAGATCCTGCTCGGCGAGGCTGAGCCGTACGAACCCGCCGCGCGTCGACGCGACGACCTCCGCGACGACGTGCTCGGCGCGTTGTCGCCGGCCGGGAGGTCGCAGGCGGAAATCGCGCGGCGGGTCGACCGCGACCCGAAGGACCAGACGGTGCGTCGCATCCTGCGCGACCTCGAGCGCGACGGTCTCGCTCTCCGGTCCGACAGCGGCGCGTGGTGCAGCGCCTCGCCGGCGGTGATCGCGTGAGCCACCGCTACTCCGAGCGCTGCCCCAGCTGCGGCAACCACCGGCTCCTGTTCCCGTACGGGTTGCTTCGGTTGTGCATCGACTGCGTCGCCGACCGCAAGCGGAAAGAGCACGGCTCATGACCGGCCGGCTCCTGACCGCCGAGCAGGTCGCCGAGCGCTGGCAGATCCCCGCGTCCCACGTCTACAGGTTGGCGAGGGACGAGCGCATCCCGGTCGTGCGCCTCGGACGTTATGTCCGGTTCCACCCCGACGCGCTCGAGGCGTTCGAGCGCGGCGACACCACCACCACAAAGGAGCACGCAGCATGAAAGTCCCCGGCACCCCTGTCCACCACTTCAACCTCGACGACTACGACCCGGCCGAGTGCGCCGCCTGGATGCTGCGGCTCATCGACGACAGCCCCGACAAGCTCGCGATCATCCGCATGCCGCCGCACCGCGACGACGACGACCTCCAGCAGATCGAGGACATGTTCATCGCCGCCTACGACATCGCGAAGGCCGCGCGGCCAGCGCTAAGCATCAAGATCCGGTCCGCCCGCGACCTCCACAACGGACAGCCGTGCGACCGGATCATCGTCGCCATCCACGAACACCAATGGGTCGGCGGCCACTGCGTCTACGGCTGCGGTGACACCCGGGCGACGGCGGCGTGATGGTTGCGCCGCCAGCAGACCGGGGCGTACAGTCCCCGCCACAACCGAAAAGCGCCCCCGCGACCGTCGAAAGCGGCCCGGGGGCATGGCACAGGAGGCAGAAGCTCCCATGCAGGCCAACCCTACCCGCCTTCGCGGTGGGCACCGTTACGTCGAGGTGGCGTCCTAGTGGCCACCACCTCCACCTGTGATTGGTGCGGCGAGCCGATCATCGACCGCACGCCGAGCGCCTACGTGTCGATGCTGACGATCGGCTCGACGACCCGAAGCGCGTTCGACCTCGCGCGCGCTTCGAATCGCGACTATCACGCGTCGTCTGAGCGCGACTGTTTCAGCGAGATGGCCACCGCCTTCGATGCCCTCCACGACATCCGCGAAGCGGCATCCCCGGATGAGCAGTCCTTGGCCGGGTCGCCGTGGCGGAACCTCACGAAACAGGAACGCGAGGCGCAACTGAACGCGGTACTCGGCGACGACCGTTTGACGATCCGGCAGATTCAGGCACGGATCGAGCGCCAGGGCGTCAAGGTCTGGGAAGGCGAGGTGCGTTCGCTCGTGCGCCGCATGTATCGAGAGCGCCACCTCGACCGCGAGGACGAGCAGTGGCAGGGCAAGGTTCGGTACCGGTACTTCATGCGGTCGACGCTCCATGGAACGATCGCCGACCTCGATCGCCAGTTCAGCGAGGACGGCGAGTGATGGCCCGCCGCGCCTATGGCAGCGGATCGCTGCTCATCCGGACAACAGTGCAGGGCACCCGCGTCTATCACGCCCAATTCAGAGACCGCAGCGGCCGCCAGATCAAGCGCCGCATCGGGCCCGTGCGCACCCCGCACGAGCCCGACGGCCTCACCAAGGCCCAGGCCGAGGCGCGCCTGCGCGACCTCATGAACGACGAGCAGATCGTCGCCGCGCCCGAGCATGCCCGCACGCTCGACGCCGCGGCCGACGCCTGGTTCCAGCACCTCGAGGCCACCGGCGCCAAGGCGTCCAGCATCCGCGCCTACAAGGCCGCGCTCGCCTGGTTCACGCCAAGCCTCGGCGACCGGTCCCTCGACCGGATCACTACCAGCGACGTCGAGCACGTCATGCGCCTCATGCGCAAGAAGAACCGCTCCGACAAGACCATCCGCAACTACCTCGGGGCGCTGTCCGCGCTCTTCACGTTCGCGAGCGATCGCAAGCGCAGGTGGACCCGCCACAACCCCGTGGCCGACGTCGACCTCCCCAAGAAGCCCACCTACGTCGAAATCCGCTACCTCACCAGCGACGAAGTGTGGAGCCTGGTCGACCACGCCACCCCCGGCGACATGCAACCCCTAGACCGCGCGCTCTACCTCACCGCGGCAATGACCGGCCTGCGCATCGGGGAGCTGCAGGCCCTGGACTGGCGCAGCATCGACGTCCTACACAGCCGCGTCCGCGTCCGCCGTTCCTGGGACCGCAAGACCAAGACGTACACCCTGCCGAAGAGCCGGCGCTCAGAACGCGCCGTCCCGATGCCCGACCTCGTCGCCGGCGAACTCGAACGCATGTGGCGCCACTACCACCCCGACGAGAAAGAGCCCGACCCCGACGCGCTCGTCTTCGGCCACCCCATGACCGGAGAGCCGGAGTCATGGCGCCAGCTCTACCAGCGCCTCCGCGCCGCGCTGAAGGCCGCCGGCCTCGACGAGCACCACGGCTTCCACTCACTGCGCCACACCTACGGCACCGCCCTCGCCGGGCAGGGCATTGCGATGCGCACCCTCATGGAGTTCATGGGCCACAACGACATCTCCACCACGACGAGGTACGCCGACTACGCACCCAACCCGCGCGAGCGCGACATCGTCGAGGCTGCGTTCGCTCGAGGCACCATTCGAGGCAACATCTTGCGCGCACCCGAGGGAACTGAGCGCAACTCAGAGCACCAAGGATCAGGTCCTCCACCCCACCACACCCCCACCCAGTGAGTTCGAGTCCCACCCCCGGAGCCTCCTGAAGCCCGCCGCCCAGGCGGGCTTCGTCGTTGGACACTAGCGTCAAGGGCATGCACGAGGCGCAGATCGCGACCACCGACGAGGGCCTCGAGGCCCAGGACGATGGATGGTTCGTCCTGAACGCCGCCGAGATCCGCTGGTACACGCTGCCCGACACCGGCACTTGGTGCTCCTTCGAGGCGCCGAGCGCCCGCAACAGGCAGATCGGCGCCGGGATCCACGTGCTCCCGCCCGGCCACACCACCGGCAAGTACCACGCTGAGTCCGGCCAGGAGGGCTTCCTCGTGCTGGAGGGCGAGTGCCTGCTGGTCGTCGAGGGTCAGGAGCGCCTCCTGCGCCGCTGGGACTACTTCCACTGCGTGCCCGGCACCGCGCACATCCTCGTGGGCACGGGCGACCGGCCGTGCGCGCTCTTCATGTTCGGCGGCCGCGGCGGGACCACCGACTACCTGCCCGACCCGGTCGCCGCCCGCCACGGCGCGGCAGTCGCGGAGCACACCCAGGACGCGGACGTCGCCTACGCCGACCGGGTCGGCGAGATCACACCCACCCGCGCGCCCTGGCCACCGGAGACCTGGACGCAGCCGTAGTCCTACAGGTCGCCCTCGGTCTCCTCGAGCCGCTGCGCCCACAGCGCGTTGCGCCGCTCGACGAGCTGGTCGCGACGGCGCACCAGGGCCGCCACGCCGCCCTCCGCGCTGGCCCGCGCCTGTGCGATCTCGCGGTCGACGCGCTTGATCTGCAGCTCGGCGAGCTCGGCCTGCACCGCGGCGCGGCTGGGCGGCAGCCCGCCCGCGTCGGCCACGAGCTTGGCGATCG
>Ga0157379_10005954_pt1 | contig 10505 bp, 15 predicted proteins | sample S25metaG_FD_121802 | JGI IMG/M metagenome (GOLD analysis project Ga0157379, IMG submission 121802) | Switchgrass rhizosphere microbial communities from Kellogg Biological Station, Michigan, USA - S2-5 metaG | ecosystem: Host-associated > Plants > Roots > Rhizosphere > Soil | place: USA... | reverse complement strand
GCGTTCATCAGCACCGACGAGGGATAGGCGGCGCGGCCGCCCGGCACGTAGAGCCCTGCCGCCTCGACCGCGCGCCAGCGCGCGCCCATGCGCACGCCTGCCGCATCGATGCCCTCGCTATCGGCAGGCCTTTGCGCCGCGTGATATGTGCTGATCCGCTCGGCGGCGAGCTCAAGCGCCGCCCGCAGCTTGGGATCAAGCCCTGCAAGCGCGGCAACACGCTCCTCCTTGCTGACCTGCCAGCCGCCCCTATCGAGCTCATGCCGATCGAAACGGCGGGTATATTCGGCGACGGCGTCATCGCCCTTGGCCTTCACGGTGGCGATGATCTCGCGCACGACAGTGGATACATCCTCGTCCGCCTCACGGCGTACATTGACGAGATCGTCGAACGCTTGCGGAAACCCGGCATCGCGGGCGTCGAGCCTAAGCGGCATCGGCTTGCCCCACGGCAGCGCGAAACGCCTCAACGAGGGCGCCGACCGCCGCGATGCGGGTCTTGAAGGCAGCGCGATTGACGATCAGCCGTGCGGAAACATGCGTGATCACCTCGACTTCGGCCAGGCCATTGTCCTTGAGCGTGCGGCCCGACGAGACCAGATCGACGATCCGATCCGCGAGCCCAAGCACGGGCGCGATTTCCATGGCGCCGTTGAGCTTGACGCATTCGGCCTGCACGCCGCGCCCCTCGAAATGCTTGCGCGTCAGATTCGGATATTTGGTGGCGACGCGGACATGGCTCCATTCGCGGGGATCATCCCCCGCCGCCATCGCCACCGGCTCAGCGACCGAGAGGCGGCAGTGGCCGATGTCGAGATCCACCGGCGCGTAAAGTTCGGAATAGTCGAACTCGAGCAGCACGTCCGAACCGACGATGCCCAGCTGCGCAGCGCCATGGGCGACGAAGGTCGCGACGTCGAAGGCACGGACACGAATGAGGCTGACGTCCGCACGATTGGTCGAAAAGCGAAGCGCGCGGCTGTCCTCGTCGGAGAATGCAGGCTCCGGTTCGATGCCTGCGCGAGCGAGCAGCGGCAGCGCCTCCTGCAGGATACGCCCCTTGGGCATTGCGATGATCACCGGATCGGCCATGGTGGCGGGCTTTACCGGTGCATGGGCAATCCGGCAACCGCGCCGATCAGTCTCCGTCCAGTTCGGGATAATGGCGGAAAATTCCATTGCCGAAGGGCTGGCGCCTGCCGCTCGAGAGATAATGGGTGAGGGGCGAAAGGGCTTTCACCGCTTCGCGCAGCCGCGTCAGCTCCGGACATTCGGCCATCACGGTCGCCATGCGCCGGGGGAAAGCATGTTCCAGCCCTTCAATGAGGTGAAACAGCGAGAGATCGGCATAGCTCCATTTTTCTCCAGCCAGCCAGTTCTTGTTGCGCAGGGCACGATTGAAATAGCCGAGATATTTGGGAATGCGGTTCTGCCGGACATCTTCGGCGCGGCGCCGCGCTTCGGCCTGCTGGTCCTCATAATAAAGACCGGAGGCGATTGGATGATGCACGTCATGCGCCTCGACCACTACGTCAGCGATGGTGAGCTGGAGCTGATGAACCCATAGCCTGCCGCTAATGTCCTTGGGCGCCAGGTCATGCCGCTCGCCCAGGAACAGAAGGATGTTGGCGGTCTGCCCGATCACAAGCTCCCCGGCCACCAGATAGGGCGGCGCAAATGGCGGATGCTCACGATCATTCTTCATGTCGGCCAGCAGCCGATCGGCGCCGTCGTCCGATTCCATCGCGCAGTCACGATAGGGAATCCCCGCCACCTCAAGCGCGAGGCGGACGAACTCGCCACGGCCGGGAATCCCCGGCCAATACCAGAGCTGGTAAGTCACGCGGCCTCAATCTTCCTGGCTGCAAGAAGTTCCTTTATAGCCTTCGCGGCCGCATGCTCCCGCGGGCCGTGGAGAGACAAATGGCATGGGTAAGCGTCACGCGCTTGCGAGTCCATTCGATGCGTTTCCTGCCGGAATTTCTGTTCCACGTTTGGCGATCAGTGCGTCAGGTAAAAGGGGCTGCCGGTTTTAAAGCCGGCTCGCTCCTCAACGATCGGCACCGGACGTTCTGGACGCTGACCCTGTGGGCCGACGAAGCGAGCATGCGCGCCTTTATGACCAGCGGCGCTCACCGGATCGTGATGCCGAAGCTCTTCGACTGGTGTGACGAAGCCAGCATCGTTCATTGGGAAGCGGCCGGGGACAGCCTGCCCTCCTGGGCGGAGGCCGCCCGGCGCATGCGCGATGAGGGCCGCCCTTCGCGCGTGCGGCGCCCCAGCCCCCACCACGCCGACATGGCCTTCGCGGAGCCACGCCTCACGCAAGGGACGCCCATCCGTCCATCTTGATAAACCGCGGGGCTAAAACGGCTAACGCGAAACGGAATCGCCCCGTTGGGTTCGAGAAGCCTTCGAGCTTGCCGAGAAGGCGTATCGAGAACCCGAGACGCGCCCGACTTTCTCGACTGCGGTTCTCGACGTGCTCGAACCTCTGCTCGAAACCAACGGATCAGATTGAAGGCGCGCTCCTTTAGCCTTCCCCCGGCGCACGCGCCTTGATCGCCAGCGCGTGCACGCGTTCTGCAAGCAGATCGGTCAAGGCGTGGTTGATGGCTCGCTGGCGCGCGACACGGCTCTGGCCGGCGAAGCTGTCGCTGACAATTTCTACCGTAAAGTGAGATTCGCCGCGCGCATCATGACCGGCATGGCCGCGATGCTTTTCGCTGTCGTCGATCACGGCCAGGTGCGACGGAACGAAGGCTTCGGTCAGGCGACGGGCGATTTCCTGGGCGACGGGCCCTGTCGAACTCATGCTCATCCGCACTATATAGTCCGGGTGAATCAGGAAGAGCAAAGAGAACGGCGGCGACACTCACCCCGCCTGCATGGGCGCGTGCAACGCGAGGAGCCTTGCGCACATCCCGGCTGCATGGAACCCGGCGAATTTCGTGCGCCGGTGCCGGAAGGGCGGCGCAACAACTTCAATGGGCCGGGCGAGTGGCAATGGCTGTGCCTCGATCACGTGCGCGCCTTCAACGACGGCTATAATTTCTTCGAAGGCATGAGCCCCGACGAGATCGAGGAGGCGCAGCGGCCCTATGCCGGCTGGGAGCGGGAGACGCGGGCCTTTTCCGCAGCGCCCCATATGGGGCCGCGCTGGTCCGACTTTGCCGATCCGCTCGATGCCATATCGGCCCGTTTTCGCGAATCTGTTCCGCAGGAGCGCGGCGATGGAAAGCCGCTGTCGGTCGAGAACCGCAAGGATCTCAAGCTACTTGGATTGGAGACGGACGCAACCCGCAAGGATCTGCGTCAGCGCTACGCGGATCTGGTGCGGCGTTACCATCCCGACCGCAATGGCGGCGACCGCAGCCATGAAAAGCGCCTCGGCGAGGTGATCGCCGCCTATACCAGGCTGAAGCGCGCACCAGCGTTCGCCTAAGCTGCTATTCCGGCTTCAGCGTAGCACAGCTTCGGAAAGAAATCGCCCCGGCCTTCCGGGATCGTGTCGAGCAGGCCCCAGACCGGATCGACCAGATCCAGCGCACGATGATCCTGGCCCTCTTCTTCCGACGCGAAGACCAGCTCGCTCCCCCAGAAATGGCGGATGGCGCCGCCGTCCTTGCGGAAGACATTGAGCATCGGTTCGTCCCAATTCTTGCCTTCTTCGTAGCCGCGTTCGGCGCGCATCGCCGGTCCGAAGCTTGAGGTGTCGCCAAAATAATCGGCGTCGTAACTATTCCCTGCGGTGGAAAGGAAGCGGAGATGATCCCAGCCGCGATCCTGCGCCCATGCGGTCAGCCGCACGATCGGAGACTTTGCGACGATATAGAAGGACGCACGCTGCGGCACATGGCGGGCAGCGCCATCGAGGCCGTCGAGCAGGTGCGTGCAGCCGGGGCAGGGTTTCTCCCGTTCCGGGCCGAACATGAAGCTGTAGAGGATCAGGCTCTGTTTTCCTTCGAACAGCTCCGACAGCCGGACCTTTTCGGCCGCCCCGCTCGTGCCGATGCGCTCGAAGACATAATCTTCCTTGAGCGCGCCGCCCGGCGGCAGCGCACGGCGCATCGCCGCGATCCGTTCAAGCTGACGGCGAAGCTCCATTTCAGCATCGAGCAGGGCGTTACGCGCGGTTCGATATGCCGCGCTTTCGTTGGGATAGCTGAGATGTTCCATGGGAGGTCTCCTTTGCTGTTGCCCTTCCCCGCGTTCACCGGCGACAGATGATTGATCAGGTCGTTTCCGCTTGCTCGCATAGCGCGACGAGCTGGTCCGCCATGGTTCCCCATCCCTGCTCAAAGCCCATTTTCTGGTGCTGCGCCAAGGCTTCGTCCGTCCAGTGGCGCGCTCGGCCCGTGAAGCGGGTGCCGTCGCCCTCGGGCTCGATCTCCCAGAAGCCGATCATGAACGGCCCGGCGGGCTGGAAATCACCGTCGGCCTTGCCGGCGACCACCGCATCGGTGGTGACGAAGCGGCGGCCCTCGTCGAACGCAAGATAGATCCCGTTTTGGGGCATGACCTCACCGTCAGGGCCGTAAAAGGTCATGTCGCAACGGCCGCCGGGCCGCCGATCCTGAACGTCGATTTCCGCTCGCCACGGCTTGGGGCACCACCATTCCGCCTGGCGGTTGACCAGCACGTCCCACACTCTTTCCGCAGGAGCCGCGATATAGCGCGTCACCGAAAGTTCCCTGCTATCGCTCATGCCATCCTCCTTCTGTAGATTTAGTCCCGATCGGGAGCGCCCAGTGGAAAATAGGGGCGGAAAGGCCGCGCATCCTCAACGCAACGGCTCACCGCCGGCAGCGCGAGAAGCTCGGCGCGCAATGCCTGAAGCCGGGGGCACTCCGCTGGAATCCGCTCCACCCAGTCGGAGTAGAATAGCGACGGCGACGCGGCGCAGCTCACCAAGGAAATATGCGGCGGCCGGCGATTTTCGGACAGCCATCGCTCGAGCCAGCGATAGGTGCGCGAAAGGCCTTCGCGGCCGCCCTTGACCTCGTCGGGATCGGGATTGTCGCGGTTCGCGAGATAGGCGTTCACCACGCGCTGCATGTTCGTCATCACATAATGGTCGAACACACGATCGAGCATGCGCGCCTCTGCCGCCTCAAACCGATCAGCCGGAATCAGCGGCGCCGCGCCCGGATGCGCGACCGCCAGATATTCGATGATCGCGGTTGCCTCGATCACTGTCCGTTCACCGTCACGCAGCACGGGAAATTTGCCCGCTGGATGCGCCTGCTGAACGAACGTGCTGTTTTCCGGCTGATCCGGGCCGACGCTGCGAAATTCGAACGGGGTTTCGTTCGCGTAGAGCGCGATCAGCGCCTTCCATGTGTAGGACGAGAAGGCGTGGCCATAGAGCGATAGCATTCCCGTCAACCTTTATGAGCTGCTTCGATCGTGGCGATGTCGATCTTGCGCATCGTCATCATCGCCTCCATCGCGCGCTTGGCGGCCGCGCGATCGGGGTCGGCCATTGCGTTCAGCAACACACGCGGCGTGATCTGCCAAGAAAAGCCCCATTTGTCCTTGCACCAGCCGCAGGCGCTTTCCGCGCCGCCATTGCCGACGATCGCGTTCCAATAGCGATCCGTTTCGGCCTGATCCTCGGTCACGACCATGAAGCTGACCGCCTCGTTCGGCTTGAAATTCGGGCCGCCATTGAGGCCGACGAAAGGTCGTCCGAGCACGGTGAAATCAACCGTAAGCTCCTTGCCGGCATGGCCGCCGGGATAATCCGATGCAGCCTTCTGCGCCGGCCCCACATGACTATCGGGGAAGGTAGCCGCGTAAAATTCGGCGGCCTCGCGCGCTTGGCCATGATCGAACCAGACGCACGTAACTAGCTTGTCAGACATCGTGAGCTCTCCTTATTTGCCCGGCGCCACCAGCCCGAAGCGCGCACCGTGGGGATCGGTGGCCTGCAGCACCATCTCGCCGCCGGGGACCTCCGTAGGCCCGTGCGCGACCTTGCCGCCCGATCGCTCGATCGTCGCTTTGGCGGCTTCGATATCGGGAACGCGGAAATAGAAGCCCCAGGCCGACGGCGCGCCCGGGGGAGCCTTCATCACGGCGCCGATCGCCTCGCCGCCTTCGCTGTTCGAGATGAAGCTGTAATCGCCCATCTCGCCCATCGGCATAGCGCCGACCTTCTTATGTTGAGCTGCTTGTCGTAAAAGGCCAGCGCGGCGCCATCGTCGGAGGTCAGCAACTCGTTCCAGCTCACATGGCCCATGCCGTGGCGGCTATAAGCCGTGCTGGTGCCGTCGCTCGCGCCACGCATCACATAGAAGGGTACGCCCTGTGGATCGGTGACCATCGCGATGCGGCCAATGCCCGGAATATCGAAGGCGGGAAGGTGAACCTGGCCGCCCACGGCAGTGATCGATGCTACCGCCGCGTCGACATCATCCACGCCGAAATAGCCGAGCCATGTCGGCTTGGCGCCCCCCGAGACCATATCTGCGGTAAGCTGCATCACCCCGCCAACCGCGCCGTCGGACGCTTCGATCATCCGGTAATCCATGTCGCCTTCAGGCTTGGCGCCGATGCTCCATCCGACGACGCTATCGTAAAACGCCTTGGACGCGTCCGAATCGGGCGTCAGCAGCTCGTACCAAATAAATTCGCCATGCTTGTTTGTCATTTCAGCCTCCATCCAGTTCAGATTCAGGCATCCAGCAGCGGTGCGAAGCCGCCATAAACCATGCGCTTTCCGTCGAACGGCATTGGCTCGCCGTTCGGCTTCATCCGGTCATCCCCCATGATTTTCTTCCACCCCTCGACGCGGGCGTCCTTTGACGGCCATTCGACCCAGGAGAAGACGGTGTTCTCGCCGCCCGCCGCTTTCACCGCCATATGGAAATCGGTTACCTTGCCTTCCGGCACGTCGTCCTCCCAGGCTTCGACGATGCGGGTCGCGCCATGATCCTTGAAGACCGCCGCCGCCTTCTCCGCCATCACGCGATAGGCGTCGCGATTCTGCTCGGGAACGGGAACGAGATAGCCATCGGCATAGCCCATGGCGGCCCCCGTGCCGTCCTCCAGAATCGGCGCGAAACCGCCATAGATCATACGTTTCGCATCGAACGGCATCGTCGCTCCCATCTCTTTCATGCGGGGATCCGAGCGGATTTTCTCATTGGCAGCGTTGCGCACCTGCTTCGACGGATATTCAAACCAGGAGAAAACGACGACTTCGCCGTCCTGTGCCTGCACCGCGCGCTTGAAATCGGTGACTTTCCCGTCCGGCACGTCATCGCCCCAGAGCTCGACGTGACGCGTGACCCCGAATTCCTTGAACAGCGGCACGACATCGGCGGCATGCTTGCGATAAGCTTCCTTGTTGGCGGCGGGAACAGCCGCGACAAATCCTTCGACATAAATCATTGTTTCTCTCCTTGCGTGAACCAGGCGGGGGGCTTTGCCGCCTCGAACGCCTTCAAATGATCAGCGAGCGCTTTCCGAAACGCAGGCCGTGCCTCGCCGCGCACCACATAAGCGGAAAGATCCTGCTGCTCGGCGAGCATGTCGGTATCCTTGATCTGGCGCAGCACCGAGACCATGACGAGATCCGCGGCAGTGAATTGGCCGCCGACGAGCCAAGGCCTGCGGCCCAGCGCCTTGCCAAGATCGCCGAGCCGCTCGCGCAAACGCTCAATCGCCTTGGGGAGGAATAGTTTCGCATAATCCTCCGCACGGTCGAAGAAGGTGGCGAGCTGATAATCGAAGATGAGCGGCTCGACCGAGTTGAGCGCTGAGAAGATCCAGGCGATGGCGCGGGCTTCGGTGGCCGGCTCGGCGGGTAGCAGGCCAGGCTTCAGGCGAGCGATGTGCAGCACGATCGCACCCGATTCGAAAATCTCGATCTCGCCGTCGCTATAAGTGGGGATCTGACCGAAGGGCTGGAGCGCGCGATGTGCCTCGCCACGATTTTCGCCAAGTTCGAGGAGGCGGACGTCATAGTCCATGCCCACCTCCTCGAACGCCCAGCGGCAGCGCACGTCGCGCACCAATCCTTGCACGATCGGGGGCACCCATTCGAACGCGGTGATCTGTGGCTTGCCTGGCATGTCCCTCTCCTTGCCGCTTATCGCTCGGCGTTCAGGCTGCTTCGGTCTGCTGGTTCATCGTCGCCATCGCGGCTTCGACATCCATCCACATCGGCTCGAAGATATGGCCGTCGAGATCCTCGAAGGCGCGGCCGTACATGAAGCCATAATCCTGCGGATCGCGCGTCTCGCGACCGCCCGCGGCCAGCGCCGCCTGCGTGATCTGATCAACCTCCTCGCGGTTATCGCGGGAGAGGGCGAGCAGGACCTGGCAGCTCTTATGCGCGTCGGGAATTTCCTTGCTGATGAAGCTTGCGAAATGCTCATGGCTCAACAACATGAAGGTGATCGTATCCGACCACACCAGCATCGCCGCCTCCGGCCCCTTGCAGAAGCTTGTGTCATGAACACAGCCGATGGCCTGATAGAATTGGGTCGCCTTTGCGACGTCGGCGACCGGCAGGTTCACGAAGATCATCTTGGACATCTCAATACCCCTTGGCGACTCAATGTTTGACCGTGATGACTGCTTAGGTTATAAAAAGCAACTATGAAGTTAGAAAAAACAACCAAGGGTGCAGATACAACGACGAAACGCCGTTTTTATGACGCCTGCGGAACGGCGCACGCGCTCGAGCTGATCGGCGAACGCTGGGCGTTGCTGGTGATCCGCGAGCTGATGTTCGGCCCCAAGCGCTTCAGCGAATTACGCGCCGGCCTGCCGGGGATCAGCGCTAATGTGCTGACCCAGCGTCTTGAAGGGCTGGAGGCGGCGCACATCATCCGCAGGCGCAAGCTCCCTCCGCCCGCCTCCGTCCAGGCCTACGAACTGACCGATTGGGGCTATGAGGCGGAACCTATCATTCAGGTGCTCGGCCGCTGGGCGACCCGCTCGCCCGGCCATGACCCGATGCAGCCGTTGAGCGCCGCCTCGTTGATGATGTCGTTCCGCACCATGTTCGATGCCGTGCGCGGGAAATGGATCAACGCGACGATCGGCTTCCGGCTGAACGGCGAGGAATTCGTTGCGCGACTTGCCAATGGAAAGATCGTCATAAAACGCGAGAACGCCGCCGGATCAGACGTAATCTTTACGGGCGAGCCGACAGTCATCGCCGCTGCCGTCTATGGCGGCGCGCCGCTGGAGACGCTCGACATCAAGGGAGACCCTGTTCTGGCTGCCCGCTTCGTCACCTTGTTTCCGCTTCCGCCGAAGATCGATTCCGGGCAACAAGACTGAGTTTGTTCGTTATGTCTGCCCATATGGCCAGCCCTTATTTGGGCTGACTCGCCCCGCGCGACCAGTTAGGGGAACAGGGCATTTGAAAGACGAGTCATGACCAATATTCCCAATGTTCAGCCCGACAGCCGCGACTCGACCGTGCTCGGCGCGCCCGACCGCAAGGTGAGCGCGCGCGAGGTTTTCGGTATCGATAGCGACATGGAAGTGCCCGGCTTCTCGGAAGCCGACGAGCGGGTGCCGGACCTGGATCCCGCTTATGTGTTCGATCCCGATACCACGCTCGCCATCTGCGCGGGCTTCGCCTTCAATCGCCGCGTGATGGTGCAGGGCTATCATGGCACCGGCAAGTCGACCCATATCGAGCAGGTGGCCGCGCGGCTCAACTGGCCCTGCATCCGTATCAATCTCGACGCGCATATCAGCCGCATTGACCTGATCGGCCGCGATGCGATCGTGCTGCGCGACGGCCAGCAGGTAACCGAGTTCCGCGAAGGGCTGCTGCCTTGGGCGCTACAGACGCCGACCGCGCTCGTGTTCGACGAATATGACGCAGGCCGTCCCGACGTGATGTTTGTCATCCAGCGCGTGCTGGAAACCGAGGGCAAGCTGACGCTGCTCGACCAGAACCGGGTGATCCGCCCTAACCCCTGGTTCCGACTGTTCGCCACCTCGAACACGGTCGGTCTCGGCGATACGACCGGGCTTTACCACGGCACGCAGCAGATCAACCAGGGGCAGATGGATCGCTGGAACCTTGTGGTCACGCTCAACTATCTTCCCGCTGCTACCGAGGCGCGGATCGTGCTCGCCAAATCCGGCGAATATGACAATCCGGACGGCAAGAAGGCTGTCGACAACATGGTCAAAGTCGCGGACCTGACGCGCCAGGGCTTCATTGCCGGCGACATTTCGACTGTAATGAGCCCGCGCACGGTGATCAGCTGGGCGCAGAATGCGCTGATCTTCAAGGATGTCGGCTTCGCTTTCCGCCTGAGCTTCCTCAACAAGTGCGACGAAGCCGAGCGTCCGCTGGTGGCCGAATATTATCAGCGCGTGTTCGGAAAGGATCTTCCGGAAAGCGTGCTCGGGAAAGCCTGACCGGCAATCATGGCCGAACAGTCTCCTCTCGAAGCTTTCCGTCTCGTGCTCGGCGGCGCAGCGCGCGCAATGGCGCACGAGCCGGAACTCGAGCTTGGCTACTC
>Ga0157379_10005950_pt1 | contig 10507 bp, 11 predicted proteins | sample S25metaG_FD_121802 | JGI IMG/M metagenome (GOLD analysis project Ga0157379, IMG submission 121802) | Switchgrass rhizosphere microbial communities from Kellogg Biological Station, Michigan, USA - S2-5 metaG | ecosystem: Host-associated > Plants > Roots > Rhizosphere > Soil | place: USA... | reverse complement strand
GGTGACCAGGAACGTTCGCCGGGTGATCGCGGGATCCGGGTGGTTCCTCGCAAGGCGCCCCCGCACCGCCTGTACCGGGCGTACCGGGGTGCGGGGGCAACGCCGCGAGGGGCCGCCCGGGCCTGCGAGGACCGGTGAACGTTCATGGTCACCGCACTAGTAGCCGAGCGACTCGAGCTGGCCCTCGATGCGGTCCCGCGCGCTGGTCCAGCCCGGGGTGCTCTTGTCCGGGTTGGTGTCCAGGGTCTTCGCCGCGTCGAGGAGCTCCCGCTCGGTCATCTCGTGGCCTGCCTCGTGGCTTCGGAGGACGCGGGCGATCGTGTCCTGGGGCTCTGGCATGGATCTCTCCTCTCGCGGCCGGACCTCCTCGCCCGGGCGCTGCCAGCGTAGAGCCTCGGATCGCTGGAGCGAACACGCGGTTGCAGATCCGCCCAGAGAGTTCCGCGCGCGGAACAGGGCACCCGCCGGTCATGTCCGCTGGGAATGGGGGAGGAACTCGCGGAGCACCTGCCCGGACCACTCGCCGTCGGCCACGCACTTGCCGGACTCGAAGAGCGGCTTGCCGTTGACCAGCGTGAGGTCGATGCCCAGCCCCTCGGAGTAGAGTCGCCGGGCACCGCCGGGGAGGTCGTTGACCCGTTGCAGCGGCCCATCCGCGACCGTGTCCGGGTCGAACACGACGACGTCCGCGGCGAGGCCCTCCCGCAGCAGCCCGCGGTCCGGCACCCCGTAGGCCCGTGCCACCAGCCCGGTCATCAGCGCGACCGCGCGGGTGAGCGGGAAGCCCTGGTCGCGGACGAACCGGCCGAGCACGTAGGTGGGGTAGCGGTAGTCCGCGATCTGGCCCTGGTGGGCGCCGGCGTCGGAGGCGCCGAGCAGGAAGGTGTCGTCCGCCAGCATTTCGAGGAGGTACTCCTCGTCCTGCGGGTTCTCGATGATGAACCGGGCGTCGAGGTCCGACCCGACGACCAGGTCCAGCATGATCTCCGCAGGCGTGACGCCCTGCTCGCGGGCCAGGTCGACGAGCAGCCTGCCCTCCGGCGCGCGGTCGACGGGGCTGTAGCTGACCCGCAGCAGCGGCCAGTACCGGGTGTTCCAGTCGTCCTGGTCGGTCTCGCGCACGAACTCCGCGCGGAACTCCGGCCTGCGGTACTCGGCGAGCCGCTCCGCCGGGGTCATGGAGGTGAGCGGGCCGAAGAGGTCGTGCAGGGGGTGCCCGCGCTGCGAACCGAGCGGTTGGTCGATGGCGAACATGAACGGGTCCTCGAGGCCGATCTCGAAGGAGTTCGGCAGCGCGCCGATCTGTGGGTGCCAGATCACGCCGCGCCGGTGCGCAGCCCGCGCCGCGTCGTTGCGGTCGAAGTACTTGGCGGAGTTGGTCTGCGGGCGGTTGAAGGGCACCCCGTACCGGTCCCACAGCGCGGGGATGGTGTCCGGGTTGAACGTCGAGCCCCAGTTCAGGTCCAGCGAACCGCGACCGGCCTCGGCGAGTACCGCGACCAGGGACTCGAACTGCTCCGGGGTGGTGAGCCGCCCCGGGACGGGCTTGCCGCCGGGCGCCCAGTGCCCCGGCCCGTTGTAGATCGAGAAGCCGGCCGCGCCCGCCGCGAGCGCCTCGCGGAGCACCTCCCGCTGGATGCGCATCTCGCGTTCGTTCGCGAAGCGGTCCGTGGCGTCCGCGCCCTGCGCCCACACCTTGACCGGGTGGTGCGCGAGCTGCGAGACGACGTTGACCGCGATGCCGCGCCGGTCGACGAAGTCCAGATACTGCGGGTAGGTCTCGAAGCCCCAGTCGCCCATCCCCTCGGCGAGGCATTCGTAGGGGATGCCCTCGACCAGCGAGCAGAGCTGCATCATGAAGTCCCGGTCGGCCTCGCGGCAGGGGGCGAACCCGATTCCGCAGTTGCCCATCACCACCGTGGTTACGCCGTGCCAGGGGGAGTGGGACAGCATCGGGTCCCACACGATCTGGGCGTCGTAGTGGGTGTGCGGGTCGATGAACCCGGGGCTGACGACCCGGCCGGTCGCGTCGACCTCGTGGCGCGCGGAGTCCGGCGCGGTGCCGACCGCGGCCAGCCGTCCGTCGGTGATCCCCACGTCCCCGCGGAAGGCGGGGCCGCCGGTGCCGTCGACGATCGTGCCGCCCCTGATGACGACGTCGTACATCCGAGCCTCCTCAGTGCTTCCAGGTGTCGGCGGGCATCCAGTCGGGGGTCGGTACGTCTGCGACCTCCCGGACCGGGTCCGGGCGTGCCGGGGCCCGCTCCAGCCAGCCGCGCAGCTCGGCGGCGTCGAGCGGGCGGCGGTAGAACTCCGCATACCCGCTGTCCACATTGGCCCGCAGCAGCGGGGGGAGCCTGCTGGACTGGGCGTTGCGGTCCAGGCAGGTCACCAGGACGCCGCGCCCGGCGGCCACGGCCGCACGCACCGCCTCGTCCACCGCGGGATCGGCGTAGGTGTGCTCCCCGAGCAGGACGAGCAGGACGTCCGGCCCGTCTCCGACGTCGAAGGTCTCGCGGAACGCCTCGCTCTCGGCTCGGTCCTCGGCGGTGGACACCACCTGCACCGTCGACATCCTCGGCTCCTTTGCTCTGATACTTCTTATACTTACTTGCAACTGGAACGAGCACAAGAGGATGGGTCCGTGGACCTGAGACCGGATGCGCGCCGGATGCGGGTGCCCAAGGCCGCCGAGCTGGTGGCGGACGACCTGCGCCGTCGGATCGTCACGGGCGCGCTCGAGGCCGGGGACGTGCTGCCGACCGAGGCCGAGCTGATCACCACGTTCGGGGTCGCGCGCGGCACGCTGCGCGAGGCGATCCGGCTACTCGAGGCCGAGGCCATGGTCGAGACGAGCCGGGGGACCGCCGGGGTCCGGGTGCGGGCGCCGGACGTGTCCGCGGTCAGCAGGCTCGCCGGGTTCCTGCTCCAGTACGAGGGGGCCACGCTGGGCGAGCTCTACTCCGCGCTGCTCGCGATCGAGCCCGCCGCCGTCGAGCAGCTGGCGCGCGAGCGCTCTGCCGCGGCGATCGCAGAGCTGGGGACGCTCGTCGACGAGCTGGGGGGAACCCCCACCGCGGACCCGGACTACGCCGTGCGGTCCAGCCACCTGCATGAACGGATCACCGAGCTCGGCGGCGGCAAGGCACTGGGGCTGTTCGCCCGGATCGCCTACGACCTGATCCGGGCGCGGGCGCGGGAGATCGACCGCGCCGGGCACGCGCATCGGGACAACAACGCTCTGCACCTGGAGGTGCTCGCGCTCGTCCGAGAGGGCCGGGCCGCGGAGGCCGGGGCGCGCTGGCGTGCCCACCTGGAGGAGTCCGCATCCCGCCTCGGCGAGGAGGCCCGCCGCGCGGTCATCGACCTCTACGGCTCCTGAGCAGGGCTCAGGAGCCGGGCCTCGTGGACGCACGGGAGAAGCCGGCAGCGGGCCGGTGGTCGCGAAGGATCCCCGCCATCGCGAGGTCGTACTGGACCGGGCGGCGGGCAGGGTGTGACCCGGTGCGCCTCAGCCCAGCCGGACGGGCACGCGGCTGAAGCCGCGCAGGGTGTAGAGGCCGTCTCGGGTGGGCGGGTCGTCCGGGACGAAGCCGAGCGTCGGGTAGCGGGCGAGCAGGCCGCGGACGGCCTCCTGGCCCTCGGCGCGGGCGAGCGGGGCGCCGAGGCAGAAGTGCGCGCCCAACCCGAACGAGAGATACCGCCGGGCGTCCGTGCGGTCGATCCGGAACTCCTGCGGGTTCTCGAACACCTCGGGGTCCCGGTTCGCCGCGGCCATGAGCACGGTGACCCGCGAGCCCGCCTCGACCTGGATCCCGCCGAGCTCGACGGCCACCGCGGTGAGCCGGTCCACCGACTGCAGGGTGGTGTCGAAGCGGATCGTCTCCTCGACCGCGCTCGACAGGAGCTCCGGTTCCGCCCGCAGCTTGGCGAGCTCGGCCGGGTACCTGAGCAGCCAGTACACGCACGAGCTGATCAGGTTGATGCTGGTGTGGTGCCCGCCGCCGAGCAGCAGGACCAGGGTGATGACGAGCTCGTCCTCGGTGAGCCGGTCCCCGTCCTGCACCAGCCTGCCCAGCTCGGAGATCATGTCGTCGCCCGGGTTCTGCATGCGCTCGCGCACGATCCGGCGGAAGTAGTCCTGCTCCTCGATCGCGGCGGCCTTGGCCAGGGCCCGACTCTCGGCGACGAAGGCCTCCTGCTCGGGCAGGAACCGGGGTGCCGCGGTGGCGTGGTGGAGCTGGTTGGCCCACTTCTCCCACAGCTCGCCGTCGGACAGCGGGACGCCGAGCATGCCGGTGATCATGCGGGTGGGCAGCTCGACCGACAGCGCACTCATCAGGTCGATGTCCCCGGACTCGGGCATGGCGGCGACGAGGTCCGACACGATCCCCACGATCCGTTCCCGGATCCGCTCCGTCGCCCGCGCGGTGAAGGCGCTGCTGACCAGGCGGCGCAGCCGGGTGTGCTCCGGCGGGTTCATCGCGTGGAACGACGGGTTGGGGTCCTCGGGTTGGGGGAAGCGCTCGTGGTCGCGCAGGATCGCCGAGACCAGCGAGTGGCTGCTCACGAAGACCCGTCCGCTCGGTGAGCGCCACACGGGCGCCTCGCGGAGGAGGCGTTCGTAGGTGGGGTACGGGTCGAGGATGAACTCCTCGCTCGCGAAGGCGTCCTCGAAGGTCTCGGCGACCTGGCTGGTCACAGGTGCTCCTCTCGGGTGGAGATCGGTGGTGGGTGGGTCAGCTGGAGAGCACGCCGGGGGCGACGAGGTCCTTGGGTGTGATGGCCGGGTCGGGTTTGAGCTGTCCGGAGCGGACGAGGAAGTCCAGGGTGGTCTGCATCTGGGCTTGGGTGAAGGTGGGGGTGAGGACGGCGGGCCAGGCGGTGAGGGCGGCGTCGAGCTCGGGGGTGTCGGGGATCTTGGAGACGTCGACGGCGATGCGGCGGATCTCTTTGAGGTTGGCGGGGTTCTTGATGTAGTCCTGGGTTTCCTTCATCGCGGCTTGGAAGCGTTCGGTGAGCTGTGGTTTCGCCGCGAGGGTGGCTTCGGTGGCGTTGAGGCCGGAGTAGGCCTGTTGGGAGGCGTAGTCGGGGCCTTGTTTGGACAGGTCGAGCACGACTCTGCCGCCTGCTCCGTTGATCAGGTTGGGTACGGAGCCGGGGTCGGCGAGTACGACGTCGACCTGGCCTTGTTGGAGCGCGGCGAGCTCGGGGCCGCCGTGGGCGATGTTGACGTTGGAGAAGTCGGTGGGGGCGAGTCCGGCGTCCTGGTAGAGCGATTTGAGGACGAGGTCGAAGGTGGTGCCGGGGCCGCTGGCGGCGATAGTGGCGCCCTTGAGTGCGCGGATGGTGTCCTGCCAGCCGTTGGGTCCGTTGGTGGCGACCGGGGTGGTGGCGAACTTCGGGCCCACGACCAGGTCGTAGGGGATGCCGATGCTGCTGGGGAAGAGCATGCGCACTTTGGCGCCCTGTTGGTCGGCTTGGGCGATGTTGGCGACGCCGTGGGCGACGACGTCGACCGATCCGGAGGTCAGGGCGGAGAGCAGGGCGGCGCCGCCGCGCAGGTTGGTGATCACGGTGGCGTCGAGACCGTGCTTGGCGAAGATGCCGGTCTCCTTCGCGATGATCATCGGGAGGCCGGGGACGGATCCGGCGGACGTGGCGACCGAGATCGCCAGTGGGGCCTGGTCCGAGGCTGCGGTGGTGCCGCCGGAGTCGGCGGATCCGCCGCAGGCGGCCAGGGTGAGAGCGGCTACGGCGGTCACGGCGATGCCGAGCCGACGCAGGGGGGAACGCGACACTGTGGTCCCTCTCGCCGTCGAAAGGAAGGTGGGTCCGGTCCGTGCGCCCGACCCCGACACGAGCGGGACGGCCCGGTCGATCCGAGCAGGTTGTTTGCAGATGTGACTCTCTGGTTCTGATAACGTACGGTCCCACCGTGTGTGCGTCAACACACACACCAGGACCATCCGATATCTCCGGACCGGGCGACCGGGCCGTCGAGGCTTCCGACGACGTAGTGGGGAGAGGTAGTCGATGAGCGTTTCCGAGGCGGGCCGGCTCGCGGGCCGGGTCGTGTGGGTGACCGGGTCGACCAAGGGCATCGGGCGGGGGATCGCCACGGTCGCGGCGTCTGAGGGCGCGAAGGTCGTGGTGTCCGGGCGAACGGTCGAGGCCGGTGAGCAGGTCGTGTCCGAGATCCGGGACAAGGGCGGTGAGGCGATCTTCGCCCGGTGCGACGTCACGGACGAGGCGCAGGTCGAGGCCGCCGTCGCGCTGGCGGTGGACACCTGGGGCGCGCTCGACGGGGTGGTGGCGAACGCGGCGAACCTGTCGCTGCACACCGTCGACGGCCCGGTCACCGAGGTGACCCTGGAGGGCTGGAACAAGATCATCGAAGCGGACCTGACCTCGGTGTTCCTCACCGCCAAGCACTCGATCCGGGCCATGTGCGCGGGCAACGGCGGTTCGGTGGTCCTGATCGCCTCGCACTCCGCGCTGGAGGGCGTGAACGGCGGGGAGGCCTACACCTCGGCCAAGGGCGGCGTGGTCGCGATGACCCGCAGCATCGCCTCCTACTACGGCCGCTACGACGTGCGGTGCAACGCGATCGCCGTCGGGATGGTGGACGCGGGCGGGTCGCTGTCGCGCAAGCGGTTGGACGACCCGGAGTTCCGCAAGCACATGACCGGGCACAGCCTCGGGCTGATCGGGCGCCCCGAGGACATCGGGTACGCCTGCGCGCACCTGCTGTCCGAGGAGTCCCGCTACACCACCGGGGTGATCATGCCGGTCGACGGCGGCTCGATGGGGGCCAGCCACATCATGCGGCCCAACGCGCCGGACCTGCCCCAGTACACGCGTAAGCGGCCCGACGCCCCGCTGGTCTGAGCACCATGCTCTTCGAGGTGATCCCGCCCATCGTGGCGGACGTGACCGCGGACCCGGACTGGATGGCCGGGTACGCGCAGGCGGCGGAGCGGCTGGGGTTCGCGGGGATCGTGGTCCCGGAGCACGTGGCGTGGGTGCTCGCGGACGAGTCGACCTACACCCACGACGGGCTGCGTGCGGTGACCGGGCCGACCACCCAGTTCCCGGACCCGATCGAGCTGCTGTCCTTCCTGGCCGGCGTCACGAGCACACTGACGCTGGCCACGGGGGTGGCGGTGGTGACCAACCACCATCCCGTCGTGTGGGCCAAGCGGGTCGCGACACTCTCGGCCCTGTCCAAGGGCCGGGTGCGGCTGGGGTTGGGTGTGGGGTGGAACGCCGACGAGATGCGGCTCTGCGGGCAGGAGTTCCGGAACCGGGGCTCCCGGATGGACGAGCAGCTGCAGATCGCCCGGATCCTCTGGTCGGGGACGAAGGACGAGGGGGCGTCCTTCCACGGCAAGCACTACAGCTTCGACAACGTCTTCTGCAATCCCAAGCCCGTGGGCGGGACGATCCCGCTGCACATCGGCGGGGCCTCGACAGCGGCGGCGGTGCGGGCGGGCCGGTTCGGGGACGGCTTCCAGCCACTGAACCTCGAGGGCGACGAGCTGGCGGCGAAGGTCGCGCGGATGCGGGCCGCGGCCCGGGACGCCGGCCGGGACCCGGACCGCCTGGAGCTCACCCTGCGCCGCGCGATGACCGCGGTGACCCCGGAGTCGCTGGCGGCGGACACGGCGGCGGGGGTGAGCCGGATCGTGCTCAACGGCGGCACGTCCCCGGACCTCGCACAGCAGGTCGCCGAGCTCGAGGAGTTCGCGGGGCGACTGGGGCTGATGGGCGCATGAGTGGCCGCAAGCTCGGGCGCGGAGACGTTCTCCGCGGTCGGTATGGCGAAAGCGGGACCGTGTGAGTGGGCTGCTCGACCTGACCGATCGGGTCGTCGTCGTGGTGAGGGGTGGCGGCCGCGGGATCGGCGGGACCCGCCCGCCGGAATCGGCGCGGGGCACCTGAGTGGACCTGGGACTGGACGGGACGGCCGCCCTGATCGTCGGGGACGACGGGCCGCTCTCCCGCGCGTGCGCGGCCGAGCTGAGCACGGAGGGCGCCTGGGTGCGGATCGTCACCGGCCCCAGCGCGCAGTGGGTGGCGGAGGCCGCGGCGTGCCCGGCCCCGACCGTCGTGGTGCGGGTGTGTGCCCCACGCGCCGGGGCCCGGCGGCTGGCCGATCCCGAGGCGTGGGCGGACGTGTCCGCCGAGCTCGAGCGGACGGGCCGGGTGTACCAGGCGGTGCTCGCGAGGATGGGCGCCGGGCGGATCGTGTTCGCGGGCCCGTCGTCGGCCACGACCCTGGGGCCCGCGGCCCACGAGCTGGACCACGTGCTGGGCACCGGACTGCTCGGGCTGCACAAGTCGCTCTCGCACGAGATCGGCCCGCGCGGCATCGGGGTGAACTCGGTGCTGCTCGCCGAGACGGGCGAGGTGACCGACGCGGCCGCGGTCGTCACGCTGCTGGCGTCCCCGCGGGTCGGGTTCGTGACCGGCGCGGTGGTCACGGTCGACGGGGGCGCGTCCCCCGGACTGTTCTGAGGGGGTCCGGGTGGATCTCGGACTGCGCGGGCGGACCGCGGTGGTGTCCGGTTCGAGCCGCGGGATCGGGCGGGAGGTGGCCCACAGGCTCTTCGCCGAGGGGGCACGCGTGCTGCTCGCCTCGACCGGGCCCGCGGCGGACGAGGAGGGCGCCGCGCTCGCGGCGATCGACCCCGAGCGCGTGGGCGTGCTCGACGTCGACATGACCACCGCGCAGGGCGCTTCGGCGGCGGTCGACGCGGCCCGCGCGCGCTGGGGGCCGGTGCACATCGTGGTCTCCAACGTCTCCAACTACGTCGGCACAGACGCGGTCGGCCCGCACCCGTGCCGGATCGACGACCTGCGGCCGGAGGAGCTGCCGATGGTGATGCGCCGGCTCGTGGAGTCCTGCTGGTTCCTGGCCGAGGCCGCGCTGCCGGACATGCGGGCGGCGGGGTTCGGGCGGATCGTCAACATCTCCTCGCTGGTGGCGCGCGAGGTCGAGATCGACGTCCCGCACCTGCTCAGCCACGTCGCCCGGCCGGCCGCGGCGATGCTGCACAAGCTGCTCGCCGCCCGCACCGCGGGCACCGGGACCACGGTGAACTCGATTCTGCCCGCGGGCACCCGCACCGAGCGCACGCACGTGTACTGGGAGCGGGTGGCGGCCGAGCGCGGGGCCGCGAGCTGGGAGGAGGTCGCCGATGAGCACTACTCCACCCTCGCCGTGCGGCGGATGGGGCGGGTGGAGGAGCAGGCGGCCGTGGTGGCGTTCCTGTGCAGCGCGCGGGCGGGCTCGATCACGGGCCAGGCCGTGCTGACCGACGGCGGCGGAAGCCGAGGGGTGTACTGATGACGGAGTTCTCCTTTCCCTCGACGGTCGGGGTCTTCCTGACGAGCGCCGGCCCGGGCGCGGCCACCCGCGCGGACCTGGCGGCGACCCTGGGGGAGCTCGAACGGCTCGGCTACCTGGGGGTCTGGCTCGGCGAGGGCACCGGCCGCGAGGCGTTCACCGCGGCCGCGGTGATGCTCGCGGCGACCGAGCGGGCGGTGGTGGGCCCCGCCGTCGCGACGGTGTGGGGCCGGGACCCGGTGGCCGCCGCGGCCGCGGGGCGCACCCTCGCCGAGGCCTATCCCGGCCGGTTCGCCCTCGGCATGGGGATCAGCCACCCGCACTCCGTGCGTCGCCGAGGGCACGAGTTCGGGAAGCCGCTCGGGGTCATCTCCGAGTACCTGCGGGATCTCGCCGACGCCCCGTGGACGGGGCCTCCGGTCACCCCGCCCCCGGTGCTGGTCGGCGCCGTCGGGCCACGGATGCTGCGGCTGGCGGGGGAGGAGGCGGACGGGGCGGTCACGTTCTTCGTGGACGTCGCGCACACCGCCCGGGCCCGGGAGCTGCTCGGACCGGACGCGATCCTCGTCGTCGAGCAGGCCGTGCAGGTCACGGACTCGGTCGCGGCACCCCCGGCCTCCCGGGGATACGTCGAGATGCTGCTCGGCAACCCGAGCTACCGCCGCCATCTCGGCCGGATGGGCTACCCGGCCGAGATGGCGGCCCTGATCCCGCGGCTCGACCGGCTCGTGGTCTGGGGCGAGCCGGCCGCGATCCGCGCCCGGGTGCAGGAGCACCTGGACGCCGGGGCCGACCACGTCGCGCTCTGGGCGCTCGACGAGACCGGCGATCCCTTCGGCCTGGAGACGCTCCGCGCGCTGGCGCCGGAGCTGCCCGCGATCACCCGTGGCGCAGCAGCGCGGTGACCTCCTCGCGTGGCGCCGGGCGCGGGGCACGGCGTGGGCGGGACGGGCCGGCCCAGCTACACGCGGCGGTGACCCCGCGGTGACCCGGACGGGACAGTCGTCATCGGTGAGATCGCAGGTACCGCATCGACGTCGGCCTCCCGGCGCATCGACCGCCGCGTGAGGCCGTGGAGGCGGTGACACGGCCGGAGGCCGGGGCGCGAGCGTTGCGGCCTCCAGTCGTGTGTACAGCGACTACACCTTCCCGATG
>Ga0157379_10005949_pt1 | contig 10508 bp, 10 predicted proteins | sample S25metaG_FD_121802 | JGI IMG/M metagenome (GOLD analysis project Ga0157379, IMG submission 121802) | Switchgrass rhizosphere microbial communities from Kellogg Biological Station, Michigan, USA - S2-5 metaG | ecosystem: Host-associated > Plants > Roots > Rhizosphere > Soil | place: USA... | reverse complement strand
GGTGTGGGACTCGCGGACGGCGGTGTGGGACTCGCGGACGGTGGTGTGGGACTCGCGGACGGTGGTGTGGGACTCGCGGGTCAGAGGGGCTTCATCCAGCCGTGGGTGTCGTGGGCCTTGCCCCGCTGGATGTCGGTGAGCTGGTCGCGCAGGCGGGTGGTGACCGCCCCGGGCTCCCCGTCCGCGACCCGGACCGTGCGGATCTCGTCCCCGGACTGGTACTTCAGATTCCCTATCGGTGTGATGACCGCCGCGGTGCCGCAGGCGAAGACCTCGGTGATCGAGCCGTCCGCACACCCCCGGATCCACTCGTCCGCCGAGATCCGCCGCTCGACGACCTCGCACCCGATCTCCTTGCCCAGCACCAGCAGCGACTGGCGGGTGACCCCCTCGAGGATCGAGCCGGACAGCTCGGGTGTGACCAGCTCGCCGGAGGAGAAGACGAAGAACATGTTCATGCCCCCCATCTCCTCGATCCACTTCTTCTCGGCGGCGTCCAGGTACGCGACCTGCGCGCAGCCGTGCGCCGCGGCCTGGGCCTGCGGGAGCAGCGAGGCGGCGTAGTTCCCGCCGCACTTGGCGGTGCCCGTGCCGCCGACCGCGGCCCGGGTGAAGTCCGTGCACAGCCAGACGTCGACGGGCTTGACCCCGCCCGGGAAGTACGCGCCCGCCGGCGAGGCGATCAGCAGGAACAGGTACTCCTCCGCGGGCTTGACACCCAGCCCCACCTCGGTCGCGATCATGAAGGGCCGCAGGTAGAGCGACTCCTCCCCACCCGCGGGCGGGACCCACGCGCGGTCGGCCCGGACCAGCTCCTCGATCGCGGCGAGGAACAGCTCGTCCGGCAGCTCGGGCATGCCGAGCCGCACCGCGGACTGCCGGAACCGCGCCGCGTTCGCCTCCGGGCGGAAGGAGGCGACCGTGCCGTCCGGCTGGGAGTAGGCCTTGAGCCCCTCGAAGATCTCCTGGCCGTAGTGCAGCACCATGGTCGCCGGGTCCAGCGCGATCGGCCCGTAGGGCTCGACCTTCGCCTCGTGCCAGCCCGCGCCGCGCGTCCACCGGATCGAGACCATGTGGTCGGTGAAGAACCGCCCGAACCCGGGCGCGGCCAGGATCTCGGCCCGCCGCTGCTCCGACACCGGGGCGGGGTGGGGGACGACGGTGAACTGCGGCGCGGTCATGACCAAACGGTAACCCGCCCGGCAAGCGCGGGTCCCGGCCGGTCGGGTGTGAAGATCATCGGACGTGCGACGGGACGAACGGCGGCTTGACCACGGCGACCTCCAGTCCCCGCCCCCGCACGTCCACCGACAGCACGTCGTCGACGGCGACCCCCGCCGCGGTGTCGATCAGGGCCAGCGCGATGCCGGTCCGCAGCGTCGGGGAGAACGTGCCGGACGTCGTCACGCCGACCGGGGCGCCGCCTCGCAGCACGGTCATCCCGGCCCGCGGCACACCGCGCCCGGTCGACCGCAGGCCCCGCAGCCGCCGGACCGGGCCCGCCTCCTTCTCGGCGAGCAGCGCCTCCCGGCCCCAGAACGCGGGCTTCGACCAGCCCACCGCCCACGAGGCCCCGGCCTGCACCGGCGTGATGTCCGGCGAGAGGTCCTGGCCGTGCAGTGGGTAGCCCATCTCGGTGCGGAGCGTGTCCCGCGCGCCGAGCCCACAGGCCAGCCCCCCGACGGACGCGGCGCCTGCCAGCAGCCCGTCCCAGATCGCGCCCGCCTGATCCGCGGGCACCAGCAGCTCGTAGCCGTGCTCGCCGGTGTAGCCCGTGCGGCAGACCCGGACCGCGCCCGCGTCCGTGAACGCCATGTAGTCGAGCCCACCGATGCCCTCGAACCCGGCGAACATCGTGGTGAACAGCTCGGCGGAGCGCGGCCCCTGCACGGCGATCACGGCCAGCTCCCGGTGCCGGTCCGTGATCGTGACGCCGGACGGCGCGGCGTCGGCCAGCAGGGACGCGACGGTCGCCGAGTTGGCGGCGTTGGGGACCAGGAGCACGTCGTCCGGGCTCACCAGGTAGGCGATGAGGTCGTCCACGACCCCGCCGGAGTCGGTGCAGCACAGCGTGTACTGCGCCTGCCCCGGACCGATCCGGTCCAGGTCCGCGGTGAGGCAGGAGTTCACGAACGCCGCCGCCCCCGGCCCGCTGACCTGCAGCTTCCCGAGGTGGCTGACGTCGAAGACGCCGACGGCCTCGCGGACCGCGGTGTGCTCGGCCACCGTGCCCGCAGGGTAGGAGATCGGCATCGACCAGCCGCCGAAGGCACCGAGGGTCGCGCCGAGCGCGACGTGCCGATCGTGCAGGGGGCCGGAGATCAGGTCCACGGCGCGCAGCCTAGGCCACCCGCACCGCGGATCACGCCGCCTGCTCCCCCGGCGGCTCCTCCGTCTCCACCGCCGCCCGCCGCCGCCCCCGCAGCGCCGAGAGCTCCGAGAGCCCCCACCCCACGACGAGCGCTCCGAGGGTGATCAGCACCGAGGTGGCAGGCAGCAGCGCCGCCAGCCCCAGGCAGAGGACCATCCCGAGCACCGGCACCCACGCGGGCACCCGCCGCCCGGGCGTCCGCAGCACCGCGACGTGCACGATCGCGAAGTGGACCAACATCGCGAAGGCGGACAACGCGATGGAGGCGACCGGCCCGGCCAGGACCGCGACCAGCACGGCGAGGGCCGCGCCCAGGACGTCCGACCGCCAGGGGGCGCCGGATCCGCACACCCTCCCGAATGAGGGTGGCACGTCCGAGTGCACCGCCATCGCCGAGGACGTGCGGCTCACCCCGACCAGCACCGCGAGCAGCGTGGACCCCGCCGCGACGGCGGCGCCGATCCGCACCAGCACCCCCAGCGCCGGCGCCTGCCCCGTGTCGACGAGCGCGACGAGTGGCGCGTGCTCGCTCCCCAGCCGGTCCGTCCCGAGCCCCACGAGCAGCGCCCCCGCAACGGCGAGGTAGATCAGTGTGCACATCCCGAGCGCGATCGGGACGGCCCGGCGCAGCGTCCGGGTGGGGGTGCGGACCTCCTCGCCGTGGGTGCCGACGTTCGCGAACCCGATGAACGCGAAGAACACCAGTCCGGCGGCGGACAGTACGCCGAGCACCCCCTGGGCGGGCTGCACCGACGGCACCGCGACGCCCCGCGCAGCCTCGCTCGCGGTCGCCGCCGCGGAGAGCGTCGCGCTGCCCCCCGGACCCAGCAGTCCGACGACGACCACCACCAGCAGCACGACGAGCGTCCCGCCCGCGAGCAGCCAGGAGGCCCGTGTCGTCGCCCGGACCCCCACGATGTTCACCGCGGCCGCGATCGCGATCACCACGATGCCCGTGACGAGCCGGGACGTGCCCAGCACATAGGCCCCGAACACCCCCGCCGCGGCCGCGGCGGACCCGATGCCGCCGGTCAGCAGCGCGATCCCCGCGAGGCGTCCGACGGCGGGATGCAGCCGGTCCCGCGCCGCCTGGTACCCGGCGGTGTAGCCGGCGCCGAGCCCGGCGGAGGGCGCCAGCTCGGCGGTGGCGAACGCACACAGCGTGGCCACGACCGCGGCGAGCAGCACGGACAGCCCGAGCCACCTCCCGGCCGCCGCCCCCGCGGGCGCGAAGACCACGAACACCCCGGACCCGAGCATGGCGACCAGACCGAGCACCACGAGGTCCGCGATGCCCAGCCGACGGCCGAGGGTCACGGTATCTGGGGGGGCCACCCCTCCACGATCGCATCCGACCCTGTGCGAAACGGCCCCGCGAGGGTGTCATTAGCATCTCGAAGAGGTCTCGCCGTGATGATCGCGTGACCTGCCTCGACCGTCGAAGGAGCGCCCGCGTTGACGACCACCGCCGAGCCCCAGTCCGGAACCCGCCTCGGCACGCTCGCGGGCTCCCCCGCCGCGGCAGAGGCCGCGGCCGTGCTCGTCGGGGTGCTGCAGGCGGACGAGCCCGCGCTCGCCCCGGGCGCCGAGGAGCTCGACGCCGCGTTCGGCGGTGAGCTCGCCGCGCTGCTCGCGGTGACGGGCGCCACCGGGAAGGCGGAGGAGATCGTCCGGCTGCCCTCCCGCGGCGCGGTCGCCGCTCCACTCGTGGTCGGCGTGGGCCTCGGCAGGGAGCCCGACGCCGACGCCGTCCGGCGCGCGTCCGGCGCGGCCGCGCGGGCCCTGGCCGGTTCGGAGCGGGTCGTCTCCACCCTCGGCGCAGTCGACCTGGCCGCTGCCGCCGAGGGCGTCCTGCTCGGCGCCTACCGGTTCGCCGAGTTCAAGAGCGACCACGGCAAGGCCCCGGTCGGGCTGGTCGAGCTGCCGGGGGTGGACGAGGCGGCGCTCCGGCACGCCACGGCGGTCGCCCAGGCCGTCGCCACCGCGCGCGACCTGGTCAACACCCCGCCCAACGAGCTCTACCCGGAGACCTTCGCGGCCCGCGCGAAGGAGCTCGGCGAGGCCGCGGGCCTCCACGTCGAGGTCCTCGGGCCGCACGAGCTCGCCGAAGGCGGGTACGGGGGCATCGTCGGGGTCGGGAAGGGGTCCGCCCGACTCCCCCGCCTCGTCCGGCTGAGCTGGTCCGGCGGCGCGCACCCGGTCAAGAGGGTCGCGCTGGTCGGCAAGGGCATCACGTTCGACACCGGCGGCATCTCGATCAAGCCGGCGGCCGGCATGGACCACATGACGTCGGACATGTCCGGCGCCGCCGCCGTCATCGCGACCACGGTGCTCGCCGCCACCCTGGAGCTGCCGGTGGCGGTCACCGCGACGGTGCCGATGGCGGAGAACATGCCGTCCGGCTCGTCCTACCGACCCGGTGACGTGCTCCGGATGTACGGCGGCAAGACCGTCGAGGTGCTCAACACCGACGCCGAGGGCAGGCTGATCCTGGCGGACGCGATCGTCCGCGCGGCCGAGGACGGCCCGGACTACCTCGTCGAGACCTCCACCCTCACCGGCGCGCAGATGGTCGCGCTGGGCGTCCGGACCATGGCCGTCATGGGCTCCGAGGACCTGCGGGACCGGATCGCGGGCCTCGGCCGCGGCGTCGGCGAGGACGCCTGGGCGATGCCGCTTCCCGAGCACCTGCGCAAGGACCTGGACTCCCGGATCGCGGACATCACCAACCAGCCCAGCACCCGTTTCGGCGGCATGCTGGCGGCCGGGATCTTCCTGCGCGAGTTCGTCGCCGAGGGCCTGCCCTGGGCGCACCTGGACATCGCGGGCCCGTCCTTCAACACCGGCGGGCCGTGGGGCTACACGCCCAAGGGCGGCACCGGCTTCCCGGTCCGCACCCTCGCGGCACTGCTGGAGGACATCGCCGCGAACGGCTGAGGCGTGCCGTCAGGGGACCGGTTCGGCCATCGCCCCGGCGGCGGCGTAGCGCCCCTCGACCTCCGCCACCACCTGCGGCCACCCCCGCCGACCAGCGCCGCGAGCGTCGCGGACCACGAGTGCGCGTGGATCACGTCCGGTCGGCGCTGCTCGACCAGCCCGCCGAGGGCCGCGGCCAGCGCCACCGGGGCGGGCGCGTCCACGTGGCGGACCGCGAACCCGGGGTCGCCGTCCCCGGGTCCGCGGGCGAGCATCCGGACGGCGTGCCCGCGGTCCGCGAGGGCCCGCCCGAGGCCCCGTAGCTGCTCAGCCAGACCGCCGTGGCCCGCCGTCCCGGGCCTCGCCGTCGGGCTTCCGCCGTCCCACACCAGCAGCACGTCCATGGCGCCCGGGTCACCGCCCGGGCGCGCGAGGAGACCTCAGCCCCCCGGACGGAAGAGCACCTTCACCGCGCCGTCGCGCTTCTCCTGGAACATCGCGTAGGCGTCCGGGGCGGACTCCAGCGGCAGGTGATGGGTGGCGAACCCGTCGACGCCGAGCGGGTCGTCGTCGCCGAGCAGCGGCAGCAGGTCGGGCACCCAGCGGTGCACGTTGGCCTGCCCCATCCGCAGCTGGACCTGCTTGTCGAACATCCGCAGCATCGGCACCGGGTCCGCCGTGCCGCCGTACACCCCGGACAGCGAGATCGTGCCGCCGCGACGGACCAGCGCCAACGCCAGCCGAAACGCCGCCATCCGGTCGACGCCCGCGGTCTTCATCAGCGGCGCGGCCAGCGCGTCCGGCAGCAGCCCGACGAGCTTGTGGGCCAGCGCGCCGAACGGGGCGCCGTGCGCCTCCATCCCGACCGCGTCCACCACGGCGTCCGCCCCGCGGCCGTCCGTGATCGCGTGCACGGCGTCGACGAGGTCGTCCCCCGCCTCCCGCAGGTCGATCGTGGTGATCCCGCGCTCGGCCGCCCGAGCCAGCCGCTCCGGCACGAGGTCGATCCCGATCACCGTCTCGACGCCGCGGTGCCGGGCGATCCGGCACGTCATGTCCCCGATGGGACCGAGCCCGAGCACGACCAGGCTCCCGTCCCGGGGCGGGTCGGCGTACTCGACCGCCTGCCAGGCCGTGGGAAGTACGTCGGAGAGGTAGACGAACCGGTCGTCCGCCGGGCCCTCGGGGACTCGGATCGGCAGCGTGTTCCCGAACGGCACCCGCAGCAGCTCGGCCTGCCCGCCCGGCACCTGCCCGTAGAGCTTGGTGTAGCCGAACAACGAGGCGCCCATCCCCTGCTCGCGGTTCTGGGTGGTCTCGCACTGCGAGTGCAGCCCGCGCGAGCACATCCAGCACGTCCCGCAGGACACGTTGAACGGGACCACGACCCGGTCCCCCACGTCCAGCGCGGTGACCCCGGGCCCCTTCTCGACGACGACGCCCATCGGCTCGTGCCCGAGCACGTCCCTCTCCCCGAGGAACGGCCCCATGACCTCGTAGAGGTGCAGGTCCGAGCCGCACAGCCCGGTCGAGGTGATCTGCACGAGGACGTCGTCGGGATCCTTGATCGACGGGTCGGGCACGGTGTCCACCCGCACGTCCCGTTTGCCGTGCCAGGTCAGTGCGCGCATTCGGTTCCTCCTCGCGGTCCGGGCATTCCCCCCGGCTACCCGCTGCGGTCGGGCATGAACTCGGCCAGCTTGGTCCGCACACCCTCGACGGCGAGGTGCACCGCGGAGGGTCCCCCTTGACCACGGACTCGACCAGCGAGCGGACCTGGTCCGCCGTGGCGTGCGGCGGGATCGGCGGGACGTCCGGGTCGCAGTACACGTCCAGCACGGCGGGCCGGTCCGCGGCGAGGACCCGGTCCCAGGCGGGGCCGAGCTCGTCCGGGTCCCGCACGGTGACCGCCTCGAGGCCGAGCCCGCGGGCGAAGTCCGCAGAGGACACGTCCGGCAGCAGCTGCGACTCGTCGAACCGCGGCGCCCCACCCATCGCCCGCAGCTCCCAGGTGACCTGGTTGAGATCGTTGTTGTGCAGCACGCACACCACGAGCCGCTGGTCGCTCCAGCGGGACCGGGAGCGCGCGATCGTGAGCAGCTCGGCGAGCCCGTTCATCTGCATCGCGCCGTCCCCGGTCAGCGCGATCGCGGGCCGCTGCGGGTGCGCGAACTCGGCCCCGATCGCGTAGGGGACGGCCGGGCCCATGGTCGCCGACGTCCCGGACAGCGACCCGCGCACGGAGCCCCGGACCCGCAGCAGCCGCGTACCAGTTCGCGACCGATCCCGAGTCCGCCGTGACGACCGCGTCGGACGGCAGCCGCTCGGACAGCTCCCAACACGATCCGCATCGGGTTGATCGGGTCCGCGGAGACCATGGCGTGCCGCCGCAGGCTCTCCCACCAGCGCGCGACGTTCCCCTCGACGGTGGCGCGCCAGGCCCGGTCGGTCTTGCGGGTCAGCCGCGGGGTCGCGCCCGCGTCGGCGAAACGGCGCGCTGATCGGGATGCGCTACCCGACGTCCTTGCCCAGCAGCGCCTTCGCCACGCCCGCGCCGAGCACGTCCGCGATCTCGGCGACCTCGGCGGCCGCCCCGCGCGCCCCCTGCCCGACGAGGATCGCGACCTTCTCCCCCGCCTCCAGGATCTCCGCGGCGGCCGCGACGCCCCGCTCGTCCGGGACCACGGTCGGTGTGCGCAGCCCGGGCGTCGAGGACGGGACCTGCTTGAACGCGTGGGCCGGGGCCTCCCATCGCTCGGTCTGCAAGGTCACTCGGGATGATCACCGCGGTGGGCACCGCCGGGCGACGGCCGTGCGGAAGGCCCGGTCCAGCACGTTGGGCAGCTGCTGGGGCACGTCGACCTCGACGAGGTACTCCGTAGCCCACGGCCTGGAACGCCGACATCTCCTCGTGCCGCGACTGGACGAACCGCGGCTGGTCCCCCGCGCGGCCGAACGCCGCCACGATCCCGTTGATCCCGTCCCCGGGATACGCGAACACCTGCTCGACGCCCCATTCGCGCAGCCGCCGCAGGACGTGGTCGCCGACCGACTCGGAACTCATGTCCGAGCGGCTACCCGCGCCCCCGCGGCCGCAACCGCGCGGGGATCATCGGGGTGTCAGGCGGCGTCGGTCGCCTTCTTCCGGGTACGCCGCTTCGGCTTCTCCGGCTCGACGGGCGCGCTGTTCCGGTCCGCATAGGCCGCCACCACCTCGGACGGCAGCCTGCCCCGCTCGGAAACGGCGAAACCGTTCGCCTTGGCCCACTCCCGAATGGCCGCGTTCTCCTCGCGGGTCTTCGCCGGGGCGCCTGCGGCGCGGCCGCCCTCGCGGACCACCGCCCGTCGGGTGCCGCTCGGGGAGCGGCGGGCCGCGCCGACGTAGAGCGCGATCGTGTCCCGCAGCTCCGACGCGTGCGTCGCGCTCAGGTCGATCTCGAAAGACTTCCCGTCGAGCGCGAAGGAGACGGTCTCGTCCGCTTTCCCGCCGTCCAAATCGTCGACGAGTGTCACCTCGGTCACCCGCGCCATGTCCCACTTCCTCCGGTCGTCTGTCCAGTCTTGCCGGGAGTATGCCGCGGAAATGCAATCCGGCAAACTCCGATCACGCGTTAGGGAGCTTTTCTCGGCCGTTTCTCAGGAAGCGTTCCGTCCTCCGGCGGCCGGCGGCGCGCCGCAGCCGAAACACGATCGACGCACGGGGGTACCGATCTCGTCACGTCGACGGGGTTTTCTGTCAGAAGACGATGGTTCATAGTGAGATACGCCCCGCCCGAAGGGACCGCCATGGCCGCCGACACCTCCGAACTCCCCCTGCTCGCCCCCGCCGCCGCGCCCTCGCTCGGCGAGCGCGCCCGCGCGGACGGGGTGCGGTTCCTGCTCGCGCTGTTCGTCGACCTGACCGGCAAGCCCTGCGCGAAGCTGGTGCCGGTCGAGGCCGCGGACGAGCTCGAGCACGAGGGCGTCGGCTTCGCCGGATACGCCGTCGGCGCGATCGGCCAGCAGCCCTGCGATCCCGACCTGGTCGCGATCCCCGACCTCGCGACCTACACCCCGCTGCCGTGGGTGCGCGAGGGGCTGGCGCTGGTGCACTGCGACCCACACGTCGAGGGCGAGCCGTGGCGCTTCGCCCCGCGGGTGATCCTGCGGAAGGTCCTCGAGCGGGGCGGTGACCTGGCGTTGTTCGCGGGTGCCGAGGTGGAGTACTTCCTGGTGTCCCGCGACGAGAACGGGGAGCTCACGCCCGCGGACGCCAAGGACGTCGCGGCCCGGCCCTGCTACGACGCCCGCGGCCTGACCCGGATGTACGACCACCTGACCGGCGTCTCCGCAGCGATGAACGCGCTGGGCTGGGGCAACTACGCCAACGACCACGAGGACGCCAACGGCCAGTTCGAACAGAACTTCGCCTACGCCGACGCGCTGACCACCGCGGACCGCGTGATCACCGCGCGCTACCTGATCTCGGTGCTGGCCGAGCAGCGCGGGATGACCGCCACCTTCATGCCCAAGCCCTTCGCCGACCGCACCGGCTCCGGCATGCACCTGCACCTCTCGTTGTGGCGCCACGGTTCCGCCGAGTTCCCCGGCGGGGGCGGGCTGTCGCAGCCGGCCCGCCACTTCATGGCCGGGATCCTCGCGCACGCCGCGGGATTGCAGGCCGTCCTCGCGCCCACGGTGAACTCCTACAAGCGCACCGGCGCCACCTCCACCCGCTCCGGCGCGACCTGGTCCCCCCGCCGCGCGACCTACGGCGGCAACGACCGCACCCACTACGTCCGCGTCCCGGACCAGCACCGCATCGAGCTGCGGGGCGGGGACGGCGCGGCCAACCCCTACCTCGCCCTCGCCGCCGCACTCGCCGCCGGGCTGGACGGGCTCGACCGCGGCCTCGACCCGGACGCCGTGGTGGGCCCCGACCTGCCCCCGACCCTGCTGCACGCCGTCGACGCCCTGGTCGCGGACCCCGTCGTCGTCGGGGCGCTGGACGCCGCGGGCCCGGGGGTCGCGGAGTACTTCGCCGGCCTCAAGCGCGAGGAGTTCCTCGACTGGCACGCCCAGGTCGGCTCCTGGGAGCACGACCGCTACCTGACCGCGTTCTAGGACCCCGTCGCAGAGGACTACCGGAAGGAGGCGACCCGTGTGTGGGATCGTCGGACTCCACCTGCGTGATCCCGAGCTGTTCCCACGGCTCGGACGCCTGCTGGAGACCATGGTGGGC
>Ga0157379_10005946_pt1 | contig 10510 bp, 8 predicted proteins | sample S25metaG_FD_121802 | JGI IMG/M metagenome (GOLD analysis project Ga0157379, IMG submission 121802) | Switchgrass rhizosphere microbial communities from Kellogg Biological Station, Michigan, USA - S2-5 metaG | ecosystem: Host-associated > Plants > Roots > Rhizosphere > Soil | place: USA: Michigan... | reverse complement strand
TGTCATAAATTCTCAAGGCAAGAAATTGACAAAAATCTCCCCTTTTAAAGACATTTCTTGAAACCAAAAATTTGAGAAAAAAAAAATCTTCCCAATGTCTTTTTGAGCCAAGAAATTGGTAGAAACCATACAGTTGTTCTTCCATTGTTGTCACCATGCATCTGAAGAAAATACAGCATTGGAGATGATTTTTTGATTTAGTAAAACTTCAAAAAAGGAGAAATTTGGCTATATTTCTTGATGTAACAAATGGATTAGAAAACAAATTTTCTCATACAATTTTTATGATGCAAAAGATGATGGAATATCAACTTTTGGCTTAATTTTTTGTAACAGTCCTCAAAATATCTTCAGAAAATCAAGAAATATACAAGAAATAAAGCCAGAAGTTAACATTCTGTGATCCTGTCTACATTAAACAATGTGAGGGATGTTTTGTTTTCTATTTCATTTGTTGCATCAAAAAGTATTTCCAAATTTCTGATTTTTTGAAGTTTTCCTGGATCAAAAAATCATCTCATAAGCTGTATTTTCTTCAGATGTCGGACATCAGTCAATTGGGAGACATATTGCTGAATATAAATATATTGATGAATTAGGTTGTATTTAAAACACAGCATAGACATAACATACTTGGCAATTCTAGATCAAGAGATGAAGCTGATTAGATCATTTTCCACAAACATATCCTATGAAACTCACACTGCAGAAGAAATGTCCTAGATCATCCATAAATCATTTAAATTGTAAAAGTGCAAAGAAAACTCACGAACAAATACCACTATTGTCTTCTGATATTCATATAAACTTCCAAAGTTGACCTTGTTACCATTGCGATCAAAGACTGTCAGCTCAGCAGCGGCAGCCAATTCAGCTTCCGTTAGGTGTGCTGTCGCAGTCGAGCTTGACGCTGGAGAAAGAGATTGAGATGCAGGGTCACTAGGTACCTGGGATGTTGATGGCGACGAGGACATAGCGTGTGACAAGGCCTCCCTGAGTGTGACAGTATGACAATCGGCAGACCGATTTGATACCGCGTGGACATAAAGGGAGAAAATACAAAATAAACCCCAATTCGCTTTAAAGTGATGTAATATGTCCATCAAGAGAGTGACGGAGTGGAATAAACTTTTAGAAAAATACAGATTGCATATGCAGACCCATTTCCTAGTACACTACAACGCGTGTATCCCACGAAGCCTGAACACACCTGGTTTCAATGGTTCCTCCAACAGCTTTTCAACAAATTGCAATTCTTCACTCCTGAGCGATGAAAGGCGAGCCATGGACACCCAAGAGATTATCGGCTTGGCGTTGAAAAGCAATTCGAACGTATGCTTGTAGCAAATGAAAAAGAGGACATAGGCGTTGAGGTACGAGTATGGGTCTTTCGGAGCAGGATGTTGCGATTGGCTGTAATAGTAATACTTGAGATCATGAGCAAAATGTATGGTCGGATGGAAAAGCTTATGTTCGCAGTCCGGCGGTAACGCGTTGAATGTGCGGCATAAAACATAACGTATGAAGTTCTTGAAATCGATGTCATAGAGTACTGGGAATCGCCTCTGAGGTGAACAGAATACGTTCTTGAATGCTTCTTCATACTGTATTGCATACCCTTCGTAGTGTCGCATGTCGGAAATGAATTGAAGCTATTAACATGTCTAGCCACATGAACCAATGGATTGAAGTAAATATGAAGCATACCATTCTTGTGGATCGCAGTCCTTGGACATGTTGTTCAAATCCGAGGATCACAGCGTCAGGTATCGAGGATTCGTTCAGCAATTTTGAAAGCAAGAAGGGGATGTGGCGAGAAATATAGAGAAAACGACTCGAATCCACAGTGTACAATATCCATTTTTGCCAAGGAAAGCTCCAATGCCCAGCTGAGATAAAAGAAGTCGCCATATGCGCAGCGATGAAGATGTTATAAGGGTCGAAGGCATCGATGTTGACGCCGGCAAGGCAGAGGTCGTATAAGAAGAAGAGGGTCCGATAAAGGGCAAAGTTGTTCTTCGGAGTACGAGGATCGGAGCTGGAGCCAAGAGGATACGTTGATTGAAGAAGCTTAGAGAGGAATGACTCGAAATCATGAACGCGAACCATTCGAAACGACGTAGGAAATAGCATCACCATCAACTCAGAGACCTCTCTGGCGGCTTCTTCGAGCTGCTGTTGTGTATTAGTGCAGATGCTCTATAAATATGGAATAGATCTTTCAGTGTCAACCATAATACGCGAAAACTGGAAACGTGCTTGTCCTTCGGTTGGAGTGTTAGGTGTGAACCGGAAGATAACATCATCCAGCGAATAGTTGTGCTGTCCTTCGGTTGGACTGTTGGGTGTGAACCGGAAGATAACATCAGCTGACGAATAATCATGTTGGGATGAAGCGATGGATGTGGATATTTTTGGGATTGGCATAGGAGCAGTGCTTGAGAGGCCTTCGAATTGAAAGTCATGTTGGACAGAATGGTCAGTCATGGAGGAATGTGGAATTGATGTATGATTGTCGTGCTGAGTTGGGTCTGGCATTGGAAACGAAGACGGAGCTAAGCTAGGGTGTGAAAGCGGACCTTAAATCTGTCTTAGGCGCTGATGGCTCCGACGAATGTAATATGTACACTACAGTAGACAGAGTCTAGAATTAGGCAGAAATTATATCTATTCCGTGGAAAGCTAATCACTACGGCCAACTAGTAATCCTCCACGAACTGCCCGTGCGTAGTCTTCCGGCAGGTTAGTAAGGGAAAATAAACAACGAAGATTCTCAATCTGCTGCTTCAATTCTTGATCCATAGTATCCATGAGCCCTTGCAATTCTTCAACAGGGATTACCAGAAAGCGAGCTATCGACTGCCAAGAAATAATCGGTGCCGAACTGAAAAGCGTTTCGAACACAAGCTTGTAGCACATGAAAAATATGACGTGAGCGTTGAGGGAAGAGAACGGATCGTTCGGGTTCGGTTCTCGGGGAGGCGTCGTGTAGTATTTGTGAATGGCTCGGACAAGCGAGGCTGTTGGATGAAAAAGAGCATGTTCCTGACGTCGCGGTATCGCGTTAAAGGTGCGGCAAAGAACGTATCGAATAAAGTTCTTGAGGCTGATAGAGTGCCGTGATTTTAAAAGAGGAACGTTGAATGCTTTTGTTAACTCTTCTTTGTAGCGCTTGACCTCCCTTTCGTAATATGACATATCTGCGATAAAGTGGAGCTATAAAGTAATCGAGTCAAACGGCAGAAAGGGATTCAATTTTAAAAGCGCACCATGTTAAGTTGGCGCAACGAATGAACACTTTTCTCGAGTCCAGTTATAACACCATCTCCGATCGTAAGCTCATGCAATATTTTCGGAACCAACGAATGGATGATAAGAGGAAGTCTCTGTGAAAAACTACTCGAGTCCTGAGATGCAGCCCAACGCGTCCAAGGAAAGTCAAGACGTTGGAAGGTATCAAGAGTAACTATATGTGCCGCAATAAAGACTTCAAACGCGTCGAAATCGCCAGTATTGTAACCAGAGAGGCTGAGGTCATGCAAGAGAAAGAGTGTATGAAAAAGCGCAAAGTTTGACTGTGAATGATACAAATCGGGGATGTCGACGTATTCATAATAATGAGTCTCCCATAGTAGCCGAATAATAAAGTTCAGGAAGTCGAGGAACGCGATATTTTCAAGCATCCGAGGGAATAGGACACGCATTAAAACAGTTGCATCGATCGCAGCTTTCAGAATTCGGGGTTCTTCAACGTTATGCTGTGGAATCGCATGGTTAGTAGCCCGACCAATGATGATAAACTTAACGTGCTGCATGAGGTTCGGGATTGAAGGACAGTATGAATATTGGTGGACAGGCACGAGGAGGTTCCGCTAACGTTGCCATCGCGAGCAACTTTTCAATTCCAATATTGTTATTAGAACGAAAGAATAACAAGGAAGTCAGATGTGTGGAAACAGAACTGCGTTTTGGTAGGGATACGGGGATGTCGAAGGTACTCTAGCTGAGTTTGAACGTTTGGCGCTGGAGGATCATTGTTCTTCCCAGTTCCCTCAGGTTATCTATCGACATCCGTGAATTCACGACGCCTATCTCGTTCATCATGGAATGTAGGACACGGAGATATTAATTCCACTTATTTCGAAAAAGAAATTGATGGTAAGTTCTCCAAGGAACACCGCCAATCCTTCAGCTGACATTCTTTCACGAATTAGGACAGCTTGTTATACCATATTCGTCCGCATTTGACAAGATCAGGATTTTCATCATCGCAGAGTATATCCGTGTCTTAGAATCCATATGGTATATTTCTTCAAGGAATGTAAAAAAGTTCGGCCTATCTAGACCGGTCTCGCGACATCTCCGCGGATAACTCGTGTCTATTGTTTACCACAAGCTTTCTAACGACGATTTAGTGTCAGTGAGTGATACCCCTAGATCATCCGGGGAAGATAACCCATGCGCAAAGACCGTGCGCAGACCAGCCAAAGCCGCCAGGATTGCAAATCTCGTAACTAGGTCTTGGCAGTAAGCGTACGTTGCCTGGAGAGTCGCATGAGTCACGACCGCAACAGGACTGAAGATTCCCAGTTAGGAGATGAATAAGGCCACCAGTCTTGATACACGAGGCCTTGAGCTGTTTGGTGATCTACATTTGGTTATGAGCTCATGTCTTGATCAAAGTCAATGTCCCCAGTAAGGGATAAAGGCTACAGCAAAAATTTCTCGTCTGGACGTTCTATCTCATTCTGGCGAAGAATAAGTCGACTGGAATAGCTAGGATAAGTAAACGACACTGGTAAGTCTAAATTTGCTCCCGGTGAAAGATGGCCTGACCTTGATTCCGAAGTTCCTATTGGTCTTTCTTCCGGATCCAGATGAAGTTAATCTATTTTCTGGCGCCTTTCATGCGAGTTCAGTACTCAGTTTAAGCTTCTAATATCCCCAAGTGATTGAAGGAACGCTTCAAAAATATTCTCTTCACCAGTTTTGTTGAAAATTTCAAAGTGTTCAGCGTCAGTTTTCCTTTCTCCTTTTCAAGAAAGGTGGGCAACGAGGATGCTTCATTGTTCCTTTTTTGGAATCGCGATGCTTACATGATTCGCCCAAGATGGAATACCGGCTTTATTCAACCCTGCACGGTGCCTTCTCTTCCCCCCGATGGCTGAACAAACAAGGACCTACTTCCCACCTTATTCAACTCCAAATGCGGAATTTTTCTGCAGCGTTGTGGCGTATCAGGATCGCATATCAAACGTGCACTTGAAGTTGTTTACCTTCGGTCGGAGGAACGAGTCGAATTCAATGCTCAAAGTTGGAGCAAAATACCGAGTTTCAACAGTTTAAGGTGTAATTTGAGTACTGTGAACAGCTTCCTCACCACGATGAACCACAGATAGTCAGGCATTGACAATTAAGAAGACTTCCTTTTACAGCGTGCCCCGCATTTCCTAATACGGTATGTACTTCCCGATTGGGAAACCCTCTCAATTGTGGGACCCGATTTGGAAACTCACCTGTTTGTTTGAAAAAGATGAACATTTATAGATCAGGGCGAGCTAACACCTTGTGGACAATTCACGTGGGCAGAGAATACCACTCATTGCGCTGCCACCGCCAAGTATTACGGGGGAAAAGACTTACAGATATCTTTTCTGGTTCTCGATTAGTTATTTCTGGAAAAAGCCTCGATGGGATACACAGTTGAGCGGAGAGAAAGCACAAATCTAGTCAAGAAAGTATGTCATCGTATCCACGGGGTTCCTAGCAGATCTATTTTTGACCCTTAGCGTATTTACTGATAAGGAACATGAAGGTGTTTTTTCCGCATTCGGACGACGCTTCTCAAGCGCTCATTCTTCTTGTTCCACCTTTCTGGACACAATAGTACGCCTATATAAACCGACACTCTTCGTCTCCTCATTTCTTCACCAACTGCAACCTCATCAGCTCTTTTCGAGTCTTCGACCTTCGCAGAAGCTTAAACATCCATACACACTCTCATCACAAATGGATTCCATCTTCACCATCATCACTTCCGTCTTCGAGGCTCGTCCATATGAGGATGAGACTCCTGTTGACCAGGACAAGGCAGTAAATACCAATAACTGTGTCATTGCATGAGTACGGGTGAGTTTCTTCTACTTCCGTCGCATATATACCTCATACTCATCTATTTGTTCATTAAGGTTGCGATAGAGAGTTAGTCTCGCCTGAAACCATTCTACTACACGCACCGCATTATATCATTGGCATAACACATCCGGAATACCCTCATCGGACACTCTAGATTATATTTCATATTCGTTTCTTATCATTATGTACACCACCACATCCACACATTCATTGTTTACCATACTACTTGGCAGTGTAAACCAAAACACCTTCGATGTTCTGTACCCCCCTTTTGATACGAGCTTTTTATGACACGTTGATGGCCGTATGGCTTTTCTCTCTGCTCTAGTGATATACATGGGTAAAGCTTGGTTTTCGGCCACAATGAGTTGCTACAATCTTCTTCGATGCGCATAGTGGGTACAAATATATTCCCACCTTATAAGAACAAGAAGATGATTATTCGGTTGAATATGTGGTGTGATAATAAAACACAAAAGAGACGACCGACTCTGGCTGGTCAGCGCTGTGTTTTGAGAACAAGAGCGTTGCCGCAGGAATAGGTTCTGAGCCACTAATTCTTTGCAAGCGAGTTTGTGAATCTGCATTAATTGCTTCAAAATGTGAAGGAGAGTGTGTGTACCAGGGGTGTTAAAATGAGTACAAGTGCGGCGCAAGCATACCTCCGTGCTGTCGAGTTCCGTGCGGCATAACGCCCCGTTCGGGCAGGATCTTTTTTTATTCTGCTTTTTCTTGCACAGCATCAAATATAAGTAGCTTAGATTCTTTTGTATGTTCGCTATCCGTTTGCCTCACGAACTCATCGAGGTCAAACGTGTATTTACTGTTCTTTAATCCTACGGACTGATTTCAACAGAAGGAACTGTAGGACTCACTCTTTTATCTCGTGGTATTCAATAGCATTGCACTGCCTCCGCGGCAGAGGAAGAGCAATACCGTCTAATTGTTCTTTGTGGCGTTTCACCTTTTCAATTGTGTTTTCCTTATTATATCCCTGAAAGTAGGTCCTAAATTCCATCAATTACAGTATAATAAGGAATATCTACACACTTTTTTTTTCAACATGTACCTTTGATGAACCGATATAAGCTAAGGACAAGGATATCTGTAACGGAAACTGAAATCATTTGTGACCAAATTAGATGGAAATGAATGCAAACGGAGCGCAGTTATGACATGAGAAACAATTGCGAGCACTAAGGCAATGTTACTGGCTCTCGAGAAGTTTCCAGTCGATTCAGATTGGTTCCAGACTTTGTGACCTGTACGGCTGGGTCTTGAACCATTTGTTACTTACGGAAACTGTCAAACTGACTCTCAGTATCACTTCTATTGGGCAACTTGTGTACAGCAATGGCCTTCGTGAACCCCGGCGGAGTTCAAGGAATCCTATATGCAAATGCTTCCTCAGTCTTTCTCATTGATTCAAGGTTGCAACTGAGTAAATATCTCAAAATTAAAAACACGACTTCGCGACTGACGTAGATCAAGACTGGTATGTACGAATTATATAGACATCTTTGCTGATGACACGAACTGAGATGAACTAGCCCCTGTCACAGTGGTGGCTACTGTGATGCTTACACGCTCCATAATCCATCCGGCTATCTGAAGATTGTAAGGATGACATCTGGTGAGTATTTGGCTCACAGTGATATTCTATATCCATAGATTTGAAGGATATAAAGTGTTGCCTTCTTTCTGGAGAAGACATCCGACGAATATATCTCGCGGCCAGACCCAGGTTGTGTAACAGAGACATCTCAGTCCCTTCCAATCTCGGAGGCCTCTAAAACCAAAGGCAGGTAAACTCCCAGCTTTACCAATGTAAAAATACCTTGGATCCATATTTCGTTTTTCGATCAAAGATTGAAATGCAAGCAGGCATGCCAAGAGACGAACCGAACAAGTTGAAGTCATTGGCCGAACCTGGGGGGAGAAAATAGAAGGGAACAAAGAAGCCCTATAGCCTCATTAATTTCAATGATCACCATGCTCCATAACAGATAGCGTGGTGAAACTGGAAAGACACCAGAGACGATCACAGAAGATAGACAGGTTGGTGTCGAGATGGATTTCACGAAGGATTTCATTAGAGTACCAGACCACGCCGGAAAAAGATGAAACATTACGAAAGAGGAAGCAAGTATCCCGAAAGCCGTTCAGCCTCTCGCGGTAAATCGTTCTTGGGGCGCATCTTCACGAAGTACGGCTTAATTTAGTCTTCATTCGGTGCATTGTCATCATCTACCCTTGGGGTTCCACATGGCCGTCGTTGACATGTACAGCCTCCTAACTTCACTGTAGGAACATTCAGATTTTTTTTTTCAAATAACTTCAGTCCATCCATATCTTCAGATGCAGTGATTCCCTTCGTAACAACAAATCAACTCAATTCAATTCACACTCTTGCCATACGTCGATCTATGGAAAATAGGAAAATATTGTCTATAATTAGTCTCTTTGCACCCGCCGTTCACTCCTACGAGGATCAACAGGTGATGCCAAGAAGAACAGCTTGTCAGGTAAACTGGACAATGTAATTCCGTCTAGGTTGTTTGACGAACCTTTGTATATAAATTGCAGAGAGAAGGTTGCTGAACCCCGTTGCAGTAATTCAGGATGCATTTTACCTCTACCATCTTCCTAGCCTTTACGTCGGTGGCGCTTGGAGGCACTGTCTATAAGGGCTCCCCCGGGCAAATTCACGATCGGGTGAGCTCACCTCGCCTCTTTGCGCGTCGGGATGGTGGAGACGTGATCGGTGGATTGCTATCCCTCCTGAGCAAGAAAGCTTCGGGACCGTGCTGCAGTAATGGGGGTAAGTATAATATGTTATCACATGGAATTAATTTGAACGGACCGTTGTGTTCATCCAGGGTGTTGCAATCCCGGTCAGTTTTGTATCCCAAATGGCTGTTGCTTCGCTGGAGACACATTCTGCGATGACTGTGAGTCATTTATCGTCTATTTCGTTTCCGATGCTTCTGACGAGCTATTTCCCTTTCCCTTTTCCAGCCTTTGGTGCCTGTTGTCCTTCAGGGTCAGTATACTCTTTGGTATTATATTAGCTCCGAAACTCACTTTACTCCGCAGAGAATACTGTGTCTTCGACGGCTGCTGTCCAAATGGCGAGATCTGTGTTGGCGGAGGAGGAGTTACTACTTTCCCAAATCCAGGAGACGATGACCCCACCACCACCACCACCAAAAAGAAAACTACAGCTCCGGCCCCGCCGCCGCTTACGACGACGCATGCTGCTACCACGACGAAGCATACTGATACTACGACGAAGCATACTGATAAACCGACGACCTCGCCCACAACCTCGTCTAAGCCCTCGTCTTCTGAATCCGACTTGCCTTCCATTACTCCCCCCTCCTCCCCCTCCATTACTCCTCCGGATTCCACCTTCGCGAGCTCTACCACGAGCTCAGAGGCAAGTGCGACCCTCGGGTGAGTCAGCGCAACCGTTTTCCTTCCCTGCCGACTGATTTTACATCTACATCCTCAGAGCCGCCACTATCAGTACATCCACGGTTCCTATAGCGCCGGTTACAGGCAACGCAGGTGTTCAAGTGCATTCAGGACTTTATGCTGTTGTCTCAGTAATGTTCCTTTTTATTTTCCTTTGATTGGGGGAAGTAGAGCCCTAAGTCCTGAAGAACTTTCATCCGAAATAATTGATACATATTAGCTCTTGCTTTGATGTCTATATATCCAATATATGTGCATGGTCGCTTTCAACAGAAAGAATAAGCACCCGTTTTCTCCCGGGTTATTGAGGCAGGTGCCATTTGCAACACCAAAAGGTGGTGTAAAGTTCATGATAAGAGATCACTGGAAATAATAAGACATCTGAACCGAAAAGCCTTCCAGAGATTGAGGGAAGCTTATACTCAGTGTTATGAATGTCGGTTACCTATGTCTAGAAAAAGGAAATCTAGACAAAGGGAGTGCCTAAGGGATTTTAAAATAAGAGAAAATCTGAACAGCTACGAAGCATGAAAACATCTCATACCGGGAGGTTGGTAGCAAGATATACGAAACGCGGGAATATTGGGTGGAAACGGAAGAGACGTCAGGGGGATGCCAAAATAAGCATCTTTGGGCTAGCTCAGGGATTGCCTGGGAATGCTGTGCAGCGCGTCTTCAAAAATATATACTCAAAATTGACCAATCGAAAGGAAAAATAACCTCTACCTTTGTTCAATTTTGGTAAAATTTTGCCTTGGGCAGTTACTTGAGAAAATCAGGAAATCAAGTTATCGTTTCCACCTCATGTCGGTCCCCACCTATGTTTCAAAATTTGGGTGATGAAAAGACCCCATGTTTTCAGTTTAATCTCTATCCCCGCTGCCCACAGCCCCGATTT
>Ga0157379_10005942_pt1 | contig 10511 bp, 16 predicted proteins | sample S25metaG_FD_121802 | JGI IMG/M metagenome (GOLD analysis project Ga0157379, IMG submission 121802) | Switchgrass rhizosphere microbial communities from Kellogg Biological Station, Michigan, USA - S2-5 metaG | ecosystem: Host-associated > Plants > Roots > Rhizosphere > Soil | place: USA... | reverse complement strand
TCGGAAGTGCAGAAAATGAAATGAAAGACAAAATGAAAACTTCCGGTTATCTAAGGTACCGATATGTCTGGGCGAATACGTATGTATGGGTCCGTGTGGATTGCATTATATGCTCTAACATCTGAGGCATAGTCCACGGCGAGTCTCCAAAGATTTTTCAGATATTCTAACGCCGCTACGAACTGAGAAATCTCTTCGTCACCATCGAAGTTCGGGTGGGCACTGTCGACTTCAAGCTTCTCGTATAACTTTCTTAATTTACGTGGCGTTACACCTCCATATACCATGTCATAGATTCTGTAAGTTTGAAGCTTCGTACTCTGGAAACTAGCAAGGGGGATTGGGCGAACAAACTCCAGACGGTGTGCTGTCGTAGCTCAGGCAGAGGTCGCGACATTGAAGACGATGTGGAATGATGGTGTTATACAGCTGCCTCCTTGTCAACGCAACGGATAATAGGTCTTTAGGAGAGTATATGTTGCTCAGAATTCTTTCAAACAGTTCCGCTGGGAAATTGAAGAGTGGACCACCTGTCGTAGAATTCGACGCCGTAATGTTCACCACAGGAGAGATTTGAACCCGATGAGTGGTATGGTATATCCAGAGTCGTAGAGCGATCTCTAGAAAAAAGTAAAATCTTCAGATGGTCGGTCGTTTGAGAGAAAAAGAGTGGTTATGTTGTTGTCTTCACAGTCCAAGACTCAACTATTCCTCCCTTGACACTGTTTGGCTGATTTTGTATTATGAATCTGCACTGGCTTGTCTTTTGCGAATCTATAGGCATCGAGTATTCTCATAATCTGATATCCTCTGTAGATCGAGACAGATCCTTGTCTCAACGAAGAGGTTCTGATAAAAATAAAGGGAACAAGTGCGAGAAAAAATCACAGTCGAAAGCTCATGGCTCATAAACTTGAGGGAGAAACCCCCGAATACCTCTGAGCTTGAAGGGAGTAGTGTGGAGACTCTGAGTATCTGCTTCCCCAAGAGTTAGGGCCTGGCAATAGCCAATTCTCGATTGACTCCGCAGGAAATATTGGCATCTCAATCCACTACAGGATGGCCATTTATCTCCAAACACGAGGATGTATACATCTGTTTCTCAATGCGAAAGCTATTCTTCTTCAGGAATACAAGTTGCTTAGAAGGGGGAACAACAAGTTGCGGAATTTGACTCAGCAGGCATCTCAATCCATTGCAGGCTGGTTGCTTATCTCCAAAACAAGAGAAATGTACACACCTGTTCCTCAATGCGAAGGTTCTTCTTCTTCTTCAGGAATACAGGAAAGTCCAAGTTGCTTAAGAAGGGAGAACAACAAGTTGCGGAATTTGATGCCGAGTCGATGTCACCACGGTCCCCCAGTGTAGAGGTCTAAGCGAGCCGGAAGAAGGGTCACATGCCGAGAGCTGAACGCTCTCCACGAGGTAGGAAGAGTCCAAATTCCGCGCACAATGGGCATAGGAGCCACGGCTAGAACAGGCGGCAAGGGGCCCACCAATCTAACCAATCATAATGGTCCGCGAAATTGTTCATCTAGATCACCTTGACTTGGATGAAAAATCGGAGCTTCGCCCATAACCCACAGCTGTGATCCCTTTGAAATATAAAGAGCAATCAGTGAACTCTACTGGACGTATGTTGTCTCCTCCTATTATCTCGTATATTCATCCCCATGGCTCTAGGCGGACAAGACGCATCCTCTTCACGGAGTGACGACTCCACACTTTATGATTCTGAACCGGAGAAGCCCAAACCCCTTAGCGAAACAGAGCGCGAATTTTTCGAGAAATTCTGTCGGGCAGTGCGATTGTTCAGGGCGCGGCTTGCAGGACGACCACAGATTGAAATTGTCGGACAGAAGTTGGTTATCAAAAATCGGGAGGAGTGCGCGATAGTGCATGGTCTGAGATATAAACTCAGAGAAGTGAACCACTGGTCGATATGGTCGAGGGGATATAAGATACGCCCCATCAGAATACCTGACAATATGGATACGGATTTGGGTGAGTATATTGGCATCTCAAGTTACATGAGAGGTTGATAGAGCAAATACCCCATAGGGCCAGTTTTCTCGAAAGAAGTGGTATACTTCTTCGAGCTGTGTTACGCGGAAATCCCCTTCAAACCGTACATCGAAATCGTCGAACCGATCAGCAGCCTTGTTGGATGGACGATTACAAACGACGAAGACAAACTCTGGGAAGCGCGTCAGTTTAATCTTCGGATTTTGGACGTTGTACGCAGTGTCGTTCTTGGAGAAGACGTTCCGCCTCTTCGAACTATCTCTGCGAAGAAATCTACACTATCTTTGTCACAACCTCTACGAAAGCTCAGGTGGACTCCTAGTTCCTGGAGTATGAAATCGTCACTATCCAAATCAGCGAAACGGAATGCAGTGGCAGAGGCACACCTGTCAGTCTGGAGCATAAAGTGTGCCGGTCTACCAGCTGCTGCTGCATAGGTTGGATGTCGTTGTAATATCATTTGTAGGACCACCCTTTGTTTCCTTTTGTACGAGTACCCAACTGATGTAGTATTAATGTGATGTATAGATGTAGTTGATTTGCAGAGCATTTCAACAGCAGGGGCCGGTCTTAGGGGTTGGCCCCTGGTTCTATTTCAAATCAGCACAATATTTGTCTAGTCACCAAACTCGCCATGAGGGGATCTAAGATAAAGGACAAGCGTTCCAAAACAAGTGGTTAGAACAGGGTATCTCATATAAATTCATTGGTAACAATTCCGTTGGAGAGAAGTCTTATTTTGACAACGTGCAGAGCAGACATCGATAACGATACAAAGTCAGACCCGAAGGCGAAAGATAAAATACATATCATGAATCTTCGTTCCTAGCAAACACTGAGGAAACAGGAGGAAAGCCAAGCGTATTCCCCTTTTGAACAACAAGGCACGAGCGAGAATGTAGAAGGTACCCTTGGACGTATCCCTGGTAACAGACATAAGACACAATTAAATCTTCATGAAGGCCATCACATACCTGGTCAATCAGGCTCGCACAAAGTGCTTCCATATCCACAAGATCCCACCGAGAGATATCCATATCGCCCATGGTGGAATAACGATAAGAATACTGCACAGCTACCAGGAGGTGGGCAAGCTGAATGGTCGGGGGTTGCGCTGGATTTTCAGGCGGCCATAAGCTTCTCGCTATCAATATTCTAAGGATACAAGAACGTCAGTAAAAGACGGAGTGTCGAATGCTCCTGACTTACGCTCTGCGGAAAAGGCTACGGAGTACCAAAACTTCTCCCTTCGACCGCAGAATGAGATAGATGTATCGCCCCCGGAACCATTCCATATGCGTATCTAGATGGTAACGGAAAGCTGACCGATCCCCAGTTTTAATGGCTTGTATCAGAGGTTGAAATTGCGCCGTAAGACCGAACGCAGCGAGGAGAACAGGCCCCGGAAAGGTGCCAAGGAGGATTGATACGGTTACGAGGTTGATGAATATCAGCCTAAGATCAAAACGTTAGGTCTATTCGAAGATGAGTTTGGACAGAGGCTACCGTTTATTGTTGTAGCTCTCATTCGTACATAGCTCAAAGGCGAGCTTGAGATGGTCATAAGCCTATACATGTAAGGTCAATGAAGTCATAAAATAACTGGCTAAATCACATACAGGACGTAACTCTTCCTTGATCAGAAAAACTGAACCGGCATAATAGTGGAAAGTCACTTGTTCCGCTCGACAGAAGAGATGTAGGCTATCCATTTGAGGAGTTAAATAGGTAAGGATAGGTTCAGCGGATGCTAAAGTGTCCCGAAGCTGTAATGACCATGAGAAAAAGATCACGAGAAAACGCTCGTTTCACTTACCCCAAATGAACTGCGAAGGAGAAGATTCGCAAGCCAGAAAGTGATATCTCGTGGTCGTGGAGCAATAGTATGCAGTGCATCTGAAGGCCTAAAAATGTCAAGAAACACGTAAGAAATTTAGGTTGAACATACTTTGTATCTGATGCAGCGGTCTTCAGAGGACCATTGGTAGCCATTGTGATCGCAGCGACAAATCGATCTCTGCTGTTGTCTTCTCGAGCTTCATCGGCCTAATAAATTATAAGCAGATTGAATTCAAGGTATACATTATACCAACCTCAGTAGCTTCCTCCAATAATCGTAGCGATAGTTCCTGCACGCATTGGTTGAACCATCCAGAGTCGGGGAGTGCGAACATCTTAGAAGCTGATCTACGAAGAAATACTAAGTAACAGATCTCGGTGTGCTTCGAAAAAGCGTACTCGTAGATTTTGGACATTCGTAACGACTTCAGCAAGGATAGTTGGCTGTCATCGTCCACTAATGCAACGTCACGAATATACCCCAGAACAGTCCCCATCAAGTCAGCCAGTCGCGATTGATCTTCTTGAGGTAATGACTGTATAACAACAGAGCGTATATTGACATTATCCTAGGCATAAAAAGTAGCCGGGCTTGCGCTTTGTCTGTAAGTCCATTACTTCCAAACAATCGAGCATACCGGTACTAGTTCCTGCGTTATTTGTTGGATTATGGGGTCTTCAAGATCGGGAAGTAATAGCACAGAAAATCTACGTCCTTGTCGAACTTTATATACAGCAGCAGCCTCGGAGAGATATTGAATAGTGGTCTCCATTATTCGATGGCAATAAGATACCGCGAAAGTGGCGCGTACATATACGCCCGTATGAAATAACATTGACAAATACAGCGATTTAAACCTGCACCGCCACTGACGACTTGTTACAGTGACATCGGAGTCTGGAGTGTTCATTCATCGCAGTTCTTGCTCCGAAACCTATCTTATTCCAATTCTAGTGGATAACCCAATATCTTTACTTGCTGGGAACACATTGCACGGCGTCCTGCGCAGTTTGATCATACTAGCCATTCGCACAGTTTTGGCTCGAGATTTGGCTCCACGCCAGCAACGACGACGGGACGACTGATAATTTAATATTCAAATGACTGGGTTCTCAGCCTTACCTATGGGGAACGACGAGGAGGCTCTGCAGCGGATGCAGTGGTCTGGGGAATCGAAGATTTTAGGACCCCATTGGTTGAGGATGCCAACTTTGACAGTTGGGATGCTAGGTTTACAGATAATCTGGTCGGTAGAGATGAGCTATGGTATGTTTTCCATGTCTATAGCTTTTCATTTAGTTATATCTGTGACACATTAGCCTCGCCGTATTTAATTTCGTTGGGATTATCGAAAAGCTTCATGTCTGTCGTATTTTTGGCTGGCCCATTATCAGGGTTGATTGTCCAGCCCCTTATCGGTATGTCAGAGTATGGCGGCTCGTTATGTCTGCTGAAATTGTTTACAGGTAGTCTCTCCGACCGTGCGCATTCTCGTTTCGGACGGCGGCGACCTTATATCCTCTTCGGAATCGTTACCAGTTTTGCTGCAATGTACCTTTTCGGCTTTACACAGACTTTCGCCAACATTTTTACCACGTCTGGTACATCCTCAGTGAGAATTATCCATTCTCCCTTACCATTCATAGCCATTCAATGATGTGTGTAGAACAATGCTCTCACAGCTGCTCTCGCCATTTTATCGATATACTTGATCGACTTCTCGATTAATGCAGGTAGGCTTCTTTATTTACTATCTCATCCTTCATTCTAATGCACGGAAACAGTACAAGCCATGGATCGAGCATTATTAGTCGATATACTACCGGTGTCGGAGCAAGAGAGGGGGAATGCTTGGGCCGGCCGAATGTTTGGTATTGGCAGCGTTGTTGGTTTTTTTGTGCAAGTTCATTTATACATTTTCGGAAATGATTCACTGACATGCAAGTGTTTTTAGCGGAAATGTTGACCTGACAGGAACTCTCCCTTTTCTTGGAAACAGCCAAATACAAATTCTTTGCGTCATCAGTTCGGTACTTCTGATTGCCACCCACTTTATTACAATTTTCAATGTGAAAGAACGGGTCCTAAGAAAATCAAGCGATAGGTAATACGGTTATTAGTACGCGCGAGAAAATTCTAACCAGAATAACTATCCAGCGAACAAAAGAAATTGAGTATAGTTGGCCTGATAAAAGACATTTGGTCAAGCTTTTTTATGTTGCCAAATAATATCAAGCAGATCGTGCGTATCTATTTTCATAGCTCCAGAATATTAATTAAATTAAAGGCAGTGCCTTATCCAACTCTTGTAAGTCGGAACATAGTTTGGAGATGTCTATGAAACTTATTATACCATAGTGCATGGATTGGTTGGTTCCCAGTGTTATTTTGGACCAGTCTCTATGTAGGAGGCATACATAAAAGGTTGTAACAGTCCTATTTCCCCTATTTTATTATACGCAGCTAATTTAAAAGCAGAAATTCTCCCATTCCTGACACTGATGCGGCCGTGGCTGCTCTTGAAGCCGAAGCGACACGCCTTGGTTCCCGTGCACTCCTGTATAACGCCATTGCAAGTCTTACCGTCAGTATTATTGGTCCTTTCTTTGTTTCAGGGAGCAATGGAACAGAACGCGATAATGGAACTTTTAGTGGTGGAGTTGACTGGAAAGCAAAAATTGGCGAGCTCTGGGCAAGACGAAAAACGGTCGATTTAACTGTCCTATGGGCTATTTCTCATGGGCTATTCGCTACGTGCATGCTCAGTACATTGTAAGTTCTCTATTTTCGTCCGTAAGGTTTACATATTGTGACTTGATTTGTAGTTTTATTCATTCGGTTGGAGGCGCTACGCTGATACTTTCCATTGCTGGTTTCTGTTGGGCTATCACTCAATGGGCTCCCTTCGCCTTGGCAAGTTTATTTAACTTTCTGATACGCGCTCTATCTTATCACTTGCATCTAGATCGCAGAGCAAATCCATTCATCATCAGAAGCGCATCATTATACCCTCAGCGACAGAGACGACGTTAGCGATATCGAAGAAGCTATTCCCCTCCGCGATCACCGAACTAATCGACCTTCTGGCGAGGAACCATTAGGCAATGAAACGGAAGACGAACGACAAAATGTTGTATTCGAATACAAAGAGGATGAAATTGCCCCGCATCACGCGAACGGTAATGGTAATGGTGCACCTGCAAGTGCCAAACATGTGCATTTCGCCGGGATCGATACAGATTCCGATGGTCGGTCTAGCAAAGAAATAGAGCCCCCTTCCGCCACACAACTGGGAATGAATGTTGCTGCGCAGCAAAGTCGAGGGGAAATAAACTTCGATCAAACAGACGAGGAAATTGGAGTAGATACCCGGAGCATGAAAGGTAGAAGCATCGAAGATATGGCCGGTATCATCCTTGTGAGTTGTCATTTACTCTCGTAATTTTGTGGGAAGTGCTGCTTCCGCGTGGGGGCACAAACAAGCGCTTTTTACTACAAAGTGTCAGTTGCCCCACACGTCGAAGCCTTCTTTTGCTGCCGGGTTCCTCGATGTTCTCCGATGGCTCATGATCTCTTTGGGGTGGTTTTACAGGGTATACACAATGTGTTCATCGTTATACCACAATTTATTATAACCGGGCTCTCTTCAATCATTTTCGCCATTTTGGATCCCGACACATCTATCTTAGACTCACCCGGACGCCATCCTGCTCATCCTGGCGCAGTTCCTGGAGTCTCTGTTGGTTCTACTACGGGAGACAGTAGCATTTCCAATGGAACCAGCTCCCTTCGGCCTCGCGCCGAAGGGGAGGTAGCCACGAGGAGTGCGGACTCTGTGGCGGTGATATTTCGGTTTGTACCTCTGTCATTCAAGGTTGGATGGACTAGGGAAAGCTTATTTGTATTTTTATTTGACACCTAGGCTTGGTGGGGTCAGTGCAGCTGTTGCTTGCGTTCTAGCTATTCGGCTTGCAAGACAGCTTAGGCGGGCACGACGATGACTCTTCCTTCTAGAATAGTTGCTAATATGCTTGATATTTCCTTCCCTGCTATTCGCAAATCATGGACGAGTTCAAAAATGAATTTAGACTGTCGTGACTGTATATTCTTTCGTACATTATACCGGAATATAATATGTAATTATTGTTCGCGATATTGGGGGAACGGCACCTAGAAAACAGTTCCGTCTGACTCTATCTCGATCGGGGGACCACCTGTCCCTGGTCGTTTCTCCTTAGCGATTTCTCTTCCCCCCTTCCACGTCGCACTTTCTAACACCTGGGCAAGATTCAATTGCGGGAGATTAAGTTCTCTGCGAATCTTATCTGCAATACGGTCGCTATTGCAAGACGTAAGAAAGCGAGGGGAAGGTACATAGAAAGCCGCATGCTCACAGCTCAATAACTGTCATAGCCCTCCACTCGATAATGGCCGGGTGCGAGGGGGGAAGTCGAGGGATGTGGAGGGATGAGTCGGCGAAGACAGAAGGATCCAAGGAGCCGGGCCGAAGAGAGAGCACTCCAAAATCAACAAACAGGCCGCCATTACGATACTCGGGAAGCCCCGTGAGATCTTCAACCCCTTCCACTTTCCATTTGAGAATTTTCTCGATTGGTTCAATCAAGCTATAGGCAAGCCACTGCGTGAGTTTGTGAAAGGGAACCAAGTGATCGGACCCAGGGTCGATTGGGTTTTGGTTTGACGCTTTCAATGATGAGCAAGGCCATACGTCACCCAAAGAAATTCCTGCGAGTTCCGTGCGAGATTTGGGCCAAATAGGAGCAAGTCCATCCATCAATACAGACCAGAGAACAGAGACATGAATGCGTTTCTTAAATTCAGAACCTTCAACTTGTAAGGATTGTGAATTGAGAAAGTCTATAATTATCGTGATGAATAAATGGTTATAAGAGTGTAAGCCAAGAAACTCAACACGTACCCAGCATATTTCCAGGACGTCCTTCGGGGCCGAAAAATTCTGTGCTAGACCTTAAAGCCTTAGATAAATTGGCTAGAAGGCTGGCGCGTCCTTCAATTCCAGTCATCGGGTTGGATTCACTGACTTGCAGCGCGGTAGCCACGCCTTCTGAGGACAGTCTAGAGAGCCCTTCGGCTATTAAGAGAGGGGGGAATTGTTATATTCCTAATTGTCGAGATAAGTGGATGAATACCTACCATCGACGCGGAATGGCTGTTCGGGTTTGGAGGAGAATGTGCCTGCTTTGAACATGTCGAGGCTAGCAATTGCCAGCCCTTCGGATCTAGAGTAGACGTCTCCGGTGTCCCTTTCACTGTAGTGCCAGACATTCCCAGCTCCGGCATCTAAAAGCACTGATACGAGGAAAAGGTCCACCAGTCGCTTGCACACTTCGAGCCCTGAATCACTCTGAGACCACTGAGTAATTAACGATTCCATTCGTGCACGTCCAATATCGAAATGCCGCCATCGGCCATGAGGAGGGATCTATAATGTTATCAGACACAGAAGGGCAACTAAACAATGTGACGAAGAAGTGTTGAACTTACAGACTGGAGATCCGAACCATAGTCTCTCTAGAGGAACCATAAATTAGCTTCCAACACTATCTAATTTAAAAAGAACTTACTTGAATGATCTTCAAGCAATATTCGGTGACGTCTTTCTCATTATCAGCATTATACTCGAAGTATTCCAAACCACCGCGCTGGGCCAACTCATGAACACGACTGCATCGTTCGCGAATGGATGGTAAAGTTCTGAGATAGACAGCATTTATGACCGGGTCCCTGCTAACTGCGATATTCATGGCAGGCGAACAGTAGGTGACGTCTTGAAAACAAGATGCGGAGACTGAATTATATATTCTATCATTATCTGCCCTTGAGGGCTATCGCAAGCGCCAAATTGCATCAAGAACTAGATATACAAACGGAAGCAGATATACAGGCAGTGGGTCGGTTAATTATTTACAGAGAATAATAGGAAGTAAAAGAGGCTCAGGGTATAGCTGAGATATGGACTAGTATGTGCGTCGAACAACATAGCCTTCAGGTGTAGGGCCTCCTCGTCTTGCTTGGACATTTTGCGCTTGCATAACGCAACTGGGACAGAGTCCTTGAGAATTATTGGATATATTCATGCCAGCAGGTTGGCGGCTGCAAGACAGAGTGAACAATATCAGGATGCAGAATCAAATACAAGAGCGGATATTCATACAGCGCACTGCAGCCACAACGTCCCCCACAGGCATGGTAGCTGGAAAGACGGCAAGTCCTTGAGCGGCAGTCCACCTATGTAATTGATTCAGTCATGAGAGCAACAATTAATAGGCGAGAGTCGTCATACATCAGTGAATGTTCCTAGAGGCAGATCGTGACCACAGGCATAACCGCGAGCATCGACAAAGCGTCTGCACATTCTAGCAGTGACAAGGGAGTTAACTTCACAAAATAGAGGACAGCACGAGTAAGTGTAAGTCCTAACGTTCTTGAGGACGAATTGGAGGTAGAAGAAGAAGAGGAGGAAGCAGGAGGGAACGGGTATGATACAACAGAAGAACAGAGGAAGGGGGATTTTAAAGAAAACATCCCTCCCAGAAAGTGTCGCGTGAGACAGAGACCATGGACACGCTGCATCGGAGACTCGGACGGACCAGCAAAACGCCTG
>Ga0157379_10005939_pt1 | contig 10514 bp, 10 predicted proteins | sample S25metaG_FD_121802 | JGI IMG/M metagenome (GOLD analysis project Ga0157379, IMG submission 121802) | Switchgrass rhizosphere microbial communities from Kellogg Biological Station, Michigan, USA - S2-5 metaG | ecosystem: Host-associated > Plants > Roots > Rhizosphere > Soil | place: USA... | reverse complement strand
GGCGCCCTCGTTGTTGACCTCCATGACGATCGTGCGCGTCTTGCCCTTGGAGGTGACGGTCACGTTCGCGGGGTACTGATCGCTGCCCGAGTAGTTCTGGTGGTACGCGGACAGGAAGAACTGGCTCACGGTCCAGGGGTCGCTGGCCTCCGCTGAATCGAAGTAGAACCAGCCGGCGAAGCCCAGGATGTTCGAGTTGTTCGAGCCGAACTGGTCGTAGCCCAGCCAGGTCGACGCCTGGGCGCCGCTGGTCAGCTTCGTGAGGTAGCGGTTGCCCGTTGCCTTCCAGTTGCCCAGCGAGTACCGGTCCTTGTAGGCCGGCCCGTACAGGCCCTTCGTCTTCGAGTAGACCTCGCCCGGGGTCTGCATCGCGGGGCCCAGGTGCGGCGTAGAGTTGATCATCCCGAACGACCACACGTTCGTGAAATTCCACTGGGTGATCTGGTTCCACGCGCCGATCTCGGGCAGCGCGGAGCCGCGCATCGTCCAGGCGCACGTGGCCAGCGGGTGCCAGGGCGGCCCCTCGTAGAAGCCGGCGCGGCGGAGCATCGAGTCGATCAGCCAGCAGGCGGAGATGGTGCCGGCCTCGCTCGCCTCGCCGCCGTTCGTGAACGCGCTGTCGTACAGCACCTCGCGCCGGTAGGAGTCGGCCGCCCATCGGTGCAGCGTCTGGCCGCTCTCGAGCTGCCCGCCGCCGTCCAGGCAGACCATCGTGACCGTGCCGCTCGCGCGCGTCGGGACCGCGCTGTCGACCCAGCCCGTGAATTGGTCGATGTTCCAGACGCCCAGCGGGGAGCGCACCACCACCTGGAGGTACATCGGCGTATTCACCGCGCCGCCGGTCCCGTACGTGCCGAAGCCGCCGTACGGGCTGAAGATCTTCCACAGCGGCGTGAGGTTGCCGGCGCCGTCGTCGTAGTTGCCGGACAGCTTGATCGTGATCTTCGCGGTCGAGTAGCCCTCGGTGGTCTCGAGCTCGTCCGGCACCACGCCGGAAAGCGTGCGGTCGATGTCCCACTCGTCCACGTAGGCGGAGAGGTCGCTCAGCACGTCGGTGTACAGGCCGTTGCGGGCCCAGTCGACCATCAGCTTCACCCCGAGGTACCGCTTTTGGTGCGGCGCCAGGGCGGCGGCGAGGTTCGCGTCTCCGGCGAGCTGCACTAGATCTCCTTCAGGGTGATGCCGGTATCGGTGTACGCGCCGACGCCGTGGCGGCTGCCCTCGATCCCCTCGCTCAGCATCACCTGGGGCACGCCGGCTCCCAGGTGCCAGGTGGTCGGCGTGGCGCTGCCGCTCTCGAGCTGCCAGGCCAGCGTCACGTACGTGCCCGAGGTGGCCGCGCGGAGCTGGACGGCGACCGCGACGATCGTGCCGTTCGTCGGCACGGTGTAGGTCACGTACAGCCGGTTCGGGGTGGTGGCAACGGTGTTCGTGCCGGTGATGGGCGCCTGGGCCACCAACGACGCGTTGTAGGGGACGATCTCCAGCGTGGGCGTCGAACCGCTCTGCTTGTAGGCGCTGAAGCACAGCGTCTCGCCGGGCACCACCGGGATGACGGCAGTATCCGAGATCGTCCGGTTGGCGTTGTTCGCGAAGTAGCTCAGCGCCTTCGAGGGGCCGGGCACGAGCTCGCCGCCGGGGACCGTGCCGGGCAGCAGCGGCGTCGTCGTGGCCACGCCGGCATAGGTGTCGCCCGCGCCCGGCGCCGTCCAGTCGACGCTGTTCGCGTTCAGGGTCAGCGGCGCGGAGGCGGTCGAGCTGATCCGCGCGCGGAGCAGGTTCTTCCGGCTGGACTCCCGCAGGTAGAGCGGGCCGGCGATCGCCTCCGTGTACAGCATCTCGATCCAGGAGAGCGCCCGCGGCGTCAGCCCGTCGGTGTCGATCTCGAACTCCCGGCGCCGGCTGAACACGTCCTTCGTTCGGCGGCCGGACAGCGGCACGTGCACGGCCCCGTACTCGACAAGATCGGCTTTGTACCCGGTCGTCGGCACGTCGATGCGCATCAGCCGACCCATCGGACCCAGGAGCAGCGTCTCCACGTCAGCGCCTCCGTGCGTTCGTCTGGTCGACCTGCTTGATCTTCGAGCTCTCCTCTTCCGCGGAGACTACGACGCTCAGCTTCTCGATCGCGGCAGCGAGGTCTTCGGGGAGTCGCTGGCCGTTGCGGAGCAGCGTGTCGGCCACCTTCGTGAGCGCGGCGAGCTGGGCCTCCGCCGTCGACTGGGGACCGCGGGAGAGGTCCGGCACGCTGCCCGCGCCCGGGGTGCCCAGGTTCGGCACGTCGATCGTCGGCGTGATGCTCAGCGCGCCCTGCACGGCTCCGGCGATCGCGGCCGCCTGGTCGATGACCTGCCCGCCCGCGGCCCGGAGACCGTCGGCGAGCCCTTCCATCAGCGCCATGCCGGAGTACAGCGTCCAGCCGCGGCCGGAAAACGGACCCTCCTTCGCGGGCGAGAACGGCAGCAGCCGGCGAGCCTTCGAGAGGATGTCCGAGATCACGCCGCCGATGGCGCCCGCCGCCGCCTTGATGCCGTTGATGAAGCCCTGGATGATGTTGCGCCCGGCCGTGTACAGGAAGTTGCCCAGGTCCCCGAGCGCGGACAGCGCCCGGCCCGGGAGGTCGCGGAAGAACTGGATCACGTTCGAGACGCCCTGGCTCACCGCGTCGCGCGCGTTGTTCCAGGCGTTCACGAAGAACTGGCGGATCTGCCCGAGCAGGTTCGACACCGCGGAGATGGCGCGGCCGGGCAGGTCCCGGAAGAACTGGATCACGTTCACGACGCCCTGGGCGACGGCCGTCTTCGCAGAGTCCCAGGTCGAGTGCCACCAGGCGGAGAAGCTGGAGAGCAGCGACGACACGGCGTCGATCGCCCGACCGGGCAGCTCGCGGAAGAAGGTGATGATGTTCTCGACGCCCGTGATCACGGCATTCTTCGCGAAGTTGAACGCGTCGGTCGCCCACTGCCACAGCTGCTGTCCGAAGGTGATGATCACCGCGATGACCTGGAACGGCAGCGCGATGAACTCCGCGATCACCCACTCGATCCCCTGAACGACGGCGTTCAGCATGGCCTGGCCAGCCTGGAGCAGCCAGTTGCCGACGATGCCGGGGAGCGTGCTCAGCCACTCGCCGATCCGGCCCGGCAGCCCGGCCAGGAAGTCCACGCCGGCCTGGAACCACCCGACGATCTTCTGACCGATTCCGGAAAAGAAGGAACCAATCGAGCTCGCAATTCCGGAAAAGAACGAAACAATGTGATCCCAAATGGAGGACACATTTGTGTCGAAATCGGTGAAGAAGTTAACGACCCCGGTCACGACTTTCTGGACGATCCCCAGGAAGGAGACCAGCGCGGGCACGACCTGGTTGAGGATGGTCACCGCGAACTCTAGCGTCGGCTTCTCGATCAGCAGCCACAGGCGGATCAGGCCGGGCAGGATCGTAGCGACCAGCTGGACCAGCGGCGGAATCAGCGGCAGCACGGCCTGGACTAGCTGGAGGAACACGGGTGCCAGCTGGGTGATCGCGCCCAGCAGCTGGGGCAGGATCGGGAGCAGCGCGTCGAGCGCCTGCACCAGCACGCCAGCCAGTTGATCAAGAACCGGGGCCAGCGCGGCGCCCAGGTCGGCGAATGCCTGGGCGATCTTCGGGAGGATCGGGGCGAGCCCGGCGGCGAAGCCCTGGATCAGCTTCGTGAGCGGCGGGGCGAGCGTCTGGATCGCGACCCCGAGCACGCCGCCGATCAGGCCCGCCACCTGGCCGACCAGGGGCAGGATCGCCTGGAGCGCGGGCGCCAGGGCGACGAACGCCTTACCGATCCCGTCGGCGAACGTCTGGATCCCGGGCATGGCAGCCTGGAGCCCCGTCGCGATCGCGCTGATCACGGTGGCCAGCGGGCCCTGGAGAGTGGCGGCGAGCCGGCCGAAGAGCTCGACGATCGGGCCGATCAGCTGGCCGATCGCGCGGAACACCTGGGCAAGCCCGTCGATCGCCGGCTTCACCAGCCCGAGCTGGGAGAGCCGATTGAACGCGTCGCCCAGGGAGCCCAAGATCGAGCCGAGCGCGGCCCCGAGCTCCTTCAGCTGGGGCGCGACGGCGGAGGCGAGGTTCAGGAAGCCCTGGACGAAGGCGTTGATCCCAGGCTGCATCCCCTGGATGAAGCGGGCCGTCTGGCTGAACAGGTCACGAATCTTCGCCAGGTTCTCGCCCTGGGTGATCATGTTCGTCAGCTGGGTGACTGTGCCACCGAGCGCGGTCGCCATGCCCTGAAGCCCTGGCTGCACGGCCGCGAAAAGCGCAGGTAGCTTCGCCACTGCGGGCGCGAGTGCGCTCTCGAAGCTGGCCGATACCTTGCTCTTCAGGGCGTCTATATCGTCGCTCAGCGGCTTGAATGCCCGCTTGATCCCGTCCATCCCGAGGGCGATCGCCCCGAGTGCTGCCCCGCCGACGGCAGCCAGCGCCGGCAGCGCGATGAGCAGCCCGCCGATCACCCCGAGCAGCGGCGCCAGGGCGGCCGGCATCAGCACGGCCTTCGAGGTCAGGGTCTCGAAGACGCCCGACCCGAGCGAACCGAAGGCGGACAGCTGGCCCTGACCGGCCTTGAGGATGCCACCCAGGACGCCGTCAAGGACGCGCCCGAGCCCACTCGCGTCGTTGCCCATCCCCTTGAGCTTCGAGCCGGTCCGGCTGCTCTCGTCCCCGGCGTCCTTATTCCGTCGTCCGAAGATGTTGAGCTTTGAAACAACCGTGTCGATCGTGGTCGACGACCCGAGCAGGGACCGGATCCACCCGCGGTTCTGGGACTCGCTCTCGCGCTGCTGGGCGGTCAGCGAGCCGTGGGCGCGGGCGAGGTTCAGGTTCGCCGTCGTCACCTTGTCCGTGGCGACGGCCGCCTCCGCCCGCGCCCGGGTGAGCGCACGCTCCGCGGCGTCGATCTCCTTCGCCGTGGTGCCCTCGGTCTTCCGGAGTCGTTCGAGCTCCTTCTCCGCCGTGGAGACCTTCTCGACCGCGGCGCGCTGAGCGTCCTCGACCTGGATGAGCTCGAGCTCCGCCTTCCGTAGGTCCTGGGTCATCTTGACCAGCGGATCACTGTCGATCTTCACGCCCTTGAGCGCTTCGTTGATGTCCCGGTTGATGGACCGCTTCAGGTCGTCGGCGAGCGCATCGATTCGGACTGACGCCTCGCCGATCAGCACCTCAACCGCCCTCCATCAGCCTGCCGCCCAGGCCCTGCTGCTCAGGCGTCGCGCCCCAGGTCTCGCGCGCGGCCGCCGGGTCGATCCTCGCCTCGATGACCGCGAGCTCGCCCTCGAGCTTCTTCACGTCGTCGACCGGGGTCTCCAGGATGATGACGTACAGGGCGTCCAGGTAGTCGCTCAGCGGTGTCCACGGACCCAGGCCCGCCAGCGCCAGGCGCCCGCTCGTGTACCGGTTTCGGTAAGTGGCTTGCGCAACCGCGTGGAGCGCGGCTACGCGGACGTAGGGCGGCCGGCGCCCTCCGCCATCAGGTCCTTCATGATCTCCACGACGGTCTGGATCTGGACGCGCGCGTCGGGGTCGACGAACAGCAGGTGGTACAGCCGCCGCCGGGAGCTGCCCGCCTCGAAGGCCGTGAACTGCTTGCTTTCACTGACCGGGTACAGCTGCCCGTCCGGCCCGTAGAACCGCTTCTCGCCCGGCTCCTCGCCGTCGGCGACCGACGCGGGGTCGATCTCGCGGTACTCCCAGGTGGCCGACACGCCGTCGGAGTTGTCGATCATGCGCGGGAGGATGCTCATCAGCGCCTCCACGACCTCCGGCCCGCTGCCCTGGGTGGCCATGGTGAAGCGGGCGAAGTCGCCCGAGCTCGGGTCCGGCCGGCCGATGAACTCGTGCGTCACGAGCTCGCGGCGGCCGTTCTCCCGCTCGTGCTCGACGTTCAGTGAGAACGGGATCTCGGGGATCTCGCGGACCTGCTCGGGGCCGTACGTCTTGCGCATGGGGTTGATCCTTTCGGCGAAAAGCTGGAGCTTGACGAGTGCGTAGTCCGCGAAGGCGAAGGCGACACGGGCGGCCGCGTAGCCGGCAGTCGCGGAGTAGAGCAGGCGGTCCGCGTCGTTCATCGGCCGGCCTCGAGCAGCGAGTCCCGGACGAAGTTATTCGCCCGGGTGCCCGGGTGGTGGACCTCTTTGGCGAAGACGACCCGACCGCCGGTCACGAACCGGAGGTGGGCGTTCGGCCGGTTCGGGATCGCGCGGATGACATGCGCGTGCGTGCCGAACAGGATGTAGCCCAGGTAGTCCGTCTCGCCGGCCCGGCCGATGATCACGTCGATGTATGGGCGGAAGGGCCCGAGCCGGCCGTCCCGCTTGCGCGAGGTGGCGACCAGGCGGCCGGTCCGCCGCGGGGCGTGCCGCTGCTGATACTGCTGCACGTTGCCGGCGCGGCGCCGCTGGTCGCGCCGGATCGGCTCGTTCGGGTCGTTGACCCAGCGCTCGAACTTCGCCAGGTCGACGCCGCCGCTCGTACGCGTGATGATCAGCCGGGCCATGGCTACGGCACCACGATCGGGGACAACGCCATGATCGAGAAGGTGACGTTCGTTTCTACCGCCCAGTAGCCACCGGTCGGCCCCAGCGGCGTCACGTCCCCCGCCATGATGTTGACCTCCTTCGGGTGCCAGTCCGGCGGCGAGCTCGCGAGATTCGCCATGGCCTGGCTCATGATCCCCATGTCCGCGAGCTGCTGCATCCCCGCGGCGCCGATCGTCTCGCTGTCCGGCGGGTTGAGGGTGCCGCACGCGCCGATGCAGCGCACCAGCTGGATGCCGTAGACCACCTGGCGCGAGGTCGTCGCGCTGTACGGCGAGCCAGCGCGAGGAGCCGCGGAGGCAGTCCCCTGGCCGCCGCGGGCGTCGCCGATGCCAGCACAGCCGACGGCGAGCTGTTCGCAGTCCCAAGCGTCCAGCGCCAGCTGGCCGGGCACGATGCGCTGGAGGTCCGGGAGCGCGACGTTGTTCGCCGCGAAGAACGTCCGCAGGTAGTCCAGGATGTGGGTCGGCCAGGGCGTCAGGTCGAGTCCCGTCTTCGGCAGGTCGACGGACCTCACTTCCGCACCTGCCCCGCGGCCGCGTCCGCTTCGGCCTTCGTCACCCGGCGGCGACGTGCGGGAGCCCGGCGCTTCGGCGGCGCCTTCTTCTCCGGCGTGCTGGCGGGCGGCTGCTCGTTCTGGGCGGGTTCCTGGGGCGGATTCGGCGGCTGCTCGTCCTTCGCCGGCTCCGCGGTGTCATCGGCCGGCGGCGGCGTCTCGTGCCCGGAGAACGGATCGTGGTCCCGAAGCAGCTCGTTTTCGCTCATGGCGCACAGCGTAACGCGATCTCACCCCGTTAAGCAGGGGGTCCGATCCGCGTACCGGCCGGCAGGTCGGGCGACCACACCGAGCCGCCGCGCGTCCGCCGTGTGCCGTTCGCGCGCCGCGGGTTGACTGCCTCGATCCACATGTCCACGATCGGCACGCCGGTCCGCCGCTCCTTCAGGAACGCGGACGGGTCCATCGTGATCGTCATCCCCTGCCGGGTGATGGTCGATGCGTTCGGCGGGATCGCGCACCCGGCCTCTCCAGACCACGAGCGCACCAGCTCGATCCCGAGGTTCACGCACGCGGCCACGCCGCCAGCGGGCGGGGCCTGGCCCTTGCTGTAGTGGATCGTCGTCGGGCCGGTCGAGCCGCACAGCGCCCAGCCGGCGCCGTCGGTGCGCTCCGCCCACCCGGACTTCGTCAGCCGGTACGCGGCCGGATCCAGGTCGGTGCCGTCGGCGAGCTCAACGCGCGTGATCGCCATCGCGTCCTGCTCGAGCGGGACAGCCATCGGCCGCGGGTGCGAGCCGTACGCCCGGCCGACGACCCAGCCGGCCGGGTTCGTCGTCCAGCCCCAGCCGGCAAGCAGGCTCCAGCAGTCGCACCCCACCGACATGAACGGCCACTCGCCGTCCCCGACCGACGGCGGCCGGGAGCGAAGGACCATCCGGTCCGTGCAGCCGACGCCGCGCCACTGGTGGCCGGTGAGCTGATAGAGGACTTCGGCCGCGAGGCCCAGCACCACGATCCACTGGTTCGTGCTCGCCCGGACACGCCACTTCTCCGGCACGTCGCTCGGGGACGCCCACGGCCCGCACAGGATGGAGCTGGCCTGTGCGGGCGGGACATCGGGGATCGGGAGCGGGACCGGGGTGGTCACGGCGTCTGGGCCACCACCGGCACGAGACCGGCGTCCAGGTTGGGAATGCTGGCCTCGCGGACGTACTGCCAGACGCGGTCCGCTGGGTAGTCGAAATCGTCGTTCGGGCCCGTGCCCCATCCGGCGTTTTGGGTGCTGTAGCCGTCGAACTCCGGCAGCATCGCGGCGTCACCGCCCAGGACCCAGGAGCCCGAGGGGATCAGGAAGGCGCGCGGCACCACCCAGTGGAAGTACGGCAGCACGGTCGCGGGCGCGGAGCCGATGATCGCCTTCGTCCAGAACTCCAGGCTGATGCCGTTCGGGGTCTCCTCGACGCCGGTCAGCGGCGCCCGGTAGCCGATCTGGTTCGGGGTCGGCGTGGCGGTGTCGCTGATCGTGTCACCGCCGATCAGGAACTGAATCAGGTTCGGATCCGGCGTGCAGATCTGGAGACCCTTGATGCTGCCGCGCTTGAGCGTGTAGGGCGCCTGGTAGTTGACGCACGCGACGCCCGAGCCGTTCAGCTGGGTGACCTGCTTCGCATCCTCGTACTCGAGCCCGAGCTCGACCTTCACCAGGGCGTCGGAGGTGTACGCGTTCGTCGTACCCACGCTGGGCTTGCCGTCCGCGTCCAGCTTCGCGACGCGCACACCGAGGGCGAACAGAGTGCCCGCACCGTCATACATGATCGTTTCTCCTCACGGTTCCGGGAACTGAATCGCCAGCTGACAGCAGGGATCGAACCCTGCCAGGAACATGCGGTCGGCCCAGATCTCCTGGGTGTTCGTCCGTCGGTCGATCGTCGCCGCGTTTTCGTCGAGCACGGCGACCGGCCCGAGCTTCGCGAACACGGGCCCGGTGGCGTAGCCCCAGATCCCGGTGGGGTTCGCGCCCGGGCCCTTCCCGGTGTAGCCGGCGTCCGCGATCACGATCGCGTCCGTGTGCGTCCGGAGCTCGTTCCCCTCGCGGCGGAGCTGGGCGGCGACCTGAGTCGCGATCCGGATCGGGATGTGAAGAAAGACCTGCATCCCCTTCGTCCGGTCGCGGGCCTCCTGCTCGAGCAGCCCGAGGGCGTCGAGCACGCCCGTCGCGCCGGTAATCGTCTCCGCGTCCGCGTCCGCGAGGTACTGGTTCACGAGCCCCGCCTCACCGGCCGGTCCGGTGAAGGAGTTCGCCGACGCGCCCGCGCCCTCCGCCAGCTCGCGGGCGACGGCGAAGGAGGCGACCGCTTCGGCCTGCCGGGCGAGCCGGTCGCGGATCACGGGATACGAGCGCGGGCCGGCCATGGTGGTGCAGCGGGCGCGCATCCGGTAGCCCAGCGGAGAGGCGTAGCGGTACGTCCCGCCGCTCGCCGGGTGGCTGTCGTCGAGCTCCGCACACGGGTCGACGATCTCTAGCTCGGGGCAGAGCTCGCCGATCCACGACGCGCCGTTCATCCAGCTGCCGTCCGAGCTGGAGTCCGGGACGGCCGACGCGAGCAGGTTCGCCGAAGTCTGAGCTCGCGCGGTCGGCGCGGTCACTTCGGTGAAGTACGGCATGTCCGGCTCCTTTCAGACGGTCAGGACGGATACCGGGCGGCCCAGGTCGGGGCCGGGCCGCCCGGAGCTCCGTCAGTCCCAACCGCCGCCGGGGACAGCCTTCGTGCCCGCGGCGCTGCCGTCCGGCCGGAGCGGCAGGTTGATGCGCAGCGACTCCTTACCGGTGAAGGCGACGCCCTCGAACGTCTCCATGAACGTCTGGTAGCGGTTCCGTTTGTTCAGCTCGGAGTCGCGCACGAGACCCAGGTCCAGCGTGCCGCCGTCCAGGAACAGCCAGTCGCCCTCGACGTAGAGCAGGGAGTCCACCGAGGTCGGGAACTTCGGCACCGCCGCGCCGGCCGCCACGTCCGAGTAGAACTGGTTCGGGTACGTGATGCCGTTGACGGTGCCGCCGGCCAAGCCGTCCAGGTGCCATGTGATGTTCACGCCGCGCGTGCCGAACCACCGCTCGATCTCGCTTTGCGCGATCGCGAACAGCTCGCCCGGGGAGGCCATGGTGAACCGGCGGGCCAGGTCGGTCTGGAGCAGGTTCACCACCCACAGCGGCAGGATCGTCCGCAGCGACACGCGGTCGTTCAGGCGGTGCCGGTTGCGGTAGTAGGCGATCACCCGGTCGTAGGTGGCCAGCACGTCGGCGATCGCGGAGACCGCCGGGCCGATGCCCTGGAGCATCTTCGAGCCCTGGAACAGCAGCGTCAGGAGCTGGTTCTCCGCGAACCGGGCCCAGGCGATCTGGGACGCCTGGGTCGTGGCGCGCACCCACTCCTGGTCGAACCGGGCC
>Ga0157379_10005936_pt1 | contig 10514 bp, 9 predicted proteins | sample S25metaG_FD_121802 | JGI IMG/M metagenome (GOLD analysis project Ga0157379, IMG submission 121802) | Switchgrass rhizosphere microbial communities from Kellogg Biological Station, Michigan, USA - S2-5 metaG | ecosystem: Host-associated > Plants > Roots > Rhizosphere > Soil | place: USA: Michigan... | reverse complement strand
TACAGATCTCCGTTCAAAATCCACCACTTCGCTCCCCCTAATCGATCAGCGATTGCGCATTCTTAACAAAGGACTTATGGACAATCGTCCGCGTGCATGTCACGTCTTGACCCCCTTTAAATTCGACGCATAATCTGCACGCCCCGGCGCGCGAACGGCCCGCGGTAACTTCAGGCGTCTCGGCACGGCCGTTTGGGTTTGAAATTTTGATTTACTGGAAGGAGAAGGGTTCATGCGGGCTTACGTAACCGAGTTGATCGGCACGTTTTTTCTTGTACTCACAATTGGGATGGCGGTTCTCAGCGGCTCACCGCTGGCACCCTTGGCGATCGGCTCGATTCTCGTGGCGGGCCGGGTCGCGTAGCGGACCGCGATCATGACGGTCCAGATCGCATAAGCGCTCGCCCACGCGACGACGAGGAGCCACGTGAACAGCTGCAGACCCGGGGAAAGGCTCAACGCGACGGCGAACCACGCCGTGGACGCGGAATAGGCCGCCCCGATGGCGGCCAGCCAGGCGACGCTCGGGGCCCGTCGGACGGTGAGCTGGGCGAGGCAAGCGGCGCCGAAGGACACGAGGAACGGCAGCAGCCTCTGCGGTTCGGCTGGCTGCCAGAGGAGGGCGAACAGCGAGCCCACGGCCAGGCACGCCGACCAGACGACGGCCCGTTGCAGCGCCGAATCGCGCCCCGGCGTTGCCGCCCCGGTGATCGAGTGGACGATCCACGGCCGCACAGCCAGCGTTCTCACGGATCGGTCCCGACCCAGCCCTCGCGGACGGCCAGCATCGCGAGCTCCGTCCGACTCAGCACGCCGTACCGGCCGAAGAGCCGGCGGAGATGGCTCTCGACGGTCTTGATGCTGATCCCGAGCCCGACCGCGATCTCGTCGTTCGAGGCTCCCCGCGCCAGCAGGCGGATCGCGCCCATCTCGCGCGGGCTCGGCCGGCGTGGCGCATCGCGCAGGGCACGCAGGGTGACCGCCGGGAAGCGGGTCTCGCCGCGGGCCACGGCCAGGATTGCCTCGACGATCGCCTCGACCGGGCTTGCCTTCGAGAGGTAGCCGGCCGCGCCGCCGTCGAACGCGGCACGCAGGAAGCTCGGCTGGTCGAAGCCGCTGAGGATCAGAACCCGCGGACCGGCCGGGCGCGTGCGAGCGGTGAGGGCGGCGAGCACATCGAGGCCGCCCGGCTCACCATCGAGCCAGAGGTCGCAGACCACGACGTCCGGGGAGGACCGCTCGACGAGCTCGAGACCGGCCTGGCCGGTGGTCGCGGAGCCGGCGAGCTCGAGGTCGTCGCGGTCCCGGATCGCGGCCTCGATCGCGGCGCTGATCGCAGGGTGGTCATCGACGATCGCGAGGCGGATCACCGAACGAGCGTAGCGCGGGTGCGCCGCGGTTCCAACTCGATGATCACCCGCAACGTGCCGCCGCGGGAAGGAACGGGCGCAACTCTTCGCACGTCGCCCGCATCGGCGCGGGCGTCAGACTTCGCGGATTCGCCGCAGGAAGTCCTCGTCGAGCTCGAGATCGGGCTCGGGCTCGGCGTCCTCGACGGCGCCGGCCGCCACGGCGTCACGCTCGTCGGTCGGTGCCTCGGGCATCCCGGTCGCGGCGCTCGCCAGGATCTCGATGAACCGGATGTTGGTGTACGGAAAGCTGAACACCGAGGTCTGGTGGTCGATGAAGATCGGCTTCTTGCCGTCGAGCATCCGGACGTTCGTGCAGACGAGGCTCACGTCCGCCGCGGTCGGCATCTCGTAGAGATCGGCGACAAGCGGCTGCTCGTTCGCGATGTGGATGACGACGTTGCGGATCACGCGTCGCTCGCGCTAGAGCGGGTGATAGAAGTCGACCACCAGGCGGACCCGTCCGGCGTACACCCAGACGCCGATGCCGACCCGGTCATACGCGCTGTTCATCAGGTTCACGTAGTGGCCGCCGTTGTACGGCTTCTCGCTCTGGAAGTACAGGTGCGAGCCGAGGACCGCCGAGTACGGGTTGCCGGATCGGCAGCCGAGGTTCTCGGCCCAGCGGTAGCTCGTGTAGCCGGCGGCTCGCAGGCGGTCGCCCGGGGTGCCGCCGATGAAGTGGTCGCACAGCCCGCCGACCGCGAGTCGCTTGGCGTACGGCCGCGACACGTGGGTGGAGATGCCGGCGTCGAGCCGGAGCGGCGCGACGTTCCGGCCGCCGGGGCTGCTGCAGGTGCCCGTCGAGGTGACCCAGCCGCCGGTCCGGGTGCAGTTCATCAGCCGCAGGTAGTAGGTCTCGACGGCACCCCATGAGCCGCCACCGACGGCGCTGCCACCCGACGAGCCGCCGCTCGTCGAGCTGCGGCTCGTCCCACCGGTCGCCGTCGGAGCCGCGGCCTTGGGAGCGGTCTTCACGGTGAACGAGCGGGCGGCCTGGAGGGGGACGCCATGGGCCGACGTCGCCGTCGCGGCGATCGTGACCGTGATGTGCGACCCAGCCGGCAGCTTCGAGGACGGGTTGAAGACGAGGACCGTGCTCGACTCCGCGAACACGTACGTGCCCTTGACCGGCTTGCCGCTCGCGGTGACCGTCACCGCGGCCTTGGTCGTCGGATGGTTCATCGATTCGCTGAACCGGACGGACAGGGACGCAGAGCGTTCGACATGGGTCGTGCCGTCGGCCGGGCGGACCCGGACGATCCGCGGCGCCGCCGAGGTGGTGAGCGTCGCCGGCGCGATCGTGGCGACCTCCGCGCCGTCGGCGTCGAGAAGCGGCCCGATGGACAGGCGATACGTTGCTCCCCCGGCCAGGCTCGCAGCCGGGAAGAACGTGAACCCGCGCGCGCTGGTCGCCACGACCTGCGACCCGTCGGGATCGGCGACGAGCCGGCCGACCACCGTCGGGCTGATCTGGAGGGCGGCCTGGACCGACGCAAGCGGGACGACGTGGTCGAACGTGATCCGGAAGCCGCTCGCGATCGAGACGGCCTCGCCGGCTCGACGCGTGGCCGCGATCCGGCCGCTGGTCTCCGCCCTCGTGACAAAGGCTGCCTGAACGGTGCCGGACATCGGGCGGCCCGCCGCGGCGAGCGTTCCGGGATCGACCGTGATCGTGTAATACCTGCCGGCTGCCCAGTGGCCGGCCGGGCGCACGGTCAGGACGGTGCCGCTCGCGTTCCAGCTGAGGCGGACCTCCGTCGCCGGGGTGACGGTCAGCGACTCGGCGACGCTCCGCGGATCCATCGTCTCGCTGAACGTGATCGCGACGGCCGCGTGGAGGTCGGTGGCGCCCGCGATCGAGCGAAAGGCGCTGTCAGGCAGGGCGGTGATCGGGGGCGCGGGCTGGGTTGCCGTCGTCGCGACCGGCCGGGACAGGCCGAGGGCCGCGATGAGGACGATGACTCCGACACTGGCCACGAGACCGACGCGGGCCGCCACCGAGCGGCGCGTCAGGATCGGCAGGTACAGAACGGCCAGGACGGGGACGGCCAGAGCCGCGGCGGCGATCTTTCGCAATACGACAGTCTCCAGAAGCGGTTCGCTGGGGGACGAAGACACCGTTCGGTGCTGCCGGCCGCGCTCACTCCACTCACGGCCAGGGGCCACCCTAGCATGGGCCGGGCCGCGCGGGCAACCTGCGGGCGGTCCGCTCGCCGATCTCTCCGGGGGTGACAGCGGCGAGCTGGCCGGCGGCGCGGTACCGGCCGTAGGTCGTCGTCGCAAAGCCGTGCAGCTCGAGCACGGTGAGCGCCCCGAGGACCGTCGCGGGCTCGAGACCGGTCGCCGCCACGAGCTCGTCGAGGCTGCCGCGGCCCGATACGAGGGCCGCTCCGATGTCGCGGGCGGTCGGACCGAGCTCGACCAGGAAGGCCTCGAGGTTCGGGCGAGCGGGCCGGCCCGGGATCGGGTTGCGGAGATCACCGGACCCGTCGGGGGGTGGCGCGTCGTCGGGCTCGTCGAGGAGGCCGAGGTCCGTGACGAGCTCCGCGATCGTCGCCACGACCCGCGCCGCGCCGGGGTACTCGCGCAGCCAGTGGAGACAGCCGGCGGAGCGCGGCTCGTCGATCGGGCCGGGAACGATGAAGAGGTCGCGGCCCTGCTCGAGAGCCCAGCCGGCAGTGATCAGCGCGCCGCTCCGCAGCCCGGCCTCGACCACGATCGTCGCGTCGGCGAGGCCGCTGATCACCCGGTTCCGTTGCGGGAACGTGTGGACCGACGGCCGCTGGTCCGGCCACAGCTCGGAGACGACGGCTCCGCGAGCCGCCACGATCTCGCTCGCCAGTCGGTCATGCGCCCTCGGGAACAGCCGGGCGTGACCCGAGCCGAGGACCGCGGCGGTCGGCCGCCGCTCTGCGACGACCGCCGCGTGGGCGGCGCCGTCGATGCCGACCGCCAGGCCCGACACGACGACCGCCCCGGCCCGCGCGAGCGTTGCGGCGATCCGGGCCGCCACGAGACGGCCCGCCTCGGTCGGCCGGCGCGTGCCGACGATCGCGACCGCGTGGCGGCCATTCAGCGCAGCCGGATCGCCGCGGACGAGCAGGACCGGCGGTGGCAGCTCGATCGCGCGGAGCCGGGCCGGGTAGCCGGGATCGTCGAGGGTCACGACCTCCAGACGGCTGGCGCGCAGGAGCGCCAGCCGGTCGTCGAGCTCCGCGGCGGTCGTCACGATCCCCTCCCCGACCGCGATCCGGAACGGAGCGCGACCCTCCCCCTCGGCCGCGATGCGCGCGAACCGCGCTGCGGCTCCCCGCCGGCCTGCCGCCGCGAGGATCGCCCGGCCGCTCCCGTACGCAGCGAGGAGCGCCCCGAACCCGGCCGGACCGAGTCCGTGGACGGAGAGCAGGACCGCCCACGCCTCTCGCTCGTCCGGTGGTGCCGGCGTCACGGGCCCGTGGGTCGGCTCGATCGATCCGCCCGGCTCGATCGCGCCCGTGACCTGCGACGCGGGCGGCGCCTGGCCGGCGGTCGACCCGGTCATCGGTCAGCTGGCCTCGCGCGTGTCGAGGCGCGCAGCGGGCGAGCGGAACCGGGCCGCCTCGTCGAGGTGCTCCGGCTCGACCCGGGCCGACCCGCCGAGATCTGCGATCGTGCGCGCCACCCGAAGCACCCGCACCGTCCCTCGCCCAGACAGCGATTCGAGGTCGGCGAGCGCCACCGCCCGGGCCGCGGCCGCTGGCGACAGGTCGCACGCTGCTCGCAGGGCCCGGCCCGCCAGCCGCCCGTTCAGGCGACCCGCCCGTCGAACCTGCAGGTCGCGAGCGGCCACGATGCGCGCCGCGACCGCGGCCGATGGCTCCGGATCGCGGCCCGCGATCAGGGCCTGGGGCGCCACCCGCGTCATGGTGACCCACAGGTCGATCCGGTCGCGGAGCGGGCCGCTCACCCGCCCCGTGTACCGCTCGGGGGCGCCGATCGGACAGCGGCACCGTCCCGACGGGTCACCCGCAAAGCCGCATGGACACGGGTTCATCGCGGCCACGAGCAGGAAGCGGGCCGGGAACCGGGTCGCCCGGCCGACGCGCGCGATCGACACGAAGCCATCCTCGAGCGGCTGGCGGAGCGCCTCGAGGACATCACGTCCGAATTCGGGCAGCTCATCGAGGAACAGGACTCCGTGATCGGCCAACGTCACCTCGCCGGGCGACATCCGCGGCCCGCCGCCGACCATCGCCGCGTACGACAGGGTGTGATGGGGCGCCCGGACCGGGGCACGACGGCGGAGCTCGCGGATCGGGCCCTCGCCGGCCACCGAGGCGACGATCGTTGCCGCGAGCGCCTGGCCGTCATCGAGCGGCGGAAGGAGGGCCGGGATCGTCCGGGCGAGCAGCGTCTTGCCGGACCCGGGCGGGCCGACGAGGAGCAGGCCGTGACCGCCCGCGAGGGCGATCTCGAGAGCGCGTCGCGCCTCGAGCTGGCCGCGCACCTCGGCCAGGTCGGGGAGCGGATCGCCCGTGGACAGCGGGCTCTCGGTGTCGGCGGCGCCTGAGGCCGTCGGAACCGCCTCGTCGGCGGCGAGCCCGGCCAGCTCGACGCGTCGCGGCGTGATCGGTCGCGACCGGCGGTGGCGCGACCGGACCACGTCCACGGCGTCCCGCAACGTCGCGACTCCGATCACCTCGATCCCGCCGACGAGCGCGGCCTCGTCGACGGCGTCCGCGGGCACGATCACCCGGCGGACGCCGCGCCGCGCGATCACGGCCGTCATCGGCAGGGTCCCGGGCACGGCGGCGACCTCCCCGCCGAGCGACAGCTCGCCGATCACCGCCAATCGTCCCGGGGCCGCAACGACCTGCTCGGACCCGAGCAGGATCCCCAGCGCGATCGCGAGATCCAGGGAGGCACCGGCCTTGCGCAGGTCGGCCGGGGCGAGATTGACGGTGATCCGCCGCGGTGGATGGCTGAACCCCGCGTTGCGGATCGCGCCGCGAACGCGTTCGCGGGCCTCCTGGAGGGCGGCGTCGGCGAGCCCGACGATCGTGAACCCGGGCAGGCCCGGCGCGACGTCGACCTCCACCCGGATGATCCGGCCATCGAGACCGACGAGGGTGGACGACAGGAGGGTGGCGAGCACCGCCCGACCCTATCGGACCCCGCTCATCAGCCGATCACCTCGGCCTGCACGGCCGCCCACCGCGCCCGATCGACCGGACCCGGACGGGCCTCGAGTGACGGAGCGTCAGCCCCGCAGGAGGGCCGTCGCCGGGACCGCGACCGGCGCCTTGTCGACGACGCGGGCGAAGTCCAGGAGCGAGCGGCCGAGGAGCGAGTCGGCCTTCGTGAACATGAACGGCGCACCCGAGTTCAGGGCGCTGATCGCGCCGCGGTACTCGTTCACGATCTGGTGATCGATCGTCCGCTTGAGGGCGCCCTCCGCGTTCTTCACGCTGATCCCGGTGAACGCGTTCGAGCGGTTCAGCACGAGCTGGACCTTCTGGGCCGAGTAGCCGAGGTGGCCGATCGTCTCCAGGACGAGCCGGACGTTCTTCAGGCACGAGAGGTCGGCGGTCATCACGACGAACATCGTGTCGGCCGCCTCGAGGATCCCGAGGTTGATGTCGTCGAGACGCTTGTCGATGTCGATCAGGACGTAGTCGTACAGCCCACGGAGCTGGTCGATGATGGTCGGCATGTGGTCCTGGGTGACGAGCTCGGCGGTCTCCGGGGAGGGCGGCGCGAGGAGCAGGTCGACTCCCGAATCGTGCTTCACCATCACCTGCCGGACGAGATCCTGATCGATCGTCGGGGCGGTCACGATGTCGACGATCGACTTCTTGTCGAGGCCGAGGTCGAGGAAGACGCGATGGTCGCCGAACTGGAGGTTGCCGTCGACGAGGGCGACCTTGCGACCCAGCTCGCGATGGAGGGCGATCGCCGCATTGATCGCGATCGTCGTCGTCCCGACGCCGCCCTTGGCCCCGTAGAAGGCGAGGACGCGGCCGAGCGGAGGTCGCCCGACGAGCGTCTCGTGCGGCGCGAACCGGGCGAGCAGGCTCTTGATCCGGGCCATCAGCTCGGCCGGGTGGAACGGCTTGATCAGGTAGTCGTCGGCGCCGGCGCGCAGACCGCGGACCTTCTGCTCGACCTCACGCTCGGCGGTGAGCATGATGATCGGGACGTGGCCGGTCGTGCCCTCCTCCGTCCGGATCTTCGTCGCGACCTGGTACCCGTCGAGCTTCGGCAGCATGACGTCGAGCAGGATCAGGTCCGGCGCTTCGGCGCCCCACAGACGGAAGCCTTCGGCGCCGTCCGAGGCGATGACGACCTCGTAGCCTTCCTGCTTCAGGGTGTACTGCAGCAGGCGCTGGACGTTCGGGTCGTCATCGACGACGAGGATCTTGGCCGCCATCAGTCTCCTTCCAGTCTCCGGAAGTCGGAATCCGCTGTCGGCTCCCCCGACCCGTGGATTATAGGCACCACCCCCCGGGCTTCGGTGAACGCCGAACGGAGGAACGCGGACACCCGTTCGTCCCATTGCGCGGGTGCGGCCCGGCGTGCCTGGCCGTGCTCGGCGCCGGGCACTTCCCAGTGCTCCGCCGACGGCCCGGCGAGCTTGGCCAGGCGCCGTCCGTCGGCCGGCCGGACCGTTCGATCGGCGCCACCATGGACGAGCAGCAGCGGAACGGGCTCGACGAGGCCGATGATCCGGCCCGGCTCGGTCGCCCGGAGATCGCCGCCGACGCGCCGCCCGGCCAGCCTGAACATCCGACCCGCGAGCAGCCGTCGGAAGACCCCGCCGATCGGCAGTCCCATCCGGTTGGCGATCGGGATCCGGAGGTCCGGCGCGACGGATTCGACGACCGCCCCGACGATCCTCGGCCGCGGCGCCTCGACGTCGGCCGCCGGGGCCGTCGGGTCGAGGTCGGCCTGGACCAGGCTGCCGTCGCCGAGCACGACGATCGCGGCGATCGCGACGACGCCACCCATCGACGAGCCGACGAACGCGACCCGCCGGATCCCGCGTTCGCCGAGCCAGCCGAGCGCGCCCGCGACATCCTCGATCTCGTGGAGCCCGAAGGTCGTCGGCGCGTCGTCCGAGCCGCCGTGGCCGCGGAAGTCGAGACCGAGGACGCCCGCGGTCCGCCGGAGGCTCGGTCCGAGGTCGACGAGGTCGGGCGCGACCGAGCCCGTCCAGCCGTGGAGGAGCAGGATCGCCTCGTACGGATCCGGCTGCCAGGCAGGCTCCCCATCGTCGGCGATCACGCCGCCGTCGGACGGGAGCCAGCGCCCGGTCAGCTTCAGGCCGTCGCGCGAGCGGAGACGAATGACCTCGCCGCCGAGCGCATCGACGGCCGCCTTGAGACCCGGTTCCTCCGGCCCGACCCGGGGCGCATCGAGGAGCCGGGTGGCGGCCCGTCCGATCACGTGGCCGCCGAGCCGCCCTCGCTCGCCGATCCGCCCGGCCCGACCGACGTGGTCGACGGGCCGGCCGCCATGCCGCGTCCGACGTAGCCGACGATGGGCTCGAGAAGCCTCGTGAACTCGGTGGGGATCACGAACTTCGTCGACGGGCTGTTCCCGAGCGCCTTGAGGGCCTCGAGGTACTGGAGGGCCATCGTCTTCTCGTCGATCCCGGCTGCCGCGCCGTAGATCCGGGTCAGCGCCTGGCTGAAGCCCTCGGCCCGCAGGATTGCCGCCTGCCGCTCGCCCTCCGCCTTGAGGATCTCGGACTGCTTCTGGCCCTCGGCGACGTTGATCGCGGCCTGCCGGTTGCCCTCCGACTCCGTGACGACGGCTCGCCGGGTCCGCTCCGCGGTGAGCTGTCGGTTCATCGCGTCCTGGACATCGCGCGGCGGGATGATCTCGCGGATCTCGACCGTCGTGACCTTGCCGCCCCAGCGCTCGGTCTGCTCATCGAGCTTCACCCGGAGCAGCTCGTTGATCTGATCGCGCTTCGACAGCACCTCGTCGAGCGAGATGTCGCCGATGACGGCCCGCAGCGTCGTGGTCGCCACGCCCTGCAGCGCCCCGGCGAAGTTGGCGACATTGACCACGCTCCGGAGCGGATCGACGATCCGCCAGTAGATCAGGAAGTCGACGTTGATCGGCGCGTTGTCCTTGGTGATCGTGGTCTGGCTCGGGACCTCGATGAACTGCTCGCGGATGTCCACCTTGACCGGCCGGTCGATGACCGGGACGAGGAACCGGAGGCCTGGCTCGCGGACCATCTGCTCGTTCGTCTTGCCGAGCCGGAAGACGAGCATCTTCTCGTACTGCTGGACGACCCGGACCGACAGATACAGGATCACGAGCAGGACGACGCCGACGAAGACGACGACGGCGAGGGCGATGACGGGACCTTCCACCAGGGACTCCTTCAGGTGTGGACGTTCAGCCTAGACCGGACGACGGCTCGGGCTCGACGACGACGGTCAGCCCGTCGGTCCGGACGACATGGATTGGCGTGCCGCGCGGCAGCGAGCGATCGTCGGCGGTCCGGGCCGACCACTCCTCGCCGCTGGCGTAGATCGAGCCGAGCGGCTCGAGCGGGCGACGGACCTCGCCGAGCGTGCCGGCGGCCAGCGATGCCGGCTGAACGTCGCCCGGCGCGGCCATCCGCCGGGTCCGGATCGCGGTCGTCGTGATCACGAGCCCGAACGCCCCGGCCGTGACGACCGCCACCACGAGGAGTGGCAGCGCGACCCGGACGGCCGGCCCGAACTGGTCGGACTGGCTGTAGAGGGCGAAGCCTCCGACGACGAAGGCGATCGCGCCGCCGATCGTGAGCAGGCCGTGGCTCGGGATCGCCGGCTCGAGCGCGAACAGGACGAGGCCGACCGCGACGAGGAGCAGGCCGGTCAGGTCGGTCGGCAGGTTGACGAAGCCGATCCCGGCCAGGACGAGCAGGACGACCCCGAAGATTCCGGTCAGCAGGTTCGGGTTCTGGAGCTCGAAGAGGAGCGCGAGGGCCCCGATCGTGAACAGCAGGAACGCAATGTTCGGGTCCACGAGCAGCCGGAGGATGCCGCCGAGCGGGTTCGTCGTCGCCTCCTCGATCGGGGCGTTCGAGAGCTGGAGCACCGTGTCGTGGCCGGCGACCTG
>Ga0157379_10005934_pt1 | contig 10518 bp, 13 predicted proteins | sample S25metaG_FD_121802 | JGI IMG/M metagenome (GOLD analysis project Ga0157379, IMG submission 121802) | Switchgrass rhizosphere microbial communities from Kellogg Biological Station, Michigan, USA - S2-5 metaG | ecosystem: Host-associated > Plants > Roots > Rhizosphere > Soil | place: USA... | reverse complement strand
TGTGCAGCCACGGTCCCTTGATCGTGATGTCGATGTCCTGCGTGCCTTCGATGCGCGAGACCCTGATAAAGCGCTCGTCGAGCTGGAACAGTCCCAGCAGGTCGACGAAGTCGCTCTTGAAGAAGCGCCAGCCGCGCAGGTAGTCGAGCTCGCGGCGCGTGAAGCGCAGGCTGCACAGGCCGCGTATTTCGGCCTCGATCGCCGGGATGAACGGCGCGAGCGCCACGTCCGGGTTGCGGCACTTGAAGCGGTACTCGACCTGCGCGCCCGGAAAGTGATGCAGCACCACCTGCATCATCGTGAACTTGTACAGATCGGTGTCGAGCAGCGATTGGATGATCATCGCGGACGCGGGGTCACGGAGTCGCGCCAGTTTACTCGACCTTGCCGCTGCCGTCGGGAATGACGCGGATCCGCAGCGCCAGCACGATCGCGGCGAGCGTGAAGGCGATGGCGGCCCAGCCGGCAATGTCATAGCGGGTGAGACTGCCGTCGGCAGCGCGGCCGACGATGAGCCCACCGGCGAGGGAGGCGACGGCGGAGCCGAGCTGCTGGATGGACGCGTTGAAGCTCATGAAGCTGCCGCGCAGGCGCGGCTCGACGCTGCCGCTGACGAGCGCGATGGCGGGGCCGAACCGTCCCGGAACGAACACGAAGAACAGGATCGAGACGCCCACCGCGACGATGAGTGACGAGCGCGGCAGGTGCGTCAGCACGTAGATCGGCACCACCGACACCAGCGCCAGCGCGATGAACAGCCGGCGCTTGCCGTACCGGTCCGCGAGCCAGCCGATGACCTGCGCCGTGAACAGCGTCGTGAGCCCGCCGGCAAAGTAGATGATCGGGAGCTCGGTCTCGGCAACGCCGACGTTGGCGACGTTGTACGGCGCAATGAACGGAACGACGATGAACACCGACAGCATCAGCGCGATCATGAAGGCGAAGGCGTGCAGATGATTGGGAACGCCGAAGATCGCGCGCAGTTGCGCGCCCGGCTTGAGCCGCGGGCCGCGCACCACATTGGCGTCGAGCGCCGGCAAGAGCCGCCACGCCGCCCAGCCCACGACCACGCTCGTCGCGGCGAGCACCAGAAACGGCGCGCGCCACGAGTAGCGGTTGGCGAACCACAACCCGAGCGGCAAGCCCATCACCGCCGCGAGCGAGAACGCCGACGAGACGAGCGCGGTGCCGCGGGCGCGACGCGCGTACGGCACGACATCGGCGACGATCGTGAAGATCAGCGCACCGACGACGCCGCCGAACAGGCCCGCAAGCCCGCGCACGGCGAGCAACAGCGGATACGACGGAACGAGGCCGCACAGCCCCGTGGCCACGATGAATCCGCCGTACACGGCGAGCAGCGCGCGCTTGCGGCCGAAGCGGTCGATCCAGAACGCCGCGACGAAGCCGGAGACGGCCGCGGCGAACGTGTAGACGGAGACGAGGAAGCCGAAATGCTGAGGATCGATCCCGAAGATCCGCATGAACTGCGAGCCGAGCGGCATCATGATCATGAAGTCCACGATGTGCGTGAACTGCATGCCGGCGAGCGTCAGCAGCAGCGCGATCTCGTTGGTCGCCGTGGGAGCGGGCGCCGAAGGCACGTGGCCCGGTGCAATGGCGGGAGGAAGCGGGGCGGACATCGGAAGCAGGTGCGGCCGCTAACTGACCGCGAGTCATTTGAGTATAGCATGCCGGTTTCACCGCATTCGCGCCTCGAGGCCGGACGGTGCGCAGTTGCGGGACGGGTTGCAAAGTCGTGTCGCGGCTGGCCGCACGCCGGCGGCGTCGCTATGATGCGGGCACCCCTACGCAACCCTCCGTACGCTCATGCTGATCAGCTGCGTCGCCTACGAGCAAGGCCGCAAGGTCGCCGATATCCCGTCCGAGGACATCAGCGAATACGTGCGCCGTCCCGATTGCTTCGTCTGGGTCGCGCTCTTCGAGCCGACGCGCGAAGAGCTGGACGAGATGGCCGAGGAGTTCGGCCTGCACGAGCTCGCCGTCGACGACGCGCGCTCCGGCCACCAGCGGCCGAAGATCGAGGAATACGGCGACTCGCTGTTCGCTGTGCTGCAGCCCGTGGAAAAAGTGAAGGGCGAGGACGGCCGCGACGACCTGCTCGTGGGCGAAGTCGACGTCTTCGTCGGGCCGAACTACGTGCTGTCGGTGCGCCACCGGACGCAGGTGGGCTTCGGCGCGGTGCGCACGCGCGCCGAGCGCGAGCCCGAGCTCCTGAAGCACGGCTCGGCGTTCGTGTTCTACGCGCTCATCGACAACGTCGTCGACCGCTATTTCCCCGTGCTCGACGGCCTCGAGACCGAGCTCGAGGAGATCGAGGAGCTGATCTTCGTGCGCGGCAACGCGCGCATGAACATCGAGTCGCTCTACGACCTCAAACGGAAGCTGATGGTGCTGAAGCACGCGGTCGATCCGCTGATGGAAGGCACCGGCAAGCTCTACGGGGGCCGCGTGCCGCAGATCTGCCACGGCATGGGCGAATACTTCCGCGACGTTTACGACCACCTCTACCGGATCCACACGACGATCGAGGGCATCCGCGACATGGTCACCACCGCGATCCAGGTCAACCTCGGGATGATCTCGCTCTCCGAAAGCGAGGTGACCAAACGCCTGGCCGCGTGGGGCGCGCTCATCACCGTCCCGACGCTGATCGCCGGCATCTACGGAATGAACTTCAAGAGCATGCCCGAGCTGGAGCTGACGTTCGGCTACCCGATGGCGCTCGGCGTCATGCTGGTCATCGACCTCCTGCTGTACTGGCGCTTCCGCGCCGTTGGGTGGGTCTGACCGGCCGAGGGCCCCCTCAACGCTCGGGTTGCCCCGCGATGGGAATGACGCGGCGGTCGCCGAAGCGCACCGCCGGCGGCCACGACGGCTGCAGCGTCGCGTGCTCGATGCCGTAGCGTTCGTGCAGAAGCCGCTGCGCCTGCGCCAGGATCGCCGGCCACGCGCCGCCGTCGGCGAGCGCGACGTGCGCGGACAGCGCGACGCGCTCCGCGCTCATGTGCCACACATGGAGGTCGTGCACGCCGGTGATGCCGTCGATGCGCGTCAGCGCGCGCCCGATCTCGTCGTAGTCGAGATGCGCCGGCACGCCTTCCATCAGCACGCCGATCGACTGCGCCATCAGCCGCCACGTCGAGCGCAGGATCAGCAGTGACACGGCGATCGACAGGATCGGATCGATCGGCGTCCAGCCGGTGCCGATGATGACGGCGCCGGCGACGATCGCCGCGGCCGAGCCCAGGAGGTCGGACAGCACGTGCAGCAAGGCGCCGTGCGTGTTTACCGTCCGCGTCGCACGCGACAGCATCCACGCGGTAACGAGATTCACGGCGAGCCCGCACAGCGCGATCACCAGCACGGCAGCGCCGGCCACCGGCTCGGGAACGAGCAGGCGCCGCACTGCCTCCACGACGATGAACACGACCAGCGCCAGCAGCAGCAGCGCGTTGACGAAGGCGGCGATCACCTCGGCCCGCGCGTAGCCGTAGGTGGCGCGCCGCGACGGCGGGCGCGCGGCGATGCGGTTCGCGAAGAGCGCAAGGCCGAGCGCCGCAGCGTCGGTGAGCATATGCCCGGCGTCGGACACCAGCGCGAGCGAGCCCGACCACCAGCCGCCGAGCGCCTCGACGACGGCAAAGCCTGCGGTCAGCACCAGCGCGACGGTGAGCGCACGGCGCGCCGAGCGCGTCGTCGGCGCGGGCGCATGGTCGTGACCGTGGCCGGCGTGATCGTGGCCATGCGCAGCCGCATGCCCGTGGGCGTCCGCACGCGCACTCCGTGCCGCCTGGTGATCGGCGCTTCCCGCGCGCGAACGGTCGCTCATCGCGCCGATTGTCGTCCAATTCGGCGTGCCGGGGGTAACGCGCGCTACATCTGCCGGAAGCGATGCGCGAACGCGCGCGACACGGCCACCGTCTCGGCGCGCGTCTTCAGCGCCAGCGTGACGCGGCCGGCGAGGTCGCGCGTCGTCGTCGCAACGTGCGCGAGATTGACGATCGTGCCGCGGTGGACCTGCCAGAAGCGGTTCGGGTCGAGCTGCGACGCGAGCTCGCGCAGCGGCGTTCGGATCAGCGCCTCGCCCTCCTGCGTGAAGACGCTCGTGTACTTGTCGTTCGCCTGGAAGTAGCAGACGTCGTCGACGGCGATCAGCTTGACCTGCGTACCGACCGACGCCCGTATCCACGCGAGCCGCTCGGTGCCGGCCTCGAGGCCGAGCTGCGGCGCGAGCTGCGCCAGCGTCGCGAGCAGGCCGCCCAGCGCCGGTGCCGGCAGCGCGGCCTCGACGCGCTTGCGCAGCCGCGCCACCGTTTGCGCCAGTCGCTCGTCAGTCACTGGCTTAAGCACGTAGTCGACCGCCGCGCGCTCGAACGCGTCGACCGCGTACTGATCGAATGCGGTCACGAATACGACGTGCAGGTCGGCCCCGGCGCTTCGCGCGACCTCGAGACCGGTGAGCCCCGGCATGCGGATGTCCAGGAACGCGATGTCCGGCGCCTCCGCGTCGATCAGCGCCTTGGCCTCGGGGCCGTTCGCGGCGACACCGGCGATGACGAGCTCCGGCCACAATGCGGCAAGACGCGCGGCGAGATAATCGGCGAGGCGCGGCTCGTCGTCGGCAATGATCGCCGTGATGCGGCGGCCGCCGTTCATGCGCTCGTCGCGGCCGCCAAGGTCGCGCCCGCGTTCCCAGCGGCCGCGGACGTGTCCTGCGGCAGCGCGATCGTCACGCGCGTCCCGTGAGGTGCGTTGTCGACGATCGTCACGCTCGCGCCGTCGCGATAGAGCGCGGCCAGGCGGGCGCGCAGGTTGGCGAGCCCAAGCCCGCTTCCGACGCCCCGGCGCGTCGCGCGGATGCCGCCGCCGGTGTCGGCCACTTCCAGCAGCAGGCGCGAACCGTCGCGCCGCGCCGTCACGGCGAGCGTCCCGCCGTCGATCTTGGGCTCGAGGCCGTGCTTGATGGCATTCTCGACGAGCGGCTGCAGCAGCATCGGCGGGACGCGCAGCGCGGCGAGGTCGGCAGGGACGTCGATCCGCCAGTCGAGGCGCGGGCCCATCCGCAGCGCGAGGATCTCGAGATAGGCGCGCAGGAGCTCGACCTGGCTGCCGAGCGTCCCCGTCGTCGACGCCGCCGACGCTGTGGCGCGGAGCAGCGCAATCAGCCGCTCGATCATCCGCTTCGCCACTGCCGGCTCGCCGTCGACGAGCGACACGACGTGCGCGAGCGTGTTGTAGAGAAAGTGCGGCTCGACCTGCGCCTCCAGCAGCTGGTAGCGTGCGTTGGCGGCGTCCTTCTCGGCCGCCGCGACGCGCGCCTGCTCGCGCGCGATCGTCGCCGCGGCCCGGGCCGCGCGCTCGCGCGGAATGAAGACCAGCAGCATGAGGCCGGTCAGCAACAGCGACATCGCGAGGATCGACGCGATCGAGCTCGGCGTGAACAACCACGTGGCGCCGTTCTTCATGTCCAGAATCTTGAAGCCCAGCAGATAGCCGGGAAAGATGGCGACGATCGGAACCACCGCGTAGTAGGCGGTGCGCATCGCCATGCCGGCGTTCTTGATGCCGCGGGCGAACGTGCGATCGCCGACGAGGAGGCAGGCATGGATCATGAAGCCGATGCATTGCGCGAACACGAACGTCGCGCGCAACTCCGTGCCGAACGACGCTTTCGGGTCGAGGACGATCGACACCAGCGCGAATACGAGCGCGATCAGCGTGTTCCAGATGAACGTGTAGGCCAGATCGCGCCCGACGCTCTGGCGAAAGCGCCGGAAGTACGGAATCAGCTCGAGCGGGTGCGTCGAGGCACATTCGGGCGCTGCGTTCTGCGCGGGGCTGGGCATTGCAGACTCCTCGGTTCACGCCCTCCGACCGCGCCGGAGGATCGTGCGGGGCGATTCTCCGGCCGGGCCGGTCGCGCCGGAAGGACCGGGCGACGGGCTGCACGTACCGGCCGCGAACACCCCCCGCCGCCGCGCGAACGGTACGCCGGCGGGAACTTTCGGGGCGCCTGGCGCGAATATACGGCAGAGATGTCCCCGCCGTGGACCATCGACCGGCTCGCGAACTTCAAGCGCGGCGAGCCCCCGCCCGAGCTCTTCCGGGTGCCCGCCGACTACAAGGCGAAAGGCGACAGGGCGGTAAGATGACGGGGTGGAATCGCCCTCGCTCGCCGACCGCATCGACGCCCTCCTGCCGCAGACGCAGTGCACGCGCTGCGGCTTCCCCGCGTGCCGCCCGTACGCAGAGGCGATCGCTGCCGGCGCGGCGCCGATCGACCGCTGCCCGCCCGGCGGCACGGCGACGGTTGCGGCGCTCGCGCGCCTGACCGGGCGCCCCCCCACCCCGCTCGACCCCGCGTACGGCCGGGAAGGCCCGCTGGCGCTCGCGCGGATCGATGAGGTCGCCTGCATCGGCTGCACGCTGTGCATCGACGCCTGCCCGGTCGATGCGATCATCGGCGCGCCGAAGCGCATGCATGCCGTGCTTGCATCCCTTTGCACCGGTTGCGAATTGTGCGTCCCGCCCTGCCCGGTGGACTGCATCACGTTCGAACCGGCCGGACGAGCGTGGACCTCCGCCGACGCGGACGCCGCCCGCGCGCGCTTCGACGCGCGTACCGTGCGGATCGCGCGCGCCGAGCGCCTGTCCAGCCGCGTCGTCCCACCGGCAGCGTCGTCGGCCGCCGCGCGCAAGTCTGCCGTCGACGCCGCGATGGCGCGCGCGCGTGCGCGCCGCGCGGCCGCGGCACGATGACGCTGCGCCCGCGCGGCGTGCACGCCGTCGGCGTGCTCCTTCTCCTTCTCGTCGCACTCACACCGACCATGGCCGCCCTCCCCGACGATTTCTCCGCCCGTCTCGACGCCCTGTGGGACTACGACGCGCCCGCGCAATCGGAAGCGCGCTTTCGCGCCGCCCTCGCCCGTGAAGCGCCGCGCTCGCGCGAAGCCGGCGAAACGGCCACGCAGATCGCGCGCGCGCTCGGCCTGCAACGCAAGTTCGACGCCGCCGACGCCGAGCTCGACGCGGTGGCGCCCACGCTCGATGCCCTCCCCGCGCGAGCACGCGTCCGCTATCTGCTGGAGCGCGGTCGCGTGCGCAATTCGAGCGGGCGCCCGGCCGACGCCGTGCCGCTGTTCGAGCAGGCGCTGGCGGCCGGCGAGCGCGACACACTGCCCGACGCCGACTTCTATCGCGTCGATGCGCTGCATATGCTGGGCATCGCGGCGCCCGCCGCGCAGCAGCTCGACTGGAACCTGAAGGCGCTCGCGGCCGCCGACGCGGCAACGGGCGCGCGTGCACGCGGCTGGCGCGGCTCGCTCTTGCACAACCTCGGCTGGACGTACCACGAGAAGGGCGACTACGCGCGCGCCCTCGAGCACTGGGAAAAGGCGCTGGCGGCGCGCGAGGCCGCGCACGACGTGACGCGTACGCGCGTCGCCAAATGGACGGTCGCGCGCGGACTGCGCTCGCTCGGCCGCCTCGACGAGGCGGAGGCGATCCAGCGTGCGCTCGCCACCGAGACCGAGGCCGCAGGCGCGCCCGACGGCTACATCTACGAGGAGCTGGCCGAGATCGCCCTCGCGCGAAACGACGCGGCCGCCGCCAAGCCGTGGGCCGCCAAGGCGTATGCGCTGCTGAAGGAGGACATCTGGGTCAAGGCCAACGAGTCCGCGAAGCTCGCCCGGCTGGCGCGCATCGGCGGCGTCGCTCCATGACGCTGGCCAAGCGCCGCACGCTGTTCGAGCGCCTGCGTGCGCTCGATCCGAATCCGAAGAGCGAGCTCGAATACGCATCGCCGTTCGAGCTGCTCGTGGCCGTCGTGCTTTCCGCGCAGGCGACCGACAAGAGTGTCAACAAGGCGACGGCGAAGCTCTTCAAGGTCGCCCGCACGCCGGCCGCGTTCGTCGCGCTCGGTGTCGACGGACTGATTCCCTACATCAACGCCATCGGCCTGTTCCGCATGAAGGCGAAGAACGTGGTCGCCCTGTCGGAAATGCTGCTGCGGGATCATGCCGGCGCCGTGCCAGAGACACGCGAAGCGCTGGAAACGCTGCCGGGCGTCGGGCGCAAGACCGCCAACGTCGTGCTGAACGTCGCGTTCGGCGCGCCGACGATCGCCGTCGACACGCATATCTTCCGCGTCGCCAACCGCACGGGGCTCGCGCCGGGCAAGACGCCGGCGGAAGTGGAAGCGGGCCTCGAAAAAGCCGTGCCGGCCGAATTCGTCCAGAACGCGCACCACTGGCTGATCCTGCATGGCCGCTACACGTGCATCGCGCGAAAGCCCAAGTGTCCGGAGTGCGCGATCCGCGACGTCTGCGCCTATCGCGACAAGACGCCCGCCGCTGTCCCGAAAAAAGCGCGCGTGACCGCGCCGAAGGCGGCGGCGCGCCGGCGCGCCTGAACCATGTTCACGCCATCGCGCGACGAAGCGCGCCGCTTCCTCATCGACGCCTGGCGCAAGCACCGCAGCGGCGAGCCTGCGTCGGACCTCGAGCGGCAGGCTGCCGGGCTGATCGCGCTGCATCCGGAATACCACGCGATGCTGGAGGCGCCGCACCGGCACGTCGACCGCGACTTCGTGCCGGAAGGCGGCGCCGTCAATCCGTTTCTGCACCTTTCACTGCACCTGGCGGTCGCCGAGCAGCTCGCGATCGACCAGCCGCCCGGCATCCGCGCCGCGTTCGAGCGGCTGCGCGACGCACGCGGCGACACGCACGCTGCGCTGCACGCGATCCTCGAATGCCTGGGCGAAGTCCTGTGGCAGGCGCAGCGCAGCGGCACGCCGCCCGACGGGACGCTCTACCTCGATTGCCTCGAACGCTCGCGCTGAAATGACGACGGGCGCCGCGGGCGCCCGTCCTGGCCGAGCAAAGGATGCCGCTCAGTGCCGGGCGGTCAAAACGGCCGGCTGGCTGCCGAAGTAGACGGCAAGGCTGTCGATGTCCTCGGCCTTGACGGTCGCGGCCATCGCACCCATCACCGCGTTCTTGCGCGCGCCCGACTTGTAGTCGCGCAACGCCTTCGCGAGATAGTCCGGGTTCTGGCCGGCGAGCTTCGGGTTCTCCGGCAGCTGGCTGTTGCCGTCCATGCCGTGGCAGGCCTGACAAACCTCGGTGACGATCTTCTTCGCCTTTTCCATGTCGGCGGCGCCGGCCGCTCCGGCGGAGAGCGCGACCGCGAGCCCGACGAGCGTGACCCATGCACGAACACGCGTCATGGCTTGTTCTCCAGGCCCGATTGGCCGTAGTACGCGGCGAGATTCGCCATGTCGGCTTCGGAGAGCGATGCGGCGATGGCGCGCATCGACGGGTGCTCGCGGTCGCCGTTCTTGTATTCCTTGAGCGCGTTGACGATGTAGACCTGGTGCTGGCCGGCGATCTTCGGCACCCGGTACACCTCCGGATACGCCGTCCGCCACCCCGGAATGCCGTGGCATCCCTGGCACATCTGCACTTTTTGGCTGCCCTTGGCGGGGTCGCCGACGGGGGCGGCGGCCTGCGCCCACGCGCCTGTGGAGGTCGCGGCCAGGCAGAGCGCAGCGACGACGATATTCGCTCGGATCATCGGACTTTCGACATTCGTTGGTGGCGGGGCCGCGGGGAACGCGGCACCAAAACCCTGCAATTCTATGATTTACCGGCCATCACGGTCAAACCGCGATCGCGGCTCAACGCTCAAGATGCTGCTTCTTGTCCTTCACGTCCTTCCAGTCGTCGGCGTCGGGGGGCGCGGGCTTGCGCTCGATGATGGGCTTCCACTGCTTCGCGAGCTCCGCATTGAGCGCGGTGAACGCCTGCTGGTCGGCCGGCACGTCGTCCTCGGCGAAAATCGCCTCGACCGGGCATTCGGCAACGCAGAGCGTGCAGTCGATGCACTCGTCCGGGTCGATGACCAGGAAATTCGGGCCCTCGCGAAAGCAGTCGACCGGACAGACGTCGACGCAATCGGTGTACTTGCAGCGGATGCAGGATTCGGTGACGACGTAAGTCATGCCGGCGCTCGGACGACTGGGGAAGTGAATGTTGAATTTTAGCAGATCGGCCCTCACCTTCCGGCCAGAAGCCGACGACCCGCCGCGCCGTTACGGTAAGATTCCGTCGTCACCCCGGCGCCCGGCAGCGGCCCGCACCCGAGGATATTCATGAGCGAAATGATCAAGCACGTTTCCGACGCATCGTTCGAGCAGGACGTCGTCAAGTCGTCCCTTCCGGTCCTGGTCGACTTCTGGGCCGAGTGGTGCGGCCCCTGCAAGATGTTCGCGCCGGTGCTGGACGACGTCGCCAAGACCTACGAAGGCAAGCTGACGGTCGCCAAGCTCGACATCGACGCCAACCCGTCCACCCCCGGCAAGTACGGCATCCGCGGCATTCCGACGGTCATCCTGTACAAGGCCGGCCAGGTCCACGCGCAGAAAGTCGGCGCGCTGACCAAGTCGCAGCTCACCGCATTTCTTGACAGCAACCTGTAACCCCGTTAGTCTGAATG
>Ga0157379_10005927_pt1 | contig 10523 bp, 11 predicted proteins | sample S25metaG_FD_121802 | JGI IMG/M metagenome (GOLD analysis project Ga0157379, IMG submission 121802) | Switchgrass rhizosphere microbial communities from Kellogg Biological Station, Michigan, USA - S2-5 metaG | ecosystem: Host-associated > Plants > Roots > Rhizosphere > Soil | place: USA... | reverse complement strand
CGGCGCGCTCTTCACGACGATCAACACGGACTTCCACACCGGCTTCCTGGAGGATGCGCTCCGCGAGGCGTTGTCGACCAAGCTGATCGTGGACCCGCAATATCTGCCGCGCCTCGACAAGCTGCCGACGCTCGCGGGCCTGCAAAAGGTCTTCACCATCGGCGCGGCCCCCGCGATCAAGGTGATCGAGCACAGGAATATCGAAGATCCGCATTATCTGCGCAGGCTCATCGATCACTGGCGAAATGGCTATGACTGGCGCGCCGTGGAGCAACGGCTGAACGGCCTAGGCAGTAGCATGACGCGGATCGAGGGGCTCGACGTCCATTTCCTGATGGAGCGTGGATCGGGCACGAAGCCCCTACCCATCCTGCTCACCCATGGCTGGCCAGGGTCGGTCGCCGAGTTTCTCGACATTATCGACTTGCTCGCCCATCCCGAACGACATGGCGGCGATGCGGAGGACGGCTTCACCGTCCGTCGTGCCCTCCATCCCCGGCTTCGGCTTCTCGCAGGCGCCGGCCAGTCCATTGACGCCGCGTGACGTGGCGCGGATGTGGGGCGTGCTGATGCGGCGGCTGGGCTTCGATCGCTATGGCGCACAGGGCGGGGACTTGGGCGGCTGCGTCACCGGATGGATGGGATATGAGGATCCGGCGATCGCCGCGATCCATATGAACATGCAGGTGCTATTTCCCGACGGAAGCGATTTCGAGACGAACCCGCCCGACGCGGCGGAGGCCGACTGGATGCGCCGCGGCACAGAGTCTATGACGCGCGAACGCGGCTATCAGGCAATACAAGGCACCAAGCCGCAAACGCTCGCCTATGGGCTCGACGATTCCCCCGCCGGCATGGCGGCGTGGATCCTCGAGAAGTTCAAGGTGTGGACGAATCCGGAAGGCACCGCGCCGCCGCCCTTCACGATCGGCGGCCTCATCACCAACATCATGCTCTACTGGCTCGGTCAGGGCGCGGCGCCGCCAAGCTGGTTCTACATCGCCCTGCACGAGCGACGCGGCTTCTGGATGGAACCGGGCGGTAAGGTGATGGCACCAGCGGCCTTCTGCTTCTTCGCCAACGACCTCATGCCCTCGCGCCCGCCGATCGAGCATAGCGCGCGCGTTTTCGGTAATATCGTCCATCGGGTCGAGCATGCGACCGGGGGCCATTTCCCGGCGATGGAGGTTCCCGCGGTCCTGGCGGAGGATATCCGCGCCTTCTTCCGCGCCTACCGAAGTTAGAATGTCGGGGGCGTAACAGACCGCAGCCGTCCCCGCGTGCAAATCGCAGAGGATCCTGACGGTCAACTCAATATCAGAAGAGCCGTGCCGGTCAGTGCCAGCGCGAACGCACTACAGGCGCTCAACAGTCCCACGCTGCAGCGGCACATGTCGGGGCCGACGCGTTCCATCCTGCCTCTCCCACCTTCATCACCACCATGTTTGTTCTGGGCGGTGGTCGAAAGAGCATAGCATATCATGGCTGTGAGGCAACCATCCGTCAGCGACTGAGCGCGTGCAGCAATTTGCGAAGGAGCTGCTGCAATATATGCTTTTCGTCAGTGTCCAACTGCGCAAGGATTTCGGCCGCAAGTTGCTTGCGCAATGGCTCGGTAGCGCCCACCGCCTCGGCACCCGCCGGGGTTATGGTGAGACGCTTAACTCGCCGATCATTGGGATCGGGCACCCGGCAAACAAGACCTTCTCGTTCAAGGACATCCACTGCCTCGGTAACGGTGCGGGGCGCAATCGCGAGCCGATCGGCGAGGTCGGCCGCGCAGGCCCGCCCCTGTTCCGCCTCAATGCATAACAACATTCGAGTCTGAGCCAGAGACGCGCCCTGTTCGTTCATTGCTCGGTCGAAGCGCCGCCGCAGTTGCGTATAAGCCTGCGACAGATCGCCGAGAATATCATCATCCTCTCTATCCATGAGTACCCTCAATAAATGGTATTGCGATATTTCGCAACAGCGAGCATTAGCGGCTCGTGGGAAAATCGAGAGACATAATGAGCGCAGACGAAGGCGAATCAGCCCATGCCGGCACGACACAGACAACGCCCTTGCTCAAGCGCCGTGGGGCTAGGCTGATCGTCATAGTGCTGGGCGTGCTCCTGCTAATCGCTGGCATTTTCTGGTTGATCCGCTTCGAGAGTTTCGGTCAGTATCAGGAAAGCACCGATGATGCGTTCGTGCAGACCGACGCGATTGTGATCGCACCCAAGGTGCAGGGCTACATCGATCAGGTCTATGTCACCGACAATCAGGAAGTGAAGGCCGGCCAGCCTTTGGTTCGGATCGACTCGCGTGACTATTCCGCGCAGGCCGACCAGTCTCGCGCGCAGATCGCCCTCGCTCGAGCCGCCGCACAAGGGGCAGACGCACAGATCGCCGAGCAACAGGCAGCGATCGAAAGCGCGCAGGCGGACCTGCAGGCGGCGCACTCAAGCGCTGCCTTTGCCGTGGCGGAGGTCGCGCGCTACCGTCCGCTCGCCGCCACAGGCGCGGAGACGCGGGAGAAACTGTCAGCGTTGCAGAATGACGCTGCGCAGGCGCGGGCCAAGGCGGCCGCCGCACAGGCGGCGCTGACGAGCGCGCAGCGCCGGATTGTCTTTCTGGACAGCCAAGCTGGCCAAGCGCGGGCCCAGATCGAAGCCGCGCGCGCCCAGTTCGCCGTGGCCCACACTAATGTCGAAGCAACGGTCCTGCGCGCGGGCGCGGCCGGCCGCATCGGCAACAAAACGGTTCAGCAGGGCCAATTCGTCCAGGCGGCGACACGTCTCATGACGCTGGTGCCAAGCAGCAGTCTCTATGTCGAAGCCAATTTCAAGGAAACGCAGCTTAAACGGATGCGAATAGGCCAGCCTGTGCGGCTGGAGGTCGACGCCTTCCCCGGCGTCGAGATCCGAGCCCGCGTCGCCAGTTTCTCGCCGGGCACCGGCGCTCAATTCTCCATTTTGCCGCCGCAAAATGCGACGGGGAACTTCACCAAGATCGTGCAGCGCGTCGCGGTGCGTATTGCCATCGATGCAAGCCCCGAGACCCGTCGGCTGCTCATTCCCGGCATGTCCGTGGTGGCGAGCGTCGACACCCGGTCCGCCAAGGGCGCAGAGGCGCTGATCCGGCGAGACCAGGAACGGCACAACGCCCGCGCCGGGAAATAGCATGACGGAGTCCGCATCCATCCCGCTGCCCGAGAAGCTGCACGCCGACACCAGCGACTGGCTCGCCGTCGCAGCCGGCAGCATGGGCGCGATGATGGCGACGCTCGACATCTCGATCGTGAATAGCTCGCTGCCCAAGATCCAGGGGGAGATCGGCGCAACCAGCACCGAAGGCACATGGATCGCCACGTCCTATCTGGTGGCGGAGATCATCATCATCCCGTTTGCCGCCTGGTTGGAGCGACTGCTGGGCCTGCGCACCCTGCTTATCACCGCCGCCATCCTGTTCACCGGCTTTTCGATGCTCTGCGGCATTGCGGACAGCCTGACGACCATGATCATCGGCCGCGTCGGCCAAGGCTTTACCGGCGGCGCGCTGATTCCGACGGCGATGACCATCATCGCCACTCGCCTGCCGCGGCATCAGCAGCCGATCGGCAACGCAGTTTTCGGGGTGACGGCAATTGTTGGACCGGTGCTAGGGCCGCTGATCGGCGGCTGGCTTACGGAAAATGTCAGCTGGCACTATGCTTTCTTCCTCAACTTGCCTGTCGGCGCGCTGCTCATCACCTTGCTACTGGCCACGATGCCGCATCAGAAGGCGAACCTGACCGAACTGCGCCAAGCGGACTGGCTTGGCATCGCCGGTATGGCGCTTGGGCTTGGCGGATTGACCGTCGTGCTGGAGGAAGGCCAGCGCGAACAATGGTTCCAAAGCCGCGAAATCGTGGAACTGGCGGTGCTTTCGGCTATAGGTTTCCTGCTCTTGGGCCTTGGACAAGTCCTTTCCCGACGGCCGGTCATCAAGCTGAAGCTGCTGCTCGACCGGCAGTTCGGGTCGGTGGCGATGATGGGGTTGGTGATCGGGATGATGCTCTACGGCACCGCCTATGTGATCCCCCAGTTCCTCGCCAGCGTAGCCGATTATAATGCACTTCAATCCGGTCGTATCGTGCTGCTGTCGGGGATCCCCAGCCTGCTGCTGATGCCTTTCACTCCGATCCTGGTGCGCAGCCTGGACATTCGCATCGCCGTGACGCTGGGGATGTGTGCAATGGCCACCAGTTGCTGGATCGACGCCGTGCTGACGGCCAATGCCTCGGGTGGGGACTTCATCGAATCACAACTGCTGCGCGGCGTCGGCACCGTGCTGGGCTTCTTGTTCCTGAACCAAGCCGCGATCGCTGCCGTATCGCGCGCCGATGCCGCCGATGCGTCGGGTCTGTTCAACGCGGTGCGGAACCTGGGCGGCTCCTTCGCACTCGCCGGCATCGCCGTTGTGCAGGACCAGCGTAGCTGGTTTCATAGCCGCCGCATTGAGGAATCGCTTCAGGCCAATTCAACGGGGCTGCAGGATTATCTGGCGAACCTCGCCCGCTCGCTGGGCGGAGAGCAGGTGGCGCTGCGCACATTGGAGGGGACCGTGCAGCGCGAGGCGCTCGTCATGACCTATAATGACATATTCTGGCTTCTCGCCATGGGCATCATCTGCGTGATGCCTCTCATCCTGTTTCTCCGTCCTCTGCCCAAGGGGCAGGAGCCGGTCGTGGCTCACTGAGGTCGAACATGCGCGCCTTTACCTTCCTTCCCGTCCTCGCTCTGGCGGCCTGCACCGCGGGGCCCGACTATGAAGGACCGAAAACTGCCGGCGCGGCCACGCCGCAGCCCGGATTCGTCCGGGCCGACACGACCGTCCGCTCCGACTCGCCCCAGCCCGCGCGTTGGTGGAGGCAGCTTGGCGACCCGCTGCTCGATGCGCTGGAGGAGCGCGCGCTGGCGGCCGATCCTAACGTTGCACTGGCCGAGGCGCGGGTGAAGCAGGCCCGCGCCTCTTTGCGGTTCGAGCGAGCCGACCGACTGCCAAAAGGCAACGCATCGGCCGTCTATGTCCATGCGGAGCTACCCGGCATCGACCTTGGCGGATCAGGCGAAAACGGAAACGGCGGGGGCGCGAGCGACGAAAGCGAAAGCGATACTAACGCGCTCAACTTCTACAATCTCGGTTTCGACGCTAGCTGGGAGATCGATCTATGGGGTGGCCGCCGGCGCAGGGTCGAAGCGGCGCGCGCGCAACTCGGCGCGGCCGAGGCAAACCGCGCCGACGCGCAGGTCAGCCTGACGGCGGAAGTCGCGCAGACCTATGTCAGCTTTCGCGAGAGGCAGCAGCGCATCCAGTCGTTGCTCGCGAGCGCGGCGATGCAGCGCGAGATCTTGCAGCTGGTCGAACAGCGGGCGCGGCAGGGCGCGAGTTCGGCGCTTGAAGTGGAACAGCAGCGCGATGCACTGAACCAAGCGCAGGCAGCAGTGCCGCCCGTCGAAATGGAGCGTGACGCACTTTTGAATGCGCTGGCGACCCTGACCGGCGAGGTCCCTGGCGCGCTGGACGCGATGCTTCATACCCCGGCGCCGATTCCTCTGCCCCCCGCTAATGTCGCCATCGGCGATCCTGCGGCGATGCTTCAGCGCCGGCCAGACCTTCGCGCGGCCGAACGCCAGCTGGCGAAAGCGACCGCGCAGATTGGCATAGTCGAAGCCGCACGCTTTCCGAGCGTCAGCTTCATGGGCCTGATCGGGATCGGCGGTACGCATCCCGAGGACATGGTCGACTTCGACAAGCTGGCTGCGCTCGCCGTCCCTCGGTTAAGTTGGAACATATTGGAGTTCGGGAGGGGTGACGCGCGCATAAAGCAGGCGAATGCTACGCGCGAGGAGGCCGAGGCGCGCTATCGCTCGGCGGTACTCGGGGCGCTGCGCGACTGCGAGGACGCACTGGCGCGCTTCGGCGCCCAGCGCCGCGCCGTTGCCAGCACTGCACGGTCGAGCGCATCGGCCAAGCGGAGCGCCCAGCTCACGCAGCAGCGTTTCGATGCCGGCGCCGCAAGCCGCGTGACGATGCTTCAGGCTCAGGAACGGAGCAAGGCGACAGACCGGGTTGCGGCCCAGAATACAGCATCGCTCACCAATGACTTCATCGCATTGCAGAAAGCACTGGGACTAGGCTGGCAATAAGGCCAACTGTCCACAAGGCACGCACCGGCGCAAGATGAAGTCTGACCCAAGAGGCCGGGCATATCGAAATATCACCTTAAGTCCCCCCGCAGCGCGACCAGATGATGCAGCGCCCATCGCACAAGCCTGATTGTGTTTCCTGCGCCAACAACCTATGCAAAAGCTGCCAGAGGGTAAATTTACCTGAAAGGCCGCGAGGGAAAGACATGGGAGAGCATCCTTAGCCACCCGGGCTTGGCCCTGGACTTGTCAGGACATCCCTTCGATGCAACAGCTTGCGGAAAAGAACATATTTGCCGAAATCCATCTCGAGAGGTTGCGCGACACCAATTAGCACATCGGCAATGTTCGGCATCCGGTCCGCGCCGCCGCCGAGCGGCGCGCGCATATTCATCGGGATTTCGCCAATAAGCCATTGAGCGAGCATGTTGAGGGGCCAGTGCTCCACGCATATGCAGCATTAAGGGAGACAGGCTTGAGCAATATCGAACCGGCACATGAGTGGCAGCACCTGACGCAGGCGCTGGGTCCGCTCGCTGATGTGGTGAATGGCGTCGCGATTGACGGCGAGGACCCGGCATCGCAGGCGCGCACCAACTGGTCGTTGCTGTCGGCCTTCGCGCAATATGTAGTCAATTTCCGCAACCAGGACCCGGATCATCCGCAATTCACGCCGTTGCTCAACGATGCGCTCAACTCCAATCCGGTGCCCGATTTCACCTACCGCATCGCGCGCGTGCGGGGCGGCGCGACCTATCGGCTGACCGGCACGCGCGGGACCACCCGCTTCGTCGAAATCCAGCAGATGGCGGGGTTGGACGGCAGCGCGGCAATGAGCGGCAAGATATTGGGCCGCTTCAGCTTGGACGATTTCGCGATCGACGCCGACGGGCGCTTCTCCATCGTGCTGGTACCCGAAGGGGCAACACCGCCGACGGGCGACCATGTGGTGCTGCATCCCGATGTCACGACCCTGTTCGTGCGCGAGGGTGCCTATGACTGGGCGGGGGAGATCGACGCGCGCTTGGCCATCGCCTGCACCGACGCAGTGCCGATCACGCCGCTGGTAACGCCGGCCAGCAGCGCCGCGGCGCTCGCCGCCATCCCCGCCTGGATGGAAGGGCGGGTACGGCACTGGACAGCCCATACAAAGGCGCAGATCGAGAAGGACCGGGAGAGCGAAGAGCTGCGCGTCTTCCACTTCCCCGGCGGCATGGTGAGCCAGGTTTATTATGAGGGCGCCTATCAAATCGGTGTCGACGACGCGCTGCTGATCGAATCGGACGTGCCGGATAGCTGCCTCTACTGGTCCTTCCTTCTGACAGACGACCATTATATGACCGTCGACTGGCTGCGCCACCAGTCGAGCCTCAATGCCGCGCAGGCGCAGTTGGACGGCGATGACAAGGTGCGCACCGTCATCGCGCTCACCGATCCCGGCGTTCCCAACTGGCTCGACACCGGCGGCAATAGGCGGGGGCTGGTGCAGATACGGTGGAACGGGGCTAGTTCGCTGCCCGTGCCAAGGATGCGCCGCGTGGCTCTGGCCTCGCTGCGCGATCATCTGCCGGCCGACACCCCGCATGTGACGGCCGAGGCGCGGATCGCCGCCATCGTCAAGCGACGCATCGGTGCGCAACTGCGACGGCGGTGGTGAGGAGATGAGCCAGAATCCTGCTGCTCCGATCGCCAATAGCTCACTGATCGTCATTGTGCTCGCTTTCCTGGTTGGCGCCTGCCAGGGCTTCGACCTTCAGGTGCCCAGCGTCACTGCAACAGCATTGCGCGGCACGTTCGGCCTCAGCGCGGCGCAACTGGGCAGCTTCTTCAGCGCGGCGACGCTGGGCGTGCTGTTCGGGGCCGCCGGCGGCGGCGCGCTGTCCGACCGGATCGGACGCAAGCTGACCCTCGCGCTCGCCACCTTCTGCTTCGGTGTCGGATCGCTGGCGACCGGATGGGCGACCGACCTGCAAATGCTGTTCGTCTCCCGCCTCGTTACCGGGATCGGCATGGGGGCCGCCTTCACCAACCTCATCGCGATCACGTCCGAATCGGTCTCACCCGAGCGGCGCGCGCGTGCCGTCGCGATGGTGATGGCAGGCATGAATATCGGCGGCGCGATCGTCTGCCTGCTTTCGGCGCTCACCCCATCCCTAACCAATTGGCGCCTTCTCTATCATGGTGGCGGCATCGCGCCATTGCTGATGGTGCCTGCCATCCTGCTGCTGTTGCCTGCGACACGGCCTGACACGCGCAGCGCGAAACAGGAGAAGGCGCGGATCGCGGACCTGGGCGCAAGGGTCGCACCGCCGAGGCACTTGTTCGGCTGATCGTCCGCGAAATCCGCTTCAAGCGGCTCGCGCCTGACGCGCGGCTCGGGTCGGAGAGCGACCTGCTTTCCTATTATGGGGTAGCGCGTCCGGCACTGCGTCAGGCGCTGCGTTTGCTGGAACGGCACGGCATGGTCAGCACTCGACAGGGCAAGGCCGGCGGCATCTTCGTGGGGCGCGCAGATCCGGCCGCCGCCCTCGTCTCCTTCCGCGAGCATGTCGTGCCGCTCACCTTCCCCGACGAAACGCTGAGCGAGGCGTGGCAGGCGGTCGTCGAACCGCTGGCGCAGGCGTTGGCAGACCGGGCGGCGGATGGCGCGCGGATCGCGGTGGAGGATGCGCAGGCTGGCCTCGCCGGGTTGGGAGTGGCTGCCCATGTGCCGATCTGGCCGCTGTTCGTGCGCGCGCTCGACATTCTGCCCGCGTCGGGCACCGGCGCGGGCCTGCCGGTGTCTGCCGCGCTGCTGAAGGCGATTCGCGATGGCGACCGCGCGCTCGCCGTCCGCCTTGCGCGGGATGCGGTTCCGACGGCATGAGGCGGGCGGCGAAGGCAAGGTCTGGCGCCTGACCGACGAGCAGAAGTCGCTGCGCGACATGCTGACCGAATTTTTCGGCGAGCGATTCGGTGGCGCGCAGGGCGTGGAGGCCATCGCGCAGACGACCCTGGACGCTGAACTCTGGTCTGCCGTTTCGGAACTGGGCCTGGCCGGCGCGATGGTGCCGGAAGAGGATGGCGGCCTTGGCCTCGACCTCTTGACCGCCACCGTGATCGCGGAAGTGACCGGCCATTATGCCGTTCCCGCGCCCGTCCTGCCGTCGATCCTGGCCGCTTGGCTGATCGCGACGGCGGGCAGCGCGGAACAGAAGGGCAAGTGGCTGCCCAAGCTATTGGGCGAGGGTGTGCAGGCGGCCTTCGCGCTGGCCGAAGAGGCCGGCTGGTCGCCCGCCGACTGGACGCTGTCGGGTGCGGCGCTGACCGGCACGAAGCTTTATGTTGAGCGCGCCGATAGCGCCGACCTGTTCATTGTCGGCGGCAAGGATGGGTCGCTCGCTATCGTCGAGGCCGGCAGCGCAACGCTGACCCCTGTCGATATGCTGGACCGCACCCGCCCGCTTTTCGCGGTGTCGTTCGACGCAGCCGGGGCTGATGTGCTGACGACCGATGCCGCGGTCGCTGGCAAGCTGTTCGACGCGCTTTGCATCACGTCGGCCGCCGACGCGCTGGGCGCGGCGAGCGCCATCCAGGCGCGCGCGATCGGCTATGCCAAGGAGCGCAAGCAATATGGCCAGCTGATCGGCAGCTTCCAGGCGCTCAAGCATCAGCTCGCCGATATGTCGGTCGAGCTGGAGCCGGCGCGCCCGCTCGTCTGGTATGCCGCCCATGCCTGGGACATGGGGCAGGATGACTCGCCGCGCATGGCGGCGCTCGCTAAGACGGCGCGCACCGGCTTATCCGGGAGCGCGGCGGCGGTGTGCCGCTGTCGATCCTTTATGATAACACGAAGATCGCGGTTGCCAGGATCTGCGGGGATGGGAAGCGCGAGCGAACACGCGCGTTCAGCGGGCTCGTCAGCCATTATCTTTTTATCGATCGCTTTGGTCGGCCTGGAAAGGGGAACGACAAGGGGAAGGTGGAAGGCCTGGTCAAGCACGCCCGATCGCACTTCATGGTGCCGATCCCGCATGCGCCCAGCTTCGATGACTTCAATGATGAGCTGTTGGGTCGCGGCCGGGCCCGTCAGGAAGCGCGGGCTGGCCGACATAGCGAGACGATCGGCACAGGCTTCTGGCCGATCTGGCGACGATGCGGGCATTGCCAGCAGGGCAGTTCGAGCCGTGCGAGACCAGGGCCGCTCGCGTATCGTTGACCGCCCTGGTGCGCTACCGGACCAACGACTACTCGGTGCCAACCCGGTACGGCTTCCAGGATGTCATGGTGAAGGGCTTCGTCGACACGGTGGTCATCCTATGTGGCAATGAGGAGATCGCCAGACATCCGCGCTGTTATGGTGAGGCCGTT
>Ga0157379_10005921_pt1 | contig 10529 bp, 10 predicted proteins | sample S25metaG_FD_121802 | JGI IMG/M metagenome (GOLD analysis project Ga0157379, IMG submission 121802) | Switchgrass rhizosphere microbial communities from Kellogg Biological Station, Michigan, USA - S2-5 metaG | ecosystem: Host-associated > Plants > Roots > Rhizosphere > Soil | place: USA... | reverse complement strand
TACCTCGCGCATGGCCGCGCGGACATCCGCTTCCGTCAGGGCACCGCGACCGCGCAGACGGTCGAAAACGCCGCCCAAACGATCGCTAAGGGATTCGAACATCAGCACCTCATGTGGGACGCGGAGACGCCCCGGAATCTCTGCCCATGAACAACGCAAAAGCGCCGGTGGGCGAAACCTCGCCGACCAGCGTCGATCCATGGACCAAAGGCGTATCCGTGGATATGCGGTACCTAGTCTACGTTCAGGCAGGCCAGATGGTGGTGCGCTCTACGCAATCCCGCATGAAAACGCAAGTAGGCAGGATTGACGCCGCCATGGCCGGCGGGAACGTCATTTGCGATAAGGAAGGGCAGCGGAGGTCCGTAGTAAATGATACGGCCCTGTTGGTCCTATGTTGCCCGCGCCTAACACCGACCGAGGTCGAGTGCCAAACGGCAGGGGCCGTTCAGAGGGGCTCCACCATAAGGTCGGCCCTATGCCCGCGTCAGGAGCCACTCTTGACCGGATCGACAACGCCGACCCGGAATATGGTGCGCTGGGCCGACAAGCGCATTCAGAACAACAACAAGGGCGACACGTTGACCTTTTATTCCTCCGCGACGCGCGAAGTGTTTACGACTTCCCGGTTGGCGAAGCTCCAGCGGGTATCGCCCACCACCATCCGCAAGCGCCTTGAACGTGGTTGGTCGGACGATGAGATCATTACCGGCCGAAAAGGTCCAGTCAGCCGCGTCAATCCCCGTCTAACCCCGGAAGGCCCTCCTCCCCATATTACTCCACCCCGCCTGAAACCAAATTTCAGCCATGCCGAGCGGCCAAAATCAACCACGCAAGTCCTGTATAAAAGGACGGCAGAGTGGTTCGCCCACTGTCGGGAGGTCATGGCGAGGAAGGGCTCCCCGCGCCTCCCCACGTGATCAACGAAGGACATGAAGGCACCGTTATCCCTCTCGTCTCAGAGGAGAATTGGAAACGAAAATTCGCCCGTGACTGGCCGCGATTGCGCCCTCATCTCATCTTCGAAAACGCCGATCCCTATCATCAGCATCGAGAAAATCGACCCGGAATATGTCAGGGACCAACGAGAAAAGGCCGCAAGGAAAGCCAAACTAGCTGCGGCCTTGTGACACTCTCGTCAATCTTCATGCAAGTTATAGCTCACTTACCCTGGGTTATACGTAAGGACTATTTTTTCGAGCATAAGCCATGCCCCAAGGATGCATAATTTGTGAAATTAATTTCACAAATATCGATTTCTTCATAGATTGGACATCCCACATTTGCCGGATCGGGGAACCCCGGCGCATCGGCATGTAGGTCACGTCAGCGCACCACACGTGGTTGGGCCGGTCGATCACCAGCTTGCGCAGCAGGTCGGGGTAGACCCGGTGCTGCGGGTGGGGATCGCTCGTGCGCGGCCGCTGGTAGAGCGGCGTCAGGCCCATTTTGGCCATCAGGCGCCGTGCCCGGCGGCGACCGACCTCGTGGCCTGCACGGCGCAGGTGCCGCGCCATCGTCCGTCTCCGGCACCGGTGCATAATAGTAGCTCGACCGGCTGATCCGCGGGCTGCACTGCGCCGAGATCAACAGGCGGTGGTGAGCAGGTTCGATCACCGCCCGCCTTCGATCCACGCTCATCGACCGAAGGCTTTCGCTAAAAATCCCGCTCCACGACCAATTGCCCGATCTTGGTGTGCAGCTTTTCCACCTCGCTGTCGCTAGCAGCCCTGGCTGCATCACCAGCCCCGGAGAATGTGACCGCCATCCGTCAATGGCCTGACGCTTCCACGCGGCGATCATCGTGTGGTGCACGTCGTGCTTGGTTGCCAGCTCCGCCAGCGTCAGGTCGCCACGGATCTCCTCCAACGCCACTTTCGCCTTAAAATCCGCGCGGTAGCCCTTCCTCGTAGTCTTCATTCCCGTACCAGTCCTTCAGTCGGGGACTTCAGCCGGATTGAGCGGGACACCGCCTACCGCAACGGGACGCCGAAGATCTTTGGTTTTCTGCAGAAAAAGGTTGTCCGTGGCCTGAACCGGACACAGTGGGACTATCGTCGAAAACGGGAGTTGGTAGCGGAGGAGGGATTCACTAAATAGCTACAAGCTATTGCTTTTCATGACTTAGTTCCTGCTGTCTCCTCAGGATACCCCCAGCACTACCCCCAAAGCGGCTACTTTACGACGAGATGGTTTCAGCTTGGGCTAGGCCAATCGACCAGTCGAAAAGACGCGGTACGGCAACAGAGATCCGATCACCATAAATCAGCGGGTCCTAGGTTTGAGCCCGGAATTCCAGGAACGCGACGCGATCCAACTCGCGCCTGAGCCACGTTGCACTTGACATCGTCGCTTCCGGCAGGATAGGGCGGCATTCGCACTGGTGGGCGAATAACGCCCGTATGCAAGAAGCGGCGGGAGTGAGCGATGAAAATGTATAAACTAGTCGTATTGACCAACGCACTCGAAGGCCGGGACGACGAATTTAATACTTGGTACACCGACCAACATCTTTCTGATGTGCTGAAAATTCCAGGAATAACGGCCGCTCAACGATTTCAGATTCAGGGAGAGGCTATCCAGGCTAACCCTCTGTACAAATATCTGGCCATCTACGATATTGAGACGGATGATCTCGAATTCGTTCTGACCGAATTGCAGGTGCGTCCGGAGTCGGGGCAGATGTATCTCACCCCCGCAATGGATCCAGTGTTGTATTGTGCGGCCTACACGCCGGTTACGTCAGAAGTTCGCAGCGCCGACTAGCCGGGATCTGAACTAGATCGCCTGCATGGTGCCAACCGGCGCCAGGCAGGGCGAGAACGCCGCATCGAGCAGCGGGGATGATAGCTGGAGCATGGACACGCATGCGCCCAAGTGGCAACGGGCTGCAGATCAAATCGCAGGTCATAGTCAGCCCTTACTCCCGGCATTCGCAAGTGCTCGTGAGGGGACCAGCCGGCGGCGACGCGGCAGCCACCGATCCAACTGGGATTTCGTGAAGATGTTGTATTTTCGCGTGTCACGCACCGGCCAAACCGCAGCGTCGGCGCGCCGGATCCCGCCAAATCCTTGCTTGACAAGAACCACCGAACCCGCGATAATATACTAATATCGCACACATGTGCGCTAATAGCACGTCTGTGTGACTGGATCACTGGTGCCGTGGTCGGAAACGGTGAACGATCCAAGCTTCATCGACACTTGGATGACAATCGCAATCACGAGGAGAGGAGTGTGCCATGGTCAGTCTAACCCTAGAAAATCCCATGCTGAAGAATTTGGGTTCGGTGGCGAAACGGGCCCCCCAGCTTCGCGGCGATCGGCCCCTGCCCGAGGGCACTCGCCTTATATCTGCGGACAGCCATTGGGAGATTTCGGAGGATATTGGACAAAAGTACTTCCCCGAGCATCTTAAACATAAGGCGCCGAAATTCTGGAAAAACGGTAATTTTCCGTTTTTCGGCGATCAGGTTATCAAGGTCGACAACGGCGATCCAAACGGAAACCAAAGGGCGCTCGATTTCCTTGCTTCCGCGCTCGGTGAAGGGGCGTGGAATCTCGACGTTCGCAATGAACAGATCACGGCGGAGGGTATCGAAAAGGAAATTCTCTATCCCAACTCATTGCTCTGTTTCATCCGCCATCCGGACATCGAAATCCAGGAACACGTCTATAGAGCGTATAACGAACACCTCTCTGATATCTGTGGCCAGTATCCCGACAGGTATTACGCGGTCGGGGTGTGTTCGAATTGGTGGGATCCGAAGAAGGCTGCTGACGCTATAAAGCAGATCGTGGATCTGGGGTTCAAGACCTTCATGCTGCCCACTTCGAACCCGGGCAAGACTGCCAACGGAATGAACATCAGTTATGGCGACAGCGTCATGGATGCATTCTGGGCCGAGGCTGCCGCCGCCGGTCTCCCAGTCTGCTTCCATGTGGGTGAGAACGTCGCCATCGGTCAGCGAGGATCCGTCGGGGCTTCCATTCTGGAAACGTTCAGTCCGTTCAGGAAGCCGTTTGGCCAGATGGTCTTCGGCGGCGTGTTCGACAGTCATCCGAACCTCAAGGTGGTTTTCGCGGAAGCCGGAATTGCTTGGGTTCCTCCTGCCCTGCAGGATGCAGAAGCGATCATGGACGCGCACTATACGTCGCTTGATTACAAGCCAAAGAGAAGGCCGACCGATTATTGGCGCGATAATTGCTATGCGACGTTCATGAACGATGCGCTTGGCCTATCCCAGCTCCAATATATTGGCGTCGATAATGTAATGTGGTCCACCGATTATCCGCATAATGAAAGCACGCTAGGGATCGGATGGGATAGCGCATTCGCGGTGATCGACCAGATCGGCGAAGAAAAGGCCAAGAAGGTGCTGGGACAGAATGCGATCGATCTCTATGGGCTTGATGACTAATCGGAACTTCATGAATATTTTGGTAGGGGGTATTCAATATGTCTAATAATACGCTGAGCGGAAGCGTAATGATCTTCCCGACTCAACCCGAAGAGATAAACGAGGAATGGCTGTCGTCGTCACTGTCGATTGGCTACCCGGGTACCAGGGTGGCAAAAATATCCTTGGACCACTCGCTGGGCGGAACCGCTAACAAATGGTTTATCAACGTCACATACAGCGCGAACCCGTTAGACCTTCCTTCCAGATTTGTGCTGAAGGTCGGGCTGGACGATGAGCCACATCGCGCAGAAATCCGTTTCATCTATTGCATGGAAGCGAAGTTCTATTCGAGTGTCGGACCTCGCCTGCCAATACAGATTCCCAAGACGTACTATGCAGCGGACAACGGCGAATCGGGCGTATTGATCATGGAGGATATCATATCCAACGGTGGTCAAATATGTTCGATTCCCCGACCGCTCACATTCGAAGAAACGGCCGCCTTCCTCGACGGGTTTGCGGCGATGCACGCTGCCTTCTGGAATTCCCCGGAACTCAACGACGATGGAGAACTCGGCTGGGTCTGGAGACAGGACCCACTCCCGCCCACGAGGGCTGATGGACTCTGGGGAAATCGCCAGTTCGAGGTCGAGTATTGGGACAGACACATCAAGCTTCCGCGTGCCGTGGCCATTCCGAAGGTGTTGCATAATCGCCAAATGATTCGAGATGCGATGGACGAGCTTCGCCGTTTTGATGATGGCAGCACGGTATGTCTCATTCATGGGGATGCGCATCTGGGCAACCTGTACCAGGACAAAAACGGCAAGCCGGGCTTTCTGGATTGGCAGCTGTTCCGTCGCGGTCACTGGGCGCACGACATTTCCTACTTCCTTTGTTCTGCTCTTGATCCGCTGGACAGGCGTCGGTGGGAAAAGGATTTGGTTCGCGGTTATCTGGACGCGTTGGGAACCCACGGCGTCTCCAATGTGCCCACCGAGGAAGCAGCCTGGTCCGCAATTAAGGCGCATTTCATCTATGGATTGTTTATCTGGATGATGAATACCGACCATTTTCAATCCGAGGTGGTCAATACCGCCGCATCGGCAAGGTTTGCATGGGCGATGGTTGACCACGGCCTTCTCCAGTGGGACGGAATTAAGCGGTCGGGATGACGTCAAGGCGGCGCGGTGCCAGTCGTGCTCCCGCTACGGCGAGGAGCCTGCTGGCATCGGCTGCTTGGCTTCGTTCTCGGCGCCGGCCGGTCGTTCTGGCTCATTTGAACCGGGCAAGGAACCGGACCAGGAATGCACCCCTGGGCCGTTCCGGCAAGACCGGCCAGTCCGCTCCGATTACCTCGATCCTCGCGGAGGCCCTGCCAGTTGAAGCCTCAGCGAACGGAGGCCCAGCACCTCATCCGCCGCTCACTCCGCCTCCGGGATCAGTCGTCGTGCCGGTTCCAGAGCACCTTTCGGGCACCGCGCGGCCAGCGCGAGCGCACGCGGCTGATCAGCGCGATCCGTGGCCATACCCGAAGTCCGGAAACGCCGTGGCTCAGACATCATTGACTCGCGACGTCGCGTGGCGGCCTTCCCTCAACTTCACCCCCGCCCCTTCGTCCGGGCGCCGTATGGCACAGCCGCAGGTCCGCCTGATGCCGAGACTTGCGACCGGACTTGCGATCGTTGTGGCTCGCCTCGAGCGGCGTCGAAGATATTTGCGGCACCGGATAGAAGTCGCTCTAGGAGACCTGTGCGCGGGTAGGTCTGGACGGCGGTTTTGCGCCATTTTTATGAGTCTTTATGGTGATGGAGCGAGCCCTGCTGTGACCATGCCTCGCCTTCCGATGTGCTGCGTCCTCGTCAGATTGGTTTCCTAGAGCATTTTCACGATGACCGTTGGTATCCGGCGGCACGGAAGTAGTCGGCGCATTCGGTTGGAAGGAAGCGGTCCAGGAGTTGACCGATGCGTTCAACGATCGCGTCGCTCCCGACTCCGCCCATGATGAATTCGCTCTAAAGTGGGCTGTAACCAAGACAAATCTGCACCATCACCTGTCGCGGCAAGACATCCCGAGCTGCCGGCCGCCATGACTTCAACAATCAAGAACATTGACTCGAACTAGAATAGGCACTAAAGCGTATACCGCACACATGGGCGACTACCGCTCTTTCTGGACTTCTCGTTCGTGTGCCACGCAGGGTTCGACCGAATACCCGTTCGTAATGGACGCGATGAGCGCTCGCCACCAACCAATGTGGGATTTCAGGATGCCTCGGAAAAACAAGTCCTATTCAGACGAATTGCTGCGGAAAGGTGTCGAACTGGCGAACATTCCCGCGCTCGCGATGACCCTGGTCCAGATGACCGGCGACAAGCGGTGGCTTTATCCGCCCTTCAACATCACCAAAGCGGAGATGATGGACGATAACGACAGCGGTGGCTTGCCTGACGAGCAACAGCGCGCGATTAGGCAGGCCGCTTATGAAGCCATCCGCCGCTGGCTTGACGGCGCACCCCCGGCCATAGAGACCCCGGACGCAGAACTCTGCGTGGAACTGCTGAGCCGCGCAACGGGCGAGGCCGTCCCTCACCCCTACGGCGCGATGCTGCGGGACGCCTATGCCGGTACATTCGGCACCGAGGATCATGCGCCCACCGGGAGCATTCCCGAACGCGCCAAGGTATTGATCATTGGAGCGGGAATCTCGGGACTATGTGCCGCAGCCTATCTGCAGCAGTCTGGAATACCATTTAAGATCATAGAAAAAAACGACGACGTAGGCGGGGATTGGCTGATAAACAGGTACCCCGGCGCCGGTGTGGATGTCGCCAGCCATTACTATAGCTTTGGGTTCATGCAGTACGATTGGCCGATGTACTTTGCTCTTCGCGATGACATCCTGGCCTATCTCAAGCATGTTGCAAGTGCGTTCGATCTCATCAAACACATACAGTTGAGAACACAGGTGCTCGACGCTCGATATGACGAAGAGGGTCAGGAATGGCTGGTCCGTATTAAATCGGACGATGGCATTGAGCGAATCGAGCGGGCGAGTTTCGTCATCAGCGCTGTCGGTATCTTCAATCCACCGAAGATGCCGGCTATTGCTGCCCTCGAGACTTTCGAAGGTCCGGTCTTTCACACGGCAGATTGGCCGCAGGACTATGACATCACAGGAAAGAACGTCGTGCTTATCGGCAATGGCGCCAGCGCGATGCAGGTTGGTCCAGCAATTCAGGACAAGGTGTCGTCGTTAACGATTTTTCAGAGATCTCCGCATTGGATAGTGCCCTTCCCCATGTTTCGGAAGACAGTGCCGGATGCCTTGCGCAAACTGATGACCGAGGTTCCGATGTACGCGAAATGGTACCGTGCCGGAATCGCATGGCGCGTCAGTGACAGCAATTTCCCGGTACTGCAAAAGGATCCCTCCTGGCCCCATCCCGACCGTTCCCTCAATCAGGCTAACGAAGATCTACGATTGCGGCTCGGCAACTATATAAAATCACAGTTGATCGACCGGCCGGATTTGATCAAAAAGGTCACTCCGCGATACCCGCCCTGGGGGAAGCGGATGCTGCGCGACAACGGCTGGTACGCGATGCTGAAGCGCCCCAACGTAAAGCTGATCACCGAACCGGCGGTACGCGTGACAAAAAACGGTGTCGAAGCGGCGTCGGGCGATTTCATCCCTGCCGACACGATCATGTGTGCGACCGGGTTTGATGTGCAGTGCTACCTCTCCAGCTTCGACGTGTTCGGTCGGGGCGGCGAGAAACTGCGCGATATCTGGGGAGTCGATAACCCCAAGGCGTATATGGGAGGGCTGATCCCAAAATTCCCCAACTTCTTTGTTCTCTATGGACCGAACTCGCAGCCTGGCCATGGGGGAAGTCTAATGTATGTGGTGGAGATGCAGATGCATTATTTCTGCAACATCCTTCATCAGGTGATTGCGGACAATATCGGGGCGGTCGAAATTGGCAGTGATGCCACTGAAAGGTATAACGATCTGGTGGATGAAGCGGGCAAGAACACGTCTTGGGCCCACCCTTCTGTCGACAGCTATTACAAGAATAGCGAAGGGAGGATTGTAGTGAATTACCCGTTCCCGAACTTGTCGCTCTTCGAAAACAGCCGTAAGGCAGACTTGCAGGATTTCCTAGTCGAACCCGCCCACGGTTAAGCGAGCCGCATGAGGCGTGGGATCGCTCCGATCGTTTCAAACTGGGCTATATCGGGAACAGCGGCACCAACGATCTTGGCAAAGTCGCCTCGCCCGATGATTGCTGGCAGGCTCCGGGAGCCGAAGTAGTCCGCGATGGGCAGACCGGAGGCCTGTCATCGAGCGACACCACGCGCGGTTCCAACGGGGCGTGAACACCTTCGGCCAGACCTCGACGGTCGGCCGCTACCACGTCCGGCAAGCAGATGACGGCCTGCGCCCGGTCGCCTTGCAGCTATGGGACGGTGCGGGGCCGTTTCCGCGTGTTCGCGAGGGTGTCGCTATCGGCGCCTGGCTGCCGCGTTCCCCATCGACGAACCGAGGATATTCCCGCTCGGGATCGGCAGCGAAGACGCTGTCGATCTCGATATAATGCCGCCAGTCGCCGCCGAAGCGATAGGTGCTGACCGGCCCCCCGCTGGTCCCGCGGTCATAACGAGAGTCCACCGGTTTGATATTCAATGCTGCGCCAACGGCACAAGCGCGCCGGGCGTGACGCTTCCATCTTGCAGGAACGCCCGGCGCGCTTGTGCCGGTGTTCGGTTTCCCAGCGACGAGTGCGGACGGACGTTGTTGTAGTCGTAGCGCCAGAGCCAGCTTGCGCCGGGCGTCGGCGAGGCTGTCGAACAGCTCCTCGTTGAGCAGCTGGAGACCCGCAAAAACCGGTGGCATTTGGTCGCGCGTAATGATTCATTGCCGTGGAGCGATCATGGAGCGCTGTGATGGATCCGAAGTCACTGTTCAGTTTAAGCGATCATCTTGAAGCGCTGAGCAAGGATGGCGATCCGCTCGAGGTTTTGCAGCAGACGGTGGATTTTGAATACTTCCGCTCCTGGCTGGTTGAGGGGCTGGGATATGGCGATGGCGCCAGGGGCGGACGCCCGCCTTTTGATCCGGTGATGAGGTTCAAGGCCCTGATCCTTCAGGCGCAGCACAATCTGTCCGACGCGCGGATGGAGTTCATGATCCGGGATCGACTGAGTTGGATGCGGTTCCTGGTGACGTGACCCCCTGATTTCCATCCAAGATTGATTAGAGTCCGGCCCTTGAGAGAAGGACGGGCGATGAAGCGACTACGATTCACGGAAGAGCAGATTATCGGGGTACTGCGCGAGGCTGAGGCAGGCGCGAAGACGGCTGACCTTGCCCGCAAGCATGGCGTGTCGGAGGCGACGCTCTACAACTGGAAGGCCAAGTATGGCGGTCTGGAGGTGTCGGAGGCCAAGCGTTTGCGGGCGCTGGAGAACGAGAACGGACGCCTCAAGCGGTTACTGGCGGACGCGATGCTAGACAATGCGGGTCTGAAGGACCTGCTGTCAAAAAAATGGTAACGCCTGCCGCCAAGCGGGAAGCGGTCGCGCATCTTCAGGCCCTGCTTGATGTCAGCGAGCGGCGGGCGTGCAGGGTCATTGCGGCGGATCGGAGCGTGATCCGTTATCAGTCGCGTCGCGATGATGATGGCATGCTTCGAGAGAAGCTGCGCGATCCGGCGCATCAGCGCCGCCGGTTCGGCTATCGCCGGTTGCACATCCTGCTGCGGCGCGAGGGGCTGACGATCAACCGCAAGAAGACGCAGCGGGTGTATCGCGAGGAAGGCTTGACCGTGCGGCGACGCAAAGGGCGCAAACGCGCGGTTGGCACACGGGCGCCAGCTTCCGTTCCGGCGCTGCCCAACCAGCGCTGGAGCCTGGACTTCGTGCACGACCAGATGGCGACGGGTCGTCGGTTCCGGGTGCTCAACGTCGTTGATGACGTGACGCGCGAGTGCCTGGCGGGTAAGCGGTAAAAATCCCCCACATTTTCAAGCGTGCCGAGGTTGGTAGTTTCGCCGCATTGCACGGCGAGGTGATCAATGAGTGATGAAATTGATTTCGAAACTTGTTTCGAAACGAGCGTG
>Ga0157379_10005917_pt1 | contig 10530 bp, 16 predicted proteins | sample S25metaG_FD_121802 | JGI IMG/M metagenome (GOLD analysis project Ga0157379, IMG submission 121802) | Switchgrass rhizosphere microbial communities from Kellogg Biological Station, Michigan, USA - S2-5 metaG | ecosystem: Host-associated > Plants > Roots > Rhizosphere > Soil | place: USA... | reverse complement strand
TGAAGGAGGTGACGTTGGAGGAATTATTGCCATATAGTTTTGGGCCGGAGCATTTGGAGATGGTTAGAGGTCGCAATACTGTTATTTGATGAAATAGGGCTGAATATGTAAGATTATCGAGATTGCATGAAGCTTAGGTTTCTGTTGGATTATGGCAGTGGTAGCGGATGTTACCACAAAGCACACTTCTTCGGGCATATTTAGCTTCCATTCTACTTGACAAACAACAAAACATACCTCTTATCATACTTTCACCTTCTTTTCCTTCTCCAATGCGCCACTCAGCTTATGCAGCTGCACTATAACAGTTGTATCGCCGCCCTTCGTAGTCATCCTATTCCCGTAGTCGGCGAGAAACGCTTCAACGTGAGCTTTGGCAGCGGTAGCGGAGACTGGCTTGCTCGATTCAGCGACGATGCGCAATGGAGAATGTACATTATCCGACATGGTGAGCTTAAGCAAGGAAAGTGGTAAACGCTCAGGTATAATAGACGCCAGTGCGAGGTGATCTCCCATCATGATCGACCCTAGGATCCGTTGACGAAACTCCAGATAACCTGGGAGCCTTTCGGAATCGACATAACAATTTCCTCGAGGAAGGTATTTTTACTTTATTAGAAATTTTTCTTGAATGCGCCTACTTAATTATAAGGACCTCCGATAGCATCAAGAGACGGCACCCAGAATCTCCTTCTCTTCATTTAACACCACCGACTTAATAGACTAAACTACAGTCCAATCATGGCTCCGAAACGTGCGTCGGGGATTAATTTGCACAAGTATTCTCTGACCCCTCTACCGACTACAGCCCCTAATATGACGACGGACCCAAAGCTGTTATCGCTGATACACAGCGATTCTCCACCAACTAAAACTGAAGAGCAAGAGTCACAACAAAGTCTCGATGAATACGATGAAATAGATAATAAACTAGAGGCTGAAATGGAACGGATCCTCGAGGAACGAATTGGCGTGGACACCTTCCAAGAAATGGATCAAGGATCCTGGGCTCCTATTCACAAATTGCCGGATGAAATCCTTGGTGAAATACTCTGTTGCGCTGCACATCTCGGTGCAGTGACTTTCAAAGAAAGTGATGTCTATCGCATTTGGCCAAGTCATCAGATGACATTCGATACCATGCCTCTATCGCTCTTTCTTGTTTGTAAGCGATGGCAACATGTCACTTTACAAACCCCTGGGATATTCCACCAACTCGTCATTACTCGCGAATCCTCTTTGAAGTTAGAAAAGGTACTCCCGATGTGGTTAACACATTCCGGGGCTTTGCCGCTCGATATTCACATCAATGAAATCCCATGGATGTCGGAAACCTATGACGAGATAATATTCGGTGCATTACGCGGCATTGGCCCTCATATCAACCGTCTAACATCGTTGACACTCCTTCTTGAGCATTTCTCGCGAGTCATACCAGGGTCCTCTTTAGAAGCGCCTTGTCTCCGCAGGTTCGAACTGCTGGATGCCTGGCCTCAGGACGAGTTGGAATTTGGTGTTTTACACGCGCCAGCCCTTCGTGACATTTATATTAGGGGTATTCTTCATTATCGTCACTTCCTCATACATACACCTAACCAATTGCAAAAATTTTGCCCGGACCGATGCAAAATGCGGGCTCCCGAATTCCTTTCATTTCTCACAGAGCATTCAAATCTGGAGGATTTTAATGTCGAACTTGCTACACCCGAACAAACCATTGACGGTCTTCCCCTGTCGGACTCACCACTAGTGAAGAATTCCAACCTGAAGTCCCTATCTATTCTGTACCGATGCGAAGCTGCCAGCGACTTGGAGATAATTTTTTCCAACCTCGAAACACCCAACCTCGAAAGCCTGGGCATCATTCCCCTCGATAACGATGAAGAACCTCACGAATATCTTGCACCTATTCTCACTTGGTCCTTGTCCGTGAAGCCGTCATTACGTGCCCTCGAAATTCATCTTGATAGCCGCTATGCGGAAATGGATTTCCACGACCTTCTTTTCTCCCTCCCTTCGTTGAAAAACTGGTGATCAATGGAGGAAATATGGAGGAGAAGAAGTTTATAGCGGTCCTTGATCGCACTTCCAGTGGCCATATATTGCCATCGCTCGTTCATCTAGAACTCGTGGGTGGAACATGGCTCGCAGCGGAACTTCTCGAAATGTTAACCTCGCGCTTAACGGATTCACAACATTCCGGAATGGAATTTTCCTTATTAAAGATATTTCTATGCTAAGTATTCTACATGGCTAGACACGGAACCAAGCCAGCGATTGGCCCTGGACAATATCATAGAATTGCGGGGAAAATACGATATTGATCTTTGGATAAGGGATTGAGGCTACAACCTCTATATAATATAATATCACCATCCTATCTGGCTTCCGTCTTCTCATCCGGATTATTCCCCAAATTTATTACTTCTTTATCCTTAGACGTTGCTCTATTCACTTGATGGTGTCTGCATTACTTACTGCATCCACCGAAACTGTTGGCGCCGTGCCAGACCCGAGACTCCGTGTCTAACAGGATATATGGGCGGCACCCCACTCATCGGCTCTTAGGTAATTTGATTGTTTCTTAGTAAATATTGTTTCATGTAAATAATATAAGAGGGGCTCGAAAGAGCCGTAGAAAATAAGAATTATCGCTACCCTAAATATTGAGTTGCTAACAGAAACTATTGCTTATTGATAGGCTCGCTGAATTGGGACCAGCATCCGTGAAGCGTACTGCCCCCAGCTCGCTCTCAATTCTTTATGGAGACAAAGCAGCCAGGGACCTAGACATCTGACCTCGAAACTCCCAGCCTTGCCATCAGGCCACTTCACATTGAACCTCGCTATACAACTTTCTTCCACCTTTCTCATCCCTGACGGCTTTGACGGTTGCTATATCTCTCATATCTTGTGAGGGGACGTTCAAATTGATGTAGCCCTATCTTCATCCCGTAATGGATTGACGCTGATCTGGGTGTTCACAGAATGAGTGGATTTTCCTCGATTTACAATCCTCACCAGTAATGGCTGATCATGAGGCATCAACGAAGGTGGGTATTGTATCCTCACAAATGTTGGAAATTAACGGGGGTCCGTTAGGATTAGTTTTTCCTGAGTGTAATAATATTCTGCCCAGTTACATTCGGAAGTACCCCAGGAGGCAGTAGCACCGGAACTCTAGCCTCAGGCGCTGATGATATATATAAATTTAGGATCGGAATTTATTGTAATACTTTATGTCCAGCGTATATGGAGATGACACTACTAACTGTCTTCTCGCAATCATTCGCTGAATTGGCTTGGATATGACTGAGAATTGACAACTACTTCTCTTGGGTCACTCGCACCCGTGGAGAAGTTCTCCGGTAGGAACCCCATCCGAACCTGTGACATTCCAACCCTAAGTATTTGAAAGCTTTCCGACCGAATACAATACCGCTGATCCGAAGGGAAGCTGAAACCCGGACACATTCCTGGATAGGTTTATATAAAGAGAGATGTCATTATTTGTGGGTCTCCAGCAAGAACAGGTTTCTTTCTCCCTTCGTTCTGTTCGATTTTTGGAATTTATATTGTATATGTTACTCATATGTTACTCCACCTAGTATGTCAAGCTATCGCTCTTCCAGACTTCCATTAATCATTCCTTTTCATTTCTATAGTAGAAACTATGCTTAATCCTATACTTCTTTCCACTACACTTCTCTCTATCATGTACGGAGCCATGGCCCTCATCTCAGTACCACTGCGTACAAACCCGCACATTGTTATACCAAGCCTCCCGGACAATGGTCCAGACCCGGAGTACACAAGCTGCTGGAAAATCGGTCAGCCAGACAGGCATCCAGGCCCAATTAGCTGTGATGCAGCGCAGGTATTCTGTGATATGCTTCCCGACGAAAGCTACAAGTTTGGGGAGCAGGTAGAGATGGCTGTAATAAAGGAGGCTCCAACCGGGAAGATCAAGCTTATGGGGTATCGACCCTGGAGTAATGGGACAACATATGGGAAACAGAGCCACCTGTGCAAGCTCATGGTGGACAATTGTTGTAAAGGTGGTGCAACAGAGATATATGGCTCCAGGATTGGATGGAATAAATTGGCGACTGCGAAAGGGGGGTTGTATCTCCTGAATAGCGATTCCCTTATCTCGGACATGTTATAACCTTTACCAGTATTTTGAGTTTATCGGTAATTAGGAGGCATGCTATTTCACTGACGAAATGTGACTTGATATAAAACGATAAGAATATTCTGACATATCTTGTATACCACGACTTCCAGCAATGACATAGCTGATTCATGGCGCATAGCTAGGTGGAAGTGGATAATCATCCGAGGCGATGCTAGGCTGGGCTGCTGGTCTTCCTCTATAATATATAACGAGCTCAAATGAAGCTAGTCATTCTGTTCAGCCTTCATTCGAATGTATCATTCCTTGCTCTTGTGCTTCTTAGAGTGAGTGGGTACAATCGGCGGGAAGACAGGGATTGCCACACTCTAGCAGATTCAGGTATTCATCAGTATCAGTAGACATGTCCTATAGTCATTATATCGGAGCACAGGTCATACAGTCATATAATAGACTGATTCCCCTTTCTTATTACTCGTTCTACGACTCATCCTGCCTTTCCGTCGGTCGTACGACCAACTAAGCCAAGATGTCGACATTCATGTCCCCACTCTTAGTGCCTAGTCTATTCATATAATCAGTAACAGGTGTGCATAATCCCTTTCCGAGTTCCAACGAGGACATCAGTACTTCAGGACGTAGGGATAGTTACCGGCGGACAGTTTTCCGGAAATAATAATAATAATAGTAAATTCTACGTGCTCAAACTTATCTTCCAGAGCTCAAGACAGAGTGCAGGTGAGAAAAGGAGTATGCAACGCTTCATGGTTTATAACTAGGTGGTTGATCATCCGATGCAACAGTCCGTGGCCACCCAGAAAACCCTACAGAGGGAGCTATTACCTGATCAGGTGGTGGTTCTTCTTCGTGGATATCGAGTCGAGCAGGTGTAGGCTCCCGTACCATGTTTTTAGATGGAATGGTAGTTGAGGTTACATCTTGGGGTGGATCAAAATTATACCACAGTGATGCATTCGCTTCCTGATGTGCATCGTTACGACGTGAATACCTTGGATCTTGAGGGTCAGAGGGTTGGATATGAGTGATCCAAGTCTCTACCGGGTAAGAAGTTAGTGGGACCAAAATTTATACAGAGAAGGACAAACCTCTGTCTGTATTGACTCGCCACAAACGATACCTTCTACGAAGCAGCCAAATTCCGCTCGCACACACCAAGACGAAAAAAAATCCGCCAAAAAAACTACCTAAAATGATGTGAGAGGATGGTATACTCGTAGTACTAGTATCTCCTCCGAGGGGAGAAGCTAAAGGCGTTGTTGGGGCGCTTGGAGATACCGAGGGAAATTTAGGTATTGCTAAAGTGCCCTGCTGTGTAGTAGAGACAGAGTTGGATAAAGAGGATTGGAAGGACCCGGGGCCACTAGGCGTCGGTAGTGATGTGGTGAATACAAAAGGGTTAAGAGGCTCAGATGGGATAGAACCTATACCAGGGTTGAATTTTGGGGAGGGTTCAAATCGAGACCGGGATGGTAGAGAGAAATCCGTGGGGTCAGGGCGCTTGGATGGATGAGGATGGGTCCTTGTAACTGAAGAGTCCGAAGCAGTCTGAAATCCAGAAGGGAGCTCATTTCCGACTAATAAAGTGGGATCCAACGAATATCAGCACACTCCAAAAGATATATATAAATATATAGTCACAAACATTTGCTTAATACGCTAACAAGGTCTGGGTGTAAGGTTACGATGCGTCCTACAAGCAGCTTTGATGTAACAGGGAAATCCTCTTGATTTTCAGTCAAGGTTGTTTTCAAGTCTGAGGCATCCTGGTAGGAGAGGCTTGTATCATTGGGTTGAGGCATGAAATTGAATGGGTGGGGATAGGGAACGAATCGACAGGCGACTGAGGGAATAAAGACGACATAAAATAGAGGATCCCACATCGGTTAGAACTGCTGAGATTAGGAAGTATACCAACTAAAAGCATTATATGAGCGAGTTTTAACATGTGGAGACCTAGTGCGACATAGACTCAGCTCACCTGCATTAGCGGCTCAATGGTGGGAAACATGATTGATTTTGCTTTTAGAAGTCATAGGAGTCCACAACTATCAAATCGAGGATGCATGTAGAAGATTGCCACCAACAAGAAGACACTGGCTGGTGTGTTGTCTTGGACCTAGTTGGCCAACCGGTCTTGGTACATGACTGCAAGAATTAAACCAATGGCTTCTTGAAGTAAGATATCAAGGGACACAATATATTTGGGGAGAATAACAGAGATTTAGATACACACACTAGATTCGGCATTACACGCGGTGAATAGTATCGTTGCACAGCGATTGTAAGCGCACATGTAAGTAATCTCCATATCAGGAAATCTAATTTGAGACCTTATCTTTGGGGTGTATATTAGATTTAATATCTTTAAAAACAAAGGATATATAGCCTACTATTATTTTCCCTTTCCTGCTCCAAAGGATCCGTAAAGGGTGGAATGGTCGACGCCCAGGCCCGTTGATTTTCCAGAAAAGGAAATGGCATATGTTAGACGCCCAACAGGCAAAGTGGTCTGAGGTTCGATATTCGACTTTGAATCATCCGAGTTTCCTCCACACCACTCTGACGCCTCCCACTTCTTCCCGTCGTCGACCCTCTCGTCTCCCACACAACGAGCATGCGCAAAACAGAGTTAATCAAGCTGCTATTCACGCACCCAGATGAGTTGCGTGCCCTGATCACGTACAAGCTGTACTACGAGAAAAAACGGGATATCAAGGCGCAGAGAGAGCATGAGACGTCTGGATGGGATAGGCCGACCATGAGGAGATGCTGGGAGTTCTTGGATATGACAAGCAGGAGCTTTTCGGCCGTCATCAAGGAATTGGACGGCGATTTGGCAAGAGTGGTGAGTGTATTTTGAGGGGCTTGTTATTATTTCCTTGAACTCATTTAATGATAGATTGCTCTTTACTATCTTGTTCTTCGTGGGCTCGATACCGTGGAAGATGATACCTCCATCCCAGACGACGTCAAGCAGCCCATTCTCCGCTCGTTTCACCAAAAGCTCAGCCAGCCGGGGTGGACATATGATAAAATTCGCCCAGAAGAAAAGGACCGTCAGCTCCTCGTTGAATTCGACGTTGTTATCGACGAGATCATGCGACTAGATCCAAAGTATGTCCTCATCATTCCAATGTCGTAAAGCATCTGACATTCTCTTAGGTACCGCGACCCCATCGTCGACATCTGCCTCAAGATGGAAACGGGCATGGCTGACTTTTGCCACGCCGCCTCCTCCTCAAGCCATTACAGCGTCACCACCTGGCAAGAATACGACCTCTACTGCCACTACGTGGCTGGTCTCGTCGGCGAAGGCCTCTCCCGCCTCTTTTCCGCCTCGGGCAAAGAATCCCCCCACATCGCCGACCAACTCGTCCTCTCCAACAGCATGGGCGCCCTCCTCCAAAAGACAAACATCCTCCGTGACTTCAGAGAGGACCTCGATGCCGACCGGCTTTTCTGGCCCCGTGAGGTATGGGAGAAGCACGGGTTCACACACCCGCACCAAATGGGCCGAGATACCGATTCAAAATCGTCAGATTCGGACGATGTGCGCAGAGCAGTGTGGGCATTGAATGAGATGATTTTGGATGCGATGACGCATTCTATTGACGCGTTGGATTATTTGACGTTGTTGAGGAATCAGAGTGTGTTTAATTTTGTGGCTATTCCGGCGACGATGGCGATTGCGACCCTGGAGGTTTGCTTTGGGAATAGGGAGGTGTTGAGGAGGAATGTGAAGATTAGGAAGGGGGAGGCTGTTAAGGTACGTGGGGTGTTAGATGCACGATTATATGCGTGCTGATATGTTTGTTCTCACAGCTTATTATGCGCTCGACAAATCCCCGTGAGGTCGCTTTGATCTTCCTCGAGTATGCTCGTCGTATCCACGCCAAAGCACTCACCTCCGACCCCAACTTCCTCGCCATCTGCATCATGTGTGGCAAGGTATGCCAATCCATCCCATCTCCCACTCCTTAATCCTAACTTACCACCCACAGATCGAACAATGGGTCGAATCTCACTACCCCTCCTTCGTCCTCATCTCCTCCTCTCCCTTCGGCGACACACCTCCCACCACGACCTTTGCCTCCACCGACGCTCGTTCCCGCATCATCAAGCGCGAGCATAAACTCGAGCTTGAAAAGAAGTACGGCGACAGGGCGGAGACGGCATTGCGGGCGAATGCACAGGCGAGTGGAGGTGTGCCGTTGGATTTGTTGGCATTTGTGTTTGGGGGTGTTATCCTTGTTGTGGCGATGGGATTGGGAGTCGCGTGGATTGTTGCTACATACTTGGGATGAGTCCGTACAGTGGCGGACGGGAATAGGCGGACATGGTGCTTCATTCTTCGTGTTTATTTTGTTTTCCTTTTGGCTATTTGCTAGTACTTATTCCCCTGTTTCTTCCATGTATATTTTTAATCTCAATTTCGCTTTCATTATATACATTCAAAAAATATAACCACATAACATAATTCAGCTACATAGTCATAGAGCAATTTCGAGGTGAGAGGATCAACAATTTTGTACCAAACCAGAAACAAACCCAAAGTAATAGAAACGAAGAAAAGTATATACAAACCAACAAAGGTACATCCAATACGTACTCTCGACGGTTCTAAACGCATAAAACAAGAAGAAAAGAAATTTCGGTATCAAGAAGCTACACGCTATGGGTTTTTCACTTTATACATACACCATACATACGCTCGGTTTCGAACGTTTTGACTTCGACTTTGAATTGCTTGATACACCGTTGGTCGTTGAGGGTAAGAGATCCAGAGTGCGTTATCGACCCTGAGCGAAGGGTAAAACCGTGGCATGCGCTCAGCTCGGCACGGACCCAAGTTCACCTCCTCTTCTTCGGGGCTAGACGAGACATAATCAGCACACTCAATATAAGATGGAGAGATAGACCACTCACATCCACCCGCACCCCCAGCCTTCCTCTTCCTTCCCCTCCCTTCCACATACTCCTTCTCATCTTCCTTCTCCTCCTTCTCTTCATCATCATCATCTTTCCCCACATCATCCAAATAATCCTCCTCATACACTATTTCCTCCTTTTCTTTCTTCACCTTTGCGCGCGGTTTACGCGGGGCAGAGGCGGGGCGAGCAGCGTTCTTGGGGAGAGGACCCATAGGCGCGCCAGGGGAGGCGGTGCAACTTGGGCAGAACCATTCGCCTTCTGGGATAGAGATTAGTGGGGGGTTGAGACAGGTAGGGTGGTAGGGCATGTCGCACTGCGAGTAGGTAGGTCAAGTCAGATTGATGATGCGGGTTAGTGTGGGTGGAGAGGACAGACTTTTTCACATAATAAAGGATCCTGGTCATCGCCTTTATCAGCTTTGCAAACCACGCATTCTTCGGGGACGTTCTCGAGCTCCGGGTGACGGGGTAGTTCGGAGACTTTCTCGGAAGGACGCGCGAGGAAGAAAGTTGTGTTTTGGGCGGCGGCGATGCTAGTTGGTAGATCAGTTAGCTTTAGTTACGGAGTGATTCGAATGGTTTCGGGGCGTACTCGATGATATCAATCCCACTTAGAGGTTGCATCTTCATTGGTTTTGTTGCGCTGCGGGGTTGGTCTTCGCCTAGACCGAGTTCACCTGTTACTCTGGTTAGGATACGAGGTGCTTAAGAGGTTGAGATACACCTACCATTAGCAGCGTTCTGCCCCCTGTGCAGGGGAATGTAAAGTGAACAAAATGTCGATTATCAAATGGCTTGTTAAAGACATACCAAGCGACAGTCATCACAACATCCTCGATATCATCGTCCGGACATGTCGCGAAATGGGTGACACCACCACTCTTTGCGAGGATCATCTTACACCCCCTGCAGAATAAGATAAGCGCAAGGTCGAAACTTTGGAGGAGATTTGGGACAGACATAATATCAGGTATATATTTGAAGGTTGTGTACGGCTGTCCGCTTGAACCTGGTGAAAGAATAAGACACGAACGGGAGGGAAAGCAAAGCGAGGCGTACCCTCTCCAGAGTTCTTCCACTATAAGGGATGCAGTCGGTTAACAAAAGGCGGGAGAAGGACGCGAATATCACTCGCCTTGCCAGCCATCCAATACATGCCATTACGGTCAATGACGGCACTACTGCTGGGTCCAGCAGCGATCTTCGCTCCTCGGGTGAGTTCGGATTGACCAGCGAACTATAAGATGGCGCCTCAGAATGACGAAAATAGAACGTGGAGAATCGGAGATACCTGAGGGACAACCTTTGCGACCAATGCGTCTTGCTGGTCGCCGAGACCTAACCGACAGTAGCCGTTGTATCCAAAGACGTAAACATACCTGAAAGGAGAAACTTAGATGAGGATTAGGACAGAGAAGGATGGAAGTACCCTTCGGAATCGAT
>Ga0157379_10005916_pt1 | contig 10531 bp, 4 predicted proteins | sample S25metaG_FD_121802 | JGI IMG/M metagenome (GOLD analysis project Ga0157379, IMG submission 121802) | Switchgrass rhizosphere microbial communities from Kellogg Biological Station, Michigan, USA - S2-5 metaG | ecosystem: Host-associated > Plants > Roots > Rhizosphere > Soil | place: USA: Michigan... | reverse complement strand
TGACGGGCGAGCAGGATGTGCTCGCGCGTCTGCGGCATCGGCCCATCCGCCGCCGACACCACCAGGATCGCCCCGTCCATCTGTGCCGCCCCCGTGATCATGTTCTTCACGTAGTCGGCGTGCCCCGGACAATCGACGTGCGCGTAATGCCGCTTCGCCGACTCGTACTCGACGTGCGCCGTCGCGATCGTGATCCCACGCGCCTTCTCCTCCGGCGCCTTGTCGATCTGATCGAACGCCACAAACTCCGCGAGCTTCTTCGACGCCTGCGTCTTCGTGATCGCCGCGGTCAACGTCGTCTTCCCGTGATCGACGTGCCCGATCGTCCCCACGTTCGCGTGCGGCTTCTTGCGCTCGAACTTCGCCTTCGCCATTGCTGCCTCCGCTACCTTGATTACGCCCCCGCGCGGCTCCGCCGCTCGATGGGCGTCGCGCGCTGGAGTGAATCCAGCGCGCTCCCAACAGTTACCGAATTCCTATGTTTCGAACCTAACCCGGCGCCGACCCGGAGCGGACTGCTCAGGCGCCAACCGCCTTCGCGGCGATCTCTTCGGAGATGGCCGTTGGGACGGGCTCGTAGTGCGCAAACTGCATCGTGTAGGTGGCGCGGCCCTGCGTCTTGGAGCGCAGGTCGGTTGCGTAGCCGAACATCTGCGCCAGCGGCACCTGCGCGGTGATGACCTGAGCCCCGGCGCGCGAGTCCATGCCCTGGATTTTCCCACGCCGGCTGTTGATGTCGCCGATCACCTCGCCCATGAACTCCTCGGGCACGACGACCTCGACCGCCATGATCGGCTCGAGGATGATCGGCTTGGCCTTCGCGGCGCCTTCTTTGGCGGCCATCGAGCCTGCGATCTTGAACGCGATCTCGGACGAGTCGACATCGTGGTACGAGCCGTCGGTGAGCGTCACCTTGACATCGACCATCGGGTAACCGGCGAGCACGCCGCCCTCGAAGGCCTCGCGCACGCCCTTTTCGACCGCCGGAACGAACTCCTTCGGTATCGGCGCGCCCTTGGTGCCGTCCTTGAACTCGAACCCACCGCCGGCCTCGAGCGGCTCGATCGTGATCCAGACGTGGCCGTACTGGCCGCGGCCGCCCGTCTGGCGGACGAATTTACCTTCCTGCTCGACCTTCTTGCGGATCGTCTCGCGGTAGGCGACCTGCGGCTTGCCGACGTTGGCGTCGACCTTGAACTCCCGCATCAGACGATCGACGATGATCTCGAGATGGAGCTCACCCATGCCCGAGATGATGGTCTGGCCCGTCTCTTTCTCGGTGTGGACGCGGAACGACGGATCCTCGCTCGCGAGCTTCTGCAGCGCGATACCGAGCTTCTCCTGATCGTCCTTGGTCTTCGGCTCGATCGCGATGTGGATGACGGGATCCGGGAAGTCGATCGACTCGAGGACGATCGGATGGTCCTCGTCGCACAGGGTATCACCGGTGGTCGTCTGCCGTAGCCCGACGGCCGCGGCGATGTCGCCGGCGTAGACCTCCTTGATCTCCTCGCGCTTGTTCGCGTGCATCTTGAGCAGGCGCCCGACCCGCTCCTTGCGGCCGCCTTTCGTCGAGTTGAACACGTACGAGCCCGAGCTGAGGACACCCGAGTAGACGCGGAAGAACGTCAGCACGCCGACGAACGGATCGGTCATGATCTTGAAGGCGAGCGCCGCAAAGGGCGCGCTGTCGCTGGCCTCGCGGCTCGCCTCTTCCTTACTGTCCGGCAGAAGCCCCTTGACCGGCGGCACGTCGACCGGCGACGGCAGGTAGTCGACGACCGCATCCAGCAGCGGCTGGACGCCGCGATTCTTGAATGCGGACCCGCACAGCACCGGCACCATCGCCATCGCGAGTGTGCCCTTGCGGATCGCGCCGCGAACCTCCGCCTCGCTGATCGCACCGCCCTCGAGATACTTCTCCATCACCGACTCGTCCGCGTCGGAGACGGCTTCCATGAGCTTCTCGCGGTACTCGTCGGCGAGCGCGCGCATGTCCGCGGGAATCTCGTCGTCGCGGTACTTGGCGCCGAGACTCTCTTCGTCCCAGATCACCGCTCGCATCGTGACCAGATCGATGACGCCGCGGTGCTTGTCCTCGGTGCCGAGCGGCAGCTGGATCGGCACGGCGTTGGCGCGCAGGCGATCCTTCATCATCGCGACGGTGCGGAAGAAGTTGGCGCCGACCCGGTCCATCTTGTTGACGAACGCGAGCCGCGGGACTCCGTACTTGTCGGCTTGCCGCCACACGGTCTCCGACTGCGGCTCGACGCCGGCGACGGAGTCGAACAGCGCGACGGCGCCGTCGAGGACGCGCAGCGAGCGCTCGACCTCCATGGTGAAGTCGACGTGGCCGGGCGTATCGATGATGTTGACGCGGTGGTCGCGCCAGAAGCACGTGGTGGCCGCGGACGTGATGGTGATGCCGCGCTCCTGCTCCTGCACCATCCAGTCCATGGTGGCCGTGCCCTCATGGACCTCGCCGATCTTATAATTGATGCCGGTGTAATAGAGGATGCGCTCGGTCGCGGTCGTCTTGCCGGCATCGATATGGGCCATGATGCCGATGTTGCGCGTTCTCTCGAGTGGAATCTGGCGAGGCATGGGACGACTACCAGCGGTAGTGGGCGAAGGCCTTGTTGGCTTCCGCCATACGATGCGTGTCTTCGCGCTTCTTGATGGCTGCGCCGCGGTTGTTGGCGGCGTCGTTGAGCTCGCCGGCAAGGCGCTCGACCATCGACTTCTCGGGTCGACCGCGGGCGTTCAGGACGATCCAGCGCATGCCGAGCGATACACGCCGCGCCGGGCGGACCTCGACGGGCACCTGATAGGTGGCGCCGCCGACGCGCCGCGAGCGCACTTCGACGACCGGCTTCACGTTGTCGAGCGCGCGCTTGAAGATGCCGAGCGGCTCTTCCTTGGTGCGCTGCTGGATGAGTTCGAGCGCGCCGTAGAAGGTGCGCTCGGCGAGGCTCTTCTTGCCGCCGATCATGATCGTGTTCATGAACTTCGTGACCAGCCGATCGTGGAACTTCGGATCGGGCAGGACATCACGGCGGCGAACTTCTCCCTTGCGAGGCATGACCGGGCCTACTTCGGTTTCTTGGCGCCGTACTTCGAGCGCCCTTGCCGGCGGTCTTGCACGCCGATGGAATCGAGCGTACCGCGCACCACGTGGTAGCGGACGCCGGGAAGATCCTTCACACGGCCACCACGCACGAGCACGACCGAGTGCTCCTGCAGATTGTGACCGACACCCGGAATGTACGAGGTCACCTCGATGCCGTTCGTCAGCCGCACGCGGGCGACCTTGCGGAGCGCCGAGTTCGGCTTCTTCGGAGTGGACGTGTACACGCGGGTGCAGACCCCCCGCTTCTGCGGGCAGCTCTGCAACGCCGGCGCCGCCAGCTTTCGGCGCTGAGGTTTCCGTCCACCTCGAATGAGTTGGTTGATCGTCGGCATCGAACTCTCCTGCCTCTCCGCTGTCTATCCGGAGGTGCGGCGTGGCTCAGCCGCACCAGAAAGATCAGGTAAAACGCGCAAAGTAAGCGAACCTGTGTACCCTGTCAAGTTTCGGTCCCTCACGCGCTGGCGCTCTCCGCCTCGCCCTTCTCCGTAGGCGCCTCGAGGGCGTCTTCCGGCAGTGCCTCGGGCTCGTCGGTCTCGATCTCCACCCGGTTGTATTGCTTCAGGCCGGTCCCAGCGGGGATCAGCCGACCCATGATGACGTTCTCCTTGAGGCCGGCCAGACGGTCGACCTTGCCGTTGATCGCCGCCTCGGTGAGGACCTTGGTCGTCTCCTGGAAGGACGCGGCCGAGATGAAGCTCTCCGTCGAGAGGCTGGCCTTGGTGATGCCGAGCAGCAGCGGCTCTGCGGTCGCCGGCTCGCCGCCGGTCTCCTCCACCTTCTGGTTGGCCTCCTCGAAGCGCCACTTCTCGACCTGATCGCCCACCAGAAAATCCGTATCCCCCACGTCCTTGATCCTGACGCGGCGGAGCATCTGCCGGACGATGACCTCGATGTGCTTGTCGTTGATGCGCACGCCTTGCAGTCGGTAGATCTCCTGCACCTCGTCCACCAGGTACTTGGCGAGCGCTTTCTCGCCGAGGATGGTGAGGATGTCGTGCGGATTCGAGGAGCCGTCCATGAGCGGCTCGCCGGCGCGTACGTGATCGCCCTCATGGGCGCTGATGTGCTTGCCCTTCGGGATCAGGTACTCGCGCGCCTCGCCGACCTCCGGCGTGACGATGACCTTGCGCTTGCCCTTGGTGTCCTTGCCGAACGACACGACGCCGTCGATCTCGCTGACGACCGCGAACTCCTTCGGCTTGCGCGCCTCGAACAGCTCGGCGACGCGCGGCAGACCGCCGGTGATGTCCTTCGTCTTGGTCGTCTCGCGCGGCATCTTGGCGATGATGTCGCCGGGGCCGACCTCCTGGCCGTCGAACACGTTCAGGTGGATGCCGACTGGCAACTGATAACGTGCCTCGGTGCCGTTCGGCAGCTTGAGCGGGTGGCCATCCGCGTCCTTGATCGTGATGCGCGGACGCTTCTCGATGTCCTTCGTATCGATGATGACCTTGGTCGAGAGGCCGGTACGCTCGTCGACGCGCTCCTCGACGGTGACGCCTTCGAGCAGATCGCCGAAGCGCACGATACCGCCGACCTGGGTCAGCATCGGCAGCGTGTAGGGATCCCACTCGGCGAGCAGGTCGTTCGGCTTCACCTTCTGGCCGTCGTGCTTCTTCAGCTTGGCGCCGTACACGATCGGATAGCGCTCGCGCTCACGCTCGCGACCCGGCTCCGGCACGTCGACGATCGCCAGCTCGCCGTTGCGGTTCATGACGATCTCGTCGCCCTCGTTGTTGCGCACGGTCTGGAGGTTGATGAACTTCACCTGGCCGTCGTTGCGGCCCTCGAGCGTCGTCTGTTCGGCGCGCCGGCTGGCGGTGCCACCGATGTGGAACGTGCGCATGGTGAGCTGCGTGCCCGGCTCGCCGATCGACTGCGCGGCGATGACGCCGATCGCCTCGCCGAGGTTCACCATGTGTCCGCGTGCGAGATCGCGGCCGTAGCAGCGGCTGCACACGCCCTGCCGCGACTGGCAGGTGAGCACGGAGCGGATGCGGACGCGCTCGAGACCGGCCTCCTCGATCTTCGAGACCAGATCTTCGTCGATCGCGTGGTTGGCGTGCACGATGACATCACCCGAGAACGGGTCGCGGATGTCCTCGAGCGCGGTGCGGCCGAGGACGCGATCGCCCAGACCCTCGATGATCTCACCGCCCTCGACGAGCGGCGCCATCTCGATGCCGTCGAACGTGCCGCAGTCGAGCTCGGTGATGATCGAGTCCTGCGCCACGTCGACGAGACGGCGGGTGAGGTAACCGGAGTTGGCCGTCTTGAGCGCCGTATCCGCGAGACCCTTACGGGCGCCGTGCGTCGAGATGAAGTACTGCAGCACGGTGAGGCCCTCGCGGAAGTTGGCCGTGATGGGCGTCTCGATGATCTCGCCCGACGGCTTGGCCATGAGGCCGCGCATGCCGGCGAGCTGGCGGATCTGCTGCGCGCTGCCGCGCGCGCCGGAGTCCGCCATCATGAAGATCGGGTTGAAGCTGGGCGTGGTGCGCTCGTTGCCCTTGTCGTCGGTGAACGTCTCGCTGCCGAGCTGGCGCAGCATCTCGTCCGCGATGCGATCGGTGACCTGCGCCCAGATGTCGACGACCTTGTTGTAGCGCTCGCCGTCGGTGATGAGGCCCTTGTTGTACTGGTCCTCGATCTGCCGCACCTCGGCCGTCGCCTCATCGAGGAGCATCGCCTTGTGCGGCGGAATCAGCATGTCCTTGATGCCGATCGAGATGCCGGCGCGGGTCGCGAACTCGTAGCCGAGATCCTTGAGCTTGTCGGCGAAAATGACCGTCGCCTTGTTGCCGGCGCGGCGGTACGAGAGGTCGATCAGGCCGCCGAGCTCCTTCTTCTTCATGACCCGGTTCACCTCGGCGAAGGTGATCTCCGGCGGCACGATCTCGTACAGCAGGACGCGACCGACCGTCGTCTCGACGATCGCGCCGTCGAGACGCAGCTTGATCGTCGCCTGCAGGTGCACCTCGCCCTGATCGTAGGCGATGCGGACCTCGTCGGGATTGGAGAAGGTCTTGTTCTCGCCCTTCACCATCGGCCGCTCGCGCGTCATGTAATAGAGGCCGAGCACGATGTCCTGCGTCGGCACGATGATCGGCTTTCCGTTCGCGGGCGAGAGGATGTTGTTGGTCGACATCATCAGGGCGCGTGACTCGACCTGCGCCTCGACCGACAGCGGCACGTGCACCGCCATCTGGTCGCCGTCGAAGTCGGCGTTGTACGCGGCGCAAACCAGCGGATGGAGCTGGATCGCCTTGCCCTCGATGAGGATCGGCTCGAACGCCTGGATGCCGAGACGATGCAGCGTGGGCGCGCGGTTCAGCAGCACGGGGTGCTCGCGGATCACCTCGTCGAGGATGTCCCACACCTCCGGCTTCTCCTTCTCCACCATCTTCTTCGCGCTCTTGATGGTGGTGACGAAGCCGCGCTCTTCGAGCTTGTTGTAGATGAAGGGCTTGAACAGCTCGAGCGCCATCTTCTTCGGCAATCCGCACTGGTGGAGGCGCAGCTCCGGACCGACGACGATGACCGAGCGGCCCGAGTAGTCGACGCGCTTGCCGAGCAGGTTCTGGCGGAAGCGGCCGCTCTTGCCCTTCAGCATGTCGGAGAGCGACTTGAGGGGCCGCTTGTTCGGACCCGTGATGGCGCGGCCGCGGCGGCCGTTGTCGAACAGCGCGTCGACGGCCTCCTGCAGCATGCGCTTCTCGTTGCGGATGATGATGTCGGGGGCGTTCAGCTCCATCAGCCGCTTGAGACGATTGTTGCGGTTGATGACGCGGCGATAGAGGTCGTTCAGATCGGAGGTGGCGAAACGGCCGCCGTCGAGGGGCACGAGCGGTCGGAGATCCGGCGGAATGACCGGAATCACCTCGAGGATCATCCACTCGGGACGGTTCCCCGACGAGCGGAACGCATTCAGCACCTTCAGGCGCTTCGCGATCTTCTTGCGCCGGGCCTCGCTGCCGGCCTCACGCATCTCGAGCCGCAGGCGCTCCGACTCGTCGTCTACCTCGATGTCGGAGAGGAGCTTGCGGATGGCCGCCGCGCCCATGTCGGCAACGAACGCGTCGGGACCGTGCTCCTCCATCAGCTTGCGGAAGCGGCCCTCGGTGAGGACCTCCTTGTACTCGACCGGCTGATTCGGGAGGTCCTTCTTCTGGCTCGTCACGACGAAGCACTCGAAGTAGAGGATCTTCTCGAGATCCTTGAGCGTCATGTCGAGCAGGGTACCGATGCGCGACGGCAGGCTCTTCAGGAACCAGATGTGCGCGACCGGCGTCGCGAGGTCGACGTGGCCCATGCGCTCGCGCCGGACCTTCGACTGGATGACCTCGACGCCGCACTTCTCGCAGACGACGCCACGGTGGCGCATGCGCTTGTACTTGCCGCAGTTGCACTCGTAGTCCTTCGTCGGCCCGAAGATCTTGGCGCAGAAGAGGCCGTCACGCTCGGGCTTGAAGGTGCGGTAGTTGATGGTCTCCGGCTTCTTCACCTCGCCGTGCGACCACGAATGAATCTTCTCGGGGGATGCGAGCGAGATCCGCAGCGCCCCGAACAGCAGAGGGTTCTTCGGCTTCTCGAACAGATTGAAAAGGTCTTCCATTACCATTTGGTTTTGCCCCCGTGTGGCGAGCCCTTACGGGCTCGTCCTCCGACCCTCGTCAAGCGAGGGCGCGTGGGCGTCGGCGCGCGGAATGAATCCGCACGCCTCCACCATCACTGTATGGGTAACGCTTTTGGCGTTCGTCACGTTGAGTTTCGTCACTTCTCGATTCCACTAACTCTGATTGACCGCTTGGTCCTCGATGAGCTCGACGTCCAGGGCCAGGCTCTGGAGCTCCTTCACCATGACGTTGAATGACTCGGGGAGGCCGGGCTCGAGGACGTTCTCGCCCTTGACGATCGCCTCGTACATGCGGGTGCGGCCGGCGACGTCGTCGGATTTGACGGTCAGCATCTCCTGGAGGCTGTAGGCGGCGCCGTAGGCCTCGAGCGCCCAGACCTCCATCTCGCCGAGCCGCTGGCCGCCGAACTGCGCTTTGCCGCCGAGCGGCTGCTGCGTGACGAGGGAGTACGGGCCCGTCGAGCGCGCGTGGATCTTGTCGTCGACGAGGTGGTGCAGCTTCATCATGTACATGACGCCGACCGTGACGGGCTGCTCGAACGGCTCGCCGGTACGCCCGTCGTAGAGCGGCATCTGTCCGCTCGGCGGGAGACCGGCCTTCTTGAGGAGGCCGAACGTCTCCTCCTCGCTGGCGCCGTCGAAGACCGGCGAGGCGACATGGACGCCGCGGCCGGCCTTGCGGACGAGCTTCGCGACGTCGTCGTCGGAGAGCTCGTCGATCATGTCGACCGTCTCCTTGCTGGTGTAGATGTCCTTGAGCTTGCGACGGATGCCGTCGAGGCCTTCCTTGCCGTCGCTCCGCAGCTCGACGCCGAGCTGGCGGCCGAGCTCCAGCGCGGCCCACCCGAGGTGGGTCTCGAGGATCTGGCCGACGTTCATGCGCGACGGCACGCCCAGCGGGTTCAGGACGATGTCGACCGGCGTCCCGTCGGGCAGGTACGGCATGTCCTCCTCGGGGAGGATGCGGGAGAGCACGCCCTTGTTGCCGTGGCGACCGGCCATCTTGTCGCCGACCTGCAGCTTGCGCTTGATGGCGACGAACACCTTCACCATCTTGATGACGCCGGGAGGCAGCTCGTCGCCGCTCTTCAGGCGATCGATCTTCTCCTGGAACAGGTTCTTGATCAGCTCCATCTGCTCGCGCATGGCGTCGACCGCGCGCGACAGCTCGTCCTCGATCTTCTCGCTGTCGACCTTGATGTCGCCCCAGTAGGTGGCGGGGATCTGGTCGAGGTGGTCGGCGGTGATCTGCTCGCCCTTCGGCAGCAGGACCTTACGGGCGTCGTCCGCGAGACGGACGTTGGCGACCCGCCCGACGAGCAGCTTCTTCACCTTCTTCAGGGTCGAGTCCTTGATGATGCGGATCTCGTCCTGCTGATCCTTGGTGAGGCGCGCGACCTCATCTTCCTCGATGATGCGGCTGCGCTCGTCCTTGGTGACGCCCTTGCGCGAGAAGACGCGCGCGTAGATGGTCGTCCCCTCGACGCCCGGCGGGACGCGCAGCGAGGTGTCGCGCACCTCGCCCGCCTTCTCGCCGAAGATGGCGCGCAGCAGCTTCTCTTCCGGCGAGAGCTGCGTCTCGCCCTTCGGCGTGATCTTGCCGACCAGGATGTCGCCCGGCTTCACCTCGGCGCCGATGCGGATGATGCCGGAGTCGTCGAGGTCTTTCAGCGCCTCGTCGCCGACGTTCGGGATGTCGCGCGTGATCTCCTCGGGACCGAGCTTGGTGTCGCGCGCGACGCACTCGAACTCTTCGATGTGCACCGAGGTGAAGTAGTCCTCGCGCACGATGCGCTCGCTGATGAGAATCGAGTCTTCGAAGTTGTAGCCGCCCCAGGGCATGAAGGCGACGACGATGTTGCGCCCCAGCGCCAGCTCGCCCATCTCGGTGGAGGGGCCGTCGGCGATGACGTCACCGGCCTTCACCTTGTCGCCGACGACGACGATCGGGCGCTGGTTCATGCAGGTGTTCTGGTTGGAGCGCTGGTACTTCACCATGTTGTAGATGTCGACGCCCGCATCGCGGCCGTCGTTGCTCGGACGGTCGGCCTTCACGACGATGCGGGTCGCGTCGACCGTCTCGACGACACCGTCGCGCCGCGCGACGATCGTGACGCCCGAGTCGCGCGCGACGACGCGCTCCATGCCGGTGCCGACGAGTGGCGCGTCGGTGCGCAGCAGGGGCACGGCCTGGCGTTGCATGTTGGAGCCCATGAGGGCGCGGTTCGCGTCATCGTTCTCGAGGAACGGGATCAGCGACGCGGCGACGCTCACCAGCTGGTTCGGCGAGACGTCCATGAACTCGACCTGGTCGGGCGTGACCTGCATGAAGTTGCCGCCCTTGCGTGCCGACACGAGATCGGTCGTGAAGGCGCCCTTGGCGTCGATCGGGGCGTTGGCCTGCGCGATGACCAGGTCCTCCTCCTCCAATGCGGAGAGGAAGCGAATATTCTCGGAGACCCGGCCCTTCTCGGCCTGGCGGTACGGGGTCTCGACGAAGCCGTAGTCGTTGACGCGCGCGTAGGTCGAGAGCGAGGCGATGAGGCCGATGTTCGGGCCTTCCGGCGTCTCGATGGGGCACACCCGGCCGTAATGCGTCGGGTGCACGTCGCGGACCTCGAAGCCGGCGCGCTCGCGCGTGAGACCGCCCGGACCGAGCGCCGAGAGGCGGCGCTTGTGGGTGATCTCGGAGAGCGGAGTCGTCTGATCCAGGAACTGCGAGAGCTGGCTCGAGCCGAAGAACTCCTTGATGACGGCGGAGACCG
>Ga0157379_10005913_pt1 | contig 10533 bp, 7 predicted proteins | sample S25metaG_FD_121802 | JGI IMG/M metagenome (GOLD analysis project Ga0157379, IMG submission 121802) | Switchgrass rhizosphere microbial communities from Kellogg Biological Station, Michigan, USA - S2-5 metaG | ecosystem: Host-associated > Plants > Roots > Rhizosphere > Soil | place: USA: Michigan... | reverse complement strand
TTTGAAGACTTTCGTTATGAATTTTGTTTGGATGGTCTATTGCATTGTATCTTTGATATGTTGAATCATCATTATTTTGGTCAGATGAAAGTGAGAGCAAAGTACGTGAAAAATATTTAGCGGCATCACTGGCCAGGGACCTGGCCCAACTGCTGTCGACCAACCCCCGAATCTACACCACAGCAATGACCACCGCATTATCAGTGGAAATTTTTTCCTGCAAACCCCTACCAGCTCAGTCAAATAGGTGGCATGCCTTTCCAGAGGCTGGAGAAGATCTGTCACCAGTGTACCATTCCTCTGGAATTTGGACATCTCCGTGCATCGACAAGAACCGCCAGCTTCTTGAACCCGGTGGACTTTTAGAATATCCCTGGAGGTCTGGAAGCTGCCCATATAAAAGGACTGTTGGAGAGCTTACAGTCCGCACTTATGGTGGTGCATACTTATGTCCACCGATTCCGAGTTCTCGACATTGAATCATCAAATTTTGAAGTCTCTGAAAGTATCCTCAGATCTTTAAAGTCCCCCCGGTTATCTGTCGACACACCTGCACCATCTTTAGAAGGTTCATATAATCTTCTACCACTGACGGTAGGTTTGACCATCTCAGCCTCAATTCATTTTCACCTCTTCAATGGCTCACTGTAAGCGCATCGAGATGGTGCAGCATAGATTTGATGTCCTCATTGCTTGCCACGATTACATGCCTACCAATTATAGTTATTTATTATCGTGAGCAGGAACTCTTGACTACCCGGTCCGACTGACAACTTTTGAACATCATAGTAGCTGCCCCTCCCCTGAACTTCTTCAAATACTCAAGAATGAAAATTTCGGGGTATATATGCCCCAATTTTCCTCCTCGGATACCACACTCGCATCTCCAAGAAGTTGATGTCTTGGTACCAGGATCCGGCCTTGACATTCTGGTCGTATACATTCGATCAAGGTTACCTCGATTCGGCTCGATGGTTGGAAGGGAGTATGTGAGCTCGAGTATGTACAGTGGTGGAATGACGGTGTAAATAGTTACTCCGCGGTTACTCCAACGCTCCTTTGCTTACCGCAGCGACTCCCCTTTCTGTGACGGCTCGATATTTTATCGTCTCGAATATCTCCACCCGGAAGCCTATACGTGCTCAAACTGAGTTTACTCACCTCGAATACCTGTATCTTGATGGCTTAATTTCAACAATTACAGACTCAGCGTTCCTACGGCCCGGTAATGGAGGCCCGGCTTTACCCCCCCTCGAGTTTTGTGGATGTCAGAATATCTCTGTCTCTGCCTTAATTACTTACATTACCAAGAGATGATTAAACAAATCAGAAGGCTTTCAATTGATAATAGATGATTTCCCTGGGGTTAAGGAGGAGCATCTATCTCAACTCGTCAATGTTCGCCAACAGGATGGGGTCAGATCAATATGACGACGAGTAACCTAGGATCTTCAGCCTGTTTTCGCGATTCGACTTTGTGGGGTCGTCATAAATACACCAATGGCTCTGAGAGCATCTTTATCTTAAGACCGTAAGAATACCATGCAGTAAAGAATATTTACTCGGTTCCTGCCGACATCTTGATAGGGAAGTCCTCGCCGGGTATCCGGCGGAGACCAACGGAGCGGCGGGGCACTGGGCGTCGAACAATCAAAACTTGTGTTTGGAGAAAAACAGTCTTCTGAAAGGAAATGTATTTTAGCTGAATTTCTGAGAAATTCTCTACATCTTATTCTATAAATGGATTGGGGGAACCATGGAACCAGAACTCCTTTATACTGATGTTGTTTATAGTTTCCGTCCGTAGAAAGACTACCGCCAACGATTGTATTTTTTCAGCGAGTATCTTCAAAATGAAAAACATATGTTGTAATCGAGTATAACGGTATATATAATTACCATATCTCTCTTTTGTAGAATGAAATGATTCGGACTCAAAGGCTAGGGAAGAGTGGGTGCCACTGGGACTCTCTTGGGCATTTACGCACATGCTTAATATAGCGCCGGGAGCTAGTGGGAATGGGAGCTCTTTATGATGGTACGGCCCGGTGAAATTCCTCAGAAGCTCTAATGTTTCAACGTATAGTATACAAGGGCATAGAGTGGTCGATTCAACGAACGTGTGAGGCACCGCCATGGGGAACCGTATGCTACGGTAGCATTGCAGAATACGCACACGACTTGACATGAAGCCTACTTAAGTGTCGCATTTCCATCTGCGAGCTCCAGGCATTCCAAAAATGCTCATTTTGTCATGGATCTTAGTTTCTCTCCTCGCTATCCCGATGGTCACCTCCAAGACCACTTCGGAATCGCACTGCAAGTCAGGATTTGTTAACAACAAAGATTTCAACCCACTACAACACTCTGGAGGAGCATCCCCTTATTTTGTCGCCCCTTCCCAATTTGGAATCTCTGGAGACCTTCCACAGGGATGTGTTGTCGATCAAGCATCATACACACTGCGTCATGGCTCGTAAGCCACATAACTGCTGAAGAGAAGACAGTCTGATTCATTTGGAAAACAGTCGGTATCCTGAACCTGGCTCTTTTCAGGGATGGGTAGATCTCCATACAAAGTTTCAAAACAATACGTATACCGCTAAAGGTCCTCTTACTTTCCTTCCATCCTGGAAGCTCCCTGTAGAAGATCCCCCAAACCAGACGTCCTTTTTGAGCGTCACAGGAGGTGGCGAAGCATTTGCTCTGGGTGTTGATCTACGAAAGAGATACGGGTTCACTAGTGGAGGTACTCCTTTCACAGTCTGGTAAGTCCGATGCTACATATCTACAGAGGCGATAAACATGAAATTTTTTCCATGAAGGGCTGCTTCGCAACAACGTGTATTGGATACAGCTTCGTTCTTCCTTCAGGGATATCTCGCTGGTGGTCATTACGATGCATCTGCGCTCGGGAGAATTGTCAGCCTCCCAGACAGGTATATTTTCTCCCTTATCTGATTCAACAAATTGAAAAGTGTTCCCTAGTGTGAATTTCACTTTTGCGAACTCCTTGACAGCTTCAGCGGCATGCCCCAATTACGTGAACAATGTCACTTTATCAGACAATTACCGAGCCGCTACCCGGGAAATTATTGCAGCTAGATTAAATGAATTCCTTGATGGGCTGGTCCTAACAGGTAGCGACATTGGACCCATGATGGATTTATGCGTACGTCATTGGTTCCCTTGATTATCCTTCCCTACTTATTAATTTTCTTAGGGTTTCCAAACCGAAATTTCAGGAAGCAGTCCTTTCTGCGACGTTTTCACGCGTAAGTTCTTTGAAGCCAATCTGGAACGTTTATTCAAAAGAATACCCAAGCTGATGAATGGGAGCAATACGCATACGGACACGATCTCCAGTATTATTACGGATCAGGGCCAGGAAATCCCCTGGCAGCGACTACAATGTACCCGTATGTACAGGCCATCTCCGACCTCTTCGAGCTGGGCCCGGGAAAAACAACCACAACTGCAACATTCATTCCTCCCCCCTTACTTATGGGATTCACGCATGAGTGAGTAAAATTAGACTTATTCGTCTGCTCATAAATATTGAGGTTGCCTTCGAAAGCAATGATGTTCCGCCTATCCTCGCAGTGTTGGGCCTGCTCAATAATACCTCATATGCGCCATTGGATCCTCTATGTCCCAATACCTCTCGCAAGTATCGGGCAAGCTATATCGTTTCATTTAGGGGTACTGTCGCGCTAGAAAGATTATCTTGCGACAATACTTGGTCTAAAGGAAATACTACCGTCCACCACATAGCAGGTTCCGTTCCATTAACACAGTCTACAAGTCAATACGTTCGCGTCAAGGTGAGTGTCCAAATCATTTTAGAGATTTTAAAATATATTCATGCCATCCGGAAGGTAAACGACGCTGTTGTTCCGATCCCCCAGTGCACCTCGGGGCCCGGTTCTTCTTGTCCTCTGAGCCAGTTTGCCACCGTCGTCAGGAAGAGGGGTGAACTAGCGGGTGATTTCGTTCAAAAGTGCGGTCTGTCCGGCGTCTCCAATGCTACAAGCACTCTTAATTTCTTCACAAATCCTCCAGATTAGTATCTATGTAACATTTATCTCATATGTATCAGCTACATGATTCGGGCTGGTGTAGAAGTATAAATTAAGCTAGATAATGGATATCGGAGGACAAAGTAACTACATCGGGGAAGAAAGCCTTCATTTTTATAGTTAAGGAGAAGAGGAGGAGGGATGAAATGCTGGGGCTGCTTATTGATTTGTATACTTTTTTTTGGATGGGTGTTTTTGTGCGGGTGCAGAATAAATGCGTAACAAAGCGGACGACAGAAGATGGCTGTTCTTGAGCCTTTGATCCTCTTCGACCCGGACTCAGAGCGTCTTCACGCAATCTCTGTGCCACCAGTAGCGTCACCAGTAGCGTCCCTCCTAGTCTGCTCAACTTCAATCGCGTCCAGGAAAGCATTTGCAATTGCTCGGGAGTCAGGATAGAGAGGATAAGCGCTCATATAGCCATGTTTGAACTCTTTATACAAAGGATCATTTGGACGTGCGCGAGGGAAATAAGGATCATTGTTGTAGTGCGCTTCGACCAGTGTAGTCACATCGGCAAGTGTTTTACTCCATGTACGCATCTGAAATAGCAACACAGAAACATTCAAGCTGGATATACGAAGGAGGTAAAAGAAATAAGAAACCTGATTGAAATCAATGACAAAGTATGACACTTCATCAAAACCATCACCCCCGATCACAAATTCGATATCCCTGGCATCAAACCCTCCACGCCAGTGTATACGTCCAATCATCTCGCCCATACCATAAGCAACATCTCCTACGGGACTAAGATCTCCACTCTGGCAAAGAGTCTCATACCTGGCAACATCCAGAGGAAAGTTGGCCGAGTTGAAGAATCGTGAAGGTCGGTCCAAATCCTTCCCCAGATACAAACGACATAATCTGGGTCCGGGCTGGCTTTGTTGTCCTGTAGGGTAGAAATTTAATGCAATTTCCGATGACATTTGGTCAGGAAGATGGAAGATCCTTTCCATGGCGTATACTGCACGGTCAAATGAACGGAAGGTCTGACGTTTGATTGCTGGTCGGGAAGGACGACGTCTGGATGTTGTGGGTGGAGAAGATATATGAGTGGCATAGGATTGAGATTCAGGCTCGTAAAACCCCAAAGCACAGGGGAGCTGAAAAAAGGAATCAGTGTTACAAAGTGTGTAGATTTTCTCGAGGGCGTCATATTCAGCACGAAGAACCTGGTGATCATCTGATCGTTGAACCTCCTTGTAAGCAGTCCGGGTGCCACTACGGACGAAGACAGTCGCAAAACTTCCTGCTCCTAATTTCTGAAAAGTCAATTGAGGCTCCTCTTCAGAGAACAACGTGGAATGCGAGGACATAGTGGGGTTGGGACGAGATTTGTAGTTGAACAACTTGAACTCCTCCGGCTTTCCCACGCCCAAGCACAATGGAGAAATTGGTCAGTAGTGAATACTATTTATGTAGCTATTGTTTCACTGTAAAAGTAAATCTGCATACGGTACATAATTTATTTATTACAATGTAAAATATGCTCTTGAATTTATATTACGTTATAATGCATTTTCGACATTTTCCTTGGGGAATGAGGACGTGTGGCTGGACGAACCGATGAAGCGGCGACGATTGCTAACAGTCGCAGCGACCTTGCTGCTAGGAAGTTAGATGTCGAAGGATTGGTCACGAACAGTGACAAAGTCTTAGAGGTGCTAGTTATTTGTATGATGCATGAGCTGCACATTCAATAATAGAAGTCCGGCTGAACCACTCAACCGTTCGCTACTCTCAGATCTATAGAAGAGTTTGGATGCATTGTTGCAGAAAACAGATTGCCAAGAAAGAACGTTTTCCCGCCGTTTATGCATCCAGAATAGTGGAAAATGCAAATATTAGATTACACACTGTAGCAAGTCGCCCGTTGGTGCATTACGAAAAGTAAAGTGCAAGGATAAATAATTTGACCTACGGCCATAATAAAAAATGAGGGTATAAAAGACCCTATAAACCATCCTGTCGGACCGTTAATTCATTCAGTAACCCGGCTAACCCGAGTTCTTCTTCGAGCTAAAAATGATTTACTGTCAGCACTGATTGCCCACAGAGAAGTAAAAGGCTCACTTTTCTTCGTTTCTCAAGGTCTTTTCGGCCGACAGAAGAGTCAAACATCTTGTCGATCTCCTCGAGAGATGCTCCGGCCGTCTCTGGCACACATGCGAAAGCCCATGCGCAGGCTGCGAAACAGGCTAGAGCGAAAAGGAGGTATGTTCCTCTAAATTGGAGTAAGTAAATGTTTTAGGGGGTCTAGAGAAGAACTGGGATACGTACGCCGGACTCTTCTCGATCATCACAGGCGTTATTAACCCAATGAAAACTAGGCCACGTTAGATACAACAGATCTAGAAAGTCTATCATAACTCACAATTATTTATCCAATTAGACGCAGTCGAGACCGAGACACCTCTACTCCTGACAGATTGAGGAAATACTTCACTTGAGAGAACCCAAGCCACGGGACCATAGCTTGTACCGTACGCAACGGTAAAGAGGTACACACAACTGCCCTTGGCATTGAACTTCGATGTGTAAGGTAGTGGGGGAGCTGATTACTCACCCTAGACTTATCCATGCACTGAAATGGTGAGAATTCCAGTCACCCCCGGAAACACAGACCTGGAAACAATCTGCAAAATATTTATGGGATTATTTGGGATGAATTACCAGAAGTGAGATCAGTGCATGCGAGCAGCCCATTGCAGCTGCACCGCCTATTGTTCAAGTTAGTATTTTTTGAAGATTTGTTCACTAGATTGACTAATCACCTATTAGAAGAGGTTTTCGTCCTGGGAGAAGATAAGAAGATAAGTTTGTATTCTGTAAAATTCACCCCGGTCTTTACTCACCAAGGTTATCAATGTACAAGATGGTTGGTATCACTGCCACAAACTGAGCGATGTTAATAAACCCAGAACCGATTAACATCGCAGTATCCCCAGTAAAGCCGATACTCTGGATCAGTGAAGGACCATAATACAACAGGGCATTAATTCCCGACCATTCTGCAAACTTTCAGCTAAATAACAAAAGGGACAAAAGGGAGGACTTACGTTGCCAAAACATAACCGCAACTCCAACTAAGGTTCGTCGAATATACTGAGGCTTGAAAAGTTGAAGCCACAGTCCAACTTCTGTCATAAATCCTCTTTCATGAACCGGCGGATGCATAGCAGCTTCGACTTGCATCTCCAAAAATTCAAGCTTCAGCAATGGATGATCTTCGTCAATGTCATTTTCTTTAGGGAATCGTAACTTGTTGAGAGACTGTAATGCTTTGGAGGTATTTCCTTTCTGGACTAGTGATCGGGGGGAAGGAGGAAGGAAAAGGCAACCAACGCCCAAAAGAATACCAGGGAGTATTTGGATACCCAGGGGAATTCGCCAGGAAAAGGATCCAGAAACTGGTTCATTATAAGAAGTTGTTGAAAAATAGAGAAGGAAAACCGCACATGAACGAGTGAAATATCCTAGCCAAAATCCAAGGACGACTCCTAACACCTTCAGGCAGCTTTAATTCATATACGAGAATATATCTAATTTAAAACGTACTATACTCAGTTGTTCCAATGCTAAGAGAGCACCACGGGTTTCAGGAGCCGCAATTTCGCCAATATATAGCGGTGATAGCATGCTGAGTCGAACTTTCAGCAAGAATCACTAATATCTTCCATTCACTCACCTCAAAGCTCCAATTCCGACACCACCAATGGCTCGTCCAATAGTGAGAGTTGATACAGAGTTTGCGAATGTCTGGAAAGCAGAGCCGACGCAGAAGATTGCTTCGATAGGTGAGTTACGTGCTCAATTCTCCAAAGTCCAAATATGTACCACAAGCGAAAGATATGGACCCTCTTCGCGATAGTCTGTCCACTAAGGCGCCAGCGGATAATGCTCCTAACAGAGCTCCGAATTCAAGTACGGCAGCTACGAAAACGCGCATTACCGTACTGCTCATGTAAATACGGCACTATCCTTACTCATTATGCCCTTCTGCCATGGGGTGATAGGAAAACGCGCAATAAAGTCTTTCATGACCAAAACATTGGCAATAACGCCTTGGTCGTATCCGAAGGTGAGGCCACCCAGAGAGGCGAAGAGTGCGGAGCGGAATGCATAAGGGTTGGCGAGGAGACCTTTGAGGCCAGAGGGACCGTACGCGTACGTGTATTTGCCGTCATTTTCAACTATCAATGTCCCTTCGTTCCCGAAGCGTCTGACCTTTGGTGAAAGAGGCGAATCTTCTGTCGGAAGTTGTGTGTACTGAAGAGACATTAATCGTCCAGGCTGAGTCAGCAGCATTGAGTGATGGTTTGGCTATAACAGGGATAAAGCCAACAATCTGCATTCCAGTTGCATTTCTTCTAGAAAAATTATTTGGAAATTTATTGACTCAATTTCAATTGAAATGTCAAAAATGAAAATCATGTTAGACTGATTCAGACATTGTTGTGGTGCATTGTGTACCCTCAGCTGCCAAATTCAAAGAGCTAGCTTCTCTTCTGAGCCTTCCACCTCATCAACCCGATACCCATTCCAGTCTCTTTACACCTCTAAAGAGACTTTTGCGCTGCATTTGACTTCCATTTACGTTTGGCAGTTCAAATAGGCAACAAAAGACTTAGTGAACGTACGTGACTCTGACCAAGTGGCGAACAGTTGGTTTGCCAGCAATATAAGTGAATACTGACTCGATTTTTCGCAGCACACATCGACCATGGCTCCTTTACCCGCTGAACTCGCTCGTCCCATCCAATGTCTCATGATCGACAATTTTGACTCGTTCTCCTGGAACCTGTACCAACAGCTCTGTCTCCTCGGTGCAGAGGTCGTCGTCATCAGGAATGACGCTCTCGAACCAGAGCACTTCCCGCAACTTCAAATCCAATGCCTCATTATTTCGCCTGGCCCTGGACACCCCAAGACAGACTCGGGCGTGTCGAGAGAGGCCATGCTCTACTTTGCTGGCAAGATCCCCATTCTTGGTGTATGCATGGGTCTGGAGTGTTTAGTGGATGCGTATGGAGGAGAGATTGCTTATGCAGGCGAGATCATGCACGGAAAGACGAGTAAGATTCTGCATGATAATCGCGGATGCTTCAAGGGCGTCGAGCAGGGATTCAGCAGTATTCGGTACCATTCGCTGAGTGCTGATCTCAAGACACTTCCAGAACAGCTGCAAATCACTGCAGTCACCGAGGAGAGTGGCGTCGTAATGGGTGTTCGTCACCGCACATATACCATCGAATCAGTGCAGTACCACCCCGAGAGTATCCTCTCCGAGGGTGGCGACATCCTTGTCAAGAACTTTCTCTCATTGAAAGGCGGAACCTGGGCCGAAAACCCTAGTTTCCAAGTGCATGACACCTCCCTCCCTCCCTTCCCCATCGCACCCCCAAACAACGTCGCACCCTCCAAGAAGCTCCCCACTATCCTCGAAAAAATCCACCAACAACGCCTCAAGGACGTCGAACTCGCCAAATCTACGCCAGGGACTTCCCCTGCAGATCTAGACTCTCTCCTTGCCCTCAACGTTTCACCCCCTCAGATCCCGCTCATCCCTCGTTTACGACAAACCCCCGGTCGCCCTGCACTGATGGCAGAAGTCAAACGGGCCTCCCCTTCCAAAGGAGATATTGCACCTAACGCCAACGCCGCTCAACAAGCTCTATCTTACGCACTAGCAGGCGCATCGGTCATCTCAGTTCTCACCGAACCCAAATGGTTCAAAGGCTCCCTCCTGGACATGCGCCTCGCTCGCCAAGCAATCGATCATCTCCCTAACCGCCCCGCAATCCTAAGGAAAGATTTTATTGTCGATGAATACCAAATCCAAGAAGCGCGTCTCTATGGAGCGGATACTGTCCTTCTCATCGTCGCCATCCTCCCCTTACCGCGTTTAAAGCTCCTCTACGCCTATTCTAAGAAACTCGGCATGGAGCCCCTCGTCGAAGTGAACAACGCCGAAGAGATGAAAGCTGCTCTAGACCTCGGCGCACGCGTCATTGGCGTTAACAATCGTAACCTCCACAACTTTGAAGTCGACATGGGGACGACGTCGCGTCTAGCGGATATGGTGAAAGAACGAGATGTCATACTTTGTGCTCTGAGCGGGATACAGAGTAACGTGGATGTGCAGGGATATGTGAAGGAAGGTGTCAGCGCGGTGTTGGTCGGTGAATCCCTTATGCGTGCAGCGGACCCTGGAGCGTTCATTTGTCACCTGCTTGATATCCCCGAGACTTCCTCAGAAGAGTCAACACATGAATACAAACCCCTCGTCAAGATCTGCGGTATTCGCACCCCCGAAGTCGCACTCGCCGCCGCAGAAGCAGGCGCAGACCTCATCGGTCTCGTCTTTGCCCCGAAATCAAAACGGTACGTCCCCCTTGAAGACGCGTCAAAGATCTCCATCGCAATCCGTCAATATCGTGTCTCCAATGCG
>Ga0157379_10005912_pt1 | contig 10533 bp, 7 predicted proteins | sample S25metaG_FD_121802 | JGI IMG/M metagenome (GOLD analysis project Ga0157379, IMG submission 121802) | Switchgrass rhizosphere microbial communities from Kellogg Biological Station, Michigan, USA - S2-5 metaG | ecosystem: Host-associated > Plants > Roots > Rhizosphere > Soil | place: USA: Michigan... | reverse complement strand
TTGGTTATGCTGGTGGAGTTGGAGGGGTCTGGTGAAGAGGATGTTGAGGCGTTGAGGGGGGGTTATTTGAGTGTTGATGAGGGAAGAGATCTGCCAATACACAAACGCGCTGGGGCTTATTTGATGCGTGAGTAGTTGTGGAGAAAGGTTCCATTACTGTTACTCGTGTTCTATCCACTGCGAGAGCAGGCTCCTATTTTTCTTGCCCAATATCATCCCCCTAATGTATCGCTACCCTGCGGCAAGCTGTGATTTAACTCACAAATGCATTCGAGATCGGCAGCCCAATTTAGCTATTAAGGTCATCATCGTCTAAAAAAGGCAGAGTGAAAAGGCAGGGTGGCCATATGGGACTTCCAAAATCTAGTGGATCTAAATGGAGAAAGTGGGATCTTCATCTTCACGCTCCTGAAACGAAGAAGAGCGATTCATATACTTTTCCCGGAGGCAACATCTGGAACGAGTACTGCCGAATTCTGCATGAATCTGATGTTCATGCATTTGGTATCACTGACTATTTCTCTGCGGATGGATACTTTAAAACGCGCGACGAATACCGTAAGCGTTATCCAGATTGCAAGAAGAGATTTTTTCCAAACATCGAGCTTTGCTTGAATGTAGTTGTTAACAAAGATCACGACTACATAAATATTCATGTGATATTCAATCCACAGATTCCGGATGATCGACTCCGCGCATTTCTGGCTCGTCTGAAAACAACGATCTCACGTAATGGTAGCCCGCTCTTCGCTTCAGAGCTTTCCAGCACATCAGATTACGATCAGGCAACTACAACCAAAGAAAACATCGAAGTAGCTATTGCAGATACGTTTGGAGTTGGCGAACGTCTTAACCATTTGTTAATCATTCCTGCTGTTAACAATGATGGGATTCGGCCAAAAAGTGGCGTAGCGCGACGCAAGGCTACCTCGATTGAACTCGAAAAGATCAGCGATGCGTTTTTCGGCAACGGCAAAGACACGCTACATTATTTAGAAACAGACCGATGGAGTGACACCGAGAATTCCCCAGCGAGAGCAGTACTCAGTGGCTGCGATGCGCATTCTTTTAGCGATCTTCGGGAATGTTTAGGTAAGACAGTATATCGTGATGGGAAAATTCATAAGCAAGAAACTTGGGTTAAAGCTGACGTAACCTATGAGGGACTAAAACAAATAGTGTTTGAACCTGAAGGTCGCGTCGTTGTTGGGTACGAACCTTTGTTGCACGATCGATTGAAGGCGGCACCACGCCGCTACATTCGATCATTATCCATAGATAAAGTACCGGAATATGACGGCCAATTTGGAGTCTGGTTCGAAGGCGAGGATATCGAACTCAATCCGGAACTTGTAGCAATCGTGGGAAACAAAGGAAGCGGAAAAAGCGCAGTTACTGACATCCTCGGGCTGGTCGGGAACAGCCATAAACAGATGACGAGAAGTGAAAAACCGGAGGAATTATTCTCGTTTCTCACCAAAGAGAAATTTCTGAAACAAAATTGTGCGGCCAATTTTTCAGCTCAGCTTCATTGGTACGCGGGACAGCCCAATGATGCTCTTCTGAACACCCGGACTGATGCGAACCGACCCGAGGAGGTCGAGTACCTACCGCAGAGATATCTTGAAAAGATATGCGCTAATATTGATGACAGTGAATTTCGCGGAAAACTTAATGAGGTTATCTTCGGCTACGTGAAGCCTAACGAAACTTACGGCAAGGGAAATCTGGACGATCTTGTCGAATATCGTACTAATCAAGCTAATGAAGATATTCGGATGGCAGTGGGTGTTCTTCACGAACACAACAACGATGTTGTGCATATTGAGCGAAAGATGACGCTCGCTTACGCGACCGACATTGACGGCAGAATTCAGACCGCCGAAACCACATTATCTGCACACATTGCTAATCCAATAAGCCCCGTATCCCAGCCGGCACAGGACGATCCAACGGCTGCTGCCACAGTTGCAGAAATTGCAAGAATTGAACGGGAGATAGATGTACTTCGCCAAAGTCGCGTCGCTGTGGCCGAAGAGCAAGCAAGGCTTACGCGGATTAGTGAAGATTTACAACAAGCCAAGCACGCAATTGAACGACCCATTACCGAGTTGAGGCTGCTCAAGGAAAGGTTCAAATCGCTTTTTGACGAGGCTGGAATCGAGTTTGACAGGATAGTATCCATTGCCTTGGATACCAGCACGCTCGATGGTGTTGTTGAAACTGCCGAGGCGCGCGTCGAGGAGATCGCACCATCATTGGCCACTCTCGGCGACCTTGAACTTGAACAACTCGTTAGCGATGTAAATGTTTTGGAAAAGGCTCGTAAGGAAAGTATCGATTGGAATCTTCGTGCGCTTGAAGGTGAGCGTGTGGCGCTGATCGACGGGCTGAATAAGCCCAGTCGTGAATACCAAACTTACCTTTTGGCAGAACAGGCGTGGCAAACGAGGCGTTTAGAGATTGAGGGTTCCGATGTTGATCCTGCGGAGCAGACATTAAATTGGCTGCGCCAGGAGAAAGTCAGAATCTCGCAAACTTATCCTTCCGCATTGACGGCAGCACGCGAAGCACGCAATGCGGCGAGTAAGAAAATATTTGAACTCAAGAAAAATCTTCTAACGTTCTACGACGTCATAAAGGAGGATATCGATAAGGAAATCAAGTCTCACGGTAAGGAACTCGGCGGATATGATATTTCGATTGATTCAGATCTGAAGCTACGGTCAGAGTTCTCTGAAGGATTTTTTCGTTTTATCACGCAGCAACGAAAAGGTAGTTTCTATGGCGCACAAGAGGGAAAACTAGTACTAGCACAGATCGCAGATACAGTACCGGACTGGCGCATTGAAGAGAGTGTATTTGCGGCGCTGGACAACGTCCTCCATCACATAGATTTTGACGCGCGACTATCAGAGCGAGACTCTTCTGGAGAACGTCCACGCCGTGATGTATTTGATCAGATGAAGCAGGGACGAGATCCAATTGAGTTTTACGATTTTCTTTTCGGTCTCTCATATCTCGACCCTGTCTACGACCTAAAGGTCGATGGAAAAACACTGACAGAGCTATCTCCCGGCGAGCGCGGAGGAGTACTGCTCGTGTTCTATTTGATGTTAGACAAGCGCGACATACCACTGGTTATAGATCAACCGGAGGACAATCTCGACAACAAAAGTGTGTATGAGATTCTTGTCAAGTTTCTCAAGCAGGCAAAAAGGCGACGTCAAATTATCATCGCAACGCATAACCCAAACTTGGCTGTTGTGGCGGATGCCGAGCAAATCATCAATGTTCGGATCGATAAAACAGGTTTATCGAGTCACAAAAATGATTTCGAATTCGCCTCGGGGGCAATAGAGGATTTGCAAATAAATCGAATAGTTGTCGATATCCTCGAGGGTACTCCCCCAGCCTTCGATAATCGCCGGCTTAAATATCGTCGTTGAAGAAGTCAACTCGACTGAAGTTCTCGCTTCGGTGAACGGTGAAAGGTGCCGGGCATCACTTCGGGGTTATTGAGGCAGTATGAATAGGCCACTGGATCATAGCAGCGAGACCACATCGCCGGGCTCGTTGGATCGAAGACTTGCTTGAGTTTCACTGCAGCAGAGAAAGGCCGTTTGTACCGCCGCTACGACGATGACTTGGGATAGTAGCCTTCCGCTACACCACCCGTGCCTTTTAGTGCCAAGATGGTTTCATAGTTGCGGCTACGCACATAGTGATCCAAAGCAATGTGAATGGCTTTTCGTGCGGTGCGAACGTTTGCCAGTTTCTTAACGCGATAGACGAGTTCGGCATCCAAAGCGATGTTGGCGCGGACAACGTTACGGTGCTTGAGTATTTTCACGGTGTTGAAGACAGCCATAAGCTGTTTGATTGACGCAGTCAGGCCATATCAACTAAAGCATTCCTGTTGAGCGGCGACACTAAGTCCAGCAATACATTAATTTCCTTCAAGCAGCCAACTTAAGCTTAGGACGCAGCCCCGCTCTCGCAGCCAACCGCACCAGCAAATCAAGACTAAAGCGGCTGATAGCGCCACGCTTGATATCCGACACTCTGGCTTGCGTTACGCCAAGCACTTTGGCGGCAGCAGCTTGTGTCATGTCAGAGTTCGCAAGCCATTGCGACAAGCCGATCATCAAGGTGGAGCGAATCTCCATCTCGGCTGCCTGATCAGGGTCGTACAAATCGTGGAAAACGCTCTTGGCCTTCGGTTTGGCTTTCTTCGGCATAACTCACCTCAAAATTGCTTTCAGTCGCTCACGCGCCAACTGAATGTCTTGAGCATTGGCTTTCTGCGACTTCTTCTGAAAACAATGCAACACATAAATACCTTGTGGTCGCGTGGCGATGTAGATGATTCGGAATGCGCCTGTCGCATCGCGCAAACGAATCTCCTTAACACCCGGGCCAATACTTGGCATTGGTTTCCAATCGTCCGGATCGAGTCCTGATTGCACACGGAATAATTGATATCCGGCAGCATCCCTGACCATCGATGGAAGGACTTGAGATCAGTCCTGCTGCTTCCTTGCAACACAACTTTTTTCATAACGAGAATATGCGCGATGTGGAATATTTTCACAGGGGACGTATTCGCTGATTCTCGGTCAGTCCTCGTGGCTAACCCAGAAATTGCCTGAGAATGACTGCCTACTAGTAACGGCCAAATGGGAATTTGGCTCCGTCCAATTGGGAATGGCCCGTCCCTTAATTCCCCCAATCCAGACCATAACCAGACCCTAACCTGACGACTCGGCGCCGCCCCGCGCCTACCTTGTCGCTCACCGCAGCGATAGGAGCAGTCATGGTTCTCAGTCCTCACAGCAGTTATCCGCAGTCACTGGCGTATGTGATTCGCCTGCATCACGACTGCGCGTCGGATGCGCGTGTATTCGCAGGCCGGGTGGAACATGTGGCGTCGGGACGGCAGTTTGAGTTTCGTTCGGCCGAGGAGCTGGTCGCGTGTCTGGTGCGCGATGCGGCGTGCAATGGCAATGATTCGTTGGAGCGCGCGCCATGATCACTGCTCTCTTCAATGAATTTGTCTCACTGGCTTTTTATTCACGGTTTTGGGTCCGCGCTACACAGTTCACGCTTTCCCCTTGCGTTGCTGTTTGGCCCCGGTTGCGTGGCATATCGCCGCGCCGGAATTCGGTCGCGCTGGCCCGCCGGAATGTGTCGTTGCGACATGTTCCGTTTTTTATTCTCAAGTGTGTGGCGATGCTGAGCACGAGTGTGCTTTGCATGGCGCAGGCATCGGCAACGCATGTGGTGCATGTGGCATTGGTCAGCGACGGCCCTGCAGCGCGCGAGCCCATTTCGGCGGCGTTGCTGCAAGCCGAAGTTGTCAATGTGATCGGCAACGATGTGAGCATCGAGATGCCGAGCAACAAACATCTGGTCGGCGATTGGACTCTCGAAGGCGCGGATGCGGCGCTCGATCGCGCGCTGCAGGACAAAGAGGTCGACATCGTATTGACGCTGGGTGTGCTCACCTCGCATCAAGCAGCACAACGCAGTGCATTGAACAAGCCAGTCATCGCGGCGGCAGTAATCGATCCTGAGTTACAGCACTTTCCGTTGCACAACGGCACCAGTGGCCGTCGCAACTTTACTTACGTTGCCGACTTTCAAGGCATCGAACAGAACCTGAGCACCTTTTACAAGGTGGTGGGCTTCAAGCATCTGGTGGCATTGATCGACGCTGATCTGTTGCGCGCCTTGCCGAGCTTGGCTGACAAATCCGATGCGCTGGCGGCGAAGTTGAACATCCGCATCACACGCGTACCGGTGACGGGTGATATCAACGCTGTGTTGTCAGCGCTACCTACCGATGCCGATGCTGCCTATGTCACCGGCCTGCGACTTAACGAAGCCGATCAACGCGAGTTGATCCGTGCACTCAATACACGTCACGTGCGTACCTTTTCCGGTGTCGGTCGCAGCGATCTCGAAGCGGGCATGCTGATAACCAGCGGTGGCATGCAAGCCGATGCGTCGCGTCTGGCGCGTCGTCTGGTGTTATCCATCCAGCGTATTGCTCAAGCTAACGACAAAGCGAATGAGATGTCGGACTTCGCCGTAGGCTTTGCGGCGGAGCGACGCGTGGTCATCAACATGCGCACCGCGCAAGCGATTGGCTTCTCACCACGCTGGCAGGATCTTACCGATGCCGAACAATTGTATGCCGAGGTGACTGCCTTGCCATCGCTGTCGTTACTCGATGCCATGCATGCCGCATTAATGGACAACCCGGCATTGGCGGCGAGCCGTGCGCGTCTGGAGAGCAGTCATGATGATGTACGCATCGCGCGCAGTAGTTTGTTGCCCTCGTTGGATGCCTCTGTCGCACGTACTCGCATCGATGCGGATCGTGCCAGTCCGTTGACGCAAGCCGAGAACACCACCGCAGGCAATCTGACGCTGCAGACGACGCTGTACTCGGAACGCGCCTGGGCCAATTACTCCATCAAGCGCTGGCTCGATGAAGCCAATCGTCAAGGCGAACGTCAGGACATGCTCGATACCTTGCAGGACGCCGCCACTGCGTATCTCGACGTGTTGCGCGCCAAGTCGGTGGAAGCAGTGCGTCGCGACAATGTGGAGAACACGCGCAAGAATCTCGAAACCTCACGCGTGCGTGAAGCAGTGGGTTTAGCGGAACGTTCCGACTATCTGCGCTGGGTGGCGCAATTGGCGCGCGACAAACAGCAGTTGTTATCGGCTGAGGCGAATCGCCGTCAGGCTGAAGTGGAATTGTCGCGTCTCATGCATCGTTCGGCTGCGCAGCCTTATCAAACGGTGGAGACCGGCCTCGATGACCCACTGGCGTTGGTGTCGAGCGCACGCGTGCAATCGTTTCTGGATACGCCGGCGAAGTGGGCGGTGTTCACTGACTACGCGGTGAATACATCCTTGCAACAAGCGCCGGAGATTGCACAAGCCGACGCCGTGTTATCCAGCCGCGAACGCGCACTGACTGCATCGCGTCGTGCTTTCTACTTGCCCGATGTGGCGTTGGTGTCGAAGGGTTCGCGCTGGTTGAGCAAGAGCGGCGCCGGTTCAACGTCTATGCCGGGATCGCCCAATGACGATTCATGGAGCGTCACGTTGCAAGCCAGCTATCCCATTTTCACCGGCGGCTTGCGCACTGCGCAGTTATCGCAAGCCAAGCATGAGTTGCGTGCGGCGACAGCCGATCGCAACACAATCAGTGATGCAGTGGAAGCACGCACTCGCGCCGCGTTGCATCGCACGGGTGGTTCGTATCCCTCCATCGAACTATCGAACACCGCCGCCAAAGCCGCCGATGAAAACCTGGCGATGGTGAGCGATGCCTATGCGCGCGGCGTAGTGACGGTGACGGAACTCATCGATGCACAAGAAGCATCGCTCAATGCAGGCCTTGCTGCAGTGGATGCCAAGTACAGCTTCTTATCCGACTTCGTTGCGGTGCTGCGTTCCATGGGTCAGTTCGACATCTTGCTGGAATCCGCTTCGCGTGAAGCGTGGTTGCAACAGGTCGAGCAATGGTTTCGTGAGCATCCGCAGGGTTAATTGATTTATGTGATTTGTGTGCCCCCACCCTAACCCTCCCCCGCAAGTGGAGGAGGGGATCGGATTCTGAACCCTCCCCTGCAAGTGGAGGAAGGGATCTGAATTCTGAATCCCTCCCCCGCTTGCGGGGGAGGGCAGGGTGGGGGAAATAAAAATAGATTCTGAAACTTTTAGATTGGTCTCGAGGAAAACATATGTACACCGTCAATCGACACACACGCAGCCACCGGTTGCTATATCTGCTTCTCATCAGCGTACTGCTCAGCGCATGCGCTAAAAAAACAGAAGCACCACTGCCACCACGACCAGTGCGCACGCTGATTGTCAGCGATTCCACAGGCAGCGAGAGCGCCACTTACACCGCAGAGATCCGCTCACGCTACGAGACCGATTTAAGTTTTCAGGTGGGCGGCAAAGTGATCAGCCGCAGCGTCGATGTCGGCGCGACGGTGAAACGTGGTCAGGTGCTGGCGCAACTCGATCCCACCGATGAAGCGACGCATGTGGATGCAACTCGGGCTGCAGTCACCGCTGCGCAAGCCGAGCTGGATCGCGCGCGTACGGAAGAAGCGCGTTATCGCGATCTGTTGGAACGGGGTTTAACTACGCGGGCCGCGTATCTCGCACAACAAACGCAGGTGAAGACCACGCAGTCGCGATTGGATCAGGCCAATGCCGATCTCAAGTTAGGTCTGCAACGCGTTGGTTACGCTTCGTTGCGCGCTGATCAAGACGGCGTGATCACAAAGGTGATGATTGAAGTAGGTGCAGTGGTCGGTGCAGGCCAGAAAGCGATCAGTCTTGCGCGGCCAAGTGAGCTGGAAGCGGTGTTCGATGTGCCTGATGCGTACATCGATGAAGTGCGTCATACCACTACAGCCACCATGAGCTTGCTCAACGATTCCAGCCACCAATATGCGGCACGCATTCGTGAAATCTCGCCGAGTGCTGATCCGGTGACGCGTACTTATCAAGTCAAAGCGACGTTGCCCAAGCCACCGGCCAGCTTGCACTTAGGTATGACGGTGGCGATGAAGTTGCCGCTTTCGACCAGCAAGGCATTGGCGTTGCCGGCTACCGCATTAACGCAACAAGGACATCAGGCTGCGGTGTGGATCGTCAACTCAGCACATCGTCTTGAACTGCGACCCGTGCAAGTGGAGCGTTATGAATCGGATCGCGTGATGATCGCCGGTGGCTTGAATGCCGGCGAACGCGTAGTGACTGCGGGCGTGCATAGACTGGCTGCACAGGAAGAAGTTCGTTTGCTTGAGGAGATCGCGCAATGAGTGCGAATGACAAGACATCGTTCAACGCTTCGGCGTGGGCGTTGCAACACAAGTCGCTGGTCGGTTTCATGATGGCGTTGTTGTTACTGGCTGGCTGCATTGCCTACCAGAAGCTGGGTCGCGATGAAGATCCGCCGTTCACCATCAAGACCATGCTGGTGCGTGCCATGTGGCCCGGCGCCGATGCCGAACAAACCGCCAAGCAAGTCACCGATCGTATGGAGAAGGCATTGGAATCGCTGCAGTACGTGGATGTGGTGACGAGTTACACCAAGCCAGGCGAAGCCACATTATTCGTCAACTTGCTCGATAGCACGCCGCCAGAAGCGGTGCCGGATCAGTGGTACCAGGTGCGCAAAAAGATCGGCGATATGCGCGGCTCGCTGCCGCAGGGCACGGTGGGGCCGTTCTTTAACGATGACTTCGGCGATGTGTATGGCGTGATCTATGCGCTGACCAGCGATGGCTTTTCGTATCGCGAGTTGCGCGATCGTGCTGAGTTCATTCGCGCCGAGTTGTTGCGCCAACCCAATGTCGGCAAGGTGGACTTGATCGGCGTGCAGGACGAAGTGTTCAACGTCGATTTCTCCACACGCCAATTGGCCGGCATGGGCATCGACAGTGACATGGTGGCGAACACGCTGCGTGCGCAAAATGCAGTGATTGCTTCCGGCACGCTGGAAACCGCCAACGAACATATCGCGGTACGCGTCAGTGGCGCGCTGGATTCGGTAGAGTCGTTGGAAAATGTCGGCATTCGCGTTGGCGATCGACAGTTGCGTTTGAAAGATATCGCCACGGTGACGCGCGGCTATGTCGATCCGCCCAAGCCGCAGTTTCGTTATAACGCCGAACCCGCCATTGGCATCGGCGTGGCGATGTCGAAGGGCGGCAATGTTCTCGACATGGGTCAGGCGTTGGAAGCGGCGATCAAACGTCTGGAAGCCGATCAACCGGTGGGCATGGAAATTCATCGCGTGGCCAATCAGCCGGACGTGGTGCACGAATCCGTTGGCGAATTCACCAAGACCTTGTTCGAAGCTATTGTCATTGTGTTGTTGGTGAGCTTTGTCAGCTTGGGTATGCGCGCCGGCATGGTGGTAGCCATCAGCATTCCGCTGGTGTTGGCAATTACCTTCGTGTGCATGCAGATCTATCACATCGACTTGCAACGTATTTCATTGGGCGCGTTGGTGATTGCATTGGGTCTATTGGTCGATGACGCCATGATCGCCGTTGAAATGATGGTGACCAAGTTGGAAGAAGGTTACGACAAGTTCAAAGCGGCCACCTTTGCCTACACCTCGACTGCGTTTCCCATGCTCACCGGCACGTTGGTATCGGTAGCGGGCTTCCTGCCGGTGGGCTTTGCCAAGAGTGGCGCAGGCGAATACTGCTTTACGCTGTTTGCCGTGGTGGGTATTGCGCTGCTGGTCTCGTGGCTCGTGGCGGTGATCTTCACGCCCTATATCGGCAATGCGTTGCTCAAGGAAAAATCTGCATCTGAAAAACACGAAGCACATGGCCACAACGAAGGCAAAGGCGCGCGCTGGTTCCGTGGTGCCTTGGTATGGTCATTGGCCAATCGTCGCAAAGTCATCATCGGTACCGCCGTGGCATTTGTGATCTCGGCAGGCTTGTTCACACTGGTTGAACGCGAGTTCTTCCCCGCATC
>Ga0157379_10005910_pt1 | contig 10536 bp, 9 predicted proteins | sample S25metaG_FD_121802 | JGI IMG/M metagenome (GOLD analysis project Ga0157379, IMG submission 121802) | Switchgrass rhizosphere microbial communities from Kellogg Biological Station, Michigan, USA - S2-5 metaG | ecosystem: Host-associated > Plants > Roots > Rhizosphere > Soil | place: USA: Michigan... | reverse complement strand
GGCGTGACGGTCGGCGTCGGGGTCTCGGTTGCCGTCGGCGTGGGTGTCGGGGTTTCCGTCGGCGTCGGTGTCGGCGTCACGGTGGCGGTCGGCGTCGGGGTGTCCGTCGGCGTCGGGGTGACCGTTGCCGTGGGTGTCGGCGTCGGCGTCTCGGTCGGCGTCGGGGTGACGGTGGCCGTCGCCGTGGGCGTCGCGGTGTCGGTCGCTGTCGGTGTCGCGGTGATCGTGGGCGTCGCCGTCGCCGTATCCGTCGGCGTGGGCGTCGCGGTGACCGTCGCCGTCGGCGTGGCGGTGCGCGTGACGGTTGGCGTCGGGAGGTTCGTCGGCGTTGCCGTCGCGCCCGGACCGGCCGCCGGCAAGGTGAAGAGACCGGAGACCGTGATCGCCGGGCCGGAGGCGGGCGTGACGATGGCGGAGAGCACACGCGTCGTCCCGACCTGGCTGACGGGGTAGATCACGCAGCCGTGCGCGACGCCGGGCTCGTCGACGATCGGCACGCCGGTCGACAGCGGGAAGTTGCTGACGTCGCAGGTCGGCGGCGAGTTGGTCGCGCCGTCGGTCACGACCACGCCCATGACGGGGGTCGCGACGGAGAAATCGACGGCCACGCCGTCAGGTACCGCGTTGCCGTAGGCGTCGGTCACGACGGCCGCGACGACGGTCGTCAGGGTCCCGTCGCCGTTGTTCTGCGCGCCGTTCGTCACCAGTGAGAGGACGACCTCCGCCGGCACGCCGGGCGTCGCCATCGGGGTGGGTGTGCCCAGGATCGGGGTGACGAAGTCCTTCGGCGCCTTGCGGAACGGGTTCGCGATGAAGAGCTGCCTGAGGTTGTTGCCGTTGCCCTTGAAGTCGTCGTTCGAGACGAAGGCCGAGAGGATGAAGAGCGACGTGCGCCCGGTGTCGGCGCCGTTGGGGCCGGCGGTGACCTGCGACAGCAGCTCACGCTTCACGTTGTAGGTGTAGACCTGGTTCTGCGGCGTCCCCATGCCGATCAGATCGGCGCTCGAGGTGAAGCCGAGGAAGCGGCCGTTCGGGCTGAGCGAGGCGCCGAAGCTCGGGCTGGCGCCGCTCGTGACCTGTATGGTCGTCGTCTTCTTCTTGCGCGCTTTGGTCAGCATGATCTGGCTGACCGCGGCGCCGCCGCCCGCGGGCACCTTGTCCTGCTCGTAGGCGATCAGCGTGCCGTTCTGGTTGATCGAGGGGGCGCGGGCCTCCTCGTCGCTGCCGCTGGTGATCTGCTTCAGGACGCCCTTGGTGATCACGTAGATGTGCTGCGGGCCCGGGTTGGCGCCGCCGTTCGCGAGATCGCCTTTGGACTCGAACGCGACCGCGAGGCCGTTGAAGCTCTGCACGCCGTTCGTGCCGCCGCCGTGGGTGAGGCGGACGATGCCGGTCCCTTGCGCAGGATTGCCCGGAGGCGGAGCGCAGGGCAACGCCGGGCACGTCGATCCCAGATGCGACACGTCGGCCTGGTAGAGCTCGGCGATGCCGCCGACGCCGCCGCCGCCGTTCACGTCGGCCGTCGACTCGAACACCACGAAGCGGCCGTTGCCGCTGATGCGCGGGTTCAGCGCGTCGCCGGCGACGTGCGTGAGCTGCGTGATCCCCCCGGTCAGCGTCGAGTAGACGAAGATCTGGCGCCCACCGACCGGCACTGGGGTGCCGTCGCACACGTTCAAGGAGTCGGCGCAGAGATCGCCGTCGGCCTCGAAGGCGATCTTGAACTCGACGAACTGCCCGTTGCGCGTGATCGAGGGATGCCGCGCGTTGTGCGCGCCGAAGGTCACCTGGCTGAGGCCGGGAACGCCGCCGAGATCGCGCTCCAGGAGGCTGAAGATGAACACCTGCCAGGTCGCGTTGCCGTTGCCGACGATGTCGCCGTTCGACTCGAAGGCCCACTGATCGGGTGCCCAGCCCGAGACGCCGCCGACCTCGCCCGAGGTGAGCGACGTGGCCTGCACGAATGGCGGCGTGAAGCGATGCAACGCCCGGGTCACGCTGGCGTGGACCAGCAGGATCGCGGCAGCGATCAGAAGGGTGGCGCCGATGCGCGTAGGGGCGGACTGTCGTCGACGTGTCGGCATGAGCGTCTCTCCGCGGGTCTTGCTGCTATCGAAGGATTCAGCGCGCTACGTGCGGGGATTCGGCGCCGCGAGTAGCGATGGGCTTACAGCTGGATTGAATTGTGTCTCACGGCGCAACTTCTACGGCAAGTCGCAAAGTGATGACGGGCGAGGGAATCGGCTCAACATTTTCACTTCGCGATCGGGGGCCGATCAAGAGGCGATCGGAGGACGGAGACCGGGATGGCGCTATAGAGGATGAACTGCAGGCCTGACGCGGTGCTCCTCTCCGCCGACGGGGCCAGTCGAAGCGTCGCTGGCCCCGCCGGCGGTGGATCAGCCCGCCGTCGACGGGTCGATGACGCCCGTGATCTCGACGATGCGGTTGGCGGGGAAGCCGCTTCGTTTCGCGTGCTCGCGGATCACCTCTTCGTTTTCCGCCAGGTAGACGCAGAACGTCCGGTCCGCGCCGACGTACGACTGCTGCCACTGCACCTTCGGGGCGAGCGTCGCCAGGGCCACGTTCGATTGTCCCGCGGCCTGGGCCAGGGCGCAGGAATCCAGCTTGCCGACACCGTTGATCTCGCGCTCGATCATGAATTTTCTCATCTCTCCGAACCTCCTTGGCGATGGTTCTGCCGCACGGGGACCCTTGCCGGTAGATGGCTGGAATGACATTGTACAGAGGTGATTACGCCAGGAGGCGCGATGATCGACGTGACCGTCCTCTTCCTCGATGAGGGGCACATCTCGACCGCCGTCGGGCCGCTCGAGATCTTTCGCGACGCCGGCGTGTTGTGGGGCCTGCTGACCGGGACGGCGGGCGCGCCGCGCTTCCGCGTGCGCTCGGCATCGATCGGCGGCAAGCCGGTGACGACGGGCGCGCCCTACGCCGTCCACCCCGACGAGGCGCTGCAGCGCATCGTGCACACGGACCTCGTCTTCGTGCCCTCGGGTGGCGTCGATCTCGACGCGTCGCTCGCGCGCAACAAGCCGGTGGTCCGTTTCCTGCGCCGCATCCACGAGCGCGGCGCGCGCATCGCCGCCGTCTGCTCCGGCGTTGCGCTGCTCGCGGAGTCGGGCCTGCTCGACGGCAAGCCCGCGACGAGCCACTGGGCACTGGCGGACCTCTATCGCGAGCGCTTCCCCGCCGTCGACTGGCGTCCCGACGCCCTCGTCACCGAGAGCCACGGCCTCTACTGCGGCGGTGGCGTGCACGCCGCGCTCGACCTGGCGCTCTATCTGGTCGAGCGACTGTGCGATCGCGAGACCGCTCTGCAGTGCTCGAAAGCGCTGCTCATCGACATGCCGCGCGCGAGCCAGGCCGGCTTCGCGCTGCTACCGCTCGGCCGTCGCCACGGCGACCCGGTGATGGCGCGCGCCGAGGACTGGGTCCTGCGCCACTGCCGCGAGACGGTGCGTTTCGAGACGCTCGCCCGCCAGCTCGGCATGAGCCCGCGCAACTTCATCCGCCGCTTCAAGCAGGCGACTGGCGTCTCGCCGCTCGAGTACCTGCAGCGGCTGCGCGTGCATGCGGCGAAGCGCTTCCTCGAGGAGGACCGGATCGGCGTGCAGGAGGTCGCGCAGGAGGTCGGCTACGAGGACGCCGCGTTCTTCCGCGATGTCTTCAAACGGCACACGGGCCTCTCCCCGGCGGTGTATCGCCGCCAATTCGCGTCGGAGCAGACACCGTCACGCTGACTCAGCGGATCGGGCGGACGATCGCTTCCCCCGAGCACGTATCCTTGACCCTCGTTCCGCATGGGCGCGGGTGGCGATCGTCCTTCGACAGGCACAGGCGCACCTCCGATAGGAACCGGCCGGTGCAGAGGACCGCGATGCCGTCGGCGGGAATCTCCGGATTCGCGGCTCGGAAGTCCTCGCGAACGGCCGCCGCCGTCACCCTGAAGGCGTCATCGGGTCGGCGAAAGCGCTCCGGAATCTTCACGCGGTGGAACGCCTCGCGGATCTCGCCGAAGTAGCGATCCGCCGGCAGGCCGCTGCAGGTGCCGTGCTTCGTCCACTCGTGACGGATGAGGTCGCGGCTCGGCATGTCGTCCAAGGTCGCCGCGATCACCTCTTCGTCGAGTCTGCCGTCCCGCGAGCAGCTGTCGGGGAAGCCGCCGTTCTCGTACTGCGGCCAGAGGCCGTGCACGATGAAGCTGTAGTGCCGCATCGTCCCGCACTGCGGGTCGTTCGGCCCGCCGGTCCGCTCGGCGCAATGCTGCGGCGACCAGGAGAGGCTGAGGAGATAGTAGTCGAACTCTCCGGCGACCGATGGTCGCTGCTCGTGCCTCGATTGCTCACCGTGGTGATGATGCCCACGCGCGTGTGCCCAGGCGGGATCGAAGGCGATCATCGTGAGGGCGGCGGAGAGGATCAGAACGGATTTCGTCACGACGTTCCCCACAGCATCGTCCCTTCGACGCGGGTCTCGGTTAGCGTCGGATGATCTCGAGATAGGGCTCAGCCGCGAGCGCGGCGATGCTGATCCGACCCTCCACGAGCTCTCGCATCTCGCTCCCGACGAGCTCGCTCCGCCATCCTTCGGCAAGCGGCTGTCCGGCGATGTCATCGGTCACGATGCCCTCGACGAACCGCTCGCACTCGGCGCGCGTCGCGACGAGCTCGGTCGCGAGATCTGCCGCGTCACAGCGGATACGAAGCAGGACTGACGCGAGCTCGGAGGCGGTCGCGACGCGGCGGACGACGTCCCTCGACGGCTCACGCGGCATCTCGATCGGCTCGCCTTCGATTCCGGCTGAGATCGCCTGAGCCAGTCCCTTGAGCGCGGCACCCGAGAGGCTTCCCGCGCCTCGAACCCGCGATATCGCAACCGCATCCGTCGGCATCGTGCGCGCCATCTCCACGACGGTGGGATCCTTCAATATCCAGCCCACGGGGAGATCCTTCCTTTGCGCTTCTGCCTCACGCCACGCGGCGACCTCACGCAGCACCGCGAGCTGGCGTCCCGTCAAGCGTCCACGTCGTGGAAGCTTGAGGTAGGCGCGACGGGGATCCGGCACGCCCGTCCGGGCGCCGTATCGTCGATCCAGCTCGTCTTCTGCCCAGGCCGTGCGACCTCGCTTCTCGATCTCGCGCGCGAGGGCATCGGCGATCGCATGCAAGTGGCGGACGTCGTCAGCGGCATACGCCACCTGCGTCTCCGAGAGCGGGCGTTTCGACCAGTTGCTGAAGGTCTCATTGTGCTCGAGACGGATGCGCAGCACCCGCTCCACGAGCCGGTCGTAGGCGAGGGAGCACCCCAGCCCGACGAACCCCGCGAGGAGTTGCACGTCGATGATCCGCGCCGGCTGCACGCCGAATCGCCGGGCGAACAACAGGAGATCTCCCGACGGCGCATGCATCAGCAGCTCGACGCGCGAGTCGGCGACCAGCTCCGCGATGGGCCCCACATCTCCCCCTTCGACGGGGTCGATGACTGCCAACCGATCGGCGGTCGCGACCTGCACGAGGCATGGGATCGGCGCGTACGTCCGCTCCCAAAGAAACTCGGTATCGAGCGCGAGGCGGCCTTCGGACCGAGCCTCGTCAGCGAACGCGCGGACCTCGGCAGTCGTGGTGAGGAGCTCGACCCTAGTTGCGGTTGGGGACATTCCGCATGCTTGTATCAGACTCGCTTTCGAAGCGCCCTCGCGGCTCCGGGATGCCGATGCGCTGGACGCCGTTGCACTCGCTCGACCCTAGGATCAGGGAACCGGATGGAGGTCGCGGCGCACCAGGCGCACCGTGGGGCCCTCCGAGCTCGCCATTTCTGCGAAACCCAGTCGTTTCGCGAAGTCCCGCATTCGCGAGTTGGCCGTGAGGACGTATCCCTCCATGCGCTGGAATCCGCGCGCACGAGCGATCCGCATCAGCATCTCCATCAGCGGCCGCGCCAGACCAAGCCCGTGCCATTCGTCGACGATCGCGACTGCGAACTCGCAGTCTCCCGCGGTAGTCAGTGCGGCATAGCGCGCTCCACCGATGATGGTTTCGTGCGTTCCGTCGCCGGCGACCGCGACGAGCTGCAGCTCGCGTTCAGGCTCCGGACGCGTCGCACGTTCGAGGAGCTTCGCGGGCAGCCGGGGCATCGCTGAGAAGAAACGGTAGTAGCTCGACTCGACCGAGAGACCGCGTATCGCCTCCTGTAGCCTGTCCGCGTCGTCCTCGCGGATCGCGCGCAGAGTCACGCGCCGTCCGTCCCGCAACTCGATCTCGACGGGTTCGACTTCTGTCCCCGCAGTGACGTCGCTCATGGGGGGCACTTATCGTGCAACGAAGTCGATATCGAGAGGGCGTGAGAAGCGCTAAAGAAGCTCTCTGCGAGGTGGCCATGATCAAGGGAGCCCACATCATCGTCTACAGCAAGGATGCCGACGCCGACCGAGCGTTCGTGCGCGACGTGCTCCGGTATCCGCATGTCGACGCCGGCCACGGCTGGCTCATCTTCGCGCTCCCGCCCGCCGAGCTGGCGTTTCATCCGTCCGATGAAAACGACGTGCACGAGTTCTACCTCATGTGCGACGATGTCCGTGCCCTCATCGCCGAGATGAAGGCGAAGGCAGTCGAATGCGCACCCATTCGCGAGGAGCGCTGGGGATCGATCACCGAGTTGACGTTGCCCGGCGGTGGAAAGATCGGCGTCTACCAGCCGAAGCATCCTTCGCCTCTCGACGCGCGGACCAAATAGGTGCCAGGCACCACGAAAGCATGCGGGAATTCGCGCGCTCGGTGGGCACCAAGAGGAACGAAGGGACGCGAATTGATATCCGATGTCATTTTTCGTTCGGCGCCAGGCGCTGCCTGAGCTCGACGATCGGAATCGTTCGGTCCACCTTGGCCGCGGCGCGGCGATAGTTGGCGAAGGTAGGGAAGACCTGATCGGCGAGCATCCACAACCGCTCGCGTTCGGCTTCGTCGGTCACGACCGTCGCCCGCATCGGAATCCCGCCGAAGATGACGTCCGGTTGCGCTGAGAGGTTGTAGTACCAGTCGGGGTGTCGGGGATGACCCGCGTTCGACGCGACGATGATGACGCGGTCGCCGTCGTGAAAGTAGATGATGGCGTTGCGTCGCCGAGCACCGCTCCTCGCCCCCTGGGTCTCGAGCAGCGCGGTGGGGAAGAATAGTGTCGTGGCGAAGCGGCCCCGCGTGAACCGCAGGAGCAGCGGGTCGAGTTTCCAGTTGATGTGGCGGGAGACGAAACGCGCGAAGCGGGTCGCGGCGAGCGCGGCGTAAGCCCGGGCGCTCGCGCTAAGCGGATGGGTCGGATCGACGTACCTGAGCTTGACGCCACGCGATGGTCCTTCTTCCTCGATCGTCTGTAAGAGATGGGTCACTCGCGATATCCGCTGGAATGACGAAAAAAGGAATAGGCCGACTCGGGCGTGCCAGGCGTGGCTCACTGCGCGCCGAGTGGCTTCCGACCGCCCGGGTGCATAGGGTGTGCTCCCATGAACGTAGACACCGATGTGACAGCCTTCATCGCGTGTGACGCGCCCACGGCTTTCGAGGGTGCCTCGAGCACGGAGACGCTGGCCCGGATTTTCCCCGGCAAGGGCCCCATCCCGGGCGTGGTCAGTGCGCAGGTCGTCGGCGGCGGGCCGATCACGCGCGGCGCCGTCCGCAGGGTGAAGACCAACGATGGCAACGAGCTCGACGAGACGTACATCCAGTTCGACCCGCCCACGGGCTACGCGTACGAGATGTCGAAGTTCAAGCTGCCGCTCAGCTTGCTGATGAAGAAGGCCACCGGCACCTGGCGCTTCTCCCCGGAGGCAGCCGGCACGCGCGTCGTCTGGACGTACTCGGTCGAGCTGCCCAGCCCGCTAGCGGCGCCCTTCACCGCGCTCATCGTGAAGGTGTTCATGAAGGGCGCCATGAACCTCTGCCTGTCGATCCTGAAGTCCGATCTGGAGAACTCGCCTCCGGCCTGACGCGCCGCCTGCTAGCGAAGCGCTCTCACGGTTTCGCGCGCATCAGTGCCAAGGACGACGAGGCGCCCGAAAGACCCGCTTCGAAGACGACGTTGGTGCCCACTTGCGAAATCGACTGGAATTCGTTGACGGCGCCGATGATACCGCCGAGCGGTGTCGGAGCGCCGGTCAGAACCAGCGAGGTGATCGAACCGTCGGCTCGGGCGATGAACAGTCCCTCGAAGGCCGGTCCGCCGATGAGCGGGGCGATGAATGCCGGCGATCTGGCAAGCGCGAACGGCGGCAAGGTGAATCCCGGTGCGATCGGGTCGATGAAAAGGGGACCGAACGTCGCGCCACCCACCGCCGGGTCGCCCTGGGAAGCGAGCCGCGAGAGCGCACCGTGATTCCAGAAGAAGATACCGTCTGCCACGGTGCCACCGGTCACCGATCCCGTGAACGCCACCCGCTTTCCGTCGACGGCGACGGTACCGAGCTGACCCAACGTTCCCCCGCCGGTGCCTGGAAGCACGTCGCCTTCCCGCACGATTTGGGTCGGACCGGACGAGCTCGTGACGAAGATCCCGTTCGCCGCGCTATCGAGCGTCGCGACGAAGGCCGTTTCGTGGCCGGCTGGGTGGACTGCCACGAACGTGCTGAAGAGTCCGCCGGCGGGCGCCGCGTCCCCCTCCAGTGCCAGTGTGTCGACATTCCCCGAGTGGGTGTTCTTTGCGAAGAGACCGCCCGTCGCCGTGCCACCGCTCACGCTCGAGGCGAAGAGCACCGTCGATCCCGTCACGTCGAGGACGCCCGAGCCGAGATCGAAGGTGCCGCCTCCCGGCGCCGGATCGGTGTTGCGGACGGCTTGAATCGCTGGATCGTGACCCTTCTTCAACACGATCAAGCTATCGAGCCCGCCGTTGTCTTCCGCCTCGAAGGCGAGCGAGCTACGGCGATATGCCGGAGCGCCGATGAACGCGTAGGTTCCGACGCCCGGGCTCGGCCCTCCGGGTGTCGCGACGACCTCGAGCGCGCCGTGGTCCAGACGGTAGAGCACCGACTGCGTCGCCCGGAAGACGTTGACGTCCAGGTTGTTGATGCTCGGCTCGCGCGCCGAGACCCGGACACCGATCGGGGTGACGTCAGTGGGCCCGACCACCGTCACGGGCGTCCCCGTGCCCTCTTCGCGCTGGATCGATGATCCCTGCCGCCAGATGATCCGACCGATGTCGGGAAGCCGGGGCGCGAAATCCGTTGCGGAGGACGTGAATGTCGAGAACCCATTCAGCGTGGCGCCGGCCTTGACGACCAGCCGGCGGCTGGTACCGAATCGCCCCTCGAAGGCGACGTCGCCGGCGCTGTCGACGCCGACGAATTCGTCGTCGAACCCGGTGAGCGGCGTTCCCGCGACGAGATCTCCCTCCTTGGCTATAGTCACTACGATCGGCCCCGAGGGATCGCACAGAAAGACACCGGAGGTATCCGGACCCGGCTGAGAAATGTTGGACGTGAAGGCGACCTTGCCGCCAGCGTTGATGGCCACCTCGCCCGACGACGCCCACGTCCCGAAGGTGCCGCCCGCGATCGGGCTCGCGGCGTCCTCCAACGCGCACGCCGTGATGCTCGACAACGGCGCGGTCACGAAGATCCCCTCGGGACCGCCGCTCACATCGGCCTGGAATGCGACGCGCTGAGCGTCGTTCACGACGGGGCGATCGTTGAAGCCCCTGAACGTCCCGCCCCCCGGCGACGCCGTCGATGTGTCTGCCAAAAGGACGCTGCTGTGGGTCGCCAAGCTCCACAGACGGAGCTCGTCGTTGCCCAGCTTGTAGACGACATCGGCATTGTTGTTCATGTCCGGGGGATCTTGGACGCCCAGCGGTCCACCCATGGTGCCGCCGGCAAGGGCGATCGGCACGATCGCCCCGGCATCACAGCAATAGAAGAGTCCGGAGTTGGCCCCCGTCGAGTTGACGCCCGCCCGGAAGGCGACGTTTCCGCTGTCGTTGATGACCGGATCGGCGAACGAATTGAAGGTTCCGGAGAGCGGCGCGGGAAGAGGATCGCCGGTTTTGACGACGGTCGCAAAGGTGCTCCCGCTCTTGGTGATCACGGCGCTCGTGGTGCCCAGGAACGCGGCCTTCGTCTTGGTGCCGGCGGCGGGACTGCCGAAGGAGCTCAGGCTCCGACCATCGGGAGCCACGTCACCGGACTTCAGCAGCACGACGAGATCGGCGGAAGCGGGACGCGTCAATCCGAGGGTGGCGGCGACGAGGACGATGCTCGTCAAGAAAAGGGCACGGAGGGTCACGGCAACCTCTTTCGTCGCGATGCGTCCGAATCCGGATCGATCGCGAAGCACCCTGTGCTCGTATCTGGGAGCATCCGCCGAGTACTGTCCTTCTTCACTGCGTGTCAAGAAAATTCGTGCGGAAGGGCGGGATTGCCATAGATACGTTGCTGCTGACAGGAGACCGAGATCAATCATGATCCCAAACTGTTCCGGATTGGCGCATGTGTCCCGCCGCGCCTGTCGATAGGAACACTAGCCGCGC
>Ga0157379_10005909_pt1 | contig 10536 bp, 7 predicted proteins | sample S25metaG_FD_121802 | JGI IMG/M metagenome (GOLD analysis project Ga0157379, IMG submission 121802) | Switchgrass rhizosphere microbial communities from Kellogg Biological Station, Michigan, USA - S2-5 metaG | ecosystem: Host-associated > Plants > Roots > Rhizosphere > Soil | place: USA: Michigan... | reverse complement strand
CGCCTTCGATGTACCCCGACAGGTGGGGGTTCAGCGGCACGTCAGCGACCAGCGTAAGGCCGGCGTACGCCGTCGAGACCTGACTGGTGGCTGGATCGCCGTTGATACTCCGGTAGGCCACGTATCGGGCCGGGCGCAGGTACGTGATCTGCGCCGAGAGGTGCTTCAAAACGTGATAGCCGAAGAGATCGACGCGGACGGCCAGGCCCGGAACGTCAATGGACGCGGCCCGGAATCCCGGCTCGAGCTGATCCCCGGAGAACACATAGCCGATCCGGCCCACATCGACCGTGAAGTACGAGTCGGTGAGGAAGGCGGGATACTGCGTCCGCGTGTCTTCGGAGGTCACGTCCTGCGCCGATGCGCACGTGGCGACGCAGACGATCAGCGCCGCTGCGCACGCGCTCAGGCGTTTTGTCACGATGTCATATTCTACGTGGCGCTGTGGAGTCTGTACAACTATAGCGGGCTGAGGCCTCTGTGGGTTGGAGGCCCGCTAGAACGTCACGCGCACGCCCATCAGTATCGTGCGCGGCGGCTGCAGAGCGGTCGGCGTGCGGAACATCGCCCCGCTGACGACGTATTCAGCCACCTCGTTGCCGAGATTCGGCAGGTTGTACACGTCCAGCACGGCAGCCACGTCTGAGCGGCCCGTCGTGAACATCTTCTGCACGCGGATATCGAGGGTGCCGATATAGGTAAATGCCGACCCGCCGTTTTCATACGCACGAACGGCGGTGAGTCCTTGTGTGAGATTCGGAACGATCAGCAGGCGCGCGAACGGCTGTCCGTCCTGATAGCGGGCGACCGCGCCGAGGTGGACGCGCCCCGGCAACCGGTAGGTGCCAGCGAGTTTCAGGACATGCGAGCGATCCTGAAACAGTTGGCCGCGTGCGTATGTCGCGGCGTTTGGGTCCACGAGCAGGCTGCCGAGCACGTTCTGATCGTTCTCGGTGGGCAGGAAGCCGACGGCGGCCGCGGGCCCGAGGGCCCAGGTCAGGTTCCCTCCGAAGAGGACGGTGAACCGGTCGGTTGACGCACGAATGGTCAGCTCGACGCCCCAGAATCTCGCGGGATCGCCGACCTGATTCGTCAAGAGGTACCGGTCGCGTCCGTAGCTGCCGGGCGGACGATTGTAGACCGTCAGTTGCGGCGCGCCGAAGCTATGAAACGGCAGGAAGCCCGGATCCGGCACCTGGAACGCGGTGTAGGCGGACGAGGGCACGCCGGTGTCGACCAACCCGAGAAGCGGCTGTTCCCGTTTCGTAATGCGCGCGAGTTGCAGGTGGAGCCCCGGGAGCGGACGCGACTCGAATGCGAGCACCAGTTCATCAGTGGTGGGCCGCTGCAACTGTGGATCGATTTGCGTGAACGTCGCATCGCCACTGGTGCCCGGTCCGACGCGCGCGATCATGGGGCCGATCGACGTGCCGTTCCAGATGGAAACATCCGCGACAGGAGCCGCCGGGTCGCCAATCGCCAGCATGTTGAGGGGGGGCTGATACGCTGACCGGCGATAGCTGCCGACGAGCGCGAGACCGGCCCTGTCGGTGATTTGCCACCGCAGCATTGTCTGCGGCAGCCAGGTCGTCCACTGAATGCCTCCGGCCGAGGCGTCCGCCGCTCCGGTCACCGTGTCGAGCCGCAGGCCAGCGTCCAGGGTCAGACGCCGGAATGTCACGTGCTCGTTTCCGTAGACCGCCAATGTCGTGAGATGTCGATCGTCTGCAGCGCTTCCGGCGTGGAGCGTCCACACCCGCGCCGGCACGCCGTCGAGAAGTTCGCGGATCTGACCGAGCCCCGTTGGCGCGGCGCTCATCTGAGCCCCTTCGAAATCCACCCCGATGCTGGGCAGCAGCCGCGTGGCGTTGGGAGCGACGCGGGCCCCGACGACCCATCGTCGGGCGGTGCCGACACCAGAGTCGATGAGATCCGACGCCGGATCGCTCGTGAGGGTGTCGACGACAAGGGTCGGCGTCACTGGTGCGGTGCGGCTGCGCTCGGTGTATCCACCGAACGCTCGCCACGCCACCCGCGTCGGATCGCGCCGCTCCCACGTCGACTGCACGTGCACTCCGGTCTCGGTGAACGCAGCCCCGGTCACCCGCTGTGCCCAGCCGAGCGCCCGGACTTCGTCGCGCGGGGTCGCTGCAAAGACGAGATGCGCGAATCCGGATGCGACACGATCGCTCGTTGCGCTCGTTGCGCTCGTGTTCGGCGCTGCCACATGGGAGAGGCCGCGCAACGATCCGGCGGCGACGAGACCCAGTCGATCGGTGACGGGACCGCTGACCAGGACACTTCCGTCCTGCCAGTAGCGGCCGCGATCGACAGCAAGCACCAGGCTGGTCCCCTCCGACACCAGCGGCGGGACGCCCAGCGATCCCTCGATTACGCGGACCCATTTCGTGCCGGGCCGCTGCGGCTCCAGCCTCATCGACAGCGCAGAAGCCTTGTCATCGACGCCCATCGCGCCGGTGAAGGTAGTGACACGCTCCCAGAACGGGAGGATCGGCAACAGGAGCGACGTTCCGCCCGCACGAGGATCAGACACCGTGATGTCGCCGATCCGAAACTGGGTCTGGGTCCACGAGCTGAGAAAGGCGCCGAATCGCGGCGCCGTGGCAACGTTCAACCCGCCCGACGAGAAGCGATCGCCGATCGTTTCAGCGTGAATGGTCTCCAGCACAGTCAAGGGACTGTTGCTCGTCGGCAGATCCCGCAGGAAGTCGGCGTTCAGCGTCGATCCGAGCAGCGGCTGTTCCACGGGCGCCGCTGTCTGTCCAACCGCCGCGGAAGAAATCGTCACGAAAGCCAGAGCGAGGAAGCAGGATCGCGTCACGAGTGAAGGATATCCCCTTCCTGCGCGGCTTCGATCGCTTCGGCGATTTGTTTCGCGATCAAGACTCTTGATACCAGGAACACCGCGGACACCGAGATCAGTTCTCTCGGCGAGCTCCTCGGCGCTCTCGGAAGTTAAACAAGTTCTCCGGGGACGGCGAACACGTCGAAGTGTTTCCACCGCGTGAGGTCACCGGGCGCGAGCTCTTCGCCCCGATACTCGTCGTCTCCACATTTGAAAAGTCGATATCCGAGCCGGCGCAGGTCGACATCGTACGCGTCGCGCTCCTTGTTCGACAGGTGCCTGTAAATCTCGGTCTTGATGTACGGACGCGTGGCCGAGAGGATGTCGATGAGCGACTGGACCACGGCACGATCGAATCCTTCGGTGTCGATCTTCACGTATCGGAGCCGCGCCAGCGACTCGGGGGCGTGCGCGCGCAGATAGGTCGCGACTTGACGACCCTCGACGCGAAGGCGGTGGAAGTGCCCGTGCGTCCACCGGCCGATCCCGTCGTGGAAGCCGCCGTTGCAGTACCCGGAATCCGAGTACTCGAATTCGAACTGACCGTCGGCCGGCATCGCCGCAAACATCAGCGGCGTGATGTGCACCTTCTCCGGGTTGAGCGTCGCGTTCACGGCGAGCACCTTGTAGACGTACGGGTTTGGTTCGAGCGCGAAGACCCGGCCGCTCGGCCCCACGGCCAGCGCAATCGGCAGCGTCGAGTCTCCGGTGTGGGCGCCGATATCGAGCGCGACATCGCCCTCGCGAAGAAACGACCGCAGCGCGTCGACGCTCTCTTGCGTCACCACCTTGGGGGTCTCGCCCGGGTGCAGCCACCGCGCCAACCTCACGTCTCCATCGGCCGAAAGCGTGAAGGTTTCCACTTCGTACGAGTACTCGCGGGGCGACGAAGGCACGCCAAGCGCACTCGGGAGGTCCCTGAGCTTCACGGGGTCATGTTAGCCGAGGAACTGCTTGCTCCGTCTTTAGCGGATGTCTACGAGCGCGACAAAAGCTGACCGGACGCTGCGGGAAACGGCTGGCCGCGCTCGTAGACACGACGCCCGCGCAGATAGGTGCGTTCGATCGCGCCCCGAAGGCGCCGCCCGTTGTAGGGCGTGATCGCGTGTCGATGCTGGAGCGACGCCGCGTCGACCATGAACTCGGCCTCGGGATCCCAGATCACGAGATCGGCGTCATAGCCGAGGGCAATCTCCCCCTTCCGCGTCAACCCCGCGAGGCGCGCGGGAGCGCGACACATCCACTCGGCCAGTTGCGGAAGAGAGGCGCCTCGCGCCGACGCTCCGGTCCAGACGGCCGGCAGCGCGACCTGCAGCGACGCGATGCCGCCCCACGCGCGCAGAAAATCGCCGGAATCGAGATGCTTCATGGCCGGAAGGGATGGTGAGTGATCGGATGCGACCAGCTGGATCGAGCCGTTCATCAATCCGGTCCACAGGAGCTTCTGGTGATCGCGCTCACGAATGGGTGGCGCGCACTTGAACGCCGTCGCGCCCGCCGCGATCTCCTCGGCGGCGAACGTCAGGTAGTGGGGGCAGGTTTCGGACGTGATCGGCAAACCCGCCGCCCGGGCTGCGTCGAGCATCGGCAGCGCTTCCGATGACGCGAGGTGGACGATGTGCGTGCGCGTGCCGAACTCCCGGCACAACTCGATCAAGAGGGCGATGGCCTCGTTCTCCGACTGTGGGGGTCGGGTCCCGAGATAGGTCGCGTATTCGCGTGGATTGCCCCTGGCCAGCCGTCCCATCGCGGCCTCGATGGGACCAGGAAGCTCGGCGTGAGCGAGAAGCGGCGCCCCAATCGATGCGAGGATCGGCATCGCCTCGCGGAGGTCGCTTTCCCTCACGAATGGGAACTCGTCCACGCCTGACGGGACGAGAAAGCATTTGAAGCCGAGGGCGCCGGCGGCAAAGAGCGGCTCGAGGTCGGCCGCATTGCCTGGGATCACGCCGCCCCAGAACCCGACGTCGACCGAGCACTTCCCCGCCGCCGCGCGCCGCTTGGCGTCGAGCGCCGCGACGGTCGTCGTCGCCGGCACGCTGTTCAGTGGCATGTCCACGATCGTGGTCACGCCGCCGGCCGCCGCCGCGCGGGTCGCGGTCTCGAAGCCTTCCCAGTCGGTGCGTCCGGGTTCGTTGACGTGGACGTGCGTATCGACCACGCCCGGCATCACGACGGCATCCGCCGCCTCGTCGATCGGACAGTCGACGGGCACCTCGTCGTATCCAGCCACTAAGACGATGACGCCGTGACGAATGTGGATGGCCGCGGGTCGCACCTCGTCGGCCACGACCACCCTCCGGCTGCGAATAACAAATTGTTGTTCGTCCATCCCGGTCCGGCTATTGCGCTTTTCGCCCTTTAGTGCGGGCAGCCGCACCAGCTGTCAGGCACCGAAGAAACGTCTCCAGCCCGTCAGCGCGAAGATCCGGGCGTCGCCTGTCGGCATCCGACGCTCGCGAAACCCGCCGAGCACGGCGCTGGCGTCGCTCCGAATTTCGTCTGCATTCGGCCGGCGCCTCGGTGCGACAACGAACTTCGGAAACTCGACACTAGCTTACGCGACGGGCATGAAGTACATTTTTTGTCCGAGGAGACTTTCATGATTGCCCTGACTGTCAATGGGAAGCGGTACGACGTCGACGTCAGCGCCGACATGCCGCTGCTCTGGGTGATTCGCGACACCATCGGGCTGACCGGCACCAAGTTCGGCTGCGGCCTCTCGCAGTGCGGGGCGTGCACCGTCCATCTGGACGGGCAGCCGACGCGCTCGTGTGTGACCCCGATCTCGAGCGTCGGCGCGAAGAAGGTGACGACCATCGAAGGGCTGTCGCCGACGACGAGCCATGCGCTGCAGGTGGCGTGGATCGCCGAGCAGGTGCCGCAGTGCGGCTACTGCCAATCCGGTCAACTGATGTCGGCCGCCGCGCTTCTGGCAAAAACCCCGAAGCCGAGCGACGCCGACATCGACGCTGCCCTGTCCGGAAATATCTGCCGGTGCGGTACGTATCAGCGCATCCGACGGGCGGTTCACCGGGCAGCTCGAGCTTAGCGGGATGCAGAATGGGTTGTTGCACTACAAAGGTCACAGAGATCACCAAGGGTTTGAGGGCAATTCTTTGCGTTACTTTGTGGCCTTGGTGGTTCACTTAAATCAGAAGCCTGAAGGTTGAAACATGGCAACCACGACCACTCTTGATAGACGAACGTTCCTCAAGGTCAGCGCCGCCGTCGGCGGCGGTTTCGTCGTCGGCGGCTACGTCCCCGGGCTGATCGACGCGCCTGCGACAGTAGATGCCGCCGGGCTGTTCGAGCCGAACGTCTGGGTGAAGATCGGCGCGGACGACACCGTCACGATGACGCTGACCATGCTCGAAATGGGGCAGGGCGTCATGACCTCGATGCCGATGCTCGTCGCCGAAGAGCTCGATATCGACTGGAACAGGATCAAGACGGAATGGGCGCCCGCCGACCCGAAGTACGGCAGCCCCAATTTCGGCGGAGTGCAACTGACCGCCGGCAGCAACAGCGTGCGCGGCATGTGGAAGGTGCTGCGCGAATCGGGCGCGACCGCGCGCGCGATGCTCATGACGGCGGCCGCCCAGACCTGGGGCGTCGCGGAGAACACCGTCTCGACCGAGAAGGGCGAAGTCGTACACAAGGCCAGCGGCCGGCGCCTCAAGTACGGCGCGCTCGTGGACAAAGCCGCTGCGCTGCCGGTGCCGAAGACCGTCGCGCTCAAGAGTCCGAAGGAGTTCAAGGTCCTCGGACAGTCGCTGCCGCGGCTCGACATCCCGGAAAAGGTGAACGGAAAAGCGGAGTTCGGTCTCGACGTGAAGCGCCCGGGAATGCTCATCGCCCGCGTGGTGCGGTGCCCGGTGTTCGGCGGCAAGGTGGCCAGCGTCAACGCCGACAAGGCGAAGGCGGTCGCCGGTGTGCGCAACGTCGTGGTGATCAGCACCGGTGTGGCCGTGGTCGCCGACAACTACTGGGCGGCCTCCAAGGGTGCACAAGCGCTCGAGGTCAAGTGGGATGAAGGTGCTCTTTCGACGTTGAACAGCGCCGACATCAGCAAACGGTACGCGGCGCTGGCCGAACAGCCAGGCAAGGTCGCTCGCAACGACGGCGACACCACGGCGGCGCTCAAAGGCGCCTCGAAATCGTTCGAACGCGTCTTCGAAGTGCCCTTCCTCGCGCATGCGACCATGGAGCCGATGAACTGCACGGCGGAGGTCCGGGCCGATCGCTGTGACGTGTGGGTGCCGACGCAGGGACAGACCGCGTCGCAGCAAGCCGCGATGGCCGCCAGCGGGCTGCCGGCGGACAAGGTCCACATCTTCACGACATTTCTCGGCGGCGGATTCGGGCGGCGCGGCGAGGCCGACTTCGTGACCGACGCGGTCGAAACGTCGAAGGCGGTGGGAAAACCAGTCAAGGTCGTGTGGACGCGTGAAGACGACATGCAGCACGACTTCTACCGGCCGGTGACATACGTCCGGATGTGGGCGGCGACCGACGCCGCCGGCAAACCGGTGGCGTACCAGATGCGCATGGTGCAGCAGTCGCTGATGAAACGCATCGGCGGACTGCCGCCGAATGGCGTGGACTTCATCTCGGTCGATGGCGCGGCCAATCTGCCGTACGACATCCCGAACATCAGGATCGAGTACACGGAAACCGACCCCGGCATTCCGTTCGGGTTCTGGCGCTCGGTCGGCGCTTCCGTCACCGGCTTCGTGGTCGAGGGGTTCATCGACGAACTGGCCGCTGCCGCCGGCGAGGATCCGTTCGAGTTCCGGCGCACCCGTCTGAGCAAGCACCCGCGTCACAAGGCGGTGCTGGAGCTGGTGGCCGAAAAATCCGGCTGGGGAAAACCGCTGCCGCAGGGACATGCGCGCGGCATCGCCCTCATGGAATGCTTCGGCAGCATCGTCGGTCAGGTCGCGGAAGTGTCGGTGACCGACGGCAACGTGAAGATTCACAAGATGTGGTGCGCCGTCGATACCGGCTGGGTGATCAATCCGGACACGATCAAGGCGCAAATGGAAGGCGGCACGCTCTACGGGTTGAGCGCGGCGCTGAACGGCGAGATCACGATCCAGAACGGCCGTGTCGTGCAGCGTCATTTCAACGACTACAAGGTGTTGCGGATGAACGACGCGCCGGAGGTCGAGACGCACATCGTACCCAGCACCGAACAGCCGGGCGGAATCGGCGAACCGAGCACGGCGCTCGCCGCCGGCGCGCTCGTCAACGCGATCGCCGCTGCCACCGGCAAGCGGATCTACAGGCTGCCGATCCGAGCCGAACAGCTGCGCGGAACCGCTACGGCCAGAGCGTAGACGAACACGAGCGACGTCAACCGCAAGCGTCCACCCGGCGCGAAGGGCGGCGCCGCGGTGGGATTTGAATCACATGCGACGCGCGCCTGCCCGACAACAGGCGACATTCGGCCCGCGTCAGGAAATACCACGTTCAACGCCGAGACCGCGCAGACTGCAGAGAGAAACCCGGTGGAATTCTCGGCGATCTCTGCGTGCTCTGCCGTAAAGGCGCCGTACTTTTTCGAACACTCCAGTCACGGGCACCGGACGAGATGACGCCCAGTACTCGCTATCGCCGTATCGTCCTTTTCTTTTCGACCGTCGCTTTCCGGCTGATTGCATGGGAGTGGGTGCTGCCGCGCCTGGGGTGCGGCGCCCTCGTGGAGCGCACCCGCTCTGCACGCCTGCATCGAATCGCCGCGCGCTTCCGGGGACTCGCCATCGAGATGGGCGGTGTCCTCATCAAAGTCGGCCAGTTCCTTTCCTCGCGCGTCGACGTTCTGCCGGAGGAAATCACGTCGGAGCTCGCGGGGCTGCAGGACGAGGTCCCGGCCGAGCCGTTCGCCATTGTCCGCGACGTCATGGAGCGGGAACTGGGAGGCCACCTGTTCCAGCAGCTCACGAACATCGACGAACGGCCGCTGGCCGCGGCCTCTCTGGGCCAGGTCCATCGGGCGATGCTCGTAACGACCGCGGCGGACGGCGCCCTTGTGGATCCGGAGGGCGCTGCTCTTCGCGTGACGCCTGCAGGAACTGCGGCTGAGCGACCGCTCCGCGTGGTCGTCAAGATCCAGCGGCCGAACATCGAGGTGCTGATCGCGACCGACCTGGCGGCATTGCGCACGGTCGGCAGGTGGCTGCAGCGGTGGCCGCCGATCCGGCGTCGAGCAGATATCCCGACTCTTCTCGCGGAGTTCACGCGGATTCTGTACGAGGAGCTGGACTACCTTGCCGAGGGTCGAAACGCCGAAACGTTCGCCGCCAATCTCGCGCACGATCGCGGTGTCCAGGTGCCGCGCGTCGTCTGGAGCCATACGACCAAGCATGTGCTGACGCTCGAAGACGTCTTCGGCATCAAGATCACCGATTACCACGCCATGACCGAGGCGGGCATCGATCGAGCGCAGGTCGCGCGGCGGCTGTTCCGAGCCTATCTGCAGCAGATCTTTCGCGACGGGTTCTTCCACGCCGATCCGCACCCCGGGAATCTGTTCGTCCTGCCGGCGCGGGATGGCGACGACTGGCGGCTCGTGTTCGTCGACTTCGGGATGGCGGGCCGGTTGTCACCTGCCGCGCGCACCGGCCTGCGTGAGTCTGCGATTGCCATCGGCACGCGCGACACCGCGCGCCTCGTTCGAGCGCAGCAGCAGCTCGGGCTGCTGCTGCCGTCCGCCAACCTGCCGTTGCTGGAACGCGCCGAGGCGCGACTCTTCGAGCGGCTCTGGGGACGAACGATGGCCGACCTGCAGCAGATCAGCCGCCAGGAAATTCTGGCGCTGCTCCATGACTTCCGGGAGCTGCTCTACACCATGCCGTTCCATGTTCCGGAAGACATGATCCTGCTCGGGCGGACGGTCGGCATCCTGTCCGGCATGTGCACCGGTTTGAACCCGCAGTTCAATGTCTGGAACGAGTTGACGCCGTTCGCCAGGACGCTCCTCGAGGAAGACTCGACGTTCGACTGGAGGGTTCTGCTCGACGAAGCGTGGGACATTGCGGGAGCGGTCCTGGCCGTTCCGAAGCAGGCGGAAGCGGTGCTCGGCAAACTGAATCGGAGCGAGCTGGCACTGCAGGTGCCACGCGTGGAGGAGCAGCTCGGACGACTGGAGCTGACGGTGCGGCGGATGGCGGGAGCCGTAATCTTTGCCGCCGCATTGCTCGGCGCCGTACAGCTCTACGTCGCCGGGCAGACGCCCGCGAGCGCATGGCTCGCGGGTGGCGCACTCGTGGCGCTTATCTGGAGCCTGACTCGGCGGCCTTAGTCGTCGCTTCGCTCTTCTCAACCCGCTCGATCGCGTTGTCAATCAGGCTGCGAATGGCCAGGAGCATTTCCCTGCGCGCCGCGCGGCGATGGGTAGTGAACTCTGCCGGGAGCGACGGCAGCAGGGCGCTCACGCTCTTTCGAATCTCCTCGCGCGCGTTCCAGGCATGCTCGAGCGCCTCGTCGGGCACGATGCGGGGAAACGGTCGGCGGCTTCGCGTGCTCTCCTCAGTCATGGGTCGCTCCTCTCTTGTTCAGTATACGGCCAACTCGGAGCAGCCTCTCATGCACCTGTTCGACATGCACCTTTCTTCGCACGCACGGAGACACGAAGAAGAACGGCACCAATTCCCGGGGCCACGCGT
>Ga0157379_10005907_pt1 | contig 10537 bp, 17 predicted proteins | sample S25metaG_FD_121802 | JGI IMG/M metagenome (GOLD analysis project Ga0157379, IMG submission 121802) | Switchgrass rhizosphere microbial communities from Kellogg Biological Station, Michigan, USA - S2-5 metaG | ecosystem: Host-associated > Plants > Roots > Rhizosphere > Soil | place: USA... | reverse complement strand
TGGGATATCTCCACCCGCTGCGGGACGCACTTGATTGTTGTGACAACCTTTGCCGCATGGGGGAGTTCAGAGCTAACCAGGGAACTTGCGGTTCAAGGCTTAGAATACATATTCCATGCCATCAACAAGGATCTAGTGTGGTTGAAAAAGACTCCCATAAAGAATTTTCTTCTCTGAACCTGTGGTATTATCGGTTTATATTCCAATTGGTCACCATAATGTATATAACACCCCTTCCCTTCTTCAGGAAATTCGCCATTTACTTATTTAGACTCAAATGGAATTGTCGGCTTCTCCTAGATCTACGAGCGTCAAGCAATTCTCGGACCCGCTGTCCCTTCGGTGACTCTTGTCATGTTGTCTTAAACCGTACATATATAGTGGATGGGTATCCAGAACACAAGGCCTCACAATGACCCCTGACTTGACCTCCGCTGAAGGTGTCCGAGATTACCTTTCTGCTACTCCTTTCGCTGCCTTGGAGGTTCTACCACTTTCCGGCGGAACCGCTAATTTTGCGTATCGCATCCGTTTGCGGGACCCCCCTTACACAGAGTGGGGTAATGAAGTCTTGACCATGGTATTCAAACACGCGGAACCGTATGTTGCTACTATTCGCGATTTTAAATATTCTACAGAACGACAGGTTAGAATTCTTGACAATTACTTATATTTTGAGTATTAACATTTTCTACTTCCAGGATTTCGAATCAAAGGCACTAAAGGAAGTGCTGACGTTGACCAGCGGAATACCATCCATCGTCTCCGTCCCTGAACTCTTCGATGAAGACAAAGTAAATCGAGTCTTGCTCATGGCCGATAGTGGTGAACAATCCACTACCTTGAAGGCATTATATCAATCAAATCATCCATCCCTAGAAATAGCCCGGACCATAGGAGAATCCCTAGGTGCATTTTTGGCTCGCCTTCATACTGCCACGGCAGGCTCTAAGGGAGAAGAAATAAGGCGCTATTTTGAACGAAATGAGGAAGGCCGACGCATTGCTTTCTTGGTCTCTTATGGCCGCCTTCTTAGGGTATTGGGCCAAACGAAAGAATCTGGATCTGGCGCTTTCAATCCTCCCATCCCTCTTCGGCCTGATCAGCTCCAGCAACTTTCTGACCTGGTTTCAGTCATGGAGGACCGTATCATGAAATCCAGCGATGTTCTTGCCATGGGTGATTTCTGGCCTGGAAATATTCTAGTTTCCCTGGAACCCAAACTACGATGTACGGTTATCGACTGGGAGCTCGCTAGACCAGGAATTCCGGGACTAGAAATCGGACAATTTCTCGCAGAAATGCTAACTTTGCGTGCATTCCATCCAGATGCGGCACCTATAGTCGAAGGAACCGTGTCATCCTTTCTCAAAGCCTATCGAGATGGTCAAGTTAAGAATGGAGCCTCTGCGGAGGATCTTTTGGACATTGCATGGGATGTCGCGACGCGTTGCGGAACACATATGATTGTAACGACGCCTCAGGCGAGGTGGGGGACTCCAGAGAGAACGAGGGAAGTCGCAATGGAAGGTTTAGAATACATATTCCGGGGCATCAACGAGGACCAGGAATGGCTGGGAAAGACTTTCATCAAGGATATTCTCCTTTAAATACAGTAATTCTGAGCGGTTTATGTTCAGGGAAATCGCACTATTTTGCCGCGTAGTCTTATGATTGCCTGGAAGAAAGGATACAGCCAGTGTCGAGTCAGGAAATATTCCGATATATATATATATCCATATATTGTTCATTTCGATGGTAATACGGTTGCTACATGGTATGATCCAAATGCGTGTTTCGGAGAGGCAAGGAAGCTAAGTAGAAGAGAAGGGAATACAACAAAAAAGCAGTCATAACCATGACTCACATAGCCCCAGTCATTGCCTTTGATTTCAACAAGGGAATGACTTCCCACTGCCTCCGAGCCTTCGTATTCGGGCCAACATTCTGAGGAGCGCCATACGGAAGAGAAATGACTCTAACTCTACGTATTGGGTCCGGATGATCGTCCAATTCCTCCTCGCCTCTATCAACCTCCGATAGCTCATCTTCCCGGAGATCTATATCTCCAGTATCATCGACAGTTGTCTGAGGAGCCGGTGTCCCGCTCATTCCCAATACACTGGCGAAGGGCGTTGAGATCGCCGCCGCAGCGCCTTGGAGGAAATCGGAGGCGTCGTCCATCAGTCCTCGAGGTCGGCGGGACGGCACAGAAGTTAAGAGATACGTCCTGTTTTGCCATGAATTTCGAGTGGATTGGTTGGGTCCGGGATAAGCTGGGTTGAAAGAGAAATGAACTGATATTTGCCCGGAGCGGGGTTCATAATGGAATTGGGGTAGGGGATGCGAATGCGAATTCGGGAAAGGAAGGCTAACTGGACGGCGATGCCTCATTACGATGCTACCGTCACCTGGACATTTATTTAGAAGAGTTAGCTAATAGTTATGGTCCAAGCAAAAACGCCGCTACGAATTACTTTCGACGTCCAAACCATGACCAGAAGATTTGCAACAGAGGGTACCCAAATAATCGACAAAGAATACCTAATTATCAGGAGATTAATTCACTTCGGTTTGGCGCGATAAGGAGGTGCGCTTACTTGGTTATCGGAGGCAGGATTCCTGAAGCCTGGAAAGCGCATTCAGTGAATGATTTCCGAACAAAAGAGTGACCACTCACTCAACACACGAGAGAATTCAGTTTCGGGAAAGAGTATAACTTCAGCACCTATAAATGAATTCAGAATGCTCCATGACGCCTGGAGAGTGTAATTCTTACCATCATGCCTCTCGTCTCTCTCCACATCCAAGAGCTTTCCAGTCGCAAGATTCCTAATCACAAAGTATCCGGGAGGAAATCCAGTCTCGCTCAGCGCATAAGGAGGAGGATAATGAGAAGGTGCAGCATCGTTCTCAGCATTGCTAGCACTCATGACTGTGAACTGCAGGATCGTGTGGCGTTTGGCACCGCCTCTCACTTTCCCGGTTCCTGTCATTCAAATTATGTCTTCTCCGTTCCCTCAACATCTTCCTGTCCTTCGAAAAGGTCGTAAATATATCGTCTTATGTTATTTAGAGCGACGTCGCGGTCAATGTGGGACACGATAATGCCACCACCTGGTCACAAGATGATCACTTATAACCGGTCCTGAGTCTGACCCACACGATTCGACGCACGTTCAAGTCCTGGAATTCTTTGCACTTTCCTATAGGTTATCTTTGACGATTCTTATGCTTTTGAAACGTATAAAATGAGGGGAATTTGGTATCTGTATTGTCGGCCTCTTCTTCCAAGATGGTTTCTCTGAGGAAAATCTCTGCGCTCCTGCCGTTGTTGCCTTGTGTTGTTCTGGCGATTCCTGGCGTTGACAAGCAGATTGCGTTGATGCAGAAGCAGAATTCTCCTCAATTGCAATATCCAACCGACTTTACCCAGAATATTGTCCCGAAGCCAATCCATTCCCATAACGATTGTGAGTTTTCTAGCCCTTGGTGTTATACCAAACTTATTATTTGTCTAGATTGGCGAGATGTACCCCTCTTAACTGCTCTAAGCTTTGGCGTTGCTAGCGTCGAAGCTGATGTTTGGCTTGTTGGCGATACTCTATTTGTAGGACACGAGTTGGCCGCTCTTTCAAAAGACAGGACCTTTGACTCGCTTTACGTTCAACCGCTTCTCACTATCATTAAGAACCAGAATCCAAAGACAGATTTTACTAAGAATCAAACTGGGATTAAGTGAGGATTATCATGCATCGTGTTATAATTAACATTCCAATACCTCTAGTGGCGTTTTCGATATGAGCGGAGGAACTCCGTTGCAATTACTAGTGGACATGAAAACCGATGGAGTTGCGTAAGTTTGAATACACTTGTAATGAACACTGGGTACCAACAATGGCGCTTTGATCAGGACTCTCCCAGCTGTTTTGAAAGCTCTCCAGCCCTTGCGTTCAGCTGGTTTCCTTTCAACTTTCAAGAATGGTGTATTTACCCTTGGTCCTGTTCTCGCCATTGGTACCGGAAATACGCCTTTAGAGGGGATAAAAGCTCTGGAGCCTCGTGATTTCTTCTTCGATGCACCTCTGACAGATCTTACTACTCCTTCAAATACTACATGGTCGCCAACGTTAAGTCCCATTGCGAGCACCGACTATAATGTTGCTATAGGCGTAAGTTTGGGCGTGAATCACAGTGGAACATAATTCACATCATTTTGTTTCAGTGGTCCGGCATAGGACCCATCAATGACACGCAGAGAGCGAATATCAAGAAGTTTGTTAACGATGCAAACAGCAGAGGCATCAAGTCTCGTTTCTGGGACACGCCTGGATGGCCTATCGCTGCCAGGCACGCAATTTGCTATACTTTTTGATTTTCTCTCTCATCTTTTAATCAACAGAAATGCTATATGGCAAGAATTAATCAATGATGGCGCATTCTGGCTTAACGCGGACGATCTTGAAGCAGCCAGCTCCTTCTAGATTGTGATTTAGGTTTATACAGAAATAACGGGATTTATTTTTTATATATCAAAGTGCTGAAGAATCTGTGCGTACGCCCAACTTCTGTCGTTCCCAAAGTCGCGACCCTCCGGCGACCGTTCGCTTGCCTAACGCACCTTTTGCAAGCCGTAGACCGGTCGCAGTGGTATCCATACCCGCCAACCGTTGACCAGCCTTAACGTTGTATCCTTTGTAAACGGTCTTCTTTTCGCCTTCTTCCGTCTCCTCTTCGACACGATGCCGCAGTCCACCAACAGCTTTCGGTTCTGCCATTAGTCGTGCCTGCAAGCAAGTTAATTCAAGGTAAAATGGGATAGCAAAGTACATACCATGTGTAGACCCGCTTTTTCTGTCAGTGCGAGAACAGCATCGTCACCGCGGAATTTGAGGACTTTCTCAAGATTCCTCTTCGTGTACTCCCTCACACCAGTCTCCTTCTCCTTTTGTAGAGTATTCTGTTTGACATTCTCCACCGTAGTCCTTATTTGATCCACATCCACACCCTCAGCCTCGTCTCCTTCCTGACTCACTCTCTTCGCAAGCAAATCCCATCCAACCGCCTTTGCTGTCATTTCCAGCCTGAGATCTCGCGGGTTGTCCACCAGCTCAAGAATAGCTTTAGGAGCATTATCTCCAGGACGATTTCCGTACTTGAGTATTCGTGTATATCCACCATTGCGGTTGGCATATCGGTCACGGAGGGAGGTGAAAACTTTAGGGACAAGCTCGGGTTTAAGGATGAATCCTTCGGCTTGACGGAACGAATTCTCATTGAAGTTCTTTCCAAGGGTAATGATCTGGCAAAGTGTAGGTACGCCATTTCTTCAATAGAATCCACGAGCGCACCTTTTCAGCTAGCCGCGCTGCTTCCCGTGCTTTGGGTAAAGTCGTTTGAATTTGCTCATGTTCTAGGAGCGAGGTCACCATATTCCTGTGTGCTTTCAATTCACATCGGAGACATCAAATTTGATAGATATTGAACCTCAGCATGAGCATCCGATGGGATGACTTTTTCGATAATCTCCTGAATCCCGCTCCATGCTTCATGCTGTTGGAGGATGCGACAGAAAGTCAAATGAGCGAGTTATGTAAGCCAGCCAATGGGAGGAGAAACCGTTTCTGAGCTACGAACTGCACTTTTCTTTTTATCAGAGATTCAAATTCCAAAGAAAATTTGCCAAAGGATATGGATAATTCGAACGTTGCAAAATTCGTAAATATTGTCCGAGCTCAACAACAAAGCGGAAGCAAGCGGGAATACGGATAACGTAAGCGAAATTTGGAACCTCACCAATCTCCAACACCATGAACATGCTTCGTCGCGCCGTCCTCACTACAGCAAGAGCATCCCGCCCATTGGCAATGCCCACAATGGTTTCCCCTGCTCTCCGTCTCGCTCCCCCCGCAATTTTTTCCTATTTCCGCGCGTACTCCGCCGCTGCTGGTCTCTCGAAAGACGACATCACACAACGGATTTTGAGCGCACTGAAGTCCTTTGAAAAGGTCCCTCAGGATAAGGTGTGTTGGGTTGGTGTATTTTTTGTATAATGCTTAGAGGCTGATTTGTGGTTTGTCCTGCATTGTTTAGCTGACGACGACCTCCTCATTCTCAAGTGATTTAGGATTGGATAGCCTAGATGCTGTCGAGGTTGTCATGGCGGTTGAGGAGGTAAATTCTAGAACACCTTTGCCAAAGTCACAAGCCTCATTTTGCGCCATGTTCACAGGAGTTTGGGATTGAAATCCCCGATGAAGAGGCAGACGCCATTCAAACAGTACAGCAAGGTTCGTTCGGATCTTTATACTTCTTCTTTCCCATTCCAACCACTCAATCAATCACCAGCTATTGATTATATCGCGAAGACACCTGAAGCCCGCTAAGTCCGTTAGGTCGTAACTCTCATCTTTTGGCCCTTGCTCACCTTTTCCCCCTTATCCCTTAGATTTATCCTTAGCGGCAAAAACCCCGTTAGCTTTGTAAACCTCAACGGCGGGATTGGAAGTGGGGCAGCAGGAAAGTCATGGAGAGAGTGGGATGTTTGTGGTACCGTAAGAATAGAAACTTTCAAATTTCGGGATGCCTCAGCTATATATTACGCTGGCTTTTACCGTGATTACTCGATTACTCGAGCATTTGCAACACTTCCTTTCACATGTCCGCCTATGCAGTAACGAACCGGGAGTGTTCACTCTCTTACCCTGGCACTTTTTGATTTCCATGTTGGGGTCACGAGATTAGTAGATGTGCTGTAACTCTGCAAAGTTCCGAACATAACAGCACGGAAAGAGTAAAGGCATCGAATGAGGCAGGTTATTACGTGGTCGCCGTCATACTTTCCATGCGGCATAAAGGTCTCTAGTATTCATCGCAGATGTCTCGGCAGACAAGTTGGATTTCCAGCTTGGCATACGTTGTAATGGATCTTCTAGACTCGACGCATCCCTTCCGAATGGGGAGTATTTAATTAGCTCTTGAGAGGTCTTCCAAGCCCCAATTTTGGCGTCCTTTCTTTCTCTATGAGCTCATCGATGGACCCCCTGGAGCACGAAGTCAAGCTCTTGCTCAAGACCCAGTGCACGCTGGGTGAAGGTACGACCACTTGCCTTCACCTGCGTATTGACGACTTCAGCCCTGTCCACATTCAGGCCCATTGTATGAACCCATGACTTTTATCTTGCACTTTGTAGACATTGAGAAGAAACAAGTGAGCGTCGTAGAATGTATATCGAAAAGAACTTAACATGGCCTATACCTCTCTCCAAGGTTCTTCACTACAATACTGTCACTTCAGAGCTTACTGTGGACCAACTGGACGAACCTGTGGGCTGTCTCGCTCTTCGACGAGACGGTAAGGGGGTATGTGACAATCTTCCTCCGGATTAACCATGGTGATTAATTTCGTCTTTTATTTGCAAGATCGCCGTAGCAGCTCGGCGAGGATTTGCAATTCTAGAGTCGGGCTCTCCAGCTCGGCTTCAATATCTTTCAGAGCCTTTGCCAGAATCACAGCAGCCATATACCAGATTTAATGACGGCGCATGCGATAAACGGGGGAGATTTCTAGCCGGAACATTACACCACAATACAGACCCCAAGTTCGGAGGGGCATTGTACAGCTATGATCCAATGACCAAAGAGTCCAAGCTGCTCGACGCAGAAGGTATAACAGACGCGAATGGTCTCGGATGGAGTCCAGACGGGAAGACTTTGTACGTTGAAAAGTTCTGAGTCCGTTAGCAGGAGCCTGATCATCTCCAATAACCAGGTATTTTACCAACTCTCTCTTAAACCACATATATGCGTACGACTACGATATAGAGACAGGCCTCGTCTCCAACCGCCGCATATTTATTGATGCCCTATCCCAAGGCCTCCAAGAAGGCTCCTACTGCGACGGTCTTTGCATCGACAGCGAAGGTGGCATATGGAGCGCCCGCTGGGGAGGAGGATGCATCGCTCGTTTCCACGGCGCCGATGGGTCCCTCGACTTCGTTATCCAAATTCCAGGAGCTCTGAACGTTACTGCATGCACATTTGGTGGTTAGTACCTTGTTCATTTTTTCTATTTCAGGGTTCTGCGAAGAGTCCATTAACTTCGGCGGAATACCTTGTACAGGGTCTCGGAATGATTTGCTGTACGTGACGACGGCTCACTGTGCACCCTTCGCTGGGTCGGGAGATCCCGCGCTTCAAGAGAAATACCCTGATTCTGGGGATTTGTTTGTGGTGGATTTTCATGGTCGATTCACGGGGGGAGAATGGCGCTTTGAATTCGGGGGTTGACGACGAGATGTCAGAGATTATGTATTAGGGAGCGAGGTATGCTGAGTACCAAGAATAGTTTCAAAGAAAATAATCCAGAGTAGCGTGTATGAAGGAAACGACAGATTTTAAATATGGACCGTGAGAGTAAGAGCTGTCTGCCTCGGGAATTATGATAATCCTTGGGGGGAGGTTTTAGTCAGGCGAAAGGGTTGAGGCTTAATTTTATCTTCATACTTCTTGCGATGCGTCTGTTCCTCAGGGCCGAAGAATTGCCGGCGAACGATGAATGGATTAAGAAATTGCGAGGAGGCATGTGTTGGCTGAGGATAGTATACGGAGGACTTCTATAAGCTTTGTGACAGCATCAAGCGAGCAAAGTAGCGGATAATGAGGTGCAGATAATGATTAAATAAGTTACAAGTTGGGATATCAGCAATATTCCCCGGACGGGGGTACGTCTCTTCGTCCTCTCTATCGCTAAAGTCTGCTTAGACAGCGCATCGTTAGACCAAACCTCGTCCGAACGAAAGGGTGCTCAAGGTAAACTTCTTACGACGCATTCATCCGCATCTGGAAAGGCGACTCAGACGCCGCACGAATACGTTGCTATCTCCTTGATTTGCCAATGACTGGTCAGCGTATAACCACCCCAAGTGGAGTCAAAGTGTATCTGGCAAGCGTTATGGCCCCGGGGCGGGTCATGTCGCAACCACCATCCCGATTACGATCCTAATGGAGGGACATATCTCGTTCCAATGGAGTTAGGATTCGTATAGTAATGGAAAGATGTAAGACTTATTATGCTGACATCCCTAAACGTACACCGCAGGATGGGGAACCTCTTCTAGCCCAAGAAACTGGCATCTTGCTTTCTTTTTGCGGAATATGCTTACGGTGAATTTTAGTGGTAGAATCACAAAGGGAGAATGAAACAGGAACGAGTAAAAAAAAATTGTGTCCTGAAGGGTAAAGGAATAAATAGATACTGTATGCTGAACTCTGAAAAAGGTTCGACTCATGAAGTGTCACATTCGGTATAACCTCGAGTCCCCTGAGCCACTCCCTACTTGCTCTGATGCTTCTTGCGATACGTCTACCCTTCAAACCCGATGAATTGTCAGCTGAATTGCAGAAATGAGTTAAGAAAACAGCGACAAGGGAAGGGATGAGTGAGCAGAGAGTGATCGAGAACTCATACGGGGTCTATGACGACCTCCAGTAGCGAAAAAGACCGAGAATTTGAAATTGGCGGTGGCAACTTTGCCTGAACAAGTAGCATTTTATGACCCGTCAGCTAGGGTAAGCCTCTTCGTTTGCTCTATCGCATGAAAAATCCTTCGGACGGTTCTTTCCTTAGGTTGAACCCTGCCCACCTCAGCGCTTACTGACAACATGATATTCATTCGCATCTGGCCTGGAGCATTGGAGACATCGCAGTCCAAAAATGCCATTCCCTTGACTTCGTTGACAACACTCGTCGTCATATAGTCACCCCAGTGGGATCGAAGTGTCCACAACGCCTGGATTGGCTCCAGTCATTGAATTATATTCTATCGAAACAGCTCCGGATGTGACCTTTCTGAATGACATGGGTTATCACGACCATCCCCTCTACGATCCTAATAGGGAGTCAGAATTTGCTGAGTTAGGAATGGCGGTAAGGAATAGTATATAGATATCCCTAATCACGAACCAGACGACGGACGACTCCTGGTCCAACGAAGATACGCTGTCTGACGCATTCTCACAATGAAATAATTAAGAACATTCCTAGCGTTCAGTGGTAACATCCATTTCCCATGCCGCCCTTGTCATTAAGAATTATTCCCTGCGAATAACATGTAATATAGTTGCGCTCCTTTCACTTCAATACGTAACCGTTTAGTAACTACGGGATGTTCTTCAGAGCATGCTCAGCCAAGCAAACGCGGCGCCCATCTCCTTACGAAGAGTGCGAGGCGTCAGCTTCGGGGGGCCGACGTATCTACGATATTTAAACGTATTTATGCGTCTGGAACGCGTAATTCACGTCAAAGACTGTCTACGACGGGCTAGTAGAATCTACCACCTCGTCGTTCGTTATCCGAATTCCAGGGGCCAAATGTTGGTGCATACAGGTTTGGCGGCGAGTACCAGTGAGTACCCTGAACATTTTTCCACCCTCAGGGTTCTCAGACGCGTCCATTAACTTCGGTGGAACTCGTCCCTACCATCTGTGACGACAGCTCACTGTTCCCTTTTGCTGGCTCAGGGGTTTCCGTTCTTC
>Ga0157379_10005906_pt1 | contig 10538 bp, 8 predicted proteins | sample S25metaG_FD_121802 | JGI IMG/M metagenome (GOLD analysis project Ga0157379, IMG submission 121802) | Switchgrass rhizosphere microbial communities from Kellogg Biological Station, Michigan, USA - S2-5 metaG | ecosystem: Host-associated > Plants > Roots > Rhizosphere > Soil | place: USA: Michigan... | reverse complement strand
TAAGGCAAGTATTCACAAAGCGTTAGGCTTTAGGCCTTGGGCTTTAGGCCTGTATATCCCATACCTTTGACCCCTTAACAATTAATAATTGATAATTAATAATCAGAATGTCATACTGGCTTATTAAATCAGAACCCGACGTGTACAGTTGGGATCAGCTGAGTAAAGACAAACAAACGCGATGGGACGGGATCAGAAACTATGCAGCCCGCCTGCACCTGAGGGGAATGAAAAAAGGAGACCAGGTACTGTTTTACCATAGTAACAAAGGAACAGAAATTGTAGGAATCGCCATGGTGGTGAAAGAAGCCTACCCGGATCCGACTTCTGCAGAAGACTGGTCAGCCATCGATGTGAAACCAGTAAAAAAAATGATCCTTCCGGTCAGCCTTGACCAGATAAAAAAAGAAAAAAAGCTATCCGGTATGGCGTTGGTCCGTATTAGCAGACTCTCCGTTCAGCCTGTAACGGATGAAGAATGGAATATCATCATGAAAATGGGAGGGATGGAAAAGATATCATGAGTATTAAAATTAAATTCCTGTTTCTGATGGGATGTCTATCCCTTTCTAAAATTTCCCTGGCGCAACCGGTTCCACCGAACCCGTCACTGATAAGTCTTAAAAATTATGTCACCCGCATAAAACCCAATTGTTTCGACTCCACCTATACCGATCTGCATTATGTTATCGGGGAAAACCTGAACTATTTATATCCTGTTTATCAGTTGCTGGGCAAGGATAAAAAATTTCAGCATGATTTTACAGTTCCGGTTTATTATGATCTGCTCAGTCAGACGGTTTCCTTTGTGGGTGATTATGCGGCCGCCCTCGAATATCAAAAATTATCCGATACAACGCACCTGAGTGATGTCGAAAACCGGCAAATTGGAAAAAGTATCCAGCAACTGAAGAACATAAAAAATGCAGATGCAAAAAAATTTATCAGTTTTATCGCGTCCAATTATAAGGTGATCATGCTCAATGAGGCCTATAACAAACCCCTGCACCGGGCATTTGCCTATTCCCTGCTTGATGCTTTATATAACAGGGGCTTTCGTTACCTGGCTATGGAGATGCTGAATCCGATGCCGGATCAGGAACTCGGCAGACTCACTTATAAAACCGGACATTTTGCAACTGAACCGGTAGCTGGTGAATTAATCCGGCAGGCGCTGGATTTGGGATTTAAACTCGTTGCATATGAAGATCCGCAGGCCCTGGCACATTCTCCTACGGAAAGGGATTCCATCCAGGCCCAGAATATTGCAAAGATTCTGCGCCAGGATCCGGATGCAAAAATTTTTGTATATGCAGGATATGGGAATATCGCAGAAAAAAGCACGACACCGGATTTTATTCCGATGGGCATGGCATTCAAAAATATTACCGGTATTGACCCGTTAACGATCGACCAGACGGATATGACAGAAGAAAGTAATTTTTCTTTTGGCAAGGCATTCTACGACGCCTACATCGAAAAGTTTCCGGCAACTGGCCCTTCTATTCCGCTGGTTAATGATGAACCGGTGAATGTAACCGGCACAACCTTATATGATCTAACGGTTATCCATCCGAGAACCACATATTATTATGCGAGGCCGAAATGGCTGGCGCTTTCCAACCGCAGGCAGCCCGTCTCCATCAAAACCAAGAATAAGGATATTTTTCTTGTACAGGCTTACTACCAGTATGAATCACTGGATTCAAAACCAGGACAGGTGGTTCCGGCAGATCAGACTTATTTCCCTTATGGAAATGGCATGTATACTTTATACCTGCGCAGGGGGTTGTATATCCTGATATTCCGGGATATGCAATACAAAACCATTTATACCCAGCATCTCGAGGTCAATTGATCTCTTCGAGGAACCGGATGCCCTCAACAGACAGTTCAATCAGTACCGGAATATAGATTTCGGGAATAATGGGAATATGCAATCCCGTTAAAGTTATTTTATTTTCAAGTATGAGCTTAGCCGCAATTCCGAGAGGAAGGCCGACGGTTTTTGCCATTGCCGTTCTTACAGCATTCTCTCCTTTTACTACGAGGCTGCTGCGCAGGTACTTTGTCTGGTTTTCGATTTCAAATTCAAATTCATGCAGCATCAGTATCATATCCTTATCCTCATCCTGCATCTTCCATTTTTGTTCAAGCCGGGTTTGAAGGATCTTTGCTGATGTCGCCTGGCCCTGCGGAAGAATTTCATTCTCAAACAACCCCAGCTGATCGAATAGATATCTGTTGCTGTCATTCGTAAAAGCGAGCAGGGGTTTGCTCCAGTCAGCATACGTTTTGACGGAGGATGGAATAACGTTCCCTTCACTGGTTAATCCGGCCCTGACGATTTCTTTCCATCCGGTACAAAATACCGGATGGCGAAGGGTAGTGCGGATAAAACTTTGAGCCGATTCCAGGCCATACACGGGAATATAGCTGAGGGAATCCCGGTTTGGATACCAGGCGAAATTGCCCAGCGGTTTGATTTCAACCAGGCCGGTTTTTTCAAAAAGATCGGTATAGGGTATCTTTTTAACTTTCCCCGATTCCAGAAATACGGCTCCCGCAGATCCGGCCCTGACTACATTCGCCGGATTCCAGCTTATTTTATAATGCCAGGGATTGTTGTCACTCTCCGGAGCAACCAGACCGCCGGTATGGGATTTGAAAACCTTTATTTTTCCGCCTTTTTCATGTATCCGGTGAATGATCTCCATGGCACTCATATGATCAATTCCCGGATCGAGGCCCATTTCACAAAGAAAGAACAGTCCTTTTTCACGGATCTGATCCCCCAGTTTCTTAATTTCCTCATCTACATAAGAGGCTGTAAGCAAATTCTTTGCGTTCGAAACACAGTCACGCGCAATCAGGATATGCAAAGCGGGGGGAAGCAGGGAGATGACCAGGTCGGCCTTTTGAATGAGGGCAGTTCGCTCGGCAGCATTTTCAACATTCACCTGCACCGGATCAACGGAGAGCATGCCTGCCAGTTTACGCTGCAGGGTTTGCGCATCCGCGTCGCCGATGGATAATCGCCAGCCGTTTTTCGTACAAATTTTTGAAAGATAGTCTATCAGGCAGGTAGCAGATTTCCCCGCTCCAAAAACGACAATGCTTTTCATCTCCAATGATAGAACTTTTCAGGCGAAAATGCCCCTTAAGCATGCAGGAAGCCGCGAAAATTTGAAGTGTAAGATTATTGGGCCAGCCGGATTTCACCCAGATTGATACGCTGCCCTTCTAAAACCTGTATTTTCTTTTCTGTGGGAACGCTATTGAATTCCTTTACTGCAAAAATCAGTTTCCAGTCGCCCGGTTGTAATTCCATGCCAAAATGCCCGTCGTTACTGGTCACTTTTAAGGAATCACTCCCCCGGACAGCTATAACCGAAGAAGAAGTATTTGCCGGTGAAATCCTTCCTTCAATGCTGCCGTTGTGTAGTATTCTTTCTGCATGGATACCAATCACCACAACGATGAGAAGGCAAAGTTCCAACATACCTCTACGCATCTGTACCTGATTATAGCGTTTAAATGGACGATTTACAAAAAAGCGGATATGGAACGAGGCATCACATAGGTTGGAACTATGTAATTTCAACTTTTGTGCCAATGACGGATTCTAACTGAAATAATAAATGAAAAGATTGTTAACCTGCCGCTTTAGTTGGTAAAACTCAGATCCATTTTATGGGCAGTAATCTGACGGATCCGGGTTATTATCTTAGTGCCTCTCGGGCTTTTGGGCGATTTTTCTGTAAGGGATTCACCTGGTTCGAGATCATTGAAGACAAGCTTTTCCGTCTTATACACTTTGTCGTTATTTTGAATATACTGAACATCCACCACGACCAGATCAATCATTTCAGGAGCGTTGTTGGTAATGGTAACCGGTATGGCGGAAGTACCTCCGAATATACCTGTCGTATACTTGCCGGTCACCATCCCGATATAGTTCTCCGGACGGGCCTTAATTTTATGGTATAGTTCATCTGTTTTGGAAGGGGGATGCTGGGCAATACTGCTGTCTGTTGCATGAACGGTTTGCAGGCCGGCAGGAGAGACTGCTGCTGAATCCTTCCGTACTGAATTTTTCAGGTTTTTTTTACGGGTACTGCTGACAGTTTTTAAGGATATGGTATCAGACTGAAAAAGGGCGGGGTCATTATTTGTTATCTTATCTCTGTTTCCCTGTTCCTGCGCATCTGCAGAAACGGGAAAAATTTCTTTTTTGGTACTGAGGGCTGCATTGGAATGGGCTTTCTGATTTTGCGGATGATTCGCATCTGTTGAGAAAATATTTCTACGATCTGAAATAAACAAACCCGTCAAAATTCCGGTGCCAAACAAAAGGAGCACGATTCCTATCCATAAAATTTTACCGGTTAACCGTACTGCCCTGGAAGGTCGCTGATCATATAGATGCGAATAATCAGACGCGGGTTCTGCTGCGGATGGATATTCGGATTCATACAGCACACCGGCAGATGATACGACGGAGGATTTTTTTTCTGCCGGCAGATTGACGTAAACAGAATGTGTTTGATAAGCCTTCGACGTGTTGCTCTCCCTGCTCTTTGTATTTGCAGGTTCCGTCTTTTTCTTCTGCAGGGCCTCCGCATTCAGATTTTCGGCATTCTTGTTTTTGATAAAAGGATTTCCGGACTGCTCCGGGATGGGTGGAGCAAAAGATTTAAGTTCTGAAATTTCTCCCGGATATCGCCAGGCTGCACTTTTCCCTACAATCCACAAAAGATCGTAAGATTTTAAAGACATTCCTTTGATTTCCTCGATCGAAAACGGACCTGATTCTTGGTTATTACGCAGCAGTAAATAAGTGCTCATGATTTGGGCATAAATAGGGCGGGGCAACGGATCGCGGACCATCCCAAAAATATAGAATTTATTTTAAACAGCGTATTAAAACCCTCCAGGCGCCTGCATTTAGTAATAAACAGGATAAAAATGAAACCCTTTTATTTTACTCCATTCTAACGCCGGAGCCGGAATTTTGGAGAAACGGGTTAGGTAAGCGGCTGCATTATAAAACGAAGAATTGGTCGGAATGCTGTAAAGGTTAGCATCCGGTGCGAAATAGAACTTACGATACCTCGGGAAATCGGGGACAGGCTTACCATTCACGGTAGCCGGGTTTGTTCTGGCGCCGATCATCCCTTCAGCACCATAACCAACACTTGCATTCAACCAGTAAGGGAAACCACTAGTTGCCGGCAAAAAGGAGGCAATATTAAATGAAAGCCAGTAAGTCTGGCCATTATAATCTTTTAACATCCGGGAAAAGAAACTGGATCCCAGCTCTGCCGGATAATATTTGGCGTAGGGTGACATATGAAACGACCATTTCAAGGATATTCTTTGCTGATTCCACCCTTTCTGCTGGGCTGCAAATAAGGCCGCCCCAAATATATTGGCCAGCATATCTCCGCTGGAAAAACCCCATTTTGATGAAAACCCGTCAAAAATCTCCACAATCGACATGTATCCAATGGCTGTTAACCCGCCGATGACAATGGACTGGTTGTTGTCTACCCCGCACCATCGCATCAGATCATATTGTATGGCGCCAATATTGTAGGCGGTAGTTGCGTGACCGATTTTATCCATCTGCAGCCATTCGTTGTTGTCATTAAAAAAGTGAAAATGACTTTTGGGGTGCTTTCTGTACCAGAGAAAATATAGTCCGGCCGAAATGGCCACGCCTGTGGCGACCTCGGAAATAACAACGGTCTTAAGCCGGTCGGGCTGGTAGGTTGCGCTCGGCGGAAGAAAAACTCCCTGAGCTTCGCTGGTGACGGAGATGAACAGCAGGATCGTAAAAACCAGGGAACGGAATCTGCCTTTTCTCCGAAACGGACCCAATGAAAAAGACTCAGCCAATCAATAATTGTTTTACTGGATGATGAAGGAATGGGATATTTGATTCATATAAAAATCAATATCTTAGGTTCAAATTTAAAGTAAGTTTTATGGATGCGGTGATTCTGGCTAAAGTGAATAACTGGTTAACGGAAAACTTTGATCAGGAGACTAAGGATGAAATTATACGGTTACAAAAAGAAAATCCGAATGAACTGACGGATTCCTTTTACCAAAACCTGGAATTCGGTACCGGCGGCCTCCGGGGTATAATGGGGGTAGGCACAAACCGGATAAATAAATATACCATTGGTATGGCAACCCAGGGATATTCAAACTACCTGTTATCCTCGTTTCCAAACCAGCATGTAAAAGTGGCTATTGCCCACGATAGTCGTAATAACAGCAGATTTTTTGCTGAAACGGCTGCAAAAGTATTCGCAGCAAACGGCATTAAGGTTTTTCTTTTCCAGTCGCTTCGCCCAACACCCGAGCTCAGTTTTACCATCCGGTTCCTGGGTTGCCAGGGAGGCGTGGTTTGTACAGCTTCCCATAATCCAAAAGAGTATAACGGATATAAAGCATATTGGAATGATGGCGGGCAACTGGTTCCGCCACATGATCACCGGGTGATTGAGGAAGTTGAAAAAATAGGTTCCATCAATGAAGTGAAATGGACCGGGGGAGAGTCGCATATAACCATGGTGGGTAAAGAAATAGACGAGGCGTACATCAGTATGGTAAAAAATCTTTCGGTTTATCCGGAAATCATCGAAAAGCAACATAACCTCTGTATTGTTTATACACCCATTCATGGAACCGGGATCAAACTGGTACCGGAAGTACTCCAAAGATTCGGATTCAGCAATGTGCATGTGGTGGATGAACAGGCAACCCCGGATGGCAATTTTCCTACTGTCGCTTACCCCAATCCGGAGGAAAAAGAAACCATGAGCCTTGGATTAAAAAAGGCCCGCGAAATCGACGCGGATATTTTACTGGGAACCGATCCCGATGCCGACCGGGTAGGAATCGGTATTAAAAACGACCGTGGTGAATGGGTGCTGATGAATGGTAACCAGACAGCCGTACTGGCTTTTAATTATTTGATTGAAGCCCGTAAGGAAAAAGGAATTGCCCAATCCAATGACATGGTTATTAAAACCATTGTAACTACTGACATGATTGATGAAATTGCCGCCCGTTCCAATATTAAATGTTATAATGTACTAACCGGTTTCAAATGGATTGCGGAACTGATAAAAGAAAAAGAAAAAACAGAAAATTATGTAATCGGGGGCGAAGAAAGTTATGGGCTGATGCTGGGAGACAAATTAAGGGATAAAGATGCCGTCAGCGCCGTTGCGATCCTTTGTGAAATGGCGGCTTATGAGAAAAATAAAGGAAGAACGCTTTACGATAAACTGATAGACCTCTATCTTCAGTTTGGTTTTTATAAAGAGTCCCTGATTTCCATTACAAAAAAAGGGATGGACGGACAAAAGCAGATTGCTGATATGATGGCTTCATACCGCCATCAGCCCCCGGTAACCATTAATAATTCAGATGTGGTCCATGTACTGGACTATCAGACCAGCACCGGAAAGGATCTGAAAACCGGTGAAACCTGGAAAATAACGCTGCCGGTAAGTAATGTTCTTCAATTCATTCTCGAAGACGGCACAAAGATCTCCGCGCGCCCGTCCGGAACTGAACCCAAAATTAAATTTTATTTCAGCGTTCATGAAAAACTCAGCCACCGGTCTGCCTTTGAAGCCATGGATGAACTTCTTCAAAAAAAGATATCCGCCATTATTTCAGATCTGAAACTACAATAAACGCCCATTTATATTCTTAAGAACATGAAAATAATCTACCTGTTGCCTGCCTTCCTGCTGTATGCCTTTGCCGCAAACTGCCAGGTTAAACTTGCCGGTATTTTTGGAGATCATATGGTGCTGCAGCGTGACCAGCCCGTTCCGGTCTGGGGATGGTCTTCTCCCAATGAATCCCTGGTGATTACAATAAATCAACAGGTAAAAAAAACAAAGGCCGACAACAAAGGCAGCTGGCGCATCACCCTGGATCCCCAGTCTGCGGGCGGACCTTTTGATTTATCCGTAAACGGGAAAAGTAATCTCGTCGTTCACGATGTGATGATCGGGGAAGTATGGATCTGTTCAGGACAATCCAATATGGAATTCAATCTGAAAAATGTCCGGAACGCCGCAGCGGAAATCAATACGGCCAGTTATCCGGAGATCAGGCATATTAAAGTTCCCAACCGGATAAGCGAAATACCCGTGTCAGATATATCCACGGCAAATTGGGAAACCTGTTCACCATCAACTGCGGGGAATTTCACGGCCGTCGGGTATTTTTTTGCCAGGGAAATCGTAAAGCGTTTACACGTTGCTGTTGGACTAATCAATTCCAGCTGGGGAGGCACGATGGTAGAGACCTGGACCAGCCGGGGGGCTTTTGAAAAAAGCCCTGAATTCAGAGAAATGATCAACACCGTTCCTGCCGAAGACCTGACTCCGCTCGTCCTCAGGAAAAAAGAGGCCATGGAGAAGCAGGTAAAACTGCTGCAAAAAAATATTACCGATACCATACCCGCTTCAGAATGGAAAAGTCCGTCTTACAACAGCTCTTCCTGGCCAAAAATGAGCGTGGCGGAAATATGGGAAAATCAGCAGCTCGGACTCCAGGATCTCGATGGAATTGTTTGGTACAGAAAACAAATTGACCTGAGCGAACAAGCCGCCGCTAAGCCCGTTTTATTATCCCTGGGAAAAATAGATGACAACGACTCGACTTATGTAAACGGAAAATTTGTAGGTGCTACTTATAACTACTCCGCATCCCGGCAATATACTGTTCCGCCAGGAGTTTTTAAAGCGGGGAAAAATATTATTGCCGTTCGGGTGGAAGATACAGGCGGTGGGGGTGGTTTTTATGATGATTCCGCCGATGTGTTCCTGAGGGCCGATAAAGAAATAATTCCACTTAGTGATTACTGGAGTTTTCGCATTGCAAAATTTACCAGCAGCGGCCAGGGATTTGGTCCGAACGATTTTCCCTGCCTCTTGTATAATGCGATGATTCATCCCATAATTCCTTACCGGATGCGCGGGGTATTGTGGTATCAGGGCGAAACGAATGCCGGACGGGCCTATCAGTACCGGACTGCATTCCCGTTGATGATCAACGACTGGAGATCGCAGTGGGGGGAAGGAAATTTCCCTCTTTATTTTGTACAGCTGGCGAGTTGGAATGCTGCCAATGGAAATAGTGAACATGGCAGTACCTGGGCTGAATTACGCGAAGCACAGTTCTTAACCCTCAGCCTTCCCGCGACCGGAATGTCGGTAACAACCGATATCGGGGAATCCAACGATATTCATCCGAAAAACAAACAGGATGTTGGTTTCCGCCTGGCTGCCATTGCACTGAGTAATATCTACGGACAGTCGGCAGAATACAGTGGTCCGGTGTATGCATCGATGAAAACTGAAGGAAATAAAATCGAACTCAGTTTCACGCATACCGGCAGTGGACTAATGGTAAAAGATAAATATGGATATGTGCGCGGATTTGAAGTTGCCGGGGCAGATCATCATTTTCACTATGCGAAAGCCTATTTACAAAATAACAAGGTAATCGTGTATGCCGACGACGTGCCGGATCCGGTATCCGTTCATTATAACTGGGCCGACGATGCGCCCGACGGCAATCTGTATAACCGCGAAGGTTTTCCGGCTCTTCCATTCCGTACGGATCAATGGAAAGGAATTACAGATGATACCAAATATGTAGTCGGTAAATAAATATTTACAGCCAAACGGGATTTACAGAATTCGTTCCGAAATCATACCGGATCGCTTGTTTTTAAGAATTAATTTTTTAGCCCCGTAATGCGTCATTTCTTCTTTAATCAGATAATGGTCTGTATCGTATTCTACAAGATTGCTGGGTTTGGAGAGTCCGGTCTGACCGCGCCAGGTCTCCAGTTGCACCGGCTCCCAGAGTTTTGATCTGCCGGAAGCGTAGGCTGCGTCCAGTACGGCGTTCACAACATACCCATCATAAAATGTTTCTTTGGGCTGAATACCTTTTTCAATCGAATTAAACATATCCGTAAACATATGATTGTAACCCAGGTCATTCATTTCATCCCCCACAGGAAATAACCAGCCGGAATTGGATTCTGCTTTTTCAGCGACATAGTCCGCGCCCTTGCCTGTAGTAAACATTTCAAAACCGGTTCTTAAAAAATTATTGATCCAGATGGTTCCTTCTGTTCCCATTACTTCATCCCGCAGGTCGAGACCTCCGCGAAATGTCCAGCTCACTTCGAACTGGCCAATAGCTCCATTTTCATATTTCACCAGTCCGATGGCATGGTCTTCCGCTTCTATAGGTTTCACCTGGGTGTCCATCCAGCACATCACTTCAACCGGTCTGATATCTTTACCAATAAAATTCCGTGCAATTTCCACACAATGACAACCCAAATCGAGAATACATCCGCCTCCGGCCAGTTCCAGATCCCAGAACCAGTCGCTATGGGGTCCGGGATGTGTTTCTCTTGATTTAGACCAGAGGATCCGGCCCAAGGCACCATTTTTTACACTTTCCAGGGCCTTTAAAAATTT